>Ga0209839_10000038_pt1 | contig 49477 bp, 44 predicted proteins | sample OrgsoiDNA2013050_FD_185800 | JGI IMG/M metagenome (GOLD analysis project Ga0209839, IMG submission 185800) | Permafrost soil microbial communities from the Arctic, to analyse light accelerated degradation of dissolved organic matter (DOM) -... | ecosystem: Environmental > Terrestrial > Soil >... | reverse complement strand
CGAAAAAACGGTGGTGATCAAGAAACCCAGCCGATTCGCCCCGGCCCCCGGCCCCCGGCCCCCGGCCCCCGGCCGCCGGCCCCCGGCCGCCGCAGCCAGCCAGCCAGGCCAAGGCGATCACGAGCTATGCGACAGCCTCCATTGACTGGCAGATCCAGGTGATCATGAAACGGAGCGGCCGGGCTGGGGTCGGGGCGGCGCGGCGGCGCGCGGCTCGGCCGGTGTCGGGCGAGGGCGTGGTGCCGAGGGCCGCGGCTTGCCCTGTGGTCGGAGGGTGCGGCGACGGGATGGTGCGGGGGCATTGGGGAGGTACGGGGTCCACTGGCGTGGAGGCGGCCGCGGTCCGGCGGCCGCGGTCCGGCGGCCGCGGCTGAGCAGGCGTCGCGCCCGCCAAAGCCCGGCCGTCCACTAGCGCGGGGAGTTTTCGGCGCGGGCAACTGAAATCTCCCCGCGCTCATGAGGTCGGCGACGGTGGTACCGGGCGCTGTGGGACAGGTGATGCCCGGGGAGGCCGGGATGGCGTGTGGTGGGCTGGCGTTGGGCGGCGGGGGTGCCGCGGCGGTGCCCCAGCGGATGCGGCGACACCGGGGCGAGTGGCGGCCGGGGCCGTTGCGGCCTCCGCACGGACGCGGCGGCGTGGCGGCGCGGCGGCCCGGAGGCGGGGCGAGGCTCAGCGGAGTCTTGACGGGATGTCTCGGGAAGGTTAAATTACGTTATCAAATAAGTCTTAGTTTAAGTTGCCGACCTGGTGAAACGTCACTCGGGGCTGCGTTATGGCGCCGATGGCCGGAATCCGCGAAACCGAATGGCCCCCTATCGGCCCACCAGGGAGATGCCGTGCCGCTCGCCTGTCGCCCGAGCTTGCCCGGTCAGGTTTTAAGGACAGCCAGGAAAGCCGTCTTTCCCGGCCAGAGGCGCCGGGGCGACCCGGCGTCCGCCGGGAAGCCGGCCGCCGGCGCCAGCACCACCATCACGTTCATCTGGACCGTTTCGTAGCCCCCCGTGCGGCCCGCACCCACCGGGACACTCCCCCTCGGGTACGGGCCTGGAAAGGACCGTCGTGAGTCTCATGTCCTACCCGCAGGCGCGACGCCGCGCCCGCTACCGCCTCGCGGCCACCGCCGCCGCGGTGCTCGCCCTCGTGGCCGCGTTCCTCGGAGCCGGCGACCATAGTGCCCACGCCGCGGCGACTCTGCTGTCGCAGGGCAAGACCGCGACGGCGTCCTCGCTCGAGAACGCGACGTTCCCCGCCTCGAACGCGGTGGACGGCAACACTGGCACCCGCTGGTCCAGCGCGTTCAGTGACCCGCAGTGGCTGGAGGTCGATCTCGGCGCGAGCGCCTCGATCAGCCAGGTCGTCCTGCAGTGGGAGGCGGCCTACGCGACCGCGTTCCAGATCCAGACCTCGCCCGACGGCACGACCTGGACCTCGATCTACTCCACGACGACCGGCACCGGCGGCACGCAGACCCTGAACGTGACCGGCACCGGCCGGTACGTCCGCATGGACGGCACGGCGCGAGCCACTCAGTACGGCTACTCGCTGTGGGAATTCCAGGTCTACGGCACGGCCGGCAGCGGTGGCGGCGGCACCTGCGGCACCACGGACGCCGCCCTCAACCAGCCGGCCACCGCGTCATCGACCGAGAACGTCGGCACCCCCGCGTCGGCTGCCTTCGACGGGAACCTCGGCACCCGCTGGTCCAGCGCGTTCAGCGATCCGCAGTGGCTGCAGGTGGACCTCGGGTCCAGCAAGACGATCTGCGGGGTGACGCTGAGCTGGGAGACGGCCTACGGTAAGGCGTTCCAGATCCAGACCTCGCCCGACGGGACGACCTGGACCTCGATCTTCTCCACGACCACCGGCACCGGCGGCACCCAGGCCCTGACCGTCTCGGGCACCGGCCGGTACGTCCGCATGGACGGCACGGCGCGGGGCACCCAGTACGGCTACTCGCTGTGGGAATTCGACGTGTACACCACGGGCGGCGGTGGCGGCGGTAACGCCGTCACGGTCACCAACCCCGGCAGCCAGAGCTCCACTGTCGGCACGGCAGCCAGCCTGCAGGTCGCCGCGACTGACTCCGCGTCGGGCCAGACCCTCGCCTACAGCGCGTCCGGGCTGCCCGCGGGCCTGTCCATCAGTTCCGCCGGCCTGATCTCCGGGACCCCCACCACCGCGCAGACGACCAGCGTCACCGTCACCGCCAAGGACAGCACCGGCGCGGCCGGGACCGCCACCTTCAGCTGGACCGTGAGCAGCAGCGGTGGCGGCGGCACGGGCGGGGAGCCGCCCGCCTCGTTCTGGGGCAACGTCAGCGCCATCCCCGCGGCCACCCACGTCCTCGAAGTCGCGATCGTCAACCAGACGAACGGCCAGTACCCGGACAGCCAGGTCTTCTGGACCTTCAACGGGCAGACGGAGTCGATCGCGCAGCAGCCCTACATCGACATGCCGGCGAACTCGGCCGGCCGCATGACCTTGCACCTCGGATCGGCCACTAGCCAGTACTCCGACTTCATCGAGTTCACGGTCGGCGCGACGTCGATCAACGTCGACACGACGCGAGTCGACCGGTTCGGCCTCAAGCTGGCCCTGCTGCTGCACGGCCACGACGGCTCCAACCAGGAGGTCGGCGAGAACTACGCGACCTTCCAGGAGAGCCGCACGGCGACCTTCCAGCGGTTCCAGAACTTCGTGCCGACCCAGTTCAAGGAACTGGCCACCGACGACGCGCCGTTCGGCATCCCGTCGCCCGGCAACGATCCCGCGTTCCAGGCGGGCGGCCTGTACGCGAACTACATGACCAGCTACGCGGCCGCGGAGGGTGACACCAGCGATTCCACCGCCCAGATCTTCGGCTGCGGCGGCACGCTGTCCAACAACCCCCCGTTGTGCGCCGGGCTCAACCGGCACGTCGCGCAGCTGCCGGCCGCGCAGCAGTCCGATCCCACCCAGTTCTACCTGGCCGCTCCGGCGAACTACTACGCCGAGTTCTGGCACCAGAACGCCATCAACGCGAAGGCGTACGGCTTCCCGTACGACGATGACGCCGGGCAGTCCTCGGACATCTCGGTCACCAACCCGCAGTACATGGTGGTGGCTATCGGCTGGTAAATAACCATTGATAACGGCACCCCCCGCGCCGGCTCCGGCTCGTCAGGCCGGACCGGCGGCGCGTGGCGCCAGGGCCGGCGTGCAACGCCGGCCCTGGCGTCACGCGCTCGTCACGGGAGGGGCTGGACCAATGTGCGCTGCCGTGCTGTGGGTCCGCCGCGACCTGCGGCTGAGCGATCACCCGGCCCTGCTGGCCGCGGCGCAGGAAGGGCCCGTGCTGGCGCTGTTCGTGCTGGACGCCGCGCTCCGCGCGCCGCCTGCCGCGGGCCGGCAGCGACTGAGATTCGGCCTATCGTGGAAGCGATCGCGGGCGGGCCGGCCGGCCCGTCGCCGTGCGCCGGTCCGCCGCGCGCCGATCCCTAGGAGGAGATGTGACTACCCAGCTCACCAGGCCGCTTTATACGGCGAGGGCAACGGCGACCGGCGGCCGCGAGGGCCACGCGGTCTCCGATGACGGGCTCCTGGACGTGAGCCTGCGGCCGCCGAAGGAGATGGGCGGCCCGGGTGGTGCCACCAATCCCGAGCAGCTATTCGCGGCCGGCTACGCGGCCTGTTTCCAGTCTGCGCTGGGCGGGGTCGGCCGCCGCGGCGGCCTGGACACCAGCGAGTCGACGGTCGAGGCCGACGTCACGATTGGCGCGATTCACGGCGGCGGCTACGGCCTGGCGGTCACGCTCCGGGTGACCATCCCGGGCGTGGACCCGGCTCAGGCCCGATCGCTGACCGAGGCGGCGCATCAGGTCTGCCCGTACTCCAACGCCACGCGCGGCAACATCGAGGTCACCCTCGAAGTCGCCTGACCGGCGGCCGGGCGGTAATGATGGTGCGGCCGTAGTGACGGTACGGCAGGCTTGCCGCCATGAGCCTGCCGTTCCCCGAGCCCACCACTGCGGTGCCGTCGCGCGCCGAGGTTTTCCTCGGGTACCTGGATTACTTTCGCTCCCGGCTGGTCGCCAAGCTGGAAGGCCTGCCCGACGGCGAATTGCGCCGCAGTCGGCTGCCCTCGGGCTGGGCGCCGATCGAGTTGATCAAGCATCTTGCCTATGTCGAGCTGCGCTGGCTGGAGTGGGGCTTCGAGGGCCGCGACGTCAGCGATGTGTGGGCCGACAGCCGCGATGACCGCTGGTACGTCGACGCCAGCGAGACGCTGCCCGAACTGGTGACGGCGCTGCACGCCCAGGCGGTGCGGAGCCGGGCCATCGTCGAATCGCATGACCTTGCTGACCTCGGCCAGCCCGGCGACCGATGGGACGGGAGCGATCCGCCGACCCTCGAGCGGGTCATGTTCCACCTGCTGCAGGAGTACGCCCGCCACGTCGGCCACCTCGACATCGCCGTCGAGCTCGCCGATGGCCAGGTCGGCGAGTAACGGCGGCCCGGCGTCATTAGGCCCCCAATTGGCGTAACGCGCTGACCGTCGCCGCGTACTGAAGGGTGTCGCCGCCGCCGTCGGCGCTGAGGTCGGCGGCGCTGAGGTCGGCCTTGCGCAGGGCCGCGCTCACGCAGTCAAAGATGAGATCGGTCAGGCTCCGCGAGGCGTCGCGCCAGGTCGTGCTCACCGCGGAGCCGTGCACGTACACCGGCCGCAGCACCCCTCCTTGGTACCGGCTCGGCGACATTCTGTCAACGGTGGTGTTGAAACTCGAAGGCTCCCAGGGGCGGGTTCAGGTAATGTCGATGCGACGCGGGCTGCGCTTGGGGCCCGGCGCGGAGAGGATATGCCTTGGCCAGCCGATCGCCTGCGACCACTGCGCCAGCCAGCACTGCGCCAGCCAGCACTGCGCCAGCCAGCACTGCGCCAGCCAGCACTGCGCCAGCCGCCACGAGGCCTGCCGCCAAGGGGACTGCGACTGCGGGAGACCGCGGTGCGAGCTCGATCGGCCGTCGCCGGACCCACGCCCGGCGCGACCCCAGCGTGGGTTACATCGAACGGCGGGAGCGGCTGCTCGCCGCAGCCGCCGAGGTGTTCAAGGACCAGGGCCTGGATGCGACGAGCATCAGCGACATCGCCGAGCGGATGGGCGCCGATCGCGCGTCGGTGTACTACTACTACGGCAGCAAGCAGGAGATCTTCCTCGCGCTGGTTCGGCAGGCGGTAGAGGAGATCGTGCTGGCCTGCGAGAGTATCGCGGGCTCCGGCGAGTCCGCGACCATCCGGCTGCAGCGTCTGGTGGAGTCGCAGCTGGAGGCCTACGAGCGGCATTACCCGTTCATCCACCTTTACATCCAGGAGGACATGAACCGGGTACCGGGCGACGGCACCACCGCCGGCGAGGAACTGAAGGCGCTGGGACTGCGGTACGAGGCGGCGATCGAGCGCCTTACCCGCGACGGCGTTACCTCGGGCGAGTTCCGGTCGGACCTCGACGCGCGGCTGGTCATGTTCGCGATCCTCGGCGCGGTCAACTGGACGCACCGCTGGTTCGTGCCGGGCGGCCGCCTCACCGGCGCCGAGGTCGGGCAGACGTTCGCGGACATCTTCCTGCAGGGCGTACTTGCGGGCCGTCGCCAGCGCTAGTCAGGGTCCTGGGGCCAGCCGTCCCTGTGGATAACCCGTCGCACCTGTGGAAATTCGTGACTGGTTCGGATTGCGCTTGCAGGGGCCAGCGCGATCCGAACCAGTCAGAGAATCGGCCTGGGTGGGGCGCCGTCAGGCGTCCGCGGTCAGGGCTGGCCACAGCTGCGGGCCGCACTCCGTGATGAGCGCCGCGGACCAGTGCCGCTCGCTGCCGTACTCGTCGCGCCACGACCAGGCCGGCGCGGTGAACCGGAGTGGCAGCGACCGTCCAGCGACCTGATCGGCCGGATGCCGACGCCCGGTGCGGCCAGGTCCACGATGAGCTGCGATAGGCCGGCATGCCGGCGCTGCGGGTCGCGCGGCGATGTGCGCACGAGCGCGAGCAGGTAATGCGCCCGCGCGGCGTGGCTGGTCCACACCTTGCGGCCGTTAATTCGCCAGCCGGCCCCGGTGGGCCGCGCGGCCGTGGCAATGGACGCCAGGTCCGACCCGCTGTCCGGCTCGGACATGCCGATCGCGAAGAAGCACTCGCCCCGGGTGATGGCCGGCAGGTACCGGGACCGCTGCTCTGACGAGCCGTGCCGCAGCAGCGCGGGCCCGATCTGCCGGTCGGCGAACCAGTGCGCGGCGACCGGCGCGCCGGCGGTCACGCCGGCGGCGCGGGCACGGCAGCGCGGTAACTAACGACATCGTCGCCCGCCGCCGTCAGCAAGCCGACCACCACGAGCAGCTTGAGGTGGGCGACGGTCTCGGTCACGGCGAGCATCTGGTTGAACGGGTCGAGGCTGGCGAATGAGCGGCGCCGGCGCGTCCAGCCCAGGACCCCCGCGACCTGCGCCGCATCGGCGGATCCAAGGCCGGCTACGGCCTCGCCGGTCTCCCGCAGGCGGGCGTCATGGTGGGCGACGAGCTCGTCAATGCGCGCGTGCGTGCTGGCGGCGACGAAGCCGTGCGCGGGCAGCAGTGTGAGGTCCGGCAGCGCCCGGATCAGCGCGAGCGAGTCCAGGTAGTCCGACAGCGGGCCGCTGGACGGCGCCGGCTCGAAGCCGATCGAGGGGGTGATGTGCGGCAGTACGTGATCGCCGGCGAACAGCAGGCCGGCCTCCTGGTCGGCGAAGACGATATGGCCTCGGGTGTGCCCGGGGGTCGGCAGGATCCGCAGCGTCCGGCCGGCGACCCGCAGCAGGCCGGCCTCAAGCCACTCGTCCGGCTCTTCCCAGCCCTCGGGCAGCGGGTCAATGCGGGAATCGCCGTCGGCGATGAGGTCGGCAAGACCGGCGGCGCCCGCCTGCCGCAGCAGGCTGGCGTGCGCACCGAAGCGGTTCGTGCTCGCGGCGCTGGTCAGGGCGGCGATGGCGGCCTGCTCGCCGGCGCCGAGGCCGATAGCGGTGCCGTATTCGCGCCGCAGCAGCACGGCCAGCGTGTAATGATCCCGGTGCGCATGCGTGACGAGGAACCGGCTGATGCCCGACAGCCCGTATCCGAGCTGGTCGAGGGCCTTCTCCAGCTCGGCCCTGGCCGTCGGCACCGCCCACCCGCCGTCGATCATCGTGACGTGCTGGCCGTCCTCGATCGCGTAGACGTTGACCGCCCGCAGGCCATCCTGCGGCATCGGCAGCGCGATCCGGTGGATGCCGGGCGCGACTGCCACCGGTCCCGGGTCCGACCAGTCCGCCGCAGGCGCGTCCGCTGCGTCCGTCACGTCACCTCTACGTCGTCGGCGAATACAGTAATCGCGGACATCGGGCATCCGGCGGCGGCCGCCAGCACGTCCCGCAGATCCCACTGACCGGCCTGGAACTGCGACTGGCCGTCGTCGTTGATTTCGAACGCGCCAGGGGCGGCCTGCGTGCAGATGGTGACGCCGGCGCAGCGTTCGTGATCGACGGTGGCGCGGACCCGTGGCATCACTGATCCCGGAAGGTCACGTGCAGGCCGCGCAGGCTACGGGAGACGATGTTCGGAATGTACCGCAGCGTGTCCTCGGCGATGTCGAAACGCGGGAACTGCGCAGCGAGCGGCGTTGGACCCGGATAGCCATTCGGAGAGCCCGTCACGCGATCTGCTGCGCCGCGGCCGCGGCGCAGGACTACGGTAGGCACACGCGGGGGTCCGTCTGGCACGTTAGCGGCTGTATTGACCTACCGGGAGTCGGCATGAAGCGGTGCGCGCGTTACCTGAGGGCATTAGGGAACGACCTGGCCGCTCGCGGCGTGCACGGTGAGCTGGGTGACGGCGGCGCGGCGCGGTCCCTGTGGCGGGCGGCATGAACGACAGCGCGGACGTGCGGGCGCTGCGGCGCGAGCTGGGCTGCGACCTGAAGGCGGCGCGCCGCGCCGCGGGTTTGTCGCAGGTGCAGCTAGGGCGCCGGACGGGGTATGCGCGCAGCACGGTGTCCACGGTAGAAAGTGGCGGCCAGAACGTGCCGCGAGTGTTCTGGGAACGCTGCGACGAGGCGCTGGGCACCGGGACCGCGCTCACTGGCGGCCATGACCGGCTCGCGGCGCGGCGGATCGCCGGGTTCCGCGAGAGCGCCGACCACGGCGGGGCGCCGTGGCGGCCGGGCCACTGCCTGGACGCGGGCTCGGTAGCCGAGGCGCTGAGGGTCTACAAAGGGCTGGGCTGGCAGGTGGAGGATGCCCAGGGCCGGGTCGAGCTGGTGTGCGGGACCAGCGTCGAGGCGTTGGAGGTGCCCCGCGCCGCGGGAATGGTGGCGGTTCGCTGGTGGCTGCATACCGGCGGCGTTCCAGACCAGATCCGGGGCCTGCCGGGCCTGCCGGGCCCCGGGGACGCGCTGGCCGTGGTCGCGGCGGGAGACCGGTGGTTTTTCCTCGTCCAGGCGGGCGCGTGCCCGTGGGCGGCCCCCGATACGGCGGACCCGCCCGCCGCCGGGCTCGACGGGGTGGTGGTGCGCTGGCACGCCGTGGGCAGCCGGATCCCGGTCCCGCCGTCACGGGACCGAGAAGGGCTCGAGGTCGAATGGGCGCATCCGCCGCCAGCACGGGTGCGGCTCGCCGACCCCGTTATCCTGCTGGACCTGCTGGCGAGGGCGCTGCTGCTGACCGGGGGCGGCAGGCACGTGCTGACGCTGCCCGGCGGCGTCAGCGTCGTACCCGCAGCGGCATCCCCGGTTCTGCGGTTAGCGTGGACGCCAGCGTTCGCCTAGCTCCTGCGGCGCTGCTGCGCTACCTCGGGCGCCGGCCCGAATGGACCGCTCCCTGACGTTCCCGCTCGCTGAGGCACCCGAGCCCGTTCGGGAGATGGCGAGTTGGCCAGATAGTTGGCGCTAATTCAGCGTAGTTCGCCCGTACTCATTGACCCGGCGGCCCGTGCGGCATAACGTTCGCATAACTTTTAGGAAAGTTTCCTATTAGTTGGACTCCTTACCCCCTCAGGAGGATCCGTGCCCCACTCCCCGCTTCCCGGGCCACGCCGCCCGGCCTGGCCGCGACCGCGCGGCCGGGCTGCGACCGTCGCCGTCGCATCCGCCCTGCTGGCCGGCAGCGTCGGCGGCGCCCTGCTGGCGAGCACGTCCGCGGCCCAGGCCACGGCGACCCGCGCGACCGCCGCGGCGGCCACGAGCTTTCCCGCGCACTACGCCGCTCCCTACCTGCAGATCGCCAGCGGCGACGCGGGCGACATGGCCGCCGACATGAGCGCAAGCGGCGACAAGTACTACACCCTGGCCTTCCTGATCCCGCAGTCCGGCTGCACGCCGCAGTGGGAGGACGGCGGTGCCTCCGTAGGGGCGTTCACCTCGCAGATTAACTCGCTGAAGTCCGCGGGCGGCAACGTCATCATTTCCTTCGGCGGCGAAAGCGGCGGCGAGATCGCCCAGACCTGCACCTCGGTCTCCTCGCTGACCGCCGCCTACGCCAACGTGGTCAACACCAACGGGGTGACCCGGCTGGACTTCGACATCGAGGGCTCCACCCTGGGTGACTCGGCGTCCAACAACCGCCGCAACCAGGCGCTGGCGGCGCTGCAGGCGCAAAATTCCGCCGTCCAGGTGGACTACACGCTCGCGGTGGCGCCGAATGGCCTGCCCTCCCAAGAACTCGGCGTGCTGCAGAACGCCCAGAGCAATGGCGTCAAGGTCAGCGTCGTCAACATCATGACGATGGACTTCGGCAACGGCCAGAATGCGCTGAACGACGCGATATCGGCGGCGCAGGCCACGGCGGGCCAGTTGTCCGGCCTCTACGGAATCTCCACCGCGCAGGCCTACGCGATGATGGGCCTGACGCCTATCGCGGGCCAGAACGACGACAACGAGGTCTTCACCCAGTCGAATGCCTCGACCCTGGAGAGTTTCGCTGCCTCCAACGGCGTCCAGGAACTGTCCTTCTGGGAAGTGGACGGCTACGACAAGCCCGTCGGCTACGCCTACTCCCGCATCTTCAACGCGATCAGCGGGGGCGGCGGGGGCGGCGGCGGTGGGGTGACCGGGCCGATCACCGGCTACGCCGGCCTGTGCGTCGACGTGCGGAGCGCGAGCAGCGCGAACTTCACCCCCGTGCAGGTGTACACCTGTAACGGAACCAGCGCCCAGCAGTGGACCGTTACCAGTAGCACCCTCCAGGCGCTCGGCAAGTGCCTGGACATCAACGCTGGCGGCACCAGCAACGGGACCACCGTCGATCTCTACGACTGCAACGGCACCGGCGCCCAGGTCTGGCAGCCGCAAAGCGACGGCGCGCTCTACAACCCGCAATCGGGTAAGTGCCTCGACGACACCGGCCGGTCGACCACGCCCGGCACCCAGCTGCAGATCTGGTCCTGTTCCGGTGGCGCCAACCAGGCCTGGACCCTGCCCTAGCGGCCGGACCCGCGCCTGAGCCGCCGCGATCCGGCCGGACTCTTCCAGCGAGAGTCCGGCCGGACCCGCGCATCAGGCCTTCCGGGCCACGCCGACCAGTCCCCAGAACTGACCGGGATCGGTGGGCACGTCGCTGGGCGAGTCGGGCCGCCACTGCGGGATGAAAACGAGCCCCGGGTCCACGAGGTCGAAACCGTCGAAAAAGCGCAGGATCTGCGCGCGGGACCGCGTCTGCACCCGCGTGGTCGCGCTGCGGTTGTAGACCTTCTCGGCGGCCTGCGCGACCGCGGGCTTGCTCTCATTCGTGGCGTGCGAGAGGACGAGATAGCTGCCGGGTGCGAGCGCGTCGCGCAGGGTGGCCACGATGCGCCACGGATCCTCGGTGTCGGCGACGAAATGCAAGACGGCGGCCAGCAGCAGGCCGACCGGCTGGCGGAAGTCGATCAGTCGCCGGGTGGTGTCGTGGGCGAGGATTTTCTCGGGGTCGCGCAGGTCAGCTTCGATGGCGGCGGCCTGGGGGTTTGCGGCCCCGGGGTTTGCGGCACCGGCGTGGCCAGCGAGGATCGCCTTGCTGTGGGCGACGGCGACGGGGTCGACGTCGACGTAGGCGACGCGGGCGGCGGGGTCGGCCTGCTGGGCGACCTCGTGCACGTTGCCCTGGGTCGGGATGCCGGAGCCGATGTCCAGGAACTGGCCGATGCCGGCCCCGGACAGGAACCGTACCGCCCGGCCGAGGAACTGCCGGTTGGCCCGGGCAATCACCCGCGCGTTGGGCTCGACCGCGGCGATCGACCGGCCCAGGTCCTGGTCGGCCAGGAAGTTATGGCTGCCGCCGAGCCAGTAGTCGTAGACCCGGGCGACGTTCGCCCGCCCCGTGTCCACGCCCGGCGGTACCCAGTCCGGCTCGACCGCCATAGGGCCGCCTTTCCGCAGATGAACGTGGCGGCGCGCTTCGCCGCCGATATTGCGATACATTTCTTCTTTGCACGATATCCCAGGGAACTTGCAATGGCCGCCCGTACCGGGTCTTCGCGCGGCGATTGATTAGCCGTAATTGTCCCGATAGGCCGCTGACAGGCCCGGCGAATTCGGCGTCGAGGTTGGTGCGAGTACCGGTGGAGTCACAGATGACCGGGGAGGGCAGGCCAGTGCTGCCACGGCAGCGTGGGCCTGATACCGGCGCGCCCGATATGGACGGCCCGGAACTGAACGGGGCCGATCTGAACGGGGCCGATCCGGGCCTGGTCGATCTGGCTGGTCTGGCCACGTTCACCCTGGACCCCGAGGGACGGGTGGCCTCCTGGTCGGCGACCGCCGTGCGGTTGTTCGGGCAGAGCGCCACCGCGGTATCCGGGCAGCACGTCTGTGATGTGCTGATGACCGGCCCGGGCCAGCGGCAGCTGATCCGCCGCGCGCTGGCCGAGGTCGAGGCGGGACAGGTCTGGACCGCGACCCTGGCCATGGCCGTCGCCGACGGCGGCCTGGTCGCTGTCCGCTGTGAGCCGCTGGCCGGACCGGTGCGCGGGGCCCTGGTCATCGCCCAGCGGGCCTCGCCGCAAGCCGGTCAGGGCCTGCTAGGGGACGCGGTCGCCCGGATCGGCACGACGCTGGACCTGGCCCAGACGGCTCGCGAGGCGGTCGACGTCGCCGTGCCCGGCTTTGCCGATGCCGCCGCCATCTTCGTGCCGGAACGGCTGCTGGCCGCCGACGAGCTGACCTCGCAACGGGCGGGCCAGGAGACGGTCGTGCGGCGGCTGGTCGCGAGCCTGGCCGATCAGCCCGCGGCCGTGACCGACAGCCTGCTGCGGCCGGGCGAAGTGCTCGTCTTCGGCGCCGACTCGCCCTGCTTCCAGGCCATGGCGGCACGCCAGCCGGTCCTGTTCGGCCAGTTCGACGGCGAGGCCGCCGACCGGATCAGCCGCCGTCCCGGCGGCGAGGAGATCATCTCCCGGTACACCTCGTTCCTGGCGGTGCCCCTCGTGGCGCGCGGGGCCGTGGTGGGATGCGCGACGTTCGGGAGGGCGGACGGCAGCCCGGCGTTCGGGCCCGCCGACATGGCGCTCGCCGACCAGCTCGCGTCCCGCGCCGCAGTGTGCATCGACAATGCCCGGCTGTACGGCCGGGAGCGGCGGATCGCGCTGGCCCTGCAGCGCGGCCTGCTGCCTGGCCAGCCAGATGTCCCGGCCGGCATGGAGGTGGCACACCACTACCTGCCGGTGGGCGCCAGCGTCGTCGGCGGCGACTGGCATGACATCGTCCCGCTGCCCGGCGGCCGGGCGGCCCTGATGGTCGGCGACGCGATGGGGCACGGCCCGGAGGCGGCGGCCGTCATGGTGCAGCTGCGCACCGCCGCGCACGTCCTCGCCGATCTTGACCTGCCCCCCGAGGAAATCCTGCGCCGGCTCGACCGGATGGCCACGGGAATGACCGCCGGGTCCTTCGCCACCTGCATCTGCGCCGTGCTCGACCCGGCGGACGGCTCATGCCTGATCGCCAAGGCGGGCCACCTGCCGCCCGTGCTGGTCCTGGCCGACGGCGCCACCCAGGTGATCGACCTGCCTGCCGGGCTCCCGCTCGGCCTCGGCGCCGAGGCATTCGAGGCCACCCAGATCAGCCTCCCGCCGGGAGCCACTCTGGCCCTGTACACAGACGGGCTGGTGGAGAGCCGGATCCAGCCGCTGGACGACGGCATGGCCGCGCTGCAGGCCTGCCTCGTAGCCGCGCTGGCGCCGGGCGGGTCCGCCCTGGGCGGCGCCTGCCGGTCGGTGACCCAGGCCTTGCGCCAGCACGGCGAGGACGACATCACCCTGGTCCTCGCCCGCATCCGCCAGCAGCCCGGCCGCTGAGCCTCGGCCTCAGGCGGTTTCGAAGCCACGCGCCAGCTCCCAGTCGGTGACGGCGTGGCGGCCGAGCCGAAGCTGATGGCGTGCCATGCCGGCCACATGGTCCCGGACGCTTTCGCCGAAGGCCCGGCCGGCCAGCTTCGACTCCTCGAACCGCTGGATGGCCTCGGTGAGATCCAGCGGGATTCCTGAGACGTTGCGCGCGGCCTGGGCAGGGTCTCGCGTCGCGGCCCCCAGCGTGGCGGCGGGCAGCTCGATGTCGTCGTCTTCCAGCCCGGCGATGCCCGCCGCCAGCGTCGCCGCGATGGTCAGGTACGGGTTAGCGTCCGCGCCGGGCAGCCGCATTTCCAGCCGCAAGGAGGGTCCGCGGCCGATCACGCGGACCATGGCCGCCCGGTTGTCGTAGGCCCACGTGGCTTGTGACGGCGCCCAGCCGCCGGGCTGGAGTCGGCGATAGGAATTCGCGACCGGCGCGTGCAGCAGCGTGAGCTCGGGCGAGAACGCGAGCACGCCGGCCAGGAACCGCCGGCCGCGCTCGCTCAGCTCGGTCCCCGCCGCGGCGCCTGCCGGGTCGGCGCTGACCGACGCGGTGCAGGGGGAACCGGTGTCGGTTCGCAAGGAAAGGTGCAAGTGGCAGCCCGAGCCAGCCTGGTGCTGGTCGGGCATGGCCATGAACGTGACGGCGCGGGAACGCTGATACGCGATGGCCTTGGCCGCGTGCTTGAACAGGGCGTGACCGTCGGCCGCCTGGACCGGCGCGCTGGGGGGGAAGTTCATCTCCGCCTGACCGACGCCGCCCTCACCCTGGGTGGCCTCCGCCGGCAGGCCGAGTTCCGTCATCGCCAGGCGCAGGGGCCGCAGGTACTGGTCGAGGAACTCGGTGACCAGGACATCGTTGTCGCCGTTGCGGTGATAGAGCGGGCTGAGGCCGCGGTAGCCCTTCCGGAATGACTGCGGGTAAGAGTCCTCATAAACGTAGAACTCCAGCTCGGAGGCCACCCAGGCGGACAGGCCGTAACGTGCCAGCCGCCCGACCTGCCGCTGCAGGATCACCCGCGGTGCCTCGGCGATGATAGCGCCGTCCGCGCGGCGGGCCTCGGCCAGGACGATCCCGCTGGCCCGATCCCACGGCAGCTGCCGGAACGTCCGCATGTCCGGCCAGAGCACGTCGTTGGGAAAGCCGGTGTGGTCCCCGGTAACGGCGAGGCCGGCTCCGGGCTGGTTGTCCGGGCCGGTGATCAGGTGGAAGTCGGGCATGGCGAGCCCGGCCGCGAGAACCGTCTCCAGCCGGCCGGCGGCGATCCGCTTTCCGGCCAGCCGGCCATAATGATCGGGGATGCATACGCTGACCGACTCAATCTCCGGCGGCAGGGTCGTGCCAGTCATCCCGGTCGTTCGCCTCCGTCCACCATGATCGACGCGCCGTTGATGAAGGCGGCCAGCGGCGAGGCGAGGAAGAGGCAGACGTCGGCGATCTCGTCCGTGGTGGCGATCCGCCGCAGGGGATTCCCCTGCTCGTACCGCTGCATGATCTCGGCCGGGCTGACCGCATTCCCGGCCGCCATCAGCTCCGCCGCATGGCGTGTCATCGGGCTGTCCACGGTGCCCGGGCATACTGCATTCACTCTGAGCCCTCGGGGCCCAAGTTCCTTGGCCAGGGCCTCGACCAGGCGGACGACCCCCGCCTTGGCCGCGCAGTACGCGGCCCAACCCGGCGCGCCGTGCACGCCGGCCTGGGAACCGAGGAAGGTCATCGTCGCGCCGGCGGTCAGCATCCGGCCCGCCGCCTGCGCGACGATGAACGCGCTCATCAGGTTAACGTTCAGCACGCGGCGGATCTCCGCGGCCGGAACCTCCAGCACCTCGCCGACCGATACCACTCCGGCGCAGTGCACGATATCTGTCACCTGCTGCCGAGCGGTGAGGTGCGCGAACGCCTGGCCCACGGCTGCCTCGTCGGTGATGTCGCAGGTCTCGATGCCCGGGCCGGGCCGCAGATCGAGGCCGGTCACGTGTGCCCCGGCCGCAGCGAAGTGACGGGCGACGGCGGCGCCTATCGCGCCGGCCGCCCCGGTCACGACGGCCCTGCGCCCGCTGAAGTCGAAGGCCTGGTCGGTCACGCCGCGGGCCCTCCGGCGATGGCAGGCCGTCCCCGACGGGCCGGGATGCGCCCCCGCACTAGCCGGCCACCAGCGCGGTGGCGGCGTCGGTGATCATGGGAATGCTGGGCCGCGGACCCGATGCTGCCGGCGGCCGTGCGCACGACCACGGGCAACCGCACCCTGCCGCCTGCCATGTAGTGGTTCTTGGCCAGCTGGTTGACGAGCTGGTCGAAGCAGACACCGGCGAAATCGACGAACATCAGCTCGACGACTGGCCGCAGGCCGGCCTGGGCCACCCCCACCGCCATGCCGACGAACGCAGTCTCCGACACCGGGGTATCGAAGACCCGCTCGGCACCGAACTCCCGGCTGAGCTGCCGCGTGGCGCCGAACACGCCGCCCAGCCGCGCGACGTCCTCCCCGAAGAGGATGACCGACGGGTCGCGGGCCAGTTCCTGGCGCAGCACGCCGGCCACCAGATGCGAACCGGTGCGCGTATCGGTGGTGATGGGCTCGACGCCGGTCGCCGTAGCTGGCTCAGGCACCGGCGAACACGCCTTCCCGGGCTGAGCTGATGTCCGGTCCGGGCCGCTGCAGGGCGGCGGCCAGCCAGCGGGCGACGTTAGCAGCGGCGATGTCCTCAAGTTCCAGCAGCTGCGCCTCGCCGACGCCCGTCGCCAGCAGCCGCGCCCGGGCCCGCTGCAGCGGATCGTCCGCGGCGCTCATCGCCTGCTCCCGCTCGCCGGCGGGGCGGTAGAGATCGAGATCGCCCTCGTAGTGGCCGCGGAACCGGTAGACCTGCACTACGGCCATCGCCGGGGCGCGCTGGGACCGCATCGCCGCCAGCAGGGAGCCGAGCAGCGCATCGGTCTGCTCGATATCGCGGCCGTCGCAGCTCCCGGCCGCCATCCCTAAGGGCCGGGCCCGGTCGATCAGGTCGCCCGCCGTCGACCGCGCCCGCGGCACCGAGATGCTGTACCCGTTGTCCTCCACCAGGAACAGGACCGGCAGGCCGCGGACGGCCAGCACGGCTGCTGCCGACTCCTGGCCGATGCCCAGGTGCATCTCGCCGTGGATCTGGCCGCTGGCGCAGCCCGATGCGATGGCCTCTTCGAAGCGGCGCATCGTGACCATCCGCTGGTAGATCCGCGCCAGCCGCGGTTCGAAGGTTCCGGCACTGTGCTGCGCGTCAACGGGCACCCAGGGACCTCCCTGTCGGGCTGGCCGCGGCGCCGGCTACTGATGCGTAGCAGGGACGGCATGGCCCGGCGCGGAACGGGCGGAACAAAATGTACTTCTTAGGAGAACTTATAAGGAGGCGGCCGTCAAGTGGGCCAGCCAGCGGCGGCCGGCTCAGAGTGAGTGCAGCAGAGCACGGGCGCTGGCGACGGAGTGCCGGACGTGGCGGCCGGCGGCCTGCGTCGCCCGCTGCGCGTCGCCCTGCTCGACGGCGGCGTAGATGCGCTCGTGCTCGGTGAGACTTCGCTGCCGCCACATGGGGGTGTCCGGCAGCAGCTGGACTATGACGTACAGCTCGGCTCTGACGCGCTCCAGCGCATCCGCCAGGAAGCGGTTCCGGGCGGACGTCGCCACGCTGATATGGAACCGTGCGTCGAGCTTGGTGAACTCTACGTCGTCATCGGTGGCGGCAGCGTCGTCGAGCAGTTCGCGCAGCAAGGCGAGGTCGGCCGCCGAACGGCGCCGGGCCGCGTGGGCCACGACCCGCGGCTCGAGCTCCAGCCGGCAGTCCAGCGCCTCCTCGATGGCCTGGCGGTGCAGCCGGGCTCGCGCCTGCAGCTGGCTAGTCGCGTCGGCGTCGCGAGCGCCGCCGAGGACGAAGGTCCCCCCGCCCCGGCCGCGCCTGCTGGTGACCAGGAGATCGGATTCCAGCAGCCGGACGGCGCGGTGCACGGTCATGATGCCCACGCCGAACACCGAAGCTAGCTCGCGCTCGGACGGCAGCGAACTGCGCGAGGCGAACAGGCCCAGGGCGATCTCTCGCCGGAGCTGCTCGGCGACGTACTCGTGGGCAAGAGGCTGACGTCGCGCCTGCTCAGCAGCTCCATCCTCGGTCACGTCCTGGCCCTGCCCTTCTGCGCAACCCCCCTGCCATCACACCGTTGGGTCCTGACTTATCACCCCTTGACAGCACCATGGGCCGAATATAAGTTCTCGCTACAACAACTTAAAGCAGCGGCGATAGCAATCGGTACTTATGCCGGCGCCATTCCTAGCCCGTCGGGCCTCGCGTTTGCGCGAGGCCGCGGCTGCATCGCCGGCAGCACGAACAGCCTGCTTGATCGGCCATCGATAACCCGTCCCGGGCGCTCCCTGTCCCGCACCCGCCCAGCTACGCGAAGAACGATGAGGTGAGTCGATGGCGAGTGTGCGCGGGCTCAGCCATGTCGGCCTGACCGTCCGCGACCTCGACGCGTCGCTCGCCTTCTGGCGGGATCAGCTTGGCCTGCGCGTGCTCGGCCGCGGCCTCGTCGAATGGGAGCATCTGGACACGATCGTGGGCCTGGGCGGCACGCAGATCGAGTGGGCCGAGCTGGAGCTCCCCGGCGGGGGGTTCCTTGAGTTCTTCGCGTACTGGCGGCCGCTGGCGGACCCGCTGCCGCCGGGGGGCATGAACCGGCCCGGAATGACCCACATCTGTCTTGAGGTGGACGATATCGAGGAAGTGGTCGAACGGCTGCGGATCGGCGGCTACCAGGCCCGCTCCGGGGAGCTCGTCACGATTCCCCGCGGTGCGTACCAGGACTACAAGTGCATTTACGTCCTGGATCCGGACGGAGTCACCCTGGAGCTGAGCGAGCGGCCGCCAGCCGCCCCGGCGCCGGGAGCCCGCCCATCATCGCCATAACAGCGCATCGCCCCGGCCGCCCACTCAGGGAAGCAGAGCAAAATGCCTGATTTCAGTTCCGGCGCGGCGGCACCTCCCGCGGCGCCCGAAGCGCAGGGACCGTCCGGTCGGCTTCGCCAGAATGCGATCGGCCTGGCCGACGCGATTATCGTCGGAATGGCGTCCTCCGGCCCGACGGCCTCGCTAGCGGTGACGCTGGCGGCGATCGTGGCCGTCTCGTCCTACGCCGGACCGCTCGCCATCGCGATCTGCTTCCTGCCCATGCTGGGCATCGCGCTTGCCTACCGGCGACTGAATCACTGGCGGGTCGACTGCGGGGCGTCCTACGTCTGGGTGGGGCGGGCGATCACCCCGTACCTGGGCTTCATGGTCGGCTGGATCATGCTGCTCGGCTACTTCCTCGGCACGATCTCCGACATTCTCCCGGTCGGCCCCTACGTGCTCCAGGTCATCGATCCCGGCCTGCAGAACTCCAGCGTGGCCACGGCCGTCTCCGCGTCAATCTGGCTCGCGGTCGTGACGATCATCGCCTACATCGGGATTCAGCTCACGGCCCGGTTCCAGTGGCTGCTGGCCACGGTCGAGTACGTGATCGTCTTCGCGTTCGCCGTCGTGACCCTCGTGGCCGTGTTCGGGCATCACCACGGCACCTCGGCATTCCACCTGAGCTGGTTCTCCTGGCACAGCATGGGCGGCACCCAGGGCCTGGTAGGCGGGATCCTCATCGCCGTCTACATGTTCAGCGGGTGGGACACCTCGGTGTACGTGAACGAGGAGACGCGGCGGCCCCGGGTCAATCCCGGCCGCGCGGTGGTGGTGGGGGTGATCACCCTCGGCATCATGTACGCGTTCCTCACCTTCGCCTTCGAGGGCGGCGTCAGCAAGAAGGCCCTGGCCGCCAACGGCGACGATGCCCTGGCGTACATCGTCCGGTCGGTGGCGGGCTCCCCGTGGGACAAGGTGATGATCGTGGCGGTCCTGCTGTCGATCGTGGGCGCGACGCAGACCGCCCTGGTGGCCGGGTCGAGGATCGCGTTCGCCATGGGGCAGGACAAGGTCCTGCCGTCCGCGCTCGGCAGGTCCCATCCGGTGCACCGCACGCCCGCCGTGGCCACGCTGGCCTTCGCGGTGCTGACGCTAGCCGTCACCTGGGTGTACACGCTCGGCTCCAGCAGCGTGGAGGGCGCGTTCACCAATGTCGTCAGCTCAGTGGGCCTGATGTTCGCCCTCTTCTACGCCGCGACCGGGATCGCGATGGCCGTGTTCTACCGCAAGCTCGCTGCGCGCGGTATCGGCGCCTTCCTGGAGCTAGCGCTGGTGCCGCTGGCGTCCGCCGCCTTCCTCATCTGGGTCGTCTTCAAGTCGATCCCGGGCCTGGGTGGCTGGAACGGCACCGTCATGCATTACATGTACGTCATGCTCGCGGTGGGCGTCATCTTCCTTCTGATCGCGCGATTCATCGGCCGGTCTGCGTACTTCGCCCAGCCCATCGAGGCCTACGAGCCGTCCGCAGCCGACCGCCCGGATCCCGGCTCCTCGTGAGTGAGATCCGGGCGGCCGCCGACCCGGGCCGCGGACTAGTGTCGCGGGGTGCGCTCGGCGCGCTCGGCGCGCTCGGTGTCGCTTTCCCGCTGGAGGTGGAAGAACGGTGACCCCAGCACGAAACGAGCGACGAACATCAGGATCACGCCGACGATGACGACGCCGATCAGCGACCAGACCTGCGAGGTGGGCGCGGACTGCACCGACTTGGCAATGATCCAGCCCAGGAACCCGGCGGCGGCCAGGGGAAGGATGCCGAGGATCAGCGCGTCCCAGGCACTGCTGATGACCCGCCGCCGGTAGTAGACGATCGTGGCCAGCGCCGTGAGGATGTAGAAGGCGGCGAACAGCAGGCCGCTGACGTCGATCACGGCGGTGAACGCGTTCTGCACTGAGGAGGCGAGCAAGTACACCCAGGTCAGCACGATGAGAACCACTCCGACCAGGATGCTGGCCGCGGCCGGGGTCTTGAACCGGCGGGACACGGTGGCAAGGAACTCCGGCAGGGTCCGGTAGCTCGCCATGCCGTAGATGATCCGGGAGGTGAGCACGATGTTGGTGAGGGTGGCCGCGATCACCGACAGCGCGAGGGACAGCGCCATGATCTTGGCCCAGCCGCTCCCGCCCAGTGCCTGGGCGACGTAGACGAGCGCGGAGGTCGAGTGCGCCTGGAGCCTGGCCGGGGAGACCACTCCCTGCAGGCCCATCATCGACAGCGTGTAGATGATGGTGAGCAGGGCGACCGCCAGGATCGCGGCCCGGCCCGGGTTGACTCGCCGGTGCTTGACTTCCTCGTTGACGTACAGGGTGCCTTCCCAGCCGCTGAAGATGAACACGGCGATGAGCAGCCCGGCCGCGGCGCTCCCGTGCCCGCCGATTCCGCTGAGGCTCAGCCAGCCCTTGGTCAGATGGAAGGTGCCGGGATGGTGGCCGAGCACAAACACCAGCCCGGCGACCGCGAAGCCGATCAGGATCACGTACTCGACAACGGCCATGGCCACCTGGGCGCGCGCGGTGATGCGGATGCCCACGACCGCGATCACGAGCATCGCGAGGGAGACGCCGGTGGCAATGCCGATATCGGTCCAGGTGCTGGCGGTCCCCGAGGTGAAGACGGCGACGACCGACGGGCCGATGACCTCGACGCCGGCCACCGCTCCGATGATGTAGCCGGCGATCATCAGCCATCCGGTCAGGAAGCCGAGGTAGGGGTTGATGGCGCGGCCGACCCACTCGAAGGACGCGCCGCAGTTGGCGTTCCACATGTTCAGCCGCCGGTAGGCGTTGGCAATGATCAACATGGGAATCGCGGTCAAGATGATGATCGGCCCGCTGCCGTACGCGGTAGCCGCGGCCAGCGCGGCCAGCGTCAGGCCGACCGATACCGCCGGCGCGGACGAGGCCATGCCGATGACCGTGTCCTGGGCAACCCCGATCGCGTCGGGTTCAAGCCGGGCCGCGGGAGCCGGCGCGGTACCCACGACGGCGGCGGCTGATTGATCCGTCATCTGTTCTCCGTAAGGGTCAGCCCGCGCGCCAGATATCCGCGCGGACAGCGGGAATGCCTCGTTCAAATGGGCGGCGGGAATGCACGCGCGCCGAGTGTCCCAGCTGGTTATAAACAGCGCGCAGGCCGGAGGTGCTTGCTCCGCGCAGTCGCACACTCGCGCGGGAATTGACCACGCGCGAGATCATAGCGGCTATTTTCGGCATAAAGTGATTGAATCGGGAGTTAGCCTTTGGCTCGGCGCAGATCCTACGGGGAGTGACGCCAGCGGCGGTAGGCGCCCGTAGCACCCGCCGCCGTCCGGGCCACGCCAGCACTGCCCGGCTCACTCGCACGCATCGTGTCATCATTCCGCCGCATGCTGACGTGCGGCTCGCCACGGTCTGATGGATTACGGCCATTATGACCAAAATTACAGAGACGAAATTCGGCGCATGTCTCCTCATGACCGAAAATGGCCGCTATGATCTCGCAAGTGGCCAATCTGCGGGTCTCTCTGCCCGGCGCCGGCCTCGGCGGCGGACGGTGTTGCGCGAATCAGCATTCTGCTCCGGTGGCGTTAAATGACCACCGCAGGCACGTCGGTGTTGCGTACCTGGGCGGTTCCCGGTCGACGAGGACCTGCGGGCCCGATCGCTGGCGCGAGATCCGCGGGCTTCCGCGTGCCCCGGCGGCCGCGCAGAGCGGACGCCTCGGTCCTGCGAGTCGGTAATCGGCAGGGAACTGCCCGGCGCCCAGCGTGCGCATTCTTTTCGGACATTAAACGAGAGATTTTTGGGCTGCCCGCCAAATCCCCAGCGGGCCGACATGAATGGGAGAGCAGATGACGGATAGATCCGGCGCGGCCGTCACGGGAACGGCACCCGCCCCGGCGGCGCGGCTAGAGCCCAATGCGATCGGCGTTGCCCAGGACACTGTTATCGGCATGGCCTCATCGGCCCCGGCCGCCACCGTCGGCCTGTCGCTGGCGGCGCTCGCCGCGGCGACGGCTTACGGCGCGGGGCCTGTCCTCATCCTTACCGCGATCCCCATGCTCATCATCGCTAACGCTTACCGCCGCTGTAACTTGTGGAACGCGAACTGCGGCGCCTCATTCGAGTGGGTCGGTCGCGCGATCAACCCCTATCTCGGCTTTCTGACCGGCTGGCTGATGATCGCTGCCTACATCATCGGGACGGTCGCCGAGGTTCTCCTGCTCGGGCCGTCGGTCCTCGCCGTCTTTGGCTCCAGTTCGACCAATACCTGGGCGTATGTCGGCATTGGCGTGGCCATGGGCCTCATCATGCTCGTGATCGCGGTGGTCGGCATTAAAATCACCGCCCGCGTCCAGGTCAGCATGGCACTGGTCGAATACCTGATCCTGATCGGCCTGGCGATCGCCGGCCTGATCTGGGTGGTGGGCCATCATGCCGGTTCCGTCCCTATTAGCAAGGGCTGGTTCAGCCTCAGCGGAATCAACGGCAAGGGCAGTGCCGTGGCCGGATTCCTCGTTGCGGTGTTCGTCTACGGCGGCTGGGACGGCACTCTGTACGTCAACGAAGAGGTCAAGCACCGGCGCGTTAACCCTGGTCGGGCAGCCATCCTGGCGGTCGCCCTGCTGGCGATCATCTACACGCTGGCGCAGGTGGGCTTTCAGGGAGTGGTCTCGGCGGCCAAGCTTCAGGCGGCCTCGGCCAACGGCACTGCACTCGTCTACGTGGCCAACGCGCTGGGCGGCGGATTCTGGGCCAAGGCCATGGCGCTGTCGATCGCGCTGTCGGTGATCGCCACCACCGGCACCGGCATCGTGCTCAGCTCCCGGATCGTCTACGGGATGGCCAGCTACCGGGCGCTGCCGGAGTTCCTCGCCAACGTTTCCCGCCGCTGGGCCACTCCCGTCGCCGCGAGCGTCATCGTCGGCGTGCTCATCGTCGGGCTCAGCGCCGTCTACTTTCTCGCTACCTCGGTTCAGAACGCGTTCTTCGACGTGATTGACGTGACCGGCCTGCTGTTCTCCATCTTCTACATCCTCACCGCGCTCGCCGCCATGGTTTACTACCGGCGCCGGGTCTTCAGCAGCCCGCGGGACTTCCTGATTCTCGGCCTGCTGCCCCTGGCGGCGGCCGGATTCCTGGGCTGGGTCCTGGTGAAGTCGCTGATGGTCGCCCCGTCGACCCAGATCTGGTCGATGGTGGGGATCGTCGTCGCCGGCCTGATCCTGATGCTGAGCGCACGTTTCGTTCTGCGGTCGCCGTTCTTCCAGATCCAGCGGGAGAGCTACCCGCCGGGCAGTTAGCCGCCCGGGCCCGTGTCATCCGCCCGCTATATTGGCCAGGCTCTCGCGCACGGCCTGCGTCAGCGGATCCCCGGCGGGCAAGGTCCGCTCACAGCGCGTGACGGTATCACGGAGCAGCGTGGTCGCATCCGTCAGTCGGCCCGCCGCGTAGTAGGCGTGCGCGAGGTTCGCGCGGTGCGCCAGCGTATCCGGGTGATCGGTGCCGAGCACCCGTTCGTAACCGGTCCGGGCCTGCTCGTAGAGCTGCAGCGTCGAGGCCATCCGGCCCGCCGAATGGTAGGCGGACCCGAGGCTGCCGCGCGCCGCGATCGTGTCCAGGTGATCGGAGCCCAGGACCCGCTCCCGGTCGGCGAGGGTCCGCTTGTACTGGGTCAGCGCGTCCTTGAGGCGGCCGTCGGCCAGGTAGGCGTCAGCCAGCTTCTGGCGCGTCGTCATGGTGTCCGGATGCTGGGCTCCTTGCAGCCGCTCGCGAAGGGCCAGGGTGTGCTGGCGCAACTGGATGGCGGCGGGAAGCTGGCCGGCTCCGCTGTAGGCTGCGGCGAGTTGATCCCGCGCGCCAAGGGTGTCCAAATGATCGGGCCCGCGAACGCGCTCGTAGTCACCGACCGTCCCGTCCAGCACGGTAACGGCCTCATCGAGCTGGCCGGCGGCCGCTAATGCATGCCCGAGATTGCGCCGGGCCTCGATGGTGCCGGGATGATCCGGCCCAAGCGCGCGGATCCGCCTGGTCAGAACCCACTGGAACCACGGAACGGCATCCGCCGCCCGCCCGGCGGCCAGGCAGGCGCGAGCCAGCTGCTCCCCGACCACCAGGGTGTCCGGGTGGCCGGGCCCCAGCACCCGGTCGCTGACCGCGACTAGCTCTCTCCAGTACGCGACGGCCGGCCCGGCCAGCCGCGCGCTGTCCAGGCTCCGCCCGGCACGCAGCAGGACCTGATGGCAGCCGCCGGCCCACAGCAGGTCCCCGGCCGCCTGCTGAAGGCTGGCGGCACATGACCGCAGGCTTCCGGCGGCTCCCGTGCCCCGGTCGTCCTCCGGCCATATCTCCAGCAGCGCGTCCGCTACCGCCCGGGCCGCCTGGGGGAGCATCTCGGCCGGCATGGCCGTCCGGATCGCCGCCTGAATCACGAGGCTCATCCGGATCGTCGGCCAGCTGCCCGTAGCGTCGATCTCCAGCAAGCCAGCCCGCTCCAGCATGAGCAGCGCGCCGCGGGCCCGGTCCTGGCTGACCGGATCTCCGGTACCCTCGCTCGTCAGGTACTCCCGCGCGGCCGGGGCGGTGAGGACCGCGCCGGGAATCCCGTGGCCGTCCAGGAGCGCGGCCAGCGCCAGCAAGGACTGCGAGGCCCCGTCCGGCGACAGCCGGTCAGCCTGCTCGACCGAAAATGTCCAGGTGACGGCGGCGGCAGCCGGCATGTCACCGTCGGCCTCCGCCAGCTGCTCGCGCCTGCGGACAAAATAGCCCCGGTAGTCGCGGCAGGACAGCGCTGATTCCGCGATCACCGCGCTGGCCTGCACAAGGGCCAGTGGCTCGCAGCCCAGATCCTTGACGAGGTCGATCGCGCCAAGCCGCTGATCTGGGTCCGCAGTCAGCCGTCCCATCAGGTAGCCGAGCGCCTCGCGAGGGCTGAGCGAGCCGACCGGCAAGATGAGCGCCTTGGCCTGGGCCGGCAGAGTCCCGGCATTCCTGGTCGTGATCAGCACCCGGCCCGACGGCCCGGCCGGCCATAGCCCTTCCAGATCCGCCGCGTCGGACAGGTCATCGAGCACGACCAGCCAGGGCCGACTCGTCTCGCCAAGCCAGCTGACGAAGCGGGCGGCCACCGACTCGCCATCCCCGGCGGGATCGGTTCCGATCGCCGCGGCCGCTGCCTCCACATAGCCGGCCATCACCGAGGCCCGGCTCGTGGCCGCTATCCAGACCAGCAGCTCCACCTCCCGGGACCGCCATAGCGACTCGGCGAAATGTATAGCGAGCTGGGTCTTGCCGCACGATCCCAGCCAGTCCCGCCACTCATCGGCGACCGCGCGGGAGGGAGCGAGCACCGCGGCGGTACCCGGGATCAGAGCCGTGCCCAAGCCAGGGGCAGTCTCCGGCCTCGTGCTGAAGCCATCGGCAAGAGGTGGCATAGCGCCGGATCGAACCGGCCACACCATTGGCCCCCCCTGCGTCCCCGCCGGCTGCCCGGTCGAAGCGACCATCTTATGTACTACCTTCCGTTATTTCTCATATCATCTCAGGCCCATCGCGCTGGCCGCGCCGCCCGTTGGGAGGGTCGGCGCGCGCTGACGATCGGATTGGTCAACCCCCTGTGACGCTCATCGCCTATCCCTGGGTGACGGCGGCGCGCCGGGGCGCGGATCTGCTGGCGAGGACATACTCGACCAAGGTGATCAGGACCTGCTTCACGGAGTTGAGCTCGCGGGCGTCGAAGAGCACGGCCGGAACGCGCGGATCCAGGTCAAGCGCCACCCGTACGTCTTCGGGATCATAATGGGGAGCGTCGTCGAAGCAGTTAATGGCGACTAGGAACGGTACCTGCCGTTTCTCGAAATAGTCGACCGCCGGAAAGCAGTCGTCGAGGCGGCGGGTGTCGGCCAGGACCACGGCGCCGAGCGCACCGTAGGACAATTCATCCCACATGGGCCAGAACCGCTCCTGGCCGGGCGTCCCGAAGAGGTAGAGCACCACGCGGCGGTTGATGGTGATCCGGCCAAAGTCCATGGCGACGGTCGTCGTCTTCTTGGCATCCACGCCGCTGAGATCGTCGAGGCCGACGCTCGCGCCGGTCATGGGCTCCTCGGTGCGCAGCGGCCGGACCTCGCTGATCGCCCCGACCAGGGTCGTCTTGCCCGCACCGAAGCCGCCCGCGATGAGGATCTTGAATGCGGTGAGCTGGCCGACGCCGGCACCGTCAGAGGGCGCGGAGCCCATGCAGTACCTCCCTCAGCAGGTCGGCGCTGGGCTGCTCGTCGACGGGCCGCTGCGGTAGGACGGTGATCCGGCCCTGCATCGTGAGGTCGGCCAGCAGCACGCGGATCACCCCCAGCGGGAGCGCGGTATCGGATGCCAGGTCGGCCACCGTAGCCGGCTGCCGGCACAGGCTCAGGATCTTGCGGTGCTCGGGGACCAGGCCGGCCGGATCTTCGGCCTCGCCATCCTGCGCGGGACGGACAGCCGCGACGACGACCGCGATCACGTCCAGCATCTCGCCGCCCGCAGGCTCGGTCCTACCGCCCGTCAGCGCGTAGGGCCGCACCACCGGACCGGGGTCCCGGCTGCCCCACTCGTCGTCGGCGCGCATGACCAGCTCACTCCGCCGGGAGCTGGTCGGCCGGGAACCTCTGAGGTGACGCCAGGTGCGGCCCGGCCCGCTTGACCAGCATCGCCATCTCGTAGGCGACCAGCCCTGCGTCGGCGTTCGCGGGGCACAGGGCCGCCAGGCAGCTGTCCTGACCGGCCGAGGTGACGAAAAGGAGCGCGTCCTGCAGTTCGATGATGCTCTGCCGGACATCGCCGACCCCGAAGCGCTCGCCCGTGCCCTTGGCCAGGCTCTGCAGGCCGGCGGCCAGCGCGGATAGGTGCTCGGCATCTTCGCGGCTCAGGTCGCTGGAGGCCGCCATGAGCAGGCCATCGCGGGACAAGATCACGGCTCGGCGGAAGTGATCCACGCGAGCGGCCAGGTCATCGAGCAGCCAGTCCAGGTCTCGCTGCTGGCCGACCCTGCCCTGCTCCGTCATCACACCTCCTCGCTCCGCGGCGGCGCGGATTGCGCCGCCGCCGTCCGCGCGTCGTCGTCGGCCGGGGTGGCCGGGGTGGTGGCCGGGTCGGGTGTCTCCTCCTGGCGACCGCGACGCCATCCGCCCTGCAGCGAAGCGGCGAGGTCACGCGCCTGCTCCGGCGGGCGAATTTCGGCGGGCGCGGCCAGCAGCCCGGCTCCCGCCTGGCCGTCGGCGCCCGGCGGATTGTCCTTCAGGTGCGGGGACAAGTTCGCCTGGCGGGTCCGACGGGGAAGGCCGCGGTAGGTATCGCCGGTCGGCCGGGTGGAGCGAGCGGGACCGCCCTGGCCAGTCCCTGGCTGGGCGGCAACCGGTCGGCGGGCCCCGCGCTGGGGCAATCCTGCCTGGCTAGCGCCTGGTTCTGAGGTCTGCGGCGGGGCGGTTCCCGGCGGGAGAGTTCCCGGTGGACGGAGGCCCGGCTGAGGGCTCCCCGAAAATCCCGGCTGAGGGCTCCCCGAAAATACTGACGGGGCCTGGCGCTGGCCAACCAGGGCCAATGCGCTACCGCCGTGCAGGTTGAGCCCGGCGGGCCTGGACGTCGCCGGGCGAGTGCCGGGCTGCCGATCCGCGCCTACTGCGCTGGCCGGCACCACGATGTGGTTGGGCATCAGCACGATAGCCGTGGTGCCGCCGTAGGGAGACGGGCGCAGCGAGACCCGGACACCGTAGCGGGCGGCCAGCTTCGCGGCGACAAACAGGCCAAGCCGGTCCGCGCTGGCCAGGTCGAAGTCGGGCGGCAGGGCGAGCTTCTCGTTGAGCCCGCTCAGCTGATCGGGCTCGATGCCCAGCCCGCGGTCGTCGATCTCGACGGCGTAGCCGTTGGCGACCCGGCCGGCCCTGACCTCCACCGCCGTGCCCGATGGCGAGAACATGGTGGCGTTCTCCAGCAGCTCGGCCAGCAGGTGAATCATGTCCGCCGCAGCCGAACCCGTCACGGCGTCGCCGGTGTGCGTGAGGATCGATACCCGGGTGTAGTCCTCGACCTCCGCCATCGCTCCCCGGATGATGTCGATGATCGGTATCGGCTCACGCCAGGAGCGGGTCGGTGCCGAACCGGACAGGATGGTCAGGCTCTCGGCGTGACGGCGCATCCGGGTGGTGAGGTGATCGAGCGAGAACAGGTCGGCCAGGGCGACGGGATCGGACGCCTTCTGCTCCAGCGCGTCGATCAGGCGCAGCTGTCTTTGCAGCAGCGACTGGTTCCGCCGGGCCATGCTGACGATGACTAGCCGGAGGCCGTCGCGGAGGCGAGCCTCGCTAGCCGCGGCGGCGGCCGCCGCCGCCCGCAGGCTGGCGATGGCCGTGGCGGCCCGGGCAACCTCGGCGGTCTTGGGCCGCGCGGCGTGCATTCCGCCGCGCAGGCGCTCCCCGGCCTGCGGTGACTGATCTCCGGGCTGGGGCGACTGCTCGTCAACCAGGAGTTGGGCAGCGACCGTCAGAGCAGAGATATCGCGGGAGAGCCGGCGCGCGAACGAACCCATCACTATGACCGCGACGAGGATGACGACGATGCCTGCGCCTATTAAAACCGCATGCTCGGCTAGCTGGCGGTGGTTGCGGAGCGAGAAGTCGTGCCCGACCAGCGTCTGACCGAATGGTGCGGTCATGACCGCACCCCAGAGCAGCGCCAGGCAGACGGCCGGCACAAGCACCATTACCGCGAAGGTGAACCGGATCGAACGCTGCGCGGTGCGCGGCCGTTCCGGGCCTCCCGGGCTCGATGCGCCCATGTGGTCACTCCTGGATCGATCCGTGCACGGAGTCCCGGCACTGGCAGCCGAACCCGCGGCTACCGCCAGTGCACTATCCTGCGCCATTGAGCACCAATTGTCATGGAGCTTCGTAAAAGTCGTCGGACTGAGGCGCCGGATAGTTATGCAGGCTTCCGATGTGGTATATGAGGCACAGGTGGCCCGGTCTGATGGCGCACTTACGGTCAAGACCGGTCGGCGCGGAATGGCGCTGCCCTCGATGGCCGGGAGATTGGGCGCCGCGTGCTAGCGGAAATCCTGCCTCCGCAGGTAATGGCCACCGAGGCGTTCGGGGACCTGCCCGATGCCGTGCTGTTCCCGGCGGAGGAGGCTGTCATCGCCAGGGCCGTGGACAAGCGGCGCCGGGAATTCACGACCGTGCGGGCTTGCGCCCGCACGGCGCTGGCCAGGCTCGGCCTGCCGCCTGTGGCGATCCTGCCCGGCGCGGCCGGCGCGCCGCAGTGGCCGCCCGGCGTTGTCGGCAGCATGACTCACTGCGCGGGCTATCGCGGTTGCGCCGTCGCCTGGGCGCGGGACCTGCTGACCCTCGGGCTGGACGCCGAGCCCGATGAAGCCCTGCCCGAGGGGGTGCTGACAACGATCGCCCTGGCCGAAGAGCGCGCCGGGCTGCGCGCCCTGGCGCAGGCGGCGCCGGCGCCGTGCTGGGACCGGCTGCTGTTCAGCGCCAAGGAGTCGGTCTATAAGGCATGGTTCCCGCTGACCGCCCGCTGGCTGGGCTTCGAGGAGGCGGTCATCACGTTCGATCCGGCGGACGGCACATTCGCCGCGCGGTTGCTCGTCCCCGGCCCGCAGCTGGATGGCCGGCCGCTGACGGGGTTCGCCGGACGGTGGCTGGCCCGCGACGGCCTCGTGCTGACCGCGATCGCGGTACCCCGGGGCCAGATCAGGGACGCCGGTGGCCGATGAACAAGTTGCGTGGCTTGCGACCCGCGGCGTCCTGCCCGGTGACCGCGCGGGCCCCGAACCCGGCCGCCGGGTCGAAGCCCGCGGCCGCAAGCAGGCGTAGCCAGGCCGCGCGGCTGAAGGCGCCCAGGCGGTGGGTCTCGTGCACGACCTGAACCGTGCCGTCCGCGGCCCGCAGCGTGAACTCGTACTCGGACTGGACCCAGGTATCGGCCGGATCCGGGTCCCACGTCCATTCGCGAAAGCTGGCCTGGCGGCCAGCCGGGTCGCTGCCGCCGCCCTGGCCGCTGGCCGCCAGGAACGTATCCGCCGTGTAGTCGGGCACAAACAGGGCAAGGCCGCCAGGACGGCAGTGCGCGAAGGCCGTCTCGACCACCTGACGCAGGTCGGCCTCGCTGGTCATATAGTCGACTGCGTCATGGACTAGGACCGCGTCGAAGGTGCGGCCGAGCCGGGCGGTCCGCATATCGCCCTGATGGTGCGCGCACTCGGGGTTGAGCCGACGCGACGCCGACAGCATTTCCGCCGAGATGTCCAGGAGCGTCAGGGTCAGGTGGTCCTTGAGGTGGACCGCGTTGTGGCCGCCGCCGCAGCCAAGGTCCAGCACCTCGCGCACGAGAGTCGGCGCCGAGCCGAGTACCGTCGCGAGGTAGGCGGCTTCCTCGGCGTACTCTTCCGGGGGGGAGATCAGGGGCCACCACGCGGCGAGATCGGAGTAGAGGCGGTAGTCCTCCGGCGCGCCGCTCATCCGACCATCCTGACGCACGCGGCCATCGCCAGGGACGCCGGCTGCCCCCAGGCGCCGCCCGCCGGGGGCAGTCGACCGTCAGGGGCGACTGATACGAAGGGGACTATGTCTGATCACTCACCGGATCACCCGCCCGAGGCAGGCCCGCAGGCAGCGGCCGAGCAGCCGCTGCGGGCCGCGGCCGAGCAGACCCTGCGGGCACTGGCCGGTCCCGCCGCCCGGCTCCGTGAGGACCAGTGGCGGGCGATCGAGGCACTGGTCAGTGAGCGGCGCCGCGCCCTAGTGGTGCAGCGCACCGGCTGGGGCAAGTCAGCGGTCTACTTCACGGCCACGGCCCTGCTGCGCGCCCGGGGGGCCGGCCCATCGGTCATCGTGTCGCCGCTGATCGCCCTCATGCGAAACCAGATCGAGGCCGCAGACAGGGCCGGAATCCGCGCGCGCACCGTGAACTCGGCCAATACGGGCGAGTGGGACGAGGTCTACGCGGAGGTGGCCGCGGGAGCCGTCGACGTCCTGCTCGTCAGCCCGGAGCGGCTGAACAACCCGGGCTTCCGCGACCTGGTACTGCCCAAGCTCATCGCCGCCGCCGGGATGCTCGTCGTGGATGAGGCGCACTGCATTTCCGACTGGGGCCACGACTTCCGCCCCGACTACCGCCGGCTGCGGACGCTGCTGGCGGAACTGCCGCCCGACGTGCCGGTCCTCGCGACCACCGCGACGGCCAACACCAGGGTGACCCGTGACATCGCCGAGCAGCTGGGCGCCGGCGGGGGCGCCGAGACGCTGGTGCTGCGCGGGTCCCTGGACCGGGCCAGCCTGCACCTGGCGGTAGTCCGGCTGCCGGCGGCGCAGCAGCGGCTGGCCTGGCTGGCCGAGCACCTCGATGAGCTCACCGGCTCTGGCATCATCTACACGCTGACCGTCGCCGCCGCTCGCGAGGTCGCTGGCTTCCTGCGCGAGCGCGGCCAGCTAGTCTCCTCCTACACGGGCCAGGACGACCACGCGGAACGGATGGCCGCCGAGAGCTCGCTGCTTGCGAACGAGATCAAGGCACTCGTAGCGACGAGCGCGCTTGGCATGGGTTTCGACAAGCCAGACCTCGGGTTCATCGTGCACCTCGGGGCCCCGCAGTCGCCGATCGCCTACTACCAGCAGATCGGCAGGGCCGGCCGAGGCGTCGACCGCGCGGACGTCATCCTGCTTCCCGGTCGCGAGGATGCCGATATCTGGGCGTATTTCGGCTCGCTGGCGTTCCCGCCGGAAGCGGTGGTCCGGGCGACTCTGGGCGCCCTGGCGGACGCCGGCCGCCCGCTCTCCACGGCGGCGCTGGAAACCCGGATCGACCTGACCCGCAGCAGGCTCGAGATGATGCTCAAGGTGCTCGACGTGGACGGTGCCGCCCGGCGAGTCAGCGGCGGCTGGACCGCGACCGGGCAGGCCTGGGCCTACGACGCCGACCGTTACGCGCGGGTGGCGGCCGAGCGGGCCAGGGAGCAGCGGGCGATGCTCGGCTACATCGAGACCGGCGACTGCCGCATGGAGTACCTGCGCCGGGAGCTGGACGACCCTGACGCCCAGCCCTGCGGCCGGTGCGACAACTGCACGGGCCGGCACTGGCCCGCCGCGGTGTCGCAGGCTGGCAGCGCGGCCGCGGGCGAGCGGCTGCTCCGCCCCGGTACCGAGCTGAAGCCCCGGCAGATGTGGCCGACGGGCATGCGTGAGCTCGGCATTGACGTGTCGGGACGCATCCCGGCGGAGTTCCAGGCCCGGGCCGGGCGGGCGGTGGCCAGCCTGACGGACCTGGGCTGGGGCCCGCGGCTTCGCGCGCTGCTGGCCGAGCCGCCGGAGGTCGGCCAGCCGGGCGCGGGCCAGCCGGTCCCGCCCGATCTGGTCGATGCCGTCGTCAAGATCCTCGCGGCCTGGGACTGGGACGAGCGGCCAGCCGCCGTGGCGACGCTCCCGTCGCGCTCTCGCCCCGAGCTGATCGCGAGCCTGGGCCGGCGGATCGCCGAGATCGGACGCCTGCCCTACGTCGGCTCGCTGCAGTACGCGACGGGACCTGGCGTCCCGCCGGCCGGCCCGGCCGGGTCGTCCTCGGCGCCGGGTGGCCGCCAGTCCAACAGCGCGCAGCGGCTCCAGGCCGTCTGGCGGGCGATGAGCATTCCCGGCCCCATGCTGGACGTGCTCGCCAGCGTCGGCGGACCGGTGCTGCTAGTGGATGACCGGATCGAGACCGGATGGACGATGACGGTGGCCGCGAAGCTGCTCCGAGACGGCGGGGTGCCCGCCGTCCTGCCCTTTGTGCTTGCCGCCGGGGGCTAAGCCAGCCTGCGCGGACCCCGTCGACCTGCCGGGCCGCTGCCGGTGCGGCCGTCGGCCGAGCAGCTTCGCCTTCGCCGCGGCGGCCGCTACCGCGGACCTGCGGGCGCGCGCGGCGGGGGAGTTGTAGATCGATACCTGGCGGGCCAGGCCCTGGGTCATCCACCCCAGCATGGGAGACAGCAGCTTCCGCCAGGTCGGCATGGTGTGGCTGCCCGGCACCAGCTTGAGCGTCACGGCAGGCTGGCGTATCTGCAGGAGCTGCCCGAAGGTCTGCGCGCTGCGCACGTCGCCAGGGTCCTGCAGCCCCGCGCCCAGCCAGAACTTGGGCACCGGGCGCCCGATCGGCAGCGACCGGAGCAGATCCAGGGGAGTATTGAGCCGCGCCTGGCGGCGGTCCCCGCCGAAAGGGCCCACCCGCCCCGGCGGGTTCATGAGCTGGTTATCTGACGGCTGGAAATAGCCGCTGAGGACGCCCGCGTAGCTATATTCCCGGCCGTGCTGCAGGCCGAGGTTGGCCGCACAGAAACCGCCCTCGGAGTAACCCGCGATGCCCCAGCCGGAGCCCGGCGGCTGGACCCGCAGTTCCCGGGCGATGTAGGCCGGCAGTTCGTCGGCGAGGTAGGTGTCGTCCTGCGGGCCACCCGCCTGGTTGAGGCACTGCAGCGATACCCCGCGGCCGCCGTTGGCGTCGGGTATGACGAGGACCGCGGGCTTGGCCCGGCGCTGGCCGACCAGCTGATCGAGCACCTGGTTGACGCCGAGCACGGTAATCCAGTCCTGGGGCTGGCCGGGGAAGCCGTGGAGAAGCTCGATGACAGGAAACCGGTATTTCTGATAATAACCGGCCCAGAAATACTGCGGTGGCAGAAAAACGTAGACCCGTCTGGTGATACCGCTGGTCGCCCCGTGGACCGTCAGGCGCAGGGTCAGGCCGAACTGCCGGGCGATAGCCGTGTCGATGTGATGACCGCTGAGGGCGTTGAACCCGGTCGCCAGGCCATTTGCCGATGCCGACACCGTAGTGGCCGGAGCTCCCTGGCTCGTCAGGTCAGATACCGCCGCACTCCAGCTCTGGTAATAGTCGTAGTACTTGTTCACCACGGCGATGCCGAACGTCATCGCCGGGATGAAAGCGAGGAAAGCAGCCAGAATCCGCAGCGCGACGTGCCTGGCCACCAGCATCCACCACACCAAGGCGCCGAAGGCGACTACCAGCAGCACGAAAAGCACTGTGCTCTGCGGTTCCAGCATTCGCGACTCCCATGCGCTGCTCGGCTGCTCGCCCGTGCCGCATTACTAACGGCCGGGAGGCGCGCCGAGTGCCCAGCCCGCGGTTCCGGGCTGGGCGCCCGGCGGCAACGGCCTGCTGGCGCGAGATCAGCTCCTGCTGGCGACCGGTGTCGGGCGCGTCAGCCGCGGCCCTGAGCTGGTCCAGCCGTCGCTTCGATGGCAGCAAGGCGACCGCCAGTGCGGCACCGAGCCCGAACAGGGCCGCGGAGGTGACAAAGGCCAGCCGGTAGCCGTGGGTGGCCGCGATCGCCGGGGCCAGCGCGCCCGAGTGGTGAGCGGCGAGGTAGCTGGCCGTGGTCGTCAGCGCGATCGTGCTCAGCGCCGCCGTGCCAATCGAGCCGCCCACCTGCTGCATCGTGTTGACCAGGGCCGATGCAACGCCCGAGTCCTTGCGGTCGACGCCGGCCGTAGCGGTGTTGATAGCCGGCGAGATGATCATGCCGAAGCCTAGGCCCAGGACCAGGAGCGACGGCAGCACGCTGGAGGCATAACTGGACGTCACCGTGATCTGAGTCAGGTAGGCCATCGCGCCCGCGCCGAGCAGCATGCCCGTCGCGATGAGGGCCCTGGGCCCGAACCGGGGCAGCGTCACGATGCTGGAGGTGTTGGAGCTGACCAGGATGCAGGCGACCATCGGCAGGAAGGCCAGGCCGGAGGTGACCGGGCTGTAGCCCTTGACCTGCTGGAGGTAGTAGGTCAGGAACAGGAAGACGCCGAAGACCGCGATCCCGGCGATGCCGACCGAAACGTAGGAGCCGCCGCGGGTGCGGTCAAGGATCACGCGCAGTGGCAGCAGCGGGTGGCTGACCCGCTGCTCGGCGAAGGCGAATCCCGCGAGCAGCAGCACGCCCGTGACGAGGGCGCCAATAGTCAGGCCGGCCCCCCAGCCGGCCGTCTCGGCATGCGAGAAGCCGAACACGATGCAGAACAGGCCCGACGAGGCGAGCAGCGTCCCGGCGATGTCCATCCGCGGGCGGCTGGCCGGCCTGACGCTGCGCATGTACGCCAGCGCCCCGGTCACCGCGATGGCGGCGAAGACCAGGTTCACGTAGAGCGTCCAGCGCCAGTTCAGGTACTCCGTGAGCACTCCGCCCAGGATCAGGCCGACGGCACCGCCCCCGCCGGCGACCGAGCCGAAGATGCCGAACGCCTTGCCGCGCTCGCGCGGATCGCGGAACGTGCTGACCAGGGTCCCAAGGGCGGCCGGCGCCAGAATCGCGCCGAAAGCGCCCTGCAGGGTCCGGGCGGTGACGAGCATGCCGAACGAGACCGCGGCGCCGCCCAGGGCCGAGGAGAGAGCGAATCCCACCATGCCGGTGATGAAGACCCGCTTGCGGCTGAACATGTCGCCGATCCGGCCGCCGAGCAGGAGCAGGCTCCCGAAGGCCAGGGCGTAGGCCGTTACCACCCACTGCCGGTCACTGTTGGGAAAGCCCAGCGCATGCTGGGCGGAGGGAAGCGCGATATTCACGATGGTGGCGTCGAGCACCACCATCAGCTGGGCGACCGCGACGATCACCAGGATCATCCAGCGGTGGTCGCGGCCGGGCGACTGCTGGACTTCGCTTGCCGGTGCTGACATGGACATAATCTCCGCTACGTCGAAAGGGCGAAACTCGGCAGCGGCCGCTTGCCGCTGCCGGCGGTCATGGGTTGCTGAGTGCCGGCGCCGGCGGCGGGCAGGCGATGAGGGCTGCGGCGGCGCCGTCCAGGACGTCGAGCAGGCGCATCATCGTCGCCCGGTCGGTGGCGTCCAGCGCGCCGAAGACGTGCTTGAGCAGCCGTTCCCGCGTGCCGGACGCGACGGCGAGCGCGGCTTCTCCGTCGCTGGTCAGGGCGACGAGCTTGGCGCGTCGGTCGGTCGGGTCCGGCTGGCGGGCCACCAGCCCGTCGCGCTCCAGCGCGTCGACGATGTCGGTAATCGTGTGCGGGGCGAGGCCGAACGCGACGGCCAGGACGCTCTGCCGGGTGGGACCGCGCTGCAAGTGACCCAGAACCTTCGTGCGAGCCAGGGTCAGCCCGCAGTCGATCATCCCGTCGTCCACCGCCCGGCGCATGCGATGGTGGACGGTGAGATAGCGCTCACCCACCTGCTCTGGCGAGATCATCGCCTCGACCCAACTTCCCCGACCGGGTAACGCTGCCGAGCCACGCTGAGGACTTCCCTGAGGTGACTCATTATGAGGTACCTCACTAATATACCTCAGGCGCCCCAGGAGCAACAGCGTCAGGTGCGGCCAGCCGGGAGCTACAGCGGGAGAACCAGCCGGGTGAACCAGTCGGGTGAACCAGCCGGGAGAGCTAGCCAGTCGGGTGGTCGATGTCCACGGGGGGCAGGTCCTCGACCTGCTTCTTGGTGATCGACAGGCGGATACCGTCGTCGCTTCCGGCTACCGCGCCTATCGGGATCGCCACATCCTTGCGCCCCCACAGGTGCCCCTCCTGGAGAAGGACATGGGTCACGTGGTGGCTGCGGGGGTCTATCACGAGTCCCTGGACGCGGCCGATGTCGCCGTCGGCAGCGTGGACGCGCTCACCGCGGCGCACCGTTACCTCTCCAGCGGGGACGGAGTCGTAGGTGACGGTCTGCGAGACGCCCGCCATGTCCGAGCCCGGCCCGATGCCCATGCCGCCGGGTACGCCCATGGTGCCGCCCAGGCCGTAGTAGGGCCAGGCGACGACCTGATCGGGACCGTAGGCGGCGTAACCGCTGCTGCCGGGGATGAACTGGGTCTCCTCGGCGGAGTCAAGCTGCTGGAATTCCGCGAGAGTGCAGTTCAGCCGAATATCGTCGGCCTCGCCGGTGACCAGGTCAAGCGGCACCAGCCGGCCGAGGCCCTGCCGGTGCTTCGGCTCGATGACCAGGTGCGTCATCGTCTGCGCGATGGGGTCGATAACGACGCGGCTGACCTTGCCGCAGAACCCGTCGCTGCAACTGGCACTGGCCCCGATAACGAAATCCGCCGTTCCCGCCATTGCGTTCTCCTTCGTGGTTAGCCGCGGGCGCCGTCCCCCGGTGCCCGTCATACCCGCTGGGAGCGGAACTTCTACCGGGAATGACCGCCGTACCCGGCCACACCAGAAGCGGCTAAGTCCTATCATCGGGCCATGTTGGCGGTCGGCTCTCTAGCGCTGCGGCCTGTCCGCAGAGCCTCTGCGGGGGCGCGTGCGGGGGTGCGTGCCGGGCCGGCGATGACCACGCTGACGACGGTGGCCGCCCGGACGGCGTCGACTATCCGCGGCATCGCGCTTGGCTATATCGCCATTCAGGTGGTTATCTGGCACTCGTTCTACGCCGCCGATCCGTGGCGCCTCGCGGGGCCCGTCGTGGCGGCGACGTGCGCGGCCGCGGTGGTGGGTTATCTGCGGTGGCGGCCGCCCGGCTGGCAGCTGGCCGTAGCCGACTCAGCCGTTCAGGTGGCGCTGGCGCTCGGCGCAGCGTCGTGCGTGCCGCCCGCCATGCGCGGCGACACCGCCAACTGGCTCTTCATCGGGATGGCGAGCCAGCTTGTCGTTCCGGCCTGGTTCGCGCCCGGCCGGGTCTTCGTGCCGCTGGCGCTCGTTTCCGGCACGGCCTACTGGGCGGGCGCCGTCATGTCCCCGGCGGCGGCCGCGGCGGACAATTCCCCGGCCGCGGCGGCAGCTTTTCTCTTCGCGGTGGCCGCCGTAGCCTGGTGCGGGCTGCGGATGGTCTACAGCCGTGCCGCCGCCGCGGACCTCTCCCTGGCGAGCGCGGATCGCGACTCCCGTGCGCAGTACGTCGCCCTGTCCAGGAATACCGAGCGCCGCGAGCATGAGCGCCTGCTGCATGACACGGTGCTCAACACGCTGACCGCGCTGGGCCGCCGGGCCGGCAGCCGCGCGGATGAGGTAGTGGCCAGGGCCCGGCATGACGTCACGCTGATGGAGCGCGTGCTCACCCCGATGCTCAACCAGGCTGGCGATCTGGGGTCGCCGGCCGGGGAGCCCGATGGCGGCCTGCTGGTCGGCCTCGAGGCTGTTGCCACGCACCTGCGGGCTCGCGGCCTGATTGTGCACGTCGGTGTCACCCGCCGCGCTCCTACGGGGGATGGCGGGGCCGCCGAGGGCGGCGGCCCCTTAGGGGACGAGTACGTGCCGGCGCAGGTCGCCTGGGCCATCACGCACGCGGCGGGCGAGGCGCTCGCGAACGTGGCCGCCCACGCCGGGACCGGCGAGGCTTGGGTCGCGGTTGACCTGACCGCACTGGAGGCAGCCGGCCGCGCGCAGCCGGGCCGCCTGCAGGTGAGCGTGCGGGACAACGGCGCGGGATTCGATCCGGCGCGCATCGATCCGGCCCGGCTCGGCCTGCGGCGGTCGATCGTGGAGCGCGCCGCCGACTGGGGCGCACAGGCGTCGGTCCGCTCGGCGCCCGGCGAGGGCACGGTGGTGAGCCTGTGCTGGACGGCCCCCGCGGATACTGGCCGCGAGGCCGGCCCGGGCGTCAGTGGCGTGGCCAGCAGGGGCGACGCTTATGACTTCGACCTCTCACGCATGGCCGGGACGGTCGCCGCCATCTGGCAGGTCACCCTCCTGATCCAGGTGCTGGCCTACCTGCACAACTACCGCCAGCCCGCGGTGGTTATCGCGGTTTGGGTCGGCCTGCTGGCCGCCGCGGTTTGGCTGGTCCGCCGGGCGCGGGCGGGCGGCCTCTCCGTAGCGGAGGCGGTAGCCGCGGTGGTCATCGCCGTCGCCGCGGTGGCCATGGTGGGCTGGGAACGCCGGGCGCACGGCGCAGCCGGAACGGTGGACTGGTCGGTGGCGGGGACGGGCTGGCTGCTCGCCCTCGTGGCGCTCAGCCGTCCGGCCTGGCTGTGGGTTTCGGGGGCGATCCTCGTCTTCGCCGCCCATGCTGTCGTGGCCATCCCCCTGCTGGGGACGGCGTCGCTCGGCCTCGCGCGGCTCGCGGCCACCGCCTACACCCTCGTCGTGGTGCTGGCCGTTTTCGGCGCCATGCGCCCGGCCGTGCGCACCCAGGCCGCGATGGCCGCGCGTCGTGCCGCGCTGATGAGCCGGGCGGCGGCAGAGAGCGCGGCGGCCGACGCGGTCCGGGCGGACCGGCGGGAACGACTCGCCCTGCTCGAATCCGAGGCGCTTCCGCTGCTGCGCGGCATCGCCGGCGGCACGCTGGACGCGGCCGGCCGCGACGTTCGAGAGCGATGTGCCCGGTACGCCGCGACGCTGCGGCGAGCCCTGGCCGACCGGGCGCCGGCCGCTGGCGGCCTGCTGTCGGAGCTGGAACCTGCGCTGCGCTCCGCCGCGGCGCGGGGCCTGCTGACCGAGGTTCAGGTGATCGGCGACCCTGGGCGACCCGGCCGGGAGGTGGCGGATGCGACCCTGGCGGCCGTTGACGGTGTCCTGAGAGCGCTGCCGCCGCATCCGGTGACGCTGACCGTGCTCGCCGCCGGGGATGACGTGGAGCTGTATGTGGCCTTCGTCCAGCCGCCGCGAGACGCCCCGGAAATGACGGAGCTGGCCATGACGGAGCTGATCGCGGCCGTGCCGGCCGCGGCACGCTGGAGCGTTACTGTCGACGTCGAGGACAGTGGCGCGGGCTGCCTCGAAGTGAGATGGCGGAAGCTGGTGGCTGCATGACCCGTGCCTCGGGGGCCCGTGCCTCGGAAGCACGGGCCTCGGAAGCCCGTGCCTCGGAAGTTGGTGCCCCGTGAGCGTGGTCATCGACGTCGCCGCCGTGGATGATCACCCCATCGTCCTCGACGGCATCGCTGGCTGGCTCACGGGCCCGGACAGCGGCATCAGGGTCGTCGGGACCGCGGCCACCGTGGACGAGCTTCTGGCGGGGCCAGGAGCCCGCGCGCATGTCGTGCTTCTCGATCTCGACCTGCAGGACGGCACGACCGTCGAGCGCAACGTGGCTGTCATCCGGGCGGCCGGACCCGCCGTGCTCGTGCTGGCCGCCTCCGACAAGCCCCTGTCGGTCCGGGCCGCGATGCGAGCGGGCGCTCTTGGTTACGTCCTCAAGAGCGAGGAGACCGCTCAGGTACGGGGGGCCATTAAAACGGTGGCGGCCGGGATGGACTGGATCTCGCCCCGCCTGGCCTACATCTTCGCGACCGATGACGCCTCCGACCGGCCCGCCCTCAGCCCGCAGGAGGCACGTGCGCTGCGCCTTTACGCCACCGGCATGCCGATGAAATCCGTCGCGCGGCGGATGACCCTCAGCGAGGAGACGGTCAAGCAGTACGTCGGCCGCGTACGGGAAAAATACGCTCGAGCCGAGCGCGCGGCACCGACGAAACTAGAGTTGTACCATCGAGCCGTCGAGGACGGCTATATCCCGCCTCCCCCTCCCCCCTAACCGTGGATCCCCCCTCCCGGTTCCAGGGCCCGGGAGATACCCGTCCTCGACTTCTCTTTATGCAAGGCCACTGTATGAGCCGTGACCCCAGGTCGTCATGACCCCTTCTCGGGGGTCATGACGACCGGGGGTCACCTCGGTCCTGGCTCGGGACGTATGGCCCGAGCCGTCACGGCGCTGACCGGCCGTCGTCGCCTTCGTTACCTCATCGGGCAGGCAACGGGACTAACCAACCTTCATGAGGCGCTTGTTATAAGATCTGAATCAGCGGGGAGGGGGAGGATGCCGGAACTCAGGCGGTCGACGGTTCGAGACCTGCGCCGGGATAACCGGTCCATGCTCTTGTCGTCTCTCTATTTCGGTCAGCCGTGCAGTCGGCAGGACCTCAGCATTGCCACCGGGCTCAGCCCAGCATCGGTCAGTAACGTTATCCGTGAGCTGATCGGCGAGGGCATCGTGCTCGAGGCCGGCTCCGAGGACTCAGACGGCGGCCGCCCGCGGGTGCTGCTCGAGGTCAACCCGGACTACGGGTACGTCATCGGCGTTGACGTCGGCGAGACCAGGGTTCGCGCCGAGCTGTTCGACCTGGCGATGACCGAGCGAGCCAGCGCCGACTATCCGCTGGATCCGCGCCAGCACGGCGTGCAGGTCATCGTGGACGCGATATTGACCGGGCTGGCTGCGGTGCTGGCCAGCGCAGGGGTCGATTCGTCGGCGGTGCTCGGCGTCGGCGTCGGAGTTCCCGGCACCGTCGAACTCGACACCCTCGACCAGGGGGCCCTCGTCTACGGGCAGACCTACGGCTGGGAGGCCGTTCCGCTCGAGCGGCTGCTGCGCGCGGGCACCGACCTGCCGCTGCATATCGACAATGGTGCCAAGACGATGGGCCAGGCGGAGCTGTGGTTCGGCGCCGGTCGGGGCGCCCGGCGTGCCGTGGTGTGCTTGATCGGCTCCGGAGTGGGCGCGAGCATCATCGGCCAGGGCGAGACTCACCAGGGTTCGTCGGCGCGTCCCGGTGAATGGGGGCACACGACCATCATGGTGGGCGGCCGCATCTGCCGGTGCGGCTCGCAGGGCTGCCTGGAGGCGTACGTGGGAGCCGAGGCGATTCTGGACCGCTACGGTCTGCCCCTGCCGGGTGACGACGAGGAGTCGGCCCTCGCGGACCTTCTTGACCTGGCGCCGACTTCGGCCAGGGCGTCGAAGGTCCTCGCCGACACGGCCCTCTACCTGGGGGCCGGCATCGCGGACCTGATTAACCTGTTCAGCCCGGAACGGATCATCCTGGGTGGCTGGGCCGGGCTCCTGCTCGGCGAGCGGATGCTGCCACAGATCCGCGCCGCGACCCGCCAGCAGTCGCTGAGTCATCCCTTTGCCGACACCGCGATCGAGGTGGGGCGCCTGGGGGCCGAGGCCGTCGCGCTGGGTGCCGCCACGCTCCCGATTGAGCGCTTCCTCGGGGGCAGCGCGGCATCGTCCGCGCAGACTAGGCGTTCCGCGAGCTGACCCGGCGGCCTGCCTGTCCAGGTAGGTTTTCGGGCGCTGCTCCGGACCCTGGTGGCAGCCGCGTTACGCACGTCGACGCCGGGAGGTCCGGAGCTTTCGCGCTTCCCGCTCGCGATGGGTGGATACGCACCCCGACAGGGGCGGCCGCGTAGAGTAAAGCTTCTTCGACCATCCGGCCTTCCGCCGCGGCTGACATGCGGATCGGCCGCCGCCTGGCTTAGTGCCTGACGGCGCCCCCCGGCAGACGGGTCCGGGCCTGTCGAGGACTGCCGTGCCCCCTGCCGTCGCCGGGTCTGCCGACAGCCGAGGTGGAGGGCGGATGACGCATGGCAGCCAGCAGGATGTCGACCGTCTGGGGCCTGCTGGCGGCCCGAGCGGTCGGCCGAGGTGGCCCCGCGACGGCGGCTGACGTATGCGCTGTGTGTGTCGCGACGGTGGCGGTGAGCGGCGCGGCCGTGACGGTTATGGGGAAAACGGGAGCGGGTCATGCCGGGACGGGTCACGTGATATGCGTGACCGACGAGGCCAGCGAGCAACTCGAGGATCTGCAGCTGACGTTTGGTGAAGGGCCGCGCGTAGATGCGCTGGCCGCCGGTGCTCCCGTGCTCGTGCCTGACCTGGACGCGAGCGACATCGCCGGGCGGTGGCCTGTCTTCGGCCCGGGCGCGCGGTTGGCCGGCGCCGCCGCGGTCTTTGCCTTCCCGCTGCAGATCGGGGCGATCCGGGTCGGCGTGATGGACCTGTACCGCCGGCTGCCCGGGCAGCTGAGCGCTCGTCAGCTGGGTGACTCGCTGATGTTCGCCGATGCGGCCACCACGTTCCTGCTGGACCGCCAGGACCGCGACCGTCGCGCCGGGACGCTAGATGAAGATGGCCGGGCGAGCGCCGACGGCTTCCCCGACGGAGACGGCATGGCGGGGCCAGGCCCTGGCGGGCAGCCGCCGGACCTGGGCCTGCACCGGGCCGAGATCGATCAGGCCACGGGCATGCTCACCGAGCAACTGGGCGTGAGCATCGACGAGGCGTTCGTCCGGCTGCGCGCCTACGCTTATGCCCATGACCGGCGCCTCGCCGATGTCGCTCGTGATCTGGTCAGCCGGGCGCTGCGGCTCGGACCTGGCAGCCCGCCTCCGGGTGATGCGGCCTGACGCAGGGGCCCTGAACAGCCGGGTCATCATCGAGCAGGCGAAGGGCAAGCTCGCCGAGCGCCTCGGCCTCGACATGGAGGAGGCCTTCGCCGCGCTGCGACGCCACGCGCCCGCCCGCGACCTGTCGGGCCGCCCCGCCCCGCCCCGGTCGCCAGCAGCCCTCGGCCTAGCCGCGCTTTCCGCCAAACCTGTGGAAATTCGTGAGTGGTTCGGATCACACCTGGGGGGACAAGCGCGATCCGAACCAGTCACGAAATCGACCGATCTCCCGCCTCGGCGGGTTAGGGCTGGGTAAAGCGCCGGACAAACGCGAGCGCCAGGTCGGCGACCTCGCGCCAGCCGCTGTCGATGGTGAGCGCGTGGCCACGGCCCGGCACCTCGACGGCCTCGGTCACGGCCGGGTTGTGCAACTCGTGCTTGTAGGACGCTTCGGTGATCGGCCCGGGCACGGTGTGGTCATGCTCGCCCGAAATGATCAGCAGCGGGCCGCGGTCGGGATTCCCGGTGTCGACCTTTGCCTCGGTCCAGGGGTTCAGGTTGGCGGCCGCGGCCTGGAACAGCGGCAGGCCAGGCGCGGGGACCGCGAACGTCTCGTACAGATCCTCCGCCTCCTGCTCATCCACCGCGTTGGCAAAGGCGTATCGGAACTGGTCGTAGGTGAGCGGAACGGCCTTGTGCCGGTTGGCCGGGTGGCTCAGCGCCGGGGACGCTGCTCGCAGCGCCGACACCGGCAGCGGCAGCACCCCGCGGAACGGCGCCGGAGCGATCGCCACCGACACCGCGGCCAGGCCGCGGCCCGCGAGGATCTCGGCCAGCAGGCCGCCGAAGGAATGGCCAACCACGGCAGGCTTGCGGGCCAGGCCGTCGATAACCCGGGCGAAGTGATCCGTGACCTGGCCGATCGACTTTTTGGCGAATACCTCGGGATGGGCCTGTGCCGCGGCGACCGTGTCGGGGTCATCGGGCCAGCCCGGTGTCAGAGCGACATATCCGGCGCTCTCGAATTGCTCCGCCCAGCGATCCCAGCTGCTGGGCAGCAGCCACAGGCCGTGTACGAAAACGACCGGGACCAGGCCGGACGCGTTGGCCCGCTGCACCTGCTCGGCTTCGTGATCAGTGATGGTGCTGGTACTCGCAGTGGACATCTCGGCTCCTCTGTGCGTTCTAGCCCATGTGTTCGGCCGGCCAAGGCCTGGAGCAGCATGACTGCCGGCTTCTCCGCCACCCTCGCAGCCGGGGCTGCCGGATGGCAATCTCGCGGGCGGCCCCTTGGCTGGCCGGCCGCATGGCCAGTTCCGGTGCGTCAGGCCGGTAGCTGACTGGCCGAGCGCATGTAGGCGCGAGCCCGGTCCACGAAGATCTGATGCAGGTCCTGCGCCGCGCGCGGGGGCGAGCCCGAGCGAGCTCGCAGGATCACGAGCTGCACGCTGGTGCTGTCCTCGGCCAGGGGACGCCAGGTGATCGCCCCGCGCCGCTCCAGCGGGTCATCGATGACGCTGAAGTCCGGAAGCACCGTGACGCCAAGACCCTCGGCGACCATCAGCTTGCCCATCTCGGCACCATCAGCGGAGCAGGAGAACGCCGGAATCTCGTCCTGCAGCAGCCGGTGCAGAAAACGGTGCATGAGGTAGCCCGAGCGCATCACGATCAGCGGCTCGGCACGTAGTTCGCTGACCCGTACGGCCGCGCGCGCGGCCAGTGGGCTGTCGGGTCGCATGCAGACGACCGGGCTGCCGCGTAGCAGCAGGGTCGTCTCGAGTTCGGGAGGCAGGTCGTCGCCCTCCAGGAAGTTCGCAAGGCCGAGGTCGAAGCTGCCCTCCAGGAGCGCCCGCTTGATGTCGGCCTGCTGCGCGCCGATGATCTCGACCCTGGTCATCGGGTGCAGCGGCCGGAGCTGGCGGATCGCGGGCGTCAGCAGCGGGATCGTCGCCGTGTTGGCGGTGCCGATGCGGATCACCCGGGTGCTCTGGTGCTCCCCGCTAGCCGCCTGCCGCAGCCGGTCGTAGGCGTCCAGCACGGTGAGGATGTACGGGAGCAGGTCGCGGCCGGAGTCACTAATCCGCGCGCCGTGCCGGCCGCGTTCGAGTATGTCGACGCCCAGCTCTCGCTCCAGGCTCCGGACCGAGCTGCTCAGGGCCGGCTGGGAGATGTGCAGCTCCTGCGCCGCCCGGCGAAACGAGCCGAGCCGCGCGACCGCGGCCACGTACTCAAGCTGCTCAATCCGCACGTGCGAGACTCCTTGCCCGCTGCCCGCTAGCTACAAGCCGACTCTATCGATCGTTTTGATAGGAAAAACCTATCACGACCTCATCAATCTGTATTGGACGGCCGCCCGGGGCCACCGCATGCTGGATTTCAGGTAGTTCCTCGGGATCGGCAGGAGGCGAGCGTCATGGGGGTGGTATTGCACTGGTTCCTCCCTACTAACGGTGACTCGCGCACTGACCTGAGCCTCGGGAACGCGGTCGGCGCAGCCGGCAGCCGGGTGGTGGAGGGCGGTGCAGAGCGGGCGCCCGACATCGCCTACATCGGCCAGATCGCGCGGTCGGCTGGCGTCGGCCGCCCCAGCAAACCAACCCCTGGAGGTTGACTCATGGCCACTGGCCTGACCGCAGCGGATCGCTGCGCAGTTCCGGCTGGCGGGGCCGCGGTGGTCGGGGTCTCGGCCGCCGACTTCCGCCATGCGATCGGTCACTTTGCCACGGGGGTCACGGTGGTGACCTCCATCGGGCCAGACGGCGAGCCCGTGGGCACCACCGCCAACGCCGTCAGCTCCCTCTCGCTGGACCCGCCGCTCATCCTCGTGTGCTTCGACCGCGCGAGCGTGACGCTGGAGGCGGTAAGCGCCCACGGCGCTTTCGCCGTCAACGTGCTCGGTGCCCGCCAGCAGCAGTTGTCCGCCAACTTCGCCCGCCGGGGGCTGGCGGCGGCCTGGGACGGGGTGCGGCACCGGCGGGGGCCGACCGGCAGCCCGCGGCTCGACGGCGTACTGGCCTCGCTGGAGTGCACGGTGGAGCACCGGATCGTCGGCGGTGATCACGAGATCATCGTCGGCCGCGTGCGAGAGGTGGAGACCAGCGGGACCGACACGGCCCCGCTGCTGTTCTGGCGGGGTACTTACGCATCGCTGGGCGAGGCATAGGCTCGCCGGGTGCCAGCGTCGAGTGTTTGTGCCCGTCGTGCCGAGTTTCCGGCCTGAGATCACCCCGACGGAGGATGTGCCGTGAGTCCGCTGCAGATCGTGACGGTTGTCGGAAACCCGCGTCCCGAGTCGCGCACGCATGTCTTGGCCTGGACGCTCGCCGGCGAGCTCGCGGGAGTCGCCCCGGAGGCAGTAGTCAGCCACGTGGACCTGGCCGTGCTCGGCCCGCGGGTCCTCGACCCGGCCGACAGCGCCGCGGCCGCCGCGGTCAAGCAGGTTCTCGGCGCCGACGTGCTGGTCGTGGCCAGCCCGACCTACAAGGCAACGTACTCGGGACTGCTGAAGGCATTCCTGGACCGGCTCGGCACCGGGAGCCTGGCGGGCACGCGGGCGATCCCGGTGCTCCTGGGCGGCGCGCCCAACCATCAGCTCGCCGTCGACGTGCATTTCACGCCGCTGCTGCTGGAGCTGGGCGCGTCCGTCCCGGCGCGGGGCCTGTTCGTGCTGGAGGCCGACGTGGCAGCATTCGGCTCGTTTGCCGCGAGCTGGGCCGCGGAGCACGGGGCGGCACTGGTCGACAGCTGAGGGCTTCTGCGTGGGCCGATCCGGGCGGCCGTTCGCCGTGCGCCGGGCCGGGTAGCTGACCCCGGTTCAGCGACGCCGGACGGTAGGCTGTGCCGCATCGAGCGGGCGCTCCGGCGGCCGAGGGAGAGGACGCATGAGCAGGGGGATGAGCGGGGTGCGACAGCTGATCCGCCGCGGTGGAAACGGCCGGGACGGGGCTGGGCAGGATGGGGCCGGATCGGGCCGGGACGGCAAGTACGCCATCCCCGGCAGGCCCTTGCTCGGTTCGCAGGAGCTGACCAGCAGTCTGTTCGCCGACGCTTCTAACTTCGAGCTGCGCTTCGTCGAGAGTTACGACCAGATCGAGACCATCGTCTGCGCGCTCAAGACGCTGGGCCTGCGGGTGGTCCTGACCAGCGGGTCTTTCGACATCATTCACGAGGGCCACTCCATGTACCTGGAGGCCGCACGCCGCTTCGGCGACTTCCTCATCGTCGGGCTCGACAGCGACGACAAAATCCGCGCGCGCAAGGGCCCGGACCGGCCGGCCGTGCCGCAGATGGAGCGGCTCCGCATGGTGACCCACCAGCGGGGCGTGGGCCTGGTCACCCTCAAGAACGCGCAGCATCCCCGCTGGGAGCTGATCAAGGCCGTCGGCCCGGATGTCCTGGTGGCCACCGAGGACACCTACACGCCGGCGGAGATCGACGAGCTGGAGTCCCGCTACTGCGGTCGCGTCGAGGTGCTGGAGCGCATGGCGACCGTCAGTACCTCAGCCCGGCTGCGCCGGATCCAGCTGGGCATCCCCGAGCCGGAGGCGCCCCCGGCGACCGATCCGCCCAGCTCGGCAGCGGCGGATCCCGCGGACCCGGCGGTGGGGGATGAGCTGGCCCCAGCCGGCCGGCGGGGGAATTGAAGCAGCTCCTGCTCTACCTGCCCGTCATCCACAGCGGATACGAGGCGCTCTTCGCGCGGCATCCCGACGTGGCGAGCGTCCTGGTGCTCGGCAGCGGCTTCCGGGCGGAGTTCCCCGCCCTGGCCAAGGACATCCGGGCCCTGCGGCCCGATCGGGCCGCCAGCTACCTGCGGTCGGCGCTCCCCGGCGCCCAGATCCAGGTGATCGAGCCGCCCGACCTGCCGGCCGCAGTCACCGGCGACCCGCTCGTGCTGCCCGATGAGGAGATCATGCGCAGCCTGGCATCGCGGTACAGCCTCGGCCGCGACCGCCTCCTGGTCTTCGACCAGACCTTCCTGCGCTGGGACCGGGCCTGGAGCCGGGCGCAGCGGCCGGCCAGCTTCGACGGCGAGGTCGCGGTGGACGATCTGCCCCGTGGCCTCATCGCCCGCGCGCGGCACCTCGCCGACCGGAGCTCGGACTGGTGGCGGCAGGTCGGAGCCATCGCGGTCCGGGACGACGACCTGCTGGGCTATGCGTGGAACCACCATCATCCGACCGAGTACTCGCCCTATCTGGACGGCGACCCGCGGGACGGGTTCAGCCGCGGGGTTCGCGCGGACCTGACCACCGCGCTCCATGCCGAGGCCGCGATCATTGCCCGGGCGGCCCGGGACGGGCTCTCCCTGCGCGGCGCCGATCTCTACGTGACGACGTTCCCGTGTCCGACCTGCGCCCGGCTCATCGCCGAGGCCGGCTTCCGCCGGTGTTTCTTCGCGGGTCCCTACTCGGTCCTCGACGGCGAGAGCGTCCTGCGCGCCGCCGGGATCGAGGTCTTCTGGGTCGATACCGGTGCCGAAGCCGAGCCCGGACCGACGCTGGGCCATGATCGTGACCGATAGTCCGCGATCTGAGGCTGTCGCGTAGCCCGTGATCGCCTTGGTTTGCCCGGCTGGCTGGGGTTGCCGGGCGTGGTGGCCGGAGGCCGGGGCGGCCCGGCCAGGTTTTCGTGATCACTTCCGTTCTTTCGCGCATAACGCGGCGAAACGGTAATGATCACCGCGGCCGGGTTCCGGCGCAGCCCGAAGCAATTCCGGCGGCGACCGCAAGTCCCGGGCGGCGCCCGGGCCGGATTTCCTGCGACCTTTCCTGGGCGTAAGCGCGGCCGACGATCTCAGCACCCATCGCGACCACAGCGCCGATGGGCGGTTCACCGGCGGACATGCCGTCCTCGGCGACGTTGATGGCCAGCCGGACCAGGTCCTCAGGTGTCATCCGGCACAGCGTAACGGCCCTATGAGGCCTCGTTCATGGTGCTTCCCTGGGGAAAACTCACATTCCCGCACTCGCGGCCAGCTGGGGCACGGTCTACGTTCAGTTGGGTGTGCATGATCCGCCAGGTCTTGAAGTTGGCGATGACCTGCTCGATAACGTAGCGGATCTTGTTGACCTGCGTATTGAAATCTTTCTGCCAGTCCAG
>Ga0209839_10000037_pt1 | contig 49711 bp, 45 predicted proteins | sample OrgsoiDNA2013050_FD_185800 | JGI IMG/M metagenome (GOLD analysis project Ga0209839, IMG submission 185800) | Permafrost soil microbial communities from the Arctic, to analyse light accelerated degradation of dissolved organic matter (DOM) -... | ecosystem: Environmental > Terrestrial > Soil >... | reverse complement strand
CGTCCCAGTTGGCCAGCTCGTGAGTGAAGTTGTGGTGTCGGACCGCCCCCTCGATGATCGCGACGATCAGCAGCAGCCCCCGAGTTCCGAGGTACACGAGCACCACCCAGCGCAGCTCTTTCCCGGTCAGTCCGATGCGCAGCCACTGCCGCGCCGCGCTGGTGTTCGCCCTTCGCGGCGCTGCCGGGCGGTCGCCGGAGCTCAGCCCGTCGGAGCCCGGGCTTCCCGTCGGATCTGGGTGGGGCTCGACGCGCCCAGAGGTAGTTTCCACGGGCCGGCAGTGTAGGCCGCTGCGCCGGATGCCATGCCGCTCCCGTGGCCTTCGCAGCACCTTGCGCGGGAGGCGGTTGGGGCGCACCGCCCCATCGGCGCCACAGCGGGCATACTAGAACCGTGACGTCAGCGCTCCTGTCAGAGGCGCTCGCGCCGCTTCGCGCGAGCCCCGGTCGCGTAGCGATCCTGCTGGATATCGACGGCACGCTGGCGCCGATCGTCCAGCATGCGGCCGATGCGAACGTGCCGGAGACCACGCGCCAGCTGTTGATCGCGGTTGCCCGGCGATACGGCCTGGTGGCCTGCGTCAGCGGGCGCCAGGCGTCGGAGGCGCGGGCGATGGTCTCGATCGGAACGATCTCCTACATCGGCTCTCACGGCGTCGAGCTGCTCCGTGCCGGCTGGACCGAGGCCGTCCTGGACCCCGAGGTCGAGGACTGGGTTCGCCGCATCCATGACTTCGGCCGCGAGGCTGACACCGCCGACCTTCGCAAACGACGGGTCCGGCTCGAGGACAAGGGTGCGATCGTCGCCTTCCACTGGCGGGGGGCTCCCGACGAGGACGCCGCGCGCGCAGCGATCGACTCGGTGGCCGAGCGGGCGCAGGCCGCGGGCCTCCGTACCCACTGGGGGCGCAAGGTGCTCGAGGTTCGGCCGCCGATCAGGATCGACAAGGGCGCGGGCATCACCTCGTTTCTGGGGCAGGCCGGGGACGAGATCGACGCCGCGCTCTACGCCGGAGACGACACGACCGATCTGGACGCGTTCCGAGCCCTCGGGCAACTCGTGGCCGAGGGTCGTCTCGCGCGGGCGATCCGGATTGGGGTGAGCTCTGAGGAAGGGCCTTCAGCGATCGCCGACGAGGCCGATTTCGTCGTCGATGGACCCGAGGGCGTGCGCGAGCTGCTCGCGGCCCTGGTGGCCGAGTGACCGACGGTGCGCTTCGCGGACTTCCTTCGCACTACCGTGTTGATCAGCGCGGCCGCGGCCAGCGCGCTCGCGGCGGTCACCCTGGCTGGCAGCGCCAGTACCGGCGACGACCTGGTGGTGCCGGTCGCGGCGGGGTGGTGGGTGATCGCAGCGGTGTTCGGGGTGTGGCTCGGCCGTCGCGGTGAGACCTCGCCCTCGATTGCGTCGTTGTTGTCGAGCGCGCGCACGCAGACCTCGCTGCCTGAGGTCAACCCGGGCCGCACGGTCCTGAACCGGCTATGGCCGCTGCTGTTCTCGACTCTCGGGGCCGGCGCGCTGGGCCTGATCCTGCCTCAGGTGCCGGCGATCGCGGCCGGCTTCGCGGTAATCTGGTCGCTCGCCTGGCGCCGCCAGGCTTCGGCCGTGACCGCGATCGAGGAGCGAGACGGGGCCCGGTTCTACGTCGAGCAGACTTCGCCGCTGCGGCAGATCAGGCTCGTGCGCACGCCGGGATTCCGCTCGAACCTGCGCGAGCTCAACGGCGCCTCCGGCTCCCGGCCGGTGAGGCCCCGCGCTTAGGGCCCGGAGCAAAACCACATGTCGGAACCCGCCACTAATCTCCCTACGGCCCTTAGTGGCGCCTGACGCGCGAGCGCGCGGCACCCCCCGGACGGACGTGCTGGTGGTGTCGATCGGGGCGACCAGCGGCTGGCGCGCCGCCTGCACGGAGCTCAGCGCGGCGTTTGCGCGCGCGGGTGCGCATGTGCAAACCGTGATCACCGGACCGACGCCGCCGGTGCGGACGTTCGCGCTCACCGATCTGGTGCAGGCCTGGGCCGCGCGTCGGGCTTGCCAGCACGCGGTCGCGAAGCACGACCCGGCGGCGATCGTCTACTGCTCGATCACGGCGGCGCTGTTGTGGCCGGCGCCGGGAGCGGTGTGGCTCGACTCGATCGCCGCCGAGAACCGCCCGGGCCGCCACGGGGTCTGGCAGCGAGTGATCGAGCGCCGCCGACTGGAGCAGGCCCCGCTGGTGCTGACGATGAGCCAGACGTCCCTGGCGCCGCTGCACTCGCGCTCCGATGTCGTCGTGGTTCCAGTACCCGTGCAGCGCTCGGGCCTCTCGCACGAGGCCCGCGACATCGCCGCCATCACCTACGCCGGCGATCCAGAGAAGCGCCAGCTTGGGCTCGTGCTCGCGGCTTGGAAGCGCGCCCGCCGGGGGACCGAGATGCTGGTCGTGGCCGGGACAGATCAGGCGCGCGGGGTACCAGGGGTGCGGGCGGCCGGGCGACTGGCTCCGGCTGAGTATCGGGCGCTGCTGCGCCGGGCGCGGGTGTTCGTCGCGGCGCCGCGACGCGAGGACTACGGGATCGCGCCACTGGAGGCGCTCGCCGACGGCTGTCTGCTGGTCACCACACCTGCGCCCGGGCCCTACCCCGCCCTGGGGCTAGCTCGTCAGCTGGATCCCCGACTAGTGGACGACGACCTCGCCGCGGCGTTGCGGGTCGCCCTCGACGATCCCCTGGCGGGTTATCGTGATCACGCCGCCGAGCTGTTGGCGCCGTTCAGCCCGCGCGCGGTCGACCACACTATCGCCCAGCGCGTACTGCCGCGATTGCTGCCAGGATGCGGAACGTGACCCCTCCGGCGTTCATTCCCAGCCCGCATCAGAACGGTTTCAGCATCGGGCCGTTCTTCCTGCACGCCTACGGGATCGCCTATGTGTTCGCGGTCGCCGCGGCGATCCTGGTCACCCGTCGGCGGTGGGAGAAGCTGGGGGGTAACCCCGACCTGGTCTACGAGTGCGCGATGTGGGGGTTCCCGGCGGGCCTGATCGGCGGGCGAATCTACTTCGTGATCACGAGCTGGAACGAGGTGCCCAAGCACTGGTGGGGCCCGTTCGCGATCTGGGATGGCGGCCTGGGCATTTGGGGCGGCATCGCGGCCGGCGTCCTGGCCGGACTGTGGGTGCTGCGGCGCCGTGGTGCCGATATCCCGGCGTTCTTGGATGCAGCCGCGCCGGGACTGTTGGTGGCGCAGGCGATCGGCCGGATCGGCAACTACTTCAACCAGGAGCTGTTCGGCGGCCCGACCAAGCTTCCGTGGGGACTCAAGATCGACGTTGCCCACCGCCCGGTCCACTACAGCCAGTACGCCACCTTCCAGCCCACCTTCCTGTACGAGATCATCTGGAATCTGTCGCTGGCCGCGTTCCTGGTGTGGCTCGGGCACCACCGCAAGATCAAGGCGCCGGGCCTGTTCGCCCTCTACGTCGCCGGGTACTCGGGCTTCCGGATCTTCGAGGAGTCGCTGCGAATCGATCCGGCCCATCACATCTTGGGCCAGCGGCTGAACTTCTGGGTCGCGCTGGTCCTGTGCATCGTCGGATTGGTGTGGTTCGTCGCGATCCAGCGCGGCTGGCGCTCGAGCCGGCCGGGGGCCAAGCGTCGCGCTGCCGTCGCCGAGAGCACCCCCACGCCACGCCGCGCCCGCGCCCGTAACTAGCTCAGCCTGGGCGATACCGGTGTCCAGAGCCGCTCGATTGGGACAATGGCCCGGGTCCGGCCCGTGAATAGCGTCTGGGCTAAAGCTAAACCCGGGGAGATTTGGCTCTGCCAAATCTCCCCGGGAGCGGCGCTAGCCGATTTCACGGTTGCGTGAGCGCAACGCCGCCACCGCCGCCCATGGCTGTGTGTTGGCGATCTCCGGCGCGGTCAGCCAAGCGCGTCGGGCGGTCGCGATCCCGTAGCGAGCCACCTCGAATCCGCGCACCCGGTGGGCGTCACAGCTGATCACGATCGGAATACCGGCGGCGGCCGCGGCGCGGGCCTGAACGTCGTTCATGTCCCGCCGGTCGGGGCTCGCGTTGATCTCCAGCATCGTTCCGGTCCGGGCCGCGGCCTCGATCACCCGGTCCAGATCGAACGCGTACGGCCGGCGGCGCTCGATCTTGCGACCGGACAGGTGCCCGATCGCGTCGACCAGCGGATGCTCGATCGCCCGCACGATCCGCGCCGTCATCGTGTCGGAGCTCATCCGGAAGGAGGAATGCACGCTGGCCACCACCCAGTCGAGCTCGGCCAGCAGATCGTCGGCGTAGTCGAGCGACCCATCCGGCAGGATGTTGACCTCGGAGCCCGCCAGCAGCTGCAGTCCATCGACCGACAGCGATCTGATCCGCTTGATCTGCTCACGCAAGCGGTTCGGGTCCACCTCGTCGCCGAAGCCGAAGCTGGCCGAGTGGTCGGTGATCGCGAGGTACTCGTAGCCGGCCTGCCGCGCTGAAAGCGCCATCTCCTCGATCGATGCGGTCCCGTCTGAGGCCGTGGTGTGGCAGTGAAGGTCGCCGCGCAGGTCGGTCAGCTCCACCAGTGCCGGCAGCGTCCCGGCCGCTGCGGCCTCGAGTTCGCCGCGGTTCTCGCGCAGCTCGGGCTCGATGTACTGAAGCCCCAGCAGCCCGTAGACCTCATCCTCCGTGGCGCACTTGTGCGTCTCGCCAGTGGCGTCGTCGAGAACCCCGTATTCGGACACGTGCAGACCCTTGCGCACGGCGGCGTCGCGGAGTGCCATGTTGTGCTCCTTGGAGCCGGTGAAGTGCTGGAGCAGGTTCCCGAACTGATCGGGCGCAACGATGCGCAGGTCGACCTTGAGACCCGTATGAGTGCGCAGGCGCACCCCAGACTCCCCCGGTGTCTGAGCCGTCTCGACCAGGTCCAGCTCGGCGGCGGCTCGCGCCAAGGCGCCGGGATCTCCTGCGGTCGCGATCAGATCGAGGTCCTTGACGCTGTCGGTCATTCGCCGGGCCGAGCCGGCCAGCTCGACGCGGGCGGCCGCCGGATGGGCCCGCAGCACGGCGATCAGCTCCTCGCCGACCGTCAGAGCCCGGTTCAGAACCGTACGCCGCCCGCCGCGCCCGTGGTCGGGCCCCTCGGCGTCGGCGTCGGCGTCGGCGGCGGCGAGTGCCGCCAGGATGCTCGCTTCGGCCTTGGGCCCGAAGCCCTTGAGCGACCGGATCCGTTGCGTTTGCGCAGCCTCGCGGAGCGACTGCGGCGAGTCGATCGAGAGCTCCTCGAACAGCCTCCGGGCGCGCTTGGGGCCGAGGCCGGGAAGTTGGGTGATCTCGATCAGCCCGGGTGGGAACTTCGCTCGCAGCTTGACGGCGGCGGGAATCGCCCCATCGTCGGCAAGCGCCAGCACCTTCTCCTGAATTGTCTGCCCGATCCCCGGAAGCTCGGTCGCGCGCCGCTGACGGGCCAGCGCGGAGACCGATACCGGCGCGTCACGGACCGCCTTGGCGGCGTTCCGGTAGGCGACGATGCGGTGGATGATCGCGCCGTCGAGCTCGTACAGGTCGCCGAGCTCGTCCAGCGCGGCCGCGATCTCAGAGTTGGTGGGGTCGGCCATCCTGATAGATAGGCTATTCTGATCCCGCGCTATACTTTCTGAAGTAAGGAGAGTAGTTTACGAACACGGCTCCACTGGCTAACGAAAGCATTTTGAGGATTCCTAAGGAGATCAAATGTCAGGCACGGTCAAAGAGGTAACCGACAACAATTTCCAGGCTGAGGTGATCGAGGCCGACGTTCCGGTGCTCGTCGATTTCTGGGCGCCCTGGTGCGGTCCGTGCCGCATGGTCTCACCGGTGATCGAGGAGATCGCCAAGGAGCGGGGCGAGGAGCTGAAGGTCGTCAAGCTGAACATCGACGAGAATCAGCAGACGGCGATCGAATTCAACGTGATGTCGATTCCCACGCTGATCCTGTTCCGCCACGGCGCGGTCGCCAAGACGGTCGTCGGCGCCTACCCGAAGCGCAAGCTCGAGGAGCAGCTCGATCCCGCCCTCGCGTAGGACTCCGCCAGCCCACCCGGACCCGCTGCGAACCCCGGGTAATCGGCACCAGCCGATTACCCAACGGAGTCGGCGTTAGCCGATTCCGCGATTACCCAACGGAATCGGCGCTAGCCGATTCCGCAGAAACCCGTACTTGCAGCCGGAGCCCGTCGATGGTGACGGGCTCCGCCCCGTCCAACGACTCGTAACTGACCTTGGTCGCGAGGGTTTCGCCCGCGATGTAGGCCTCGTGGGCGCGAGCCGCGGCGATCAGCGCGCCGTCACCGTCGAGCGTCAGCACGATCCGATCGGTGACCTCCAGGCCTGCGGCACGCCTCGCCGCCTGCACGGAGTGGACGATCTCGCGGGCCCGGCCTTCGATCCGCAACTGCTCGTCGATCGACAGCGCCAGCGCAACCGCGTGCGATCCTTCGCGCTCCACCTGATAGCCCTCCAGCGGCTTCATCGTGACCAGCAGATCCGCGGCTTCGAGCTCGTGATCCCGGCCGCCAACCGAGATGGCTATCGACTGGCCGCTGCGCAGCGCCACCGCCACATGGGCCGCGTCCAAGCCGTTCACCGCGGCGGCCACGAGCGGCATCTGCTTGCCGTAGCGTGGACCCAGGGTCCGGTAGTTTGGCTTCAGTTCCACCTGCCCCAGCTCGTCTGCCTCGGAGACGAACTGCAGCTCGCGCACGTTCAGCTCGTCGCGGACCGTTCCCGCCAGCCGCTCGATCGCCGTCCGCTCGCGGCCGGTCGCGACCACCACCGCGGCGCGCAGCGGCTGGCGGACCTTGAGCTTGGCCTGTCCGCGCGCGGCAAGCCCCAGGCGCACCGTCTCGCGTGCCACCGCCATTGCCTGCTCGAGCTCGTGGTCGCGCGGGCCCGCGACCGGGAAATCGCACAGGTGGACGCTCGGCTCGGTGCCGTCGAGGTTGTCGTAGATCTCGTCGGCGAGGAACGGGGTGAACGGCGCCAGCAGCTTGGCGACCGTCAGCAGACACTCCAGAAGCGTTGCGAAGGCGGCCGGGTCGCCTTCCCAGAAGCGTCTCCGGGACCGTCGCACGTACCAGTTCGACAGCTCGTCGACGAACGCCTGGATTGCGCGCCCAGCCGCGGTGGCGTCGAAGTCGTCCAAGCGCTCGCAGACCACCTGAACCGTCGCCTGAAGCCGCGATAGCACCCACTCATCGAGGGGTGTCCGGGGGGTCCCAGGCTCGGGGTCGCCAATCTGATTGGCCTGTGCATAGAGCACGTAGAAGCCGTAGGTGTTCCACATTTGCAGGAGGAACTGCCGCACCGCCTCGCCGATTGTCACGAGCGAGAACCGGTAGCCGTCCCAGGGCTGCTTGGAGGTGAAGAAGTACCAGCGCAGTGCGTCGGCGCCGTAGCGGTCGATCACCTCCTGTGGCTGCACCGTGTTGCCCAGTGACTTGGACATCTTGCGTCCCTGCTCGTCGAGGATCAGCCCCAGGCAGACGACGTTGCGGTACGAGGAGCGGTCGAACAGCAGCGTCGAGACCGCGAGCATCGAGTAGAACCACCCGCGCGTCTGGTCGAGCGCCTCGCAGATGAAGTCGGCCGGGAAATGGCGCTCGAACTCCTCGCTGCCAGTGTGCGGTGCGTGGTACTGCGCGAACGGCATCGAGCCCGAGTCGAACCACACGTCGATCACCTCGGGCACGCGGCGCATCGGCTCGCCGCACTCAGCGCAGGGGAAGCTCACGGCGTCGACGAACGGGCGGTGTGGGTCGGGCAACTCGGTTCCCGATCGCGCGTGCAGCTCGGCAAACGACCCGATCACGTGGGTGTGACCGTTCGCGCACAGCCAGATCGGCAGCGGTGTCCCCCAATAGCGCTCCCGCGACAGGGCCCAGTCGACGTTGCCCTCCAGCCAGTTGCCAAACCGACCCTGCTTGACGTGCGGCGGATACCAGTTGATGGTCTGATTGGCGGCCAGCAGTCGATCCTTGATCTGGCTGGTGGCGATGTACCAGGACGGCTTGGCGTAATACAGCAGCGGGGTGCCGCAGCGCCAGCAGTGAGGATAGGAGTGCTCGTAGGTCTCCTCGCGCAGGAGCTTCCCGCGTGCGCGCAGGTCCTCGATCAGGTCCGCGTCCGCGTCCTTGACCCACCGGCCGGCATACGGGCCGATCCGCTCGTCATACGTACCGTCGGGCCGGACCGGGTTGACCACGTTCAGGCCGAAGTGCTCGCCGAGCCGGAAGTCCTCCTCGCCGAACGCGATCGCAGTGTGTACCAGGCCCGTGCCGTCCTGAGCGGTGACGAAGTCAGCCGGCAGCACCGTGTGCCCGCGCTCACCGTAGGCCTGCCGGGGGATGAACGGGAACGGCGCCTCGTAGCCGACCCCCTCCAGCGCCTGCCCGGGGAAGCGATCGAGCACTTCGGCTCCCGCGCCGAGCACCCGCGCCACCAGCGCCTGCGCGACGATCTGCACCCGGCCGTCATCGGTCCTGGCGCGGACGTAGGTGAGCTCGGGATCGACCGCCACCGCGGCGTTGGAGACCAGCGTCCACGGCGTGGTCGTCCACACGAGCAGCTCGTCGCCCGGTTGGGCCGGACCGGACCTGCCGGCCGCTGGGCGTCCGGCCTCGCCCGGACGCCCGGCGCGCGGGTCATCCGGCTGGGGACGAGTGACCGGCAACCGGACGTACACCGAGGGGTCGTGCACGTCCTGGTAAACCCCCGGCTGCCCCAGCTCATGGCTCGACAGGGCGGTCCCGCAGCGCGGGCAGTAGGGGACGACCTTGAGCTTCTCGTACAGCAGTCCCTTGTCGTGGATCGTCTTCAGCGCCCACCAGACCGACTCGATGTATTCGGGGTCGAGCGTCCGGTATGCATCGTCGAGATCGATCCAGAAGCCGATCCGCTCGGTGAGCCGGTTCCAGTCCTCGACATGGCTGAGGACTCGCTCGCGGCAGATCGCGTTGAACTCGGCGATCCCGAACCGCTCGATGTCCTCCTTGGACTTCATGCCCAGCTCCCCCTCAACCGCCAGCTCAACCGGAAGCCCGTGGCAATCCCAGCCACCCTTGCGCTTCACCGAGAATCCGCGCATCGTCCGGTAGCGGGGAAAGATGTCCTTGAACACGCGCGACAGGACGTGGTGGGTGCCTGGCGGTCCGTTGGCGGTGGGCGGGCCTTCGTAGAACCCCCAGCGAGGTGCTCCGGCACGCCTCCGGGCCGACTCGGCGAACACGTCGCGCTCACGCCAGCGCGCCAGTACGCGCAGCTCAAGCTCGGGAAACGATGCGCGGGGATCGACAGGGCGTTCGGGCAACGGCACGGTGGAATCGGCTTCGCCGATTCCATTGGGAGATTCGGCAGAGCCAAATCTCCCGGCTGGGTCGACGTATCGGCGGGCGGAAGATGTTAGTGCTCGCGCGATCGACGGCGTCGATCGCGCGCAGGGGCCAGTGCGCTAGGCCCGGGCTCGCGCCGACTGCTGCACGAAAACCGCGGGCACGGCGCGCACGCCGTTCTGTGCCGGGGGTTGCTCCAGCCGCGATAGCAGCAGGTCGCGAGCCGCGACCGGCGTCTGCCCCAGGCGGCATACGGTGCTCGCACCGGTGTCCGGAACCGCACCCCGGTAGTCGAACACCGCGACTTCGCGCACGACCGAGCGGATGGCGTAGACGAGCCGCCCAACCGAATCGAGCGACACGCGGCGGCCGGTCAGCACCACGGCCTTGGGATCGAGCGCGCGCAGTGCCCGACCCATGCGGCTGCACTCGATGGCCGGCGTCAGCGACAGGGTCCGCAGCCCGACTCGTCGCAACAGCACTTCGAGCGCCTGGGCGTGTAGCGCATCGAGGTCACACGGGGCCGAGGCGTCGAAGATGAGGATCCCTTCGGGTCGGGTCGCCGGGGGCGCGAGCCGCCGTTGGGCCGACAGCCAACCGGTGGCGTGGCGCCAGCCGAACTCGTACTCGGCGCTGTTGCGCTGCGGCTCGCAGTGGGCCTCCACCGCCGCGAGCAGCAGCTCCTCGATCGTACGCTCCACGGACCGAAGCCCCAGGCTGTCCTCCAGCAGGCGGTTCGCCTGGTCCTCGTCGAACGCTGCAAACGCGCTCGTCAGCCGAGCGCAGGTCGACGGTCCGTCGCCGCGTTCACAAGCGAGTGAGATCGCCGAGGAGACGTTGCGCGTCTCGGCCAGGGTGAGTCGCAGCGCCTCGATCTGCGACAGGGCGTACTGGCGGTGGCCGCCGCTGGAGCGCTCGGGTCGCGGGAAGCCATACCGGCGCTCCCAGCTACGGAGCGTGTTGGGGCTGACGCCGAGCATGACCGCGGCCGCGTTGGTTCGGATTCCGGTCATTTAGACGGTTTATCGCGCTATCGGCAGGGCGAGGCAAGGGTCGCAACCCGCCCTGCAGTTTGGGCGAAACGGTGCAGATCCACGAACCCGGGCGCCGGCGTGTTCGGGGAGGCCGACTGGAGAGTTCGTCTTGCCGGGCCCTTACATGCTGGCGGTCCGCGACCCCGGTCGCGGAGCCCCCGGCCGTTGCGCCGGCGCGTCGGCGAGCGTCCCGCTTGCCTCAGCCTCGATCAGTTCAAGCACGCGCTGCTGCGCCTCGCCGGCGCTGAACGGCAGAATGCTGGTGCCCGTGGTCCGCATTCGCACGCGCTGGCCGCCGCGTCGATAGATCGCCACCGGCATCGGCCCGGCGGCTAGTCTGATCGCGTAGGCCCACCTCGCGACCGTGTCGTCGTCCAGATGCCCGCCGGCCACGACGACCAGGTTCGGGCGGTGAATCGCCATCACGTCGCCGATTCCGGCCACGCCGCGGGCCGACAGGCTGAGCACGTCGATGCCCGCGCGCGAACACAGCAGCTCGAGCGCGCGGATGTGCGGGGCGTCGAGATCGAGCTCATCTCGGGACGCGTCGCCGACCACGATCGAGACCGGGCGCACCGCCGCCGGCGCCAACCGCATCGCACGGCGCAGCCAGTCCGCTCCCCAGTGGGCGGCAAACGCCCACGCCGCCGACTCGACCGTGTAGCGGCGGGCGATCTCATCCAGCGTGGGGAGCAGGACCTCCTCGACCGAGCGTTCGACGGACCGCAATGCGAGGGCCGCCTCGATCGCCGCGTCAGCCCGCTCGGGCTCATAGGAAACCAGCGCACCGATCAGCGAGTTCGTGTCCGCCGCCAGCCCTTCGCGCGCGCGAGATACAGCGGAGGAGATCGACAGTCCCTCCTGCAATGCGTCTCTCAGCGTTGCGACTTCGCCGTGGGTGAACAGTCGGTGATGGCCGGGCGATCGCTGCGGCTTCGGAAACCCAAACCTGCGTTCCCATGCGCGCAGCGTGTTCGGGCTGACATTGAGCAGCGCCGCCGCCTCGCTCGTCTTCAGATAACGCATGCACAGAAAGGTGGAGCGAACCGTTGCGATCTAGACACTAGCGACGTAAAATTGCACGGGTTTTCGCCCGCTATTTATGCAAAGCCTGGGAAGTGTCCAAGGCTTCGCTGGACAGTCCGACACCTTTAGGTAGGCGGGCTGGCCTAAACGTCATGACCGGGAGAACCCTCGTCAACGTCGGTCCAGGCATGCCGATTGCGACAGAAGGGTGTTCTTGTTGCTCACTATCCGTCGGTCTGGGGGAGGTGATCATGTCATGATGTGGCGCAATGGTTGATCGATAATCCGTGCTGGTAGTGCTACGGATTTGGCGCTACCGTCCCAAAGATGCTCCGCCGAAGCGCGGGAGACGCTAATCGCGCGTGGTGGCGTGGTTGGTTGGCTGCCGGTCTGATAACCGCAAGCGTTGTCATCTGTGCCATCGCAGTCGCCGACGGCCCACCTGACCGCGTCAACTCGCTGAGTGTGATTCTGGGGATCGGTGCGGTCGGTGCGGGAATACTGGTGGCGGGCGAACGTGGCGGCGTGTCGGTTTCCGCTTCGTTCATCGTCACGGTGCTTGCCGCTGCCTTCCTTGGACCCATATCCGCGGCTGCGGCAGCGGTCATCTGTGAGCTGGCCGCCGCGGCCAGACTCAGGACCCGGCTGCGGTGGGTTGTGTTCATCAATCTGCCGACCACCCTGATTCCGGCGATCCTGGCCGGATTGCTGATCCGTGCCCTGGTGGATCGCCCCACCGGCGCGCCGGCTTTCTATCTGGCGGTCGCGCTTGCCGCAGCGGGCGCGTTCGTGCTCAGCTTTGCCATCTTCTCGTCGCTCCGGCGGGTGTTCAACCCCGACGCGGAGCAGTTCGGGGTCGGCGTCCTGATCGGAGCGCTGCCGAGCGCGGCGCTCAGCATCCTGCTCGCGATTGCCGGGGTGAGCATCGCGCTCAAAGTGGGCTACGGCGGCATGGCCTTTGCCCTCGCGGCCGTGTTCGCGTTCTCGTACATGGCCCACCTGCTGGAGAAGTCTCGCCAACGAGCCCAGCAGTACGTGTCGCTGTCCTGGGGAGTGCTCGCCGGCCTGATGCGCTCGCTTGATGTGCGTGACCAGCGGGCGGCGCGGCACGCCGCCGCGGTGGCGCAATTTGGCCGTGACATCGCGCGTGAGGTCGGGCTCAGCGAGCACGAGTGCGAGCTTGCCCACACGGCGGGGCTGCTCCACGACATCGGCCATTTCGCGCTCTCGGACCGGGTCGCCGAGCGTGGCCGGACGCTGACCGAGGAGGACTGGCGGGCGATCCACCGCCATCCGGAACTGGGTGCGGACATGCTCAAGGATCTCGGCATCTACGGCCCGGTGGCGGAGATCGTTCGCTCGCATCACGAGCGAATCGACGGCCGCGGGTACCCGAACGGCCTCGAAGGCGACGAGATCCCGGAAATCGCCAAGATCATCTCGGTCGCCGAGGTCTACGACACGCTCACGGCGAGTGACACGTACCGCACGCGGATGAGCTCATTCGAGGCGCTCACCGAGCTGCGCCGAGTCGCCGGCACGCAGCTCGACGCGCGGTACGTCGAAGTCCTCGCGGGATTGCTCACCGGCGAGGGCGTCGAGTACCGGCACGCCGACATGGCCGATTTCGATACCGAGCTCGATATGGAGCGGCGGATCAAAGAGGCCGGCGCGGGCGGTTAGTCAGTACGCACCCAAGTACCACGCGCACCCCCCGCCTCCCGGTTGGGCCCGGGTGCTGCGCCCACGCCATTGGGTTGCCGCGCGTTTCTCAGCCGGTCTTGCGAGCGGCGATCGTGTCCATGCTCTGCTGCTCTAGCGAAACGATGAACGTGTTGATCTGATCCTGGCTGAAACGACGCTGCCCACCGGGCGTTCGGTACGACTGCAGGTGGCCCATATCGGACCACCGACGGATCGTGCCGAGCGAGACACCGAGCGCAGTGGCCGCCTGCGATGTTGAAAGGCCGAGCGGACTTTTATTGATCTGATCCATAGTGACCCCGTCACTTGGGCTGCGCGTAGGCAACGTTGGCAAGACTCCCGCAGCAATTGCACAACGATATTACCGCAAGGTCAAGGCCGATGCGGCGCGGGTTCAGCTTTAGAGAGCATTCGAGCGTCGATACCGGGTCCCGCAGCGGAGTGCGACGATCCAGCGGTATGCGACTGCGGCTGTACCATCATCATGACGGCGCCCGGGTCGCGTATCGCGAGACCGGCACCGGACCGGCGGTCGTGCTACTGCATTCGCTGGGGCTGTCCCACCGTGAGTGGGAGCCAATCGTCGCACCGCTGTCCGCCCGCTTCCGTGTGGTGCTGCCCGATCTGCCGCTGCACGGCGACTCCGAGGATCGTCCACGACATTCCTACACGCCGGACTGGCTGGCGGAGGTGATCGCCGGCTTCTGCCGCGAGGTCGGCGGTCCGCGATCGATGGTCGCCGGCCACGACGTCGGCGCCGACCTGGCATTGCTAGCGGTGAGCACCGGCCGGTTGGAGCCGCGCCGGATGATTCTGATGCCGAGCCGCCTGCACCGCCGGGACGAGTTCTCGGCCCAGCGCGCCGCGTGGCGCGCGGCCTGCCGGGTGGCGGTCCTTCCCGGGCTTGACCGAGTGCTCGCGCACGGCGCGACGATCGTGTTCCGCCCTTCGCTGGGCGAGCGTCTGTCGGCGCAGAGCAACCCGGCCGCGCGGGACCTGATCCGCCACGCGTTCGCTGACGTCGGCGGCAACGGCAACCGAGCCCGTTCGTGGGCGAAGTTCGTCCGCCGCTGGCCCGTCGAAGCCCAGCGCCAGCTGCTCGGCGCCTATCCGCGGATGCAGATGCCGGTTCTGCTGCTGTGGGCCGACGCGGATCCCGCGCACCCGCTCGAAGGCGCGCAGGAGGCACTGGACCTGCTCCCGGACGCCCAGTTGCGCACGCTTCCGGGCACCGGCTTTCTGATGGCCTACGACGACCCGGTCGGCGTCGCGCGCGAGCTGATCGCGTTCTGTGGCTAGGCGTCGAGTAGCGTTCAGGGAGAAAGCCAAGTCAGCGAAAGGACAGCCATGGGCGTGCAGGAGAAGGAGCAGCTCTGGGGTGGTGAGACGACCAAGGCGGTCGCCAACTTCCCGATTTCAGGCGAGCCCGTCCCGGTGCCGGTGCTTCGCTGGCTGGGACGGATCAAGGGTGCCTCGGCGCGGGTCAACAGCGAGCTCGGCCTGCTCGATCAGGGGCACGCGGACCGGATCGCCGCCGCTGCCGATCGGGTGGCCTCGGGCGAGTTCGACGACCAGTTTCCAATCGACGTGTTTCAGACCGGCTCCGGCACCTCGACCAACATGAACGCCAATGAGGTGATCGCCGCGCTCGCCGGTGAAAGCGCGCATGCGAACGATCACGTCAACATGGGTCAGTCCTCCAATGACGTGTTCCCCTCCGCGGTGCACCTCGCCGCGCTCGACGAATCGACCCACGATCTGCTGCCGGCCCTCGAGCGGCTGGAGGCGTCGCTCCAGACCAAGGCGATCGAGTTCCAGGACATCGTCAAGTCTGGGCGTACGCATCTGATGGACGCGGTTCCGGTCACGCTCGGCCAGGAGTTCGGCGGCTACGGCGCTCAGGTGCGCCTCGGCGCCCGGCGGATCCGGGCTGCGCTGCCCCAGGTGTCCCAGATTCCGTTGGGAGGCACTGCGACCGGCACCGGCCTGAACACGCACCGGGAGTTCGCCGTCAAGGTGCGGGCGCGGCTGACCGAATCCAGCGGGCTGGAGATCCGCGAGCCCGAGGATCCGTTCGAAGCGCAGGGCAACCGCGACGCGCTGGTCGAGCTCTCGGGCGCGCTGAAGGTGCTGGCGGTGTCGCTGACCAAGATCGCCAACGACCTGGCCCTGATGGGATCCGGGCCGCGCGCCGGCTTCGGCGAGCTGCTGCTGCCGGAGCTTCAGAAGGGCTCGTCGATCATGCCCGGCAAGGTCAACCCGGTGATTCCCGAGGTGGTGCTCCAAGTCGCCGCCCAGGTGATCGGAAACGACACCGCGATCACGATCGCCGGCTCGCAGGGCAATTTCGAGCTCAACGTCCGTGTGCCGTTGATCGCGCGCAACCTGCTCGAGTCGATCCGGCTGCTCGGCGCTGCGGCGCGCGTGTTTGCCGAGAAGTGCATCGACGGGATCCAGGCCAACGAGGACGGCTGCCACCGCTCGGCCGAGTCGACGCTCGCCGCGGCGACCGCGCTGAACCCCTACATCGGCTACGACAAGGCGGCCGAGATCGTCAAGGAAGCCGCCGCCTCCGGTCGCCTGCTGCGCGAGGTCGCCTACGAGAAGGGCGTCGACGAGGACACCTACAACAAGGCGATGGACCTACGCAAGATGGCCCAGGGAAACCTCATCTAGCTAACGGCCCAAAAACCCGCCGGGCCCCGTCCCGCCGGGCGAGCCTTGGCGTTTCGGTTCCACCCCTTGGAACCAAAGCGCCAAAGTTGGGGCCGGTAGGCTGGCGGGCGATGCCCGCTCCGCTGCTCGCGATCGATGGCCCGTTCGTGCTCTACCGGTCGTTCTTCGCGCTGCCGGAGTCGATCCTCGGGGTCGACGGCCACCCGGTGGGCGCGTTGCTCGGCGCCACCAACGTGATCCTGAGGATCGCGGCGGATCGCTCGCCGCGCGCGATCATCGTCTGTTTCGGTGCCGAAGCGGCGAAGTACCGGACTGATCTCTACCCGGCGTATCACGCCAAGCGCCCGCCGGTGCCCGACGCGCTGGCGTGGCAGTTCGAGCGCGCGCCAGATCTGTTCGACGCGTTTGGCTGGAGCTCCGCGGCTTCGCCGGAGCTCGAGGCGGACGATCTGCTCGGCTCGCTGGCGTCCGTCGAAGCGGCCGCCGGCGGCCACGCGCTGATCCTGACCGGAGACCGCGACATGTACCAGTGCGCGGCGGACCGAGTCAGCGTCCTGTACCTCAAGATGGGCAGCACCGGATTTGAGGAGGTCGATCCGGCGGAGGTCAAGCGGCGCTACGGAATCTCGCCGGAGCTGGTCCCCGACTTCATCGCGCTGCGCGGTGACCCGTCCGACGGCCTGCCCGGGGCGCCGGGGATCGGCGCCAAGACCGCGGCTGACCTGCTCGGGCGTCACGGCTCGCTGGAAGGAGCGATCGCCGCCGCCGAGGGTGAGCGGCCCCGGATCGCCAACGCGCTGCGCCAGATGGCCGATCAGCTGCGCGCGTTCGCCGACATCGCGACGCTGCGCGAGACCCCGCTGGAGCGCCCGGAGGATCGTCCGACGGACCTCGTCACCGGCGCACAGGCGGCACGCCGCTACGGGATGAACAAGCTCGCCGAGCGGCTCGAGGCCGCCGACACGCCGGCCGACCTGTAGCGACCGCGTCAGGCTCAGGGCGTGAAGCGCACCGTGATCACATCGCCGTCGATCACGGCGTAGTCGCGGCCCTCGAGTCGCAGCGTCCCGCGTTCGCGCGCGCCGGCGTAGCCGCCGTGCTCCACCAGCTCGTCCCACGCCACGACCTCGGCGCGCACGAACCCCCGCTGGATATCCGAGTGGATCATGCCCGCCGCGTGCCACACCGACAGTCCCTGACGCAGATGCCAGGACTGCGCCGGCTTGTCCTCGCCGGCGGTGAAGAACGCGACCAGCTCCAGCAGCGAGAAGGCGCCGCGGACGACGGTCTGGAGCCCCGATTCGGCGAGGCCGAGGTCGGCGCGCATCGCGGCGGCCTCGTCCTCGGGCAGCTCGGCCAGCTCCGCCTCCAGGCGGGCCGAGACGGCGACCGCGCCGGCGCCCTGGGCGGTGGCGTATTCGAGCAGCGCCGGCGGAACATCGTCGGTGCCCTCCTCGACGTTGGCGACGAACAGCACCGGCTTGGCCGTCAGGGGCTGCAGGACGGTCATCGCGTCTGGCACATCGGCGGGTGGGGGCACGGTTCGGGCCGGCCGACCTGACTGGAGGGCCTCGATCAGCTGTCGTAGCCACTGCGCCTCCGCCACGGCGCGCCGGTCGCCGGTCTTCGCGGTCTTGGCGACCCGGTCGAGCCGGCGCTCGGTCTGCTCGAGGTCGGCATAGATCAGCTCGGTCTCGATCGTTTCGACGTCGGCGAGCGGGTCCACGCGCCCGTCGGGATGCACGACGCTCTGGTCCTCGTGGGTGCGCACGACGTGCAGGATCGCGTCGGTCTCGCGGATGTTTCCGAGGAACCGATTGCCGAGCCCCTCACCGCGGTGGGCGCCCGCGACCAGGCCGGCGATGTCGTGGAAGGCAATCGTGTCCGGCACGACCTTGGAGGCGCGAACCGTGGCCGCCACCGCGTCAAGGCGCTCGTCGCTCACCGGGACGATCGCGATGTTGGGCTCGATCGTGGTGAACGGGTAATTGGCGGCCTCGGCGGCCACGCCGGTCAGCGCGCTGAACAGCGAGGACTTACCGGCGTTGGGCAGCCCGACGATCCCGACCTTCATCGCCGTCCCGCCCCGACTCGATTGGCCTCAGCCCGCAGCACGTCCCGGGCACTGTACGGAGTCCGCGCGGCATCGCCGGGCGGCGATGCCGCATCGCCGCGGGCCGGAGCGCCGAGGGCGTTGACCGCCTGCGCCTCGGACCGCCGCCGGCCGCGAATCGGGCGCCGAGCGGGATGCGGGTGGCGCCGTGGCTCAGACCCGTGCGGGCACCGCCGCGCCAAACCTCGCCGGCGAGTCGTCGTCGCACGCGGCGAAGAATCCACCGACTACGTCGAGCAGTTGCTCGATCCCGTCAGCGGCGTACAGAACCGGCTGGTATTTGGTGATGTCGTAGTCGCGCACCCCCATCTCGGCGATGTCCAGGGGGCGGATCTCGGCGCCCGCGAACTCCTCGATCTCCCCGTAGGAGGACAGCAGGCCGGCACCGTAGGCGCGGAGCTGGCCGTGCTCGCGGAGAACGCCGAACTCGATCGTGAACCAGAACACGGTGGCGAAGAAGTCTCGCCCGGCGTCGGTCTGCAGCCGGCGGGCGGCCTGTCCGGCGAGCCGGCTGAGCTCGGCCAGGCGCGGGCTGGCGAGTAGCCCCCCGTGACCGATCACCTCGTGGATCAGGTCCGGCTCGGGCGTGTACAGGGGCCGGGCATGGTGTCGGATGTACTGGGTGGAATGGAACACACCGTCGGCGAGCGAGCCGTAGAACTGATCGAACGGAACCAGACCCGCCGCGGGGTGGTACGCAAAGCCGGTCAGCGGGCGCAGCCGGCGTCCGATCTCGTCGAGCTGGGGGATCCGGTCGACCGGCAGCGCCAGGCTCGCCATCGCCTGCCGGTACTCCGCGCAGGCGAGTCGCGCGTGCTTGGCGGCCAGTTCCCGGCAGACGGTGCGCCAGACCCCCTGCTCCTGGGCGGTGTAGTCGACGTGGGGGATCGGCCGGCCCGGCTGCCAGCCCAGCGCCATCGCCGCGATGCGGTTGCGCCGCGCGCGGTACTCGGGATCCCCGACCCCCGGATGGTCGTCGGCCAGATGGACCGTCACCGCGCCGTCGGCGCCGGAGGTAACGGGGGCGTAGAGCTGGGCCTCCTTGAACATCGTCGTCCTTACGCGTGAGCGGCTACGGGGTCGGAGGCGGTGGCCCACGACAGGGCGTACTTGCCGTCGTCGAGCTCCCGGCACAGCGACGTCAGGCGCAGCGGGCGAAACGTGTCGCACATCACCGCCAGCTCGTTGGTGAACGTCATCCCGATCGACTTCTCGGCCAACCCCGGTTGCGGGCCGTGCGGGAGACCCGAGGGATGCAGCGTGATCGAGCCGACGTCGATCCCCCGGCGCGAGCCAAATTCACCCGAGACGTAATAGATCATCTCCTCGGACTGCAGGTTCGAGTGGTTGTAGGGGATCGGCACCGAGTCCTCGCCCCAGTCGAGCATTCGCGGGCAGAATGAGCAGATCACGAAGTTGGGCCCCTGGAACGTCTGGTGCACGGGCGGCGGCTGGTGGACGCGGCCGGTGATCGGCTCGAAGTCGTCGGCGTTGAACGTGTACGGGTAGACGTAGCCGTCCCAGCCGACGACGTCAAGCGGGTGGTAATCGAGCTTGTAGTGCTGGTAGCCGTCGCGGACGCGCAGGACCAGGTCGTGCTCGCCGCGCTCGCGGTGGGTCTGCAGCTCGGTCGGCGGGTGAAAGTCGCGGTGGGAGTAGGGCGCGTGCTCGAGCAGCTGGCCGTAGCGATTGCGGTAGCGATTCGGCGTCTCGATCTCGCCCGGAGTGGAGAACGTCAGCAGCAGTTGGGCACCCTCGGGGCGGAAGCGGTAGGTCGTCCCGCGCGGGATCACCACGTAGTCGTGCGCACGGTAGGGGAGCGTCCCGAACGTGGTCTCGAGCTCGCCGGCGCCCTCGTGGACGAATACCACCTCGTCTCCCTCGCCGTTGCGGAAGAAGTAGTCCTGGTCCTGGTTGGGACGGCAGACCGCGATCTCGACGTCGTCGTTGTACATCAGCAGGCGCCGTCCCCGGACTGGATCGCCGACGGCGGGCAGGCCACTCGTGTCGAGCAGATGGTGGCAGTGCGCCTCGGGCACCCACTGCTCGCGTTCGATCGGCTCGAACGGGCCCAGCTCGGTCACGCGGCACGGGGTCTGGAGGTGGTAGAGGATCGACTCGTTACCGGAGAAGCCCTCGAACCCCATCACCTCCTCGGTCAGCAGCGTCCCGTGCTCGCGGAACGCCACGTGCCGCTTGGCGGGGACTCGGCCCCGGAGCTCGTATCGCATCAGCTAAACGCCGCTCCTTCCACGGACGCCGATCAGCGCGAGACCGGGGCGCGTCACAGGTTTCCCCGCTTGTGCTGCTCGCCCTCCAGCGCTTCGAACAGCGCCTTGAAGTTGCCCTCGCCGAACCCCCGCGCACCGTGGCGCTCGATCAGCTCGAAGAACAGCGTCGGCCGGTCGCCGACGGGCTTGCTGAAGATCTGCAGCATGTAGCCCTCGTCGTCACGGTCGACCAGGATCCCCAGCCGGCGCAGGTCGGCCACGTCCTCGTCGATCTCCCCGACCCGCTCGGGGACCTCGGCGTAATAGGACTCCGGGATCGCCAGGAACTCGACGCCGCGCCGGCTCAGCTCGCCGACCGTGCGCACGATGTCGGTGGTCGAGACCGCGATGTGCTGCACCCCGGCGCCGCCGTAGAAGTCGAGGTACTCGTCGATCTGGGACTTGCGCTTGCCCTCGGCGGGCTCGTTGATCGGGAACTTGATCCGTCCCGATCCGTCGGTGACGACCTTCGACATCAGCGCCGAGTACTCGGTCGAGATCGCCTCGTCGGAGAAGTGGATCATCTCGGTCATCCCGAACACCCGCTCGTAGTAGTGGACCCACTCGTTCATGTGCCCGAGCTCGACGTTGCCGACGACGTGGTCGATCCCGACCAGCAGGCCGTCCGGGCCGGTGGGAGCGGGGTTGCGCGCGACGAAGCCGGGCAGGAACGGGCCGGAGTAGCCGCTGCGCTGCACGAATACGTGCCGCGTCTCGCCGTAGGTGCTGACCGACGCCAGGCGCACCGACCCGTGCTCGTCTCGCAGCTCGAAGGGGGTCTGCAGCCCGCGCGCGCCGTGGCTGATCGCGTGCTCGTAGGCGCCCGCCGCGTCGGGCACGCTCAACGCGATGCAGCGCACCCCGTCTCCGTGGCGCTTGTGGTGCTCGGCGATCTCGTCCGTTCCGGTCAGGGTGCCGGTCAGCACGAGGCGGATCCGGCCCTGCTCCAGCACGTGCGAGACGCGATCGCGGCTGCCGGTCTCGAGGCCAAGGTAGGCCGTCTCGGTGAACCCGAAGGCATGGGTGTAGTAGTACGCCGCCTGGGCCGCGTTGCCGACGAACAGCTCCAGGTGGTCGATCCCGTGGACGGGCATCACTTGATTGAGCGCCGGTGTGGGGCGCGTCAGCGTGTCAGTCGCCATCTTATGCAATGATCCTCTCCTGGAGACAGCATCGCAAGGCCGATACGTTGCGTGTACTCCCCTGATCAGCCGCTGATGGACGCCACAGACCGAGCAATCGTTGCGCTGCTGCGTGAGAACGCCCGCCGCTCCTACCAGGACATCGGAAGCCATGTCCACCTGTCCGCGCCGGCGGTCAAGCGACGCGTGGACCGGCTCGAGCAGGACGGCGTGATCCTCGGCTACACAGCGATCCTCGACCCGCCGGCGTTCGGCTGGCACGCGGAGGCGTTCGTCGATCTCTACTGCGAGGGCAACATGCCCGGCGAGGCGATCAAACGCGCGGTCCAGGGCGAGGCGGGGGTCGTCTCCGCCCACACCGTCGCCGGCGAGGCGAGTGCGCTGCTGCACGTGATGGCGCGAGACACCAAGGACCTGGAGTTGGCGCTCGAGCGCATTCGCGCCACCGGCGGCGTCGTACGAACCGTCACGGAGGTTGTCCTCTCGACTCTGTTTCAGCGCTGAGGCGTCGCCGGCCCCAAGCCGTCACCGAGGTTGTCCTCTCGACTCTGTTTCAGCGCTGAGGCGTCGCCGGCCCCAAGCCATCGCTCAGGATCCGAAGCCGACCCGGTGCCCCTCGTCGTCGAGCAGCACGTAGACCACGCGGGTCAGGTCAAGCGCGACGGTTCCGTCCTCGGCCGCCAACTCGTGCCAGCCGGTGGAACCGAGCGCGGCGCGCAGCTTGGACAGCTCGGCGGCGTCGACCCGGGCGCTCAGGACCTGGCCCCCGAGGAAGCCGATGCTGATCTTCTGCGGCTTGTCGTCGGACATGTTCAGTGCTCCTCCGCCGGTTGCACGATCTCGGTCAGCACGCCGCCGGTCGAGGCGGGGTGCAGGAAGGCCACGCGTGAGCCACGGATCCCCGTCCGTGGCGTCTCGTCGATCAGCCGCAAGCCGGCCTGCGTGCAGGCCCTGAGCGCCTCCTCCACCGAAGCCACACGATAGGCGACGTGGTGCAGCCCCGGACCCTTGCGGCTCAGGAACCTGCCCACGGCGGTATCGGGCCCGAGTGGCTGGAGTAGCTCGATGTGACTGTCGCCGACGTCCAGCAGCGCGGCGTCGACGCCCTGCTCGGAAACCGTCTCGCGGTGTACGAGCGACATTCCCAGCGCGTTGCGGTAGATCGCGAGCGCCGACTCGATGTCCGCTACGGCGACGCCGACGTGGTCGATCGTGGACAGCATCATCGGCCGCGGAGTCTATCCGCGCGCCGGGGCTGCCCCGTCGCGGCTCTGAGTTGACGCTACGTCGACCGCTACGCGGGCCCTAACCCACGCCGGGACGCTGGGCCGGCGAGACGGCGGTCGCCGCTGCGATCTCCAGATTGCCGCCACCACGCCGGTGCGGCGCGGCATCGGGCACGCCGCGCATGATCCGGTCGACGTCCTCGCGTTCGAGGACCTCGTTGGAGAGCAGGGTCTCCGCCAGCTGGTCGAGCTGCCGGCGGTGTGCGTCGACGATCGCGACCGAGGTGCGGAACGCCTCGTCGGCCAGCTCGCGCACCTCCACGTCGAGCTCTCGCCGGGTCGCCTCCGCCACGCCGTCCGGGCTGACGCGCAGCGAGGTGACCCCGGTGCCCATCGCGTAGTCGTGGACCATCGAGTATGCGACCTCGGCCACGCGCTTGAGATCATCCGACGCGCCGTTGGTGATCGCGCCGAACACGTGCTGCTCGGCTGCGCGCCCTCCGAGCAGCATCGTCATGTAGTCGACCAGCTCCTCGCGGGTTTTCAGATAGCGATCCTCGTCGGGCAGGTTGAGCGTGTACCCGAGCGCGAGTCCCCGCGGGACGATCGAGATCCGGTGCACGCGATCCACCGAGGGCAGCAGCTCGCCGCACAGCGCGTGGCCCGATTCGTGATAGGCGACCACGCGCTTCTCGTGCTCGGTCAGCGTGCGTCGCGACTGCATACCCGCCAGCACGCGCTCGATCGCGTGGTCGAAGTCGAGCATCGCGACGCGCGCCTGGCCGCGGCGTGCGGCGCTGATCGCGGCCTCGTTGCAGATGTTGGCGAGATCAGCCCCGGTCAGCCCCGATGTCTGGCGGGCCAGCAGCTTGAAGTCGACATCATCGGTCAGCGGCTTGTCGCGCGAATGCACCTCCAGGATCCGCTCGCGCCCGCTGACGTCGGGGAGCGAGACGAAGATCTGGCGGTCGAAGCGTCCCGGCCGCAGCAGCGCCCGATCGAGCTTCTCGAGCAGGTTCGACGCGGCGATCACCACCACGTCCTTGCGGGCGGTGAATCCGTCCATCTCGACCAGCAGCTGGTTGAGCGTCTGGTCGCGCTCCCCTGAGGTGTCCGTGCCGCGGTGGCCGCCGACCGCATCGAGCTCATCGATGAACACGATCGCCGGCGCGTTCTTGCGCGCGGTCCTGAACAACCGGCGGATTCGCGCCGCGCCGACGCCGACGAACATCTCGACGAACGATGGGGCCGACTGGGAGAAGAAGGTGGCGCCGGATTCGTGCGCCACGGCCTTGGCCAGCAGCGTCTTGCCGGTGCCGGGAGGGCCATGGAGCAGGATCCCCTTTGGCACCTTGGCTCCGATCGCGCGAAAGCGCTTGGGGTCGCGCAGGTAGTCGACGACTTCGCGCAATTCCTCCTTGGCCTCGTCGGCGCCGGCGATGTCCTCCCAGCCGATCGGCGGGGCGTCGTCAGGTCGTATCTGCTTGGGGCGCGTCCGCGGCATCACCCGCAGCAGCGCGAACACCATCAACACCAGCAGGCCCATGAAGATGATCGGGAGCCAGTCGTGCAGCCACGAGTAGACGTCGGGATATCCGAGAAAGCCGCGCGAGATCATGGGCATTACCCCAATGATCGGCCGCGCGCGTCAACTACTGAACCCGCTGCAGCCGGGGGTTGGGCGCATAGCTGCGCCCCACCTTGCCGCCGGGGCGTCCCTCGAGCAGCACCACATCGGCGGTGAAGTCGTTCTCGCCCCGGATCAGCGAGGAGCCGACGCCGTAGGCATCGACCGGGACGCCCTGGGCCTCGAACTCCCTGATCCGGGTCGCGGTGAAGCCTCCGCTGGCGACGATCCGGACGTCCGGGAAGCCCGCGTCGTCGAGCGCGCGGCGCACCTTCTCGACCAGCCGAGGATTGACGCCGGTCGGCGTGAAGCCGCCCATCTCGTCCAGCAGCGAGCGATCGACCAGTTGCTCGGAGGTGTCCAGCCGCACCCCCCACAGCTTTGGCCCGAGCGCGCCGGCGACCTCGAGCGCGGTCCTGACCGAGTCGTTCTCGAAGTCGACCAGCACGGTGATGTTCATCTGCGTGTGGAAGTGCTCGTAGAACTTGACCGCCGCCTTGACGGTGTCACCGCCGTAGGCGGCGATCAACGCGTGCGGGACCGTGCCGATTCCCCGCCCCCCCCACCACGACGCCTGTGCCTCGGTCGAGACGCCGATCGCGCCCGCGACGTGCGCGCTCCAGCCGTCGCCGGTCTGCACCAGCCAATGGTCGTGGCGGGCGGGGAAGTAGAAGATCTGCTTCCCGCCGGCCGCCTCCACGACCTCGCTGACGTTGCGCATGATCAGCGAGCGGCGGGCCATGACCCCGAGATACACGGTCTCCAGGTGGGCGAACAGGCTGTAATCGCCCTCGATGCTCAGCACCGTCTCGCGCGGCGCGATCCGGTCTCCCTCGTGCAGCCCGCGCACCTCGAGCCGGTCCCAGCCCGGGACCCAAACCCCGTCCTGCTGATGGCCTGAGCACAACTGCAGAATCGCGATCGCCTCGTCGATTCCCCCCAGCACCGAGTCGTGCTTCTGGAATACCTGCATCGTCACATGCGGGTGCTGGCCTTCGGCCTCCAGCAGCGCCTTGGTCAGCACGAAGTACGCGTCGGAGTAGTAGCCGGCGCGGATCCGCTGCACCGGCAGCCGGAAGATCTGTGAGTCCAGCCGCGTGGACGCCCGGGCGGACATGCGCGCAGTCTATTCAGGCCGATTTCGGTGTCTCGCATCATCACGCGCGCCACGGGAGCCGGGAACCGGCGACCGGGCGGTGGTGCGCTCCTGCCCCGCTGCACCAGGGAGCTGGGCGACCGCGACGCGGTGGCGCCGCGCGTCGCTCAGCCGAGCAGCTCGCGGGCCACGTCGGTGTAGAACCGCGCGGCGAACCCCAGGTCCCGCACGTCGATCCGCTCGTCCGCGTTGTGGACCAGCGGCGCGGCCTCCAGCAGAGTCATATGGCGCTGGGGGAAGAAGCCGTACGCGATGCAGTCGGGGAACGCATCGCGGAACCAGCGTGAGTCGGAGAAGCCCGGAAGGATCACCGGCACCGAGCATGCTCCGGGGTCATTGGTCCGGACCCAGCGATCGATCGCGTCCATCAGCGGGCTGGCGATCGGCGAGCTGTTGCCGGTGACGGTCTCGGTGAACTCGATCCGCAGATGCTCGGACTCCTCGCCCAGAACCTCGGTGATCCGCCGCCGCGCCGCCGCCTCGCCGAGTCCCGGTGGGACCCGGCAGTCGACCTTGAGCTGGGCGCGTGACGGGATCACGTTGATCTTCTCCGATGCGCGGGCCATCGTCGGGGTGAGGGTCACACCGAGCATCGGCTCCACCAGCGTCACCAGCCCCGGGTCCGACGCGGCGATCCGCTCCAGCGCCAGGGCCGGGTCGGTGGGATCCTCGCCGAGACCTTCCAGCAGCGCCGTCGGCGCCTCGGTCAGCTGGAACGACGCCGGCGGATCGGCAAGCCGCTGGAGCACCGGCCCGAGCTTCAGCAGCGCGTTGTCACCGGTCCTCGGGAGCGACGCATGGCCCGCCGCGCCCAGCGCGGTGACGCTGAAGCGGAAGATGCCCTTCTCCGCACAGCAGACGCCGTACCGGCGTGTGCCGCCGTACTCGAACACCTCGCCGCCGCCCTCATTGAGCAGGAAGTCGCAGCGGACCTTGTCGGGATGATGGCTGGTCAGCCAGCGCGCGCCGAGGTCTCCCCCGGTCTCCTCGTCCGCGACGATCACGAGCTTCAGGGCCCCCCGGGCGGGCCGCCAGCCCTGACGGGCGAGCTCGCCCGCGGCGACTGCCTCGGCGGCGACCTGCGACTTCATGTCCAAGGCGCCCCGGCCCCACAGGAAGCCCTCGGCGAGGTCTCCCGACCACGGGTCGTGGCTCCACTCGGAGGGATCGGCGAGCACGGTGTCAACGTGACCGAGGAAGCACAGGGTCGGGCCGTCGCCGGCGCCCGGGAGGTCGGCGATCAGGTTCGGGCGCTCGTCGCTGGCGGCCAGCAGCTCGGTGCTGAAACCCGCCGCCTGGAGGTAGCCCTCCAGGTACTCGATCGCCGCGCGCTCGTTGCCGGGAGGGTTGACGGTGTTGAAGCGAACGAGCCGCTGGAGGACTTCGGTGCTCTCGCGCTGGAGGCCGTCGCTGGACATCGGCTTCCCCAGCGTAGTGGGTCCGACCTGGTGCTCGCGAAGGCGAGGAACGCCAGCGCTCGCCTTCGTACCGACGACGGGGAGCCCTTAGGATCCATGCCGTGTCTGCGTCCGGAGACGATCTGTCGCTCGCGCTCGGGCTGGCCGACGTGGCCGACGCGATCACGCTCAGCCGTTTCCGGGCCGAGGACCTGATCGTCGAGACCAAGCCCGATCTGACCCCGGTCACCGAGGCTGACCGGGCGGTCGAGCAGGCGATCCGTGAGCGTCTCGCGGTGACCCGGCCCGGGGACTCCGTGATCGGCGAGGAGTACGGCAGCTCCACCGCCCCCGACGCCCGCCGTCGCTGGATCGTCGATCCGATCGACGGAACCAAGAGCTACGTCCGGGGCGCCCCGGTCTGGGCCACGCTGCTGGCGTTGCAGGAGGACGATGAGATCACCGTCGGGGTGGTGTCGGCCCCGGCGCTTCACCGACGCTGGTGGGCCTCGCGGGGAGCGGGGGCGTTCGCGACCGACGGCCTGAGTGACGAGCCACGCCGCCTGCGGGTCTCCGCGGTCCGCGGGCTGGACGACGCCCAGCTGTGTTTCGCTGGGCTCGAGGATTGGCGAGAGCTGGGTCGCCTGGACGCCCTGGTGGAGCTGGCGGGGCGCTGTTGGCGAACCCGGGGGTATGGGGATTTCTGGGGTTACATGCTGGTCGCCGAAGGGGTGCTGGAGATCGGGCTGGACCCGGTGGTCTCGGTCTGGGACCTCGCCGCCCCGTTGGTCGTCGTGCAGCAGGCAGGCGGACGGTTCACCGATCTCGAGGGTCGGAGCACCGCCCACGGAGGGGACGCGATCGCCACCAACGGCCTCGTCCACGACGCCGCGCTGGCGATCGTGGGCCGCTGAGCGCCGGTCGAATGGAGCGCTTATTCAGCGAGTCCGAGCCGACCGTCGCCAGCGCCGGCGCACCGGTTCCGGCGCGCGCGGACGTACCGCTCGCCACCCGGCTTCGCCCCGGTACCCTGTCGGAGTTCGTCGGCCAGCAGCAGCTCCTGGGCGCCGGCTCGGCCCTGCGGCAGGCGATCGAGGAACGACGCCCGCACTCGATGATCCTGCACGGGCCTCCGGGAACCGGCAAGACCACACTCGCCCGGTTGGTGGCGGACGCGTCAGGGGCCGCGTTCGAGGAGGAGAGCGCCGTGCAGGCGGGGCGCGCGGAGGTTCGAGCGGTGATCGCTCGCGCCCATGAGCGGCTGACCGGCGGCGGCCGCAAGACGATCTTCTTCCTCGACGAGATCCACCGCTTCAACAAGGCTCAACAGGACGCTCTGCTTCCGGCCGTCGAAGAGGGCCTGATCACGCTGATCGGCGCGACGACCGAGAATCCGTATTTCGAGGTCAACTCGGCGTTGCTCTCGCGTACGCACGTCTACGAGCTGGAGGCGCTCGGTCCGGCCGAGATCCGTGTGCTGCTGAACCGAGCGGTCGCCGGCGGGCACTGTGGCCGATCAGCGAGGATCGACGCGCAGGCGCTCGAGTTCCTCGCCGAGCGCTCCGGCGGGGACGCACGCACCGCACTGAACGGCCTACAGCTGGCGTGTGAAGCTGCCGGGCCCGAGCAACCGGTCACGCTCGAGCACGCCGAGGACGCGCTGCAGCGGCGGGCACTGCTCTACGACCGGAAAGCCGATCGCCACTACGACACGATCTCGGCCTGGATCAAGGCCACGCGCGGCTCGGACCCCGACGCTTCGCTGTATTACCTCGCGGTGATGCTCGAGGGAGGAGAGGACCCGCGGTTCATCGTCCGCCGGATGGTCGTGCTGGCCTCCGAGGACATCGGCAATGCCGATCCGCAAGCGCTGCTGGTCGCGACCTCGGCTGCCGACGCGGTCGAGCACGTGGGCCTGCCCGAATGCCAGTTTGCCCTTGCGCAGGCGGCGATCTACTTGTCGCTGGCTCCCAAGTCCGACGCCGCCAAGCGTGCGGTATTCGCGGCCCGCGAGCACATCCGTGAACACGGCGCAGAGCCGCCACCGCCCCATTTGCGCTCCTCGACCCGTGGTGACGGTGGCTATGACAATCCGCATCGTCGAGAGGGCCATTTCTCACCCCAGGAGCTGATGCCGGCCCCGGCGATCGGGAGCCGGTTCTTCGCGCCCGATGAAGCCGAGGCGGGGTTGCGAGAGCGACTGGCGGAGATCCGGCGCGCTCGCGGCTTGCGGGACCCCGAGGACGAAGCTCGTTCCTGACGTGCGTCGCGAGCCGGTAACCTGAGCGACGTGGAGTCCGCAACCGCCACCGCGACGCTCGAGTCGTTCAATCCGGCCACCGGGGAGCGTCTCGGCGCTGTCCCGATCACTGCGCCGGACGAGGTCCAGGCGGTGGTCGACTCGGTCGCCGAGGTGCAGCCGTTCTGGGCCTCGCTGGCCCTGCGCGACCGGGCGCGGTACCTGGAGCGCGCGACGCAGGTGCTGCTCGACGAGTCGGACGAGATCCGGGATCTGATCGTCCGCGAGCAGGGCAAGCCGCGCAACGAGGCGTTCTCGATGGAGCTGCTGCCGACGATCGACGCGCTGAGCTGGATCGCGGGCGAGGGGCAGCAGATCCTGGCCGACGAGAAGGTGCCGATGCCACAGATGTTCCTGAAGACCAAGCGCTCGACGTTCACCTATGAGCCGCTCGGCGTGATCGGGATCATCTCCCCCTGGAACTACCCGTGGAGCATCCCGTTCGGCGAGCTGGCGATCGCGCTGATGGCGGGCAACGGGGTGGTGCTCAAGCCGGCCTCGCTGACGCCGTTGCTCGGCGAGCGGATCGCCGAGGTGTTTGCGCGAGCCGGTGCGCCCGAGGGCCTGGTGCGGGTTGTCCACGGTCCCGGGACCGGGTCGGCGTTGGTGCAATCCAGCGTGGCCAAGGTGTTCTTCACCGGCTCGGTTGAGACCGGCCGCGGCGTCGGGGAGAAGTGCGCGCAACAGCTCAAGGGCGCGGTGCTGGAGCTCGGTGGCAAGGATCCGATGATCGTTTTGCCGGACGCCAATCTCGACCACGCGATCGACGGCGCGGTGTGGGGTGGGTTCGCGAATGCCGGTCAGACGTGCGCGGGAATCGAGCGGGTGTATGTGATGCGCGAGGTGTCGGAGCGGTTCATCGCCGGTGTGGTGGAGGGCGCCCTGTCACTTCGGGTGGGCGATCCGATCGGTTGGGACACCGAGATCGGGCCGATGGTCTCGCGCGAGCAGCTCGAGATCGTGCGCGAGCTGGTCGACGATGCCGTGGCCTCAGGTGCGTCGCTGCTCTGTGGCGGGCCGGTCGCCGCTCCCCCTGGGCTGCAGGGCGCCTTCTACGCCCCCGCGGTGCTGACCGGGGTCACGCACGAGATGCGGATCATGCGCGAGGAGATCTTCGGGCCAGTGATTCCGATCGTGGTGGTCGATTCCGTGCAGGAGGCGATCGTCCTGGCCAACGACAGCGCGTTCGGTCTGGGCGCTTCGGTCTGGACCTCGGATCGTGACAAGGGCGAGCGGATCGCGCGGGAGCTCGAGGCCGGCATGGTGTGGATCAACGACCACATGTTCAGCCACGGCGCCTGTCAGTGCTCGTGGGGCGGGGTCAAGGAATCGGGACTCGGGCGCACGCACTCCAAGTTCGGCTTCTACGAATGCGTGAACATCAAGCTGCGCGTCTGGGAGTCCTCTACGGTGCGCAACCCGTGGTGGCATCCTTACGACGAGACGCTGGGAAAGGCGCTGCGCGAGAGTGCGGCGATGCTCTATGGCCGGCCTTCGGTCCGGGCAGCCGGATTGCGCTCCGGCGCTGCTCCGCTGGTGAAGCTCACCGCGCGCCTGCTGCGTGACGCGGTTCGATAGCGCCGGATCGCGCCGGATAGCCCTGGGGGTTGTGCGTTGTGGGGTTGGGGTCGATAGGTGTGTAAACGAGCGAAGGAAGCGCTATGTGCACCAGGGCGATGTGGAGGACTGCCGGCGGCGAGGTCTTGGTCGGCCGCACGATGGATTGGGAGTACGACATGCGCACGAACATCTGGGCGCTGCCGGCCGGGATCAAGCGTGACGGGCTCGTCCCGGGCGGTCTGTCGTGGATGGCGCGGTTCGGTAGCGTCGTCGCGACCGCCTACGACATTGCCGCCTCGGATGGCATGAACGATTCGGGACTCGGGGCGCACCTGCTGTGGTTGGCCGAGTCGGACTACGTCGAACGGGATCCGGCCCGGCCCGCGCTGGCGCCCTCGATCTGGATGCAGTACTTCCTTGACAACTTCGCCACGGTGGCCGACGCCGTCACGTTCTTGGAGCAGACGCCGGTGCAGATCGTGCCGCAGATCGACCCGGTCAGCGGCGAGGACATCACGGTCCACTTGGTGCTTGACGACGCGAGCGGCGACTCCGCCGTCGTTGAGTACGTTGATGGGCGGACGTGCATCCACCATGACCGGTCGTTCAATGTGGTCACCAACTCGCCACCGTTTGACCAGCAACTGGAGAATCTCCGGCGCTTCGAAGGCTTCGGCGGCAAGGCACCACTGCCCGGCACCACCGAGGCAGCCGATCGCTTCGTCCGCGCCGCCTACTACGTCGGGCGTCTGCCCGAACCACGCTCGGAGCGAGAAGCGGTCGCCGAGATCCTCAGCGTGATGCGCAATACCTCGCAGCCGTTCGGGATCGCCGATCCGGATCGCCCGAATATCGCGCCGACGCTCTGGCGGACCGTCTCAGACCTCACCTCGGGCGTGTACTTCTTCGAGTCCACGTCAGACCCCAACATCGTCTGGATCCAAGTAGGTGACCTCGACCTTTCGGTTGGGCAACCGGCGCTGAAGCTCGATCTCAACAATGAGCCCGACCTCGTGGGAGACGTCACGTTGCGGTTCCAGCCCAGCGGTCCGTTCGAGTTCGCGGTACCTCACACGGTCTCATCTGACCGAGCGTCTGGCGCGCCGACCGGCGCGCTGTTGGCTCCGGCGAACGCCGGGCCCGGCTAGGATTAAACGATGCCCGCCCAGGCCTATGCCGGCAAGGAATGTGTGTGCCAGCTCCGCCGAGGGATCTGCGACCAGTCGTGCGTGCAGGGGATGCTGGAGACGCCGTTCTACATCGCCTGCCTGCGCCTGCAGGGACGTCGCTGCGTGGTCGTGGGGGGCGGGGACGTCGGGCTCGAGAAGGTCGAGGGGCTGCTCGCCTGCGACGCGGATGTGACGCTGGTGGCGCCCGACGCCCATCCGGCGCTGATCCAGCTCGCGCTCGAGGGCTCGATCCGCTGGGAGCGCCGGGACTACGAGTCCTCCGACCTGGAGCGATGCCTGATCGCGATCGCCGCGACCGACGACACGGACGTCAACATCCGCGTGTTCGAGGACGCCGAGGCGCGCGCGATGCTCGTCAACGTCGTCGACGTCCCACCGCTGTGCAACTTCATTCTCCCGGCGATCGTCCGTACCGGCCCGCTGGCCGTCGCGATCTCGACCGCGGGCGCTTCGCCGGCGCTCGCCAAGCGGATGAAGCGGGAGATCGGCGAGCTGTTCGGCGAGCCCTACGCGCTGCTGGCGATCCTGCTCAACGACGCGCGGGGCTGGGCCAAGGCCACGCTGCCCACCTACCAGGATCGCAAGCGGTTCTTCGAGTCGATCGTCAACGGCGATCCCGATCCGATCGAGCTGCTGCGGGCAGGAGAGATCGACGCCGCGCGCGGCCTGATCAAAGCCGCCCAGCGCGAGCAGGGCGCCAGAATTCTCGCGCCGCGTTGAGCGAACTGACCCATCTCGACGAGGCCGGGCGAGCCCGGATGGTCGACGTCGGCGACAAGCCCGCCACCGAGCGCCGGGCGGTCGCCCGCGCCGTGGTGCGTGTGAGCCCGCGCACGGCCGAGGTGGTGCGCGCCGGTGACGCGCCCAAGGGCGACGTGATCGGAGTCGCGCGGATCGCGGGGATCCAGGCGGCGAAACGCACCTCCGAGCTGATCCCGCTGTGCCATCCGCTGGCCCTGTCGTTTGTCGGCGTGGAGGGATCGGTGGAGGTTGACGCCGGCGAGATCGTGCTGACCTCAGAGGCGCGGAGCACCGGACCGACAGGCGTCGAGATGGAGGCGCTGACCGCGGCTGCGGTCGCCGCGTTGACCGTCTACGACATGGTCAAGGGCATCGAGCGTGGGGCTGAGCTTGCCTCGGTGGTGCTGCTGGCGAAGTCCGGCGGGCGATCCGGAGACTGGCGGCGCGACTGAGCGGAGCCGGCTTCGCTGCCGGCCTGCGGCTGCGGGGCGGTCGCGCAACCGTCCAGGCTCTAAGCTCGCCCGCCATGAGAACGGCGATCCTCACCGTCTCCACCTCCGTCGCGGCAGGCCGTACGGAGGATCGCTCCGGCGCCGCGCTGGCGGAGCTGGCCCTGGCTGCGGGGGCCGAGATCGTCGCGCGCGACGTGCTGGCGGATGACCGGCCGGCGATCGAGCAGTGGCTTCGACGCCAGGCCGACGAGGGCGCGTCGCTGATCTTCACCACCGGGGGCACCGGACTCACCGATGACGACGTCACGCCGGAAGCCACCCGCGCGGTGATCGACCGCCACGCGCCGGGGTTTGCGGAGGCGATGCGGGCGGAGTCGCTGAAGCACACTCCGCTGGGAATCCTCACGCGAGGCGTGTCGGGAATCGCCGGCCGCTCGCTGATCATCAACTTTCCCGGCAATCCGAAGGCGATCGGCGAGCTGTTCCCGGTGATCGCCCCGACGCTCCGTCACGCCGTCGCGACGCTGCAGCGCGCGGGTGGCCGGCCGGGCGAATCCGGCTCCGGACACGATTAAGTGGTAAGGACCGAGCCGGTGGCGGACACGCCGGCGATCGAACTGCGCGAGCTGACCCGCCACTTCGGCGAGCGGACGGCGTTGCGGAAGGTATCGGTGCGCGTCCCGGCGGGGGCGACGCTCGCCGTGCTGGGGCGTAACGGCGCCGGCAAGTCGACGCTGCTCCGGATCCTCTCGACGCTGCTGCGCCCGCACGCCGGCGAGGTTCTGGTGCTGGGCGAGCCGCTGCCACGGCGCGCGTTTGCCGTCCGCGGGCGGCTGGGGCTGCTCGCGCACGAGCCGCTGCTGTACAACGACCTGACCGGGCGGGAGAACCTCGTCTACCACGCGCGGCTGCATGACGTCGGCCGCGAGCGCGTCGAGCGGCTGCTGGCGGCGGTCGGCATGGAGCGCCGCGCCGAGGAGCCCGTGCGGATGCTCTCGCGGGGGATGGTGCAGCGCCTCGCAGTCTGCCGGGCGGTGCTGCACGAGCCGAAGCTGCTGCTGCTCGATGAGCCACGCGCGAACCTCGACCCGGCCGCGAGCGAGCTGGTGGAGCCCTTGATCGGCCGTGGCGCCGGCGCCACGCGAGTGCTGACCAGTCACGACCCGCAGGCGGCGCTGGCGGAGGCCGACCTCGTGCTCGGGCTGAAGGACGGCCGCGCCGCGTTCGTCGGCCCGCCGCAGCAGCTGAGCGCGGAGAAGCTCCGGGAGCTCTACGCGTGAAGACCGCGCTGATCGTGCTGCGCAAGGATCTGCGGCTCGAGCTGCGGACGCTGGAGACCGTGCCGGCGATGGCGCTGTTCTCGTTGACGACGTTCGTGATCTTCCACTTCGGGCTCAATCGGGCGACGATCGACGGTCAGCTCGCCGCGAGCGTGTTGACCACCACGCTGTTGTTCGCGGCGATGCTGGGCATCAACCGGTTGTTCGTGGCCGAGCGCGAGCAGGGCGGGTTCGATGCCTTCCTGCTCGCCCCGGTCGACCGCAATGCGCTGCTGATCGCCAAGGCGGCCGCGCTGTTCACGTTCCTGGTCGTGCTCGAGGTGATCGCCGTACCCGCATTCGGCGTGTTGCTGCTCGGTCCCTCGCTGGGCCGGTCGCTGCCCGGCTTGATCGCCGTGCTCGCGCTCGCCGACCTGGGGATCGCGGTGATCGGGACGCTCGTCTCGGCGATCGCGGTGCACACGCGGGCACGGGACCTGATCGGACCGGTGATCGGCCTGCCGCTGATGATTCCGGCCCTGATCGCCACCGCCCGCGCCACCGGGCCGCTGCTGGCGGCGCACGGCTCGAGCTCGCCGCCGGGCAAGTGGCTCGCCGTCCTGGCTCTTTATGATGTTGTGTTCGCACTGATCGCCTACGCGGTGTTCGACTTCCTGCTGGAGGACTGAGCGCGTGAGAACTTACGGGAGAGGTCTCAGAGCCCTTTCCCTTGCCACTATCGCCACGATCGGCGTCGCCCTGGCGCTGGTCTTCTTCTACGCGCCGCTCGACGCCGATCAGGGCTTCGTGCAGAAGATCTTCTATCTCCACGTGCCGCTGGCGATCATCTCCCTCGGCGGGTTCATCTTCGGGGGAGTGCTGGCGATCGGGTATCTGCGCACCGGCGAGAAGCGCTGGGACCTGCGGTCGTACGTCGCGATCCACCTGGCGCTGATCTTCGGCATCGCGGGGCTGATCACCGGCTCGATCTGGGCCAAGGCGTCGTGGGGCCACTGGTGGGTCTGGAACGAGCCGACGCTGGTCTCGTTCATGATCGTGCTGCTGCTGTTCGCGACCTATCAGCCGCTGCGCTTCTCGATCGAGGATCCCGAGCGCCAGTCGCGCTACGCGAGCGTGTTCGCGATCGTCGCGGGAGCGTTCGTGCCACTCAACTTCATCGCCGTTCGCCTCGCGCAGCAGTACGTGCATCCGCGCGTGCTGACCCTCGGCGGCGGCAACCTCCCGGGGTCGATGCGGCTCACCTTCCTGGTTTCGCTGCTCGGCATCCTGCTGCTGTACGTGACGCTGTGGAAGTACGAGATGGCGGCCAAGAACGCGCGGATGCAGGTCCGCGCGCTGCGCCGGATGCTGCTCGGCGATGACGCGATTCGGCCCGTCGGACGTAGCGCGGCGCCGTCGTGACCGGGGTCCTCGCCACCGCGCCCGCGCTGCCGCTGCACACCGCGGGCAAGTATGTCGCCGGCGCCTACATCGTGTTCCTGGTGGTCGTGCTGATCTACCTGGGGATCATGGCGAGCAGATTGCAGCGGACCGAACGGGAGCTGACCGCACTGCGCGACGACGTCGAGGCGGCCCGGGATCAGGAACGCGATCTGGAGTCGGTTGCATGAGTGAGCTGCTTGCGATCGGCGTCTCGCACAAGACCGCTCCGGTCGAGGTCCGCGAGCGTCTGGCGCTGCCCGAGGCGCGGGCGGCCGAGTTCCTTCGCGACCTGCGCGGAGCCGCCGACGTGCATGAGGCGGTGGCGATCTCGACCTGCAATCGCACCGAGCTGTATCTGGTCGTCGGCGACCCGGTCGAAGCCGAGAGCGCCGCGCTGTCGATGCTCGCCCGGCAGGCGGGGATCCGTCCGACCGGTCTGGCGACCGCGATCTACTCCCATCGCAACTGCGACGCTGCTCGGCATCTGTATCGGGTGGTCTCGGGGCTCGAGTCGATGATCGTCGGCGAGGCGGAGATCCAGGGGCAGGTCAAGCGCGCCTACGAGGTGGCGCTGGCGATCGAAACGGTCGGGCCGCTCACCAACCGCATGTTCAAGGCCGCACTGGCTACCGGTAAGCGAGTGCGCAGCGAGACCGCGATCGGCGAGCGGCACCTGAGCCTCCCGGCGGTGGCGGTGGCGCTCGCCCGTGAGCTGCTGGGCGAGCTCGACGATCGCGAGGTGGTGATCGTCGGCACGGGCGAGACGAGCGAGCTGACCGCACGAGCGCTCGCCGACAGTGGGGTCCGGACCGTGTTCGTCGCCAGCCGGCGCAGGGACCGCGCGATCGGCCTGGCCCGCCGGTATGGCGGCGAGAGCCTCAGCTTCGACGAGCTTCCCCGGGCGCTCAGCCGCGCCGACATCGTGTTGGCCGCGACGGCGTCGCCGCATCTGCTGCTGGAAGCGCGCGAGCTGGCCGAGGTGATGGATGCCCGCGCCGGGCGGCCGATGCTGCTGATCGATCTCGCCGTCCCGCGCGACATCGACGCCGCGTGTGCCGGGATCGGGGGCGTCTCGCTGTACGACATCGACGACCTGCAGGCGGTCGTCGCCCGCAACCGCAACGTGCGCCAGGCCGAGGCGCGCAAGGCGGAGGGAATCATCGAGGAGGAGATCCAGCAGTTCGCCGCATGGCTGGGGTCGCTCGAGGTGCTGCCGACCCTCGCTGCGCTGCGTGCCTACGCGACGCAGATCGCCGACCTGGTGGTGCGCGAGAACGCGGGCAAATGGGAATCCGCCTCCCCACGCGACCTGGAGCGGGTCGACGCGCTGGCTCGCGCGGTGGTCAACCGGCTGCTGCACGATCCCACGATCCGGATGAAGGAGATGCGCGACGACCGGGTCCACGCCCGCATGGCGCTGGTGCGCGACCTGTTCGGCCTCACCGTCGAGGACGGCTCGCTGCGCGATCAGGACGTCGAGTCCGTCGACGTGGAGCTTCAGCAGCGGCTGGCCGAGGTCCGCGAGCTTCCCGCACGAGGTGTCGCGCGCGGTAACCGGCGCGGCTGATGCGGATCGGCACGCGCGGCAGCGCGCTCGCGCTGGCGCAGGCGCGCTGGGTCGCACAGCGCGTCGGGGACGGCGTGGAGCTGGTGACGATCACGACTTCGGGCGACCGCGGAGCCGACGTCGCCGACAAGTCGCGCTGGGTGTCCGAGCTCGAGCAGGCGTTGCTCGACGATCGCATCGACTTGGCGGTCCACTCGGCCAAGGACGTCCCGGGCGAGCTGGCCGAGGGGCTCGAGCTGGTGGCGATTGCAGAGCGCGCCGACCCGCGCGATGCGATCTGCGGCGCGTCATCGCTGGAGGAGTTGCCGCCCGGAGCCCGGATCGGCACCAGCAGCCTTCGCCGGGCGGCCCAGCTCCGGGCCTTGCGCGAGGATCTGGTGGTGGTGGCCGTCCGCGGTAACGTCGACACCCGCCTACGTAAGCTGGCGGCGGGGGCCTGCGACGCGCTCGTGCTGGCGCTGGCCGGCCTACAGCGACTCGGGCGGGCCGCGGAGGCCGGTGGGGTGCTGAGCGACCTCGTGCCCGCGGCCGGGCAGGGTGCGCTGGCGCTCCAGGCGCGCCCGGGAACGCTGGCGCCGGAGGCACTGGCGAGACTCGCCGACGCCGACGCGATGGCGTGCGTGAACGCCGAGCGGGAGCTGGTCCACGCTCTCGGGGCGTCGTGCGACACCCCGGTCGGCGCGCACGCCCGCTCGCTCGGCGATCACCACGTTGAGCTTGTCGGCTGGGTCGGGTTGCCCGACGGATCGGCGTGGCTGCGAGATTGGGTGCGGGCGGATGCGCGCGACGCGGGGGCACAGTGCGCGCGGCGGATGCTGGCGGCGGGCGCGGGCGAACTGCTCAGCCAAGCGTCGCGCAGCGCGGTGAACGAGTCGTGAGGCTGCCGCGCGGTGAACGAGTCGTGACGCAAAGCGGGGGGCACGGGTCGTGACGCGGGGCGGGGGGCACGGGTCGTGACGCGGGGCGGGGTGAGCTAGACGTGGCGGTGTACCTGGTCGGTGCCGGGCCCGGCGACCCCGGTCTGCTGACCGCCCGAGCGCTGGAGCTGATCGCCACGGCGGAGGTGATCGTCTACGACCGGTTGATTCCCGACGCGGCGCTGGCCGGTGCGCGGCCCGACGCGGAGCTGCTGTACGTCGGCAAGGAGGGTGGGGCCCCATCGGTGGCCCAGTCGGAGACTCAGCGACTGCTGGTCGAGCACGGGCTCGCCGGGCGCACTGTGGTCCGCCTGAAGGGCGGCGATCCGTTCGTGTTCGGCCGCGGCGGCGAGGAGGCCGAGGTGCTGCGGGCGGCGGCGGTTCCGTTCGAGGTCGTGCCCGGAGTGACCGCCGGCGTGGCGGTGCCGGCCTACGCCGGGATCCCAATCACCCATCGCGACGCCGCCAGCGCGGTCGCGTTCGTCACCGGGCACGAGGACCCGACCAAACCCGACTCGGCGCTCGACTGGCGTGCGCTGGCCGCATTTCCGGGAACCCTGGTGATCTACATGGGGGTCCGCCAGCTGGGGCTGATCGCGCAGCGGCTGATCGCCGCGGGCCGCGCCGGTACGGAGCCGGCGGCGGTGATCGAGCGGGGCACGTTCCCCGACCAGCGCGTGGTCACCGGCACGCTTGCGACGATCGCCTCGGTGGCTGGATCCCAGGCGATCCGGGCGCCGGCGATCACGGTGGTGGGGGCGGTCGCGGCGCTGCACGAGCGCCTGGGCTGGTATCCGGCTGTGCCAGCGGGCTCCAGCTCCCGCGGCGGAGGGCCTGAGCAGCCACCGTTGAGCGGCGTCACGGTCGCGGTGACCCGGGCCCGGGCACAGGCCAGCGGCCTGGCGTCCCGTCTGCGGGGGCTGGGCGCGAGCGTGGTCGAGGCGCCGGTGATCAGGATCCACGAGCTCGACGGTCCGCCGCCCCCCATGGAGCGCTATGACCTGGTGTGCCTGACCAGCCCCAACGGCGTCCGATTGCTGTTCGCACGCCTGGCCGCGGCCGGTCGCGACGCGCGCGCGCTGGCGGGGGCGCGGGTCGCGGCGATCGGCCCTGGAACCGCGGAGGCGCTGAGGGAGCATGGCGTGATCGCCGACGTGGTGCCGGAGCGGTTCCTCGCCGAAGGGCTAGTCGAGGCGCTCGCCGACGTGCCGGTCGCTCGCGCACTGATCGCGCGGGCCGCGCAGGCACGGGACCTGCTGCCCGATGCGCTGCGGCAACGGGGAGCCGAGGTCGACGTCGTGGCCCTGTACGAGACGGTCTCCGAGCCGCTGAGCGCCTCGCAGATGATCGAGCTCGGTGACGCGGACTACGTCACCTTCACCTCGTCTTCGACCGTGCGGTTCTTCTTCGACGCGGTTGGGGAGCGGCTGGCTTCGCGGACGCGGCTGGTCAGCATCGGTCCGGTCACCAGCGCCGCGTTGCGTGAGCGCGGTCGGGAGCCAGACGTCGAGGCGAGCCGCCACGACATCGACGGTCTGGTGGGGGCGCTGGTTTCAGACGCGGCTCGGGCCCCTGCCCCTGGCTGACGGATGCAACCGGTGCGTGGCGAGGGCGGATACGGTTCCCGTGCTGTGAACGTCCCCGTGCTCACCTTTCTCTCGGACTACGGTCTGGCGGACGACTTCGTCGGCGTCTGTCACGGTGTGATCGCCAGGATCTGCCCTCAGGCCCATGTGATCGATCTGAGCCACGGCATCCGCCGCCACGACGTCAGGGCCGGAGCGGTGGTCCTGCGCGAGGCCCTGCCGTTCACGCCGGTCGGCGTGCATCTCGCGGTGGTCGACCCCGATGTCGGCGCGCAGCGGCGCGCCGTGGCGCTGCGCCTGGCCGACGGCCGGATGCTCGTGGGCCCCGACAACGGCCTGCTGTCGCCGGCGGCAGAGTTCGGCGGTGGGGTGATCGCCGCGGTGGACATAGGCCGGTCGCCGTTCCGGCTGGAGCCCGTTGCGGCGACGTTTCACGGACGCGACGTGTTTGCGCCGGTGGCGGCCGCGCTCGCCGGTGGGGTCGCGCTGGCCAAGGTGGGCGATCCGTGTGAGGCGGAGGAGCTGATCTGGCTCGAGCTGCCGCACGCCAGACGCGAGGACGGCGTGCTCGTGGCCCACGTGCGCTACGTCGACCGGTTCGGCAACGTGCAGCTCGACGCCGGCCACGAGGATGTGGCGGGCTCGGGACTCAGGCTGGGACGCCCCGTCGAGCTGGATTTCGGCCCTCGAGGAGCCCGCGCGCAGTTCGGGCTCACGTTCGCCGATGTCGGCCCGGGCGAGCTGCTGATCTACGAGGACGCCCACCAGCGGCTCTCGCTCGCGGTCAACCAGGGCGACGCCGCGGTGGCGCTCGGACTTGCCGTCGACAACGAGCTGAGGCTCAGGCCGACGTGAGCCCGGAGCTCGAGCAGTCAACGTCGCTCGGGTTCCCGAGACTCCACCTGCGCCGCACCGACTCGACCAACACCCGCGCACGCGAGCTCGCTGCGCGCGGTGCCCCCCACGGGATGCTCGTCACCGCGGGCGAGCAGACCACTGGCCGAGGCCGCCAGGGCAGGACCTGGAGCGCGCCGCCCGGACGGGCGCTGCTGTGCTCGCTGGTGATCCGCGATCCACCACGGCTGCTGCCGCTGGCGGCGGGGGTCGCGGTCGCCGAGCTGGTCGGCTCAGAGGCGGCCGTCAAATGGCCCAACGATGTGCTCGTCGCAGGGCGGAAGGTCGCCGGCATCCTGGTCGAAGGCCGTCCCCAGGAGCGTTGGGCAGTGCTGGGGATCGGCGTCAACGTGGCGTTGCGCGAGCAGGACTTCCCACCCGACCTGCGCGACCGCGCCGCGACGCTGGGCCTGGCCCCGGAGGCGATCGAGCCGACCCTGAAGCGGCTGCTGCGCTTGCTGGAGCGCTGGATCACCACCGCCCCAACCTCCGTGCTCGAAGCCGTACGCGCTCGCGACGCGCTGCTGCACCAATCAATCCGGTGGAGCGCCGGCGCGGGGCGCAGCGTCGGGATCGACAGCGAGGGGCGGCTGCTCGTCGATACCGACAAAGGCTTGGTGACGCTCGATGCGGGCGAGGTCCACCTGGCTTAGACTTAGTGTGTCGATGATTACAGGCCGCTGGCTAAAGACGCCTGACGCGTGACGGTCGAGGCCGAGATTGAGTTGGTCGTGGCGCGCCGGCACTGGGATCCCCACCACCTGCTCGGCGCCCATGCCCTCGACGATGGCGTCGTGGTCCGTGCCTTCCGGCCCGATGCAAGGGAGGTGCTCGCGCGACCGGAGGGCGGCGAGTCCGTGATCCTCGAGCAGCGCCACCCGGCGGGGCTGTTCGAGGTGCTTCTGCACGGCGCCGGGCTGCCGCTGTGCTACGAGCTCGAGGTGAGCTACCCGGACGGCAACGTGTTTACGTTTCGCGACGCGTATGCCTTCGCGCCCACGCTTGGGGACATCGATCTGCACCTCATCGGCGAGGGGCGCCACGAGGAGGTGTACGAGCGGCTAGGGGCGCATGTGCGCGAGATCGACGGCGCCCTAGGCACCTCGTTCACCGTGTGGGCGCCGGCCGCGCGGGCAGTGAGCGTCGTCGGCGACTTCAACTCCTGGGACGGCCGCCTGCACGCGATGCGCGTGCTCGGTGGATCTGGGATCTGGGAGATCTTCATCCCGGACGTCGTGGACGGCGCTGCGTACAAGTTCGAGATCCTCACCGAGGGCGGCGACATTCTCGTCAAGGCGGATCCCTACGCGTTCCGCACTGTACTGATGCCGCGGACCGACTCGATCGTGCACCGCTCGCGCCACGTCTGGCGTGACGCGGAGTGGATGGAGCACCGACGGGCGACGCAGCCGCACGAGGGTCCAATGTCGATCTACGAGGTCCACCTGGGGTCGTGGCGGCTCAACCCGGTGGAGGGCAACAGGTCGCTGCGCTACCTGGAGCTGGCTGACGAGCTGGCCGCGTACGTCAACGATCTTGGCTTCACCCACGTTGAGCTGATGCCAGTGATGGAGCATCCGTTCTCGGGCTCGTGGGGCTATCAGGTAACCAGCTACTTCGCGCCGACCGCGCGCTTCGGCTCCCCGGACGACTTCAAGCAGTTCGTCGATCACCTGCACGGCAAGGGAATCGGAGTGATCCTCGATTGGGTGCCGGCGCACTTCCCACGCGACGACTGGGCGCTGGCCCGCTTCGATGGGACGTCGCTCTACGAGCATGAGCAGGCCCGTGGAGCGCACCCGGAGTGGGGCACCCTGATCTTCAACTACGGCCGCCACGAGGTGCGTAACTTCCTGGAGGCGAACGCGAGCTTCTGGCCGCGGGAGTACCACGCCGATGGGATCCGCGTGGATGGGGTGGCGTCGATGCTCTACCTCGACTACTCGCGCGATGAGGGCGAGTGGACCCCCAACGTGCACGGCGGGCGAGAGGACCTCGAGGCGATCGCCTTCGTGCAGGAGATGAACGAAGTGCTCCACCGCCGCGAGCCGGGGGTGATCTCCGTCGCCGAGGAGTCGACCGCGTGGGCCGGGGTGTCGCGCCCCACTTTCGTCGGCGGCCTGGGTTTCGGCTTCAAGTGGAACATGGGCTGGATGCACGACACCCTCGGCTACTTCCAACGCGACTCGGTATATCGGGGTCATCATCACCACGAGCTCACGTTCAGCCTGCTATACGCCTTCACCGAGAACTTCATCCTGCCGCTCTCGCACGACGAGGTCACGCACGGCAAGGGCTCGCTCTACGGGAAGATGGCGGGAGACCGCTGGCAGAAGCTTGCAAACCTGCGTGCGCTGTACGGCTACATGTGGGCGCACCCGGGCAAGAAGCTGCTGTTCATGGGCGGTGAGCTGGCGCAGGAGCAGGAGTGGAGCTCCGAGCGGTCAGTCGACTGGCACCTGCTCGAGCGGCACGACCACGCGGGCGTGCAGCGCCTGGTGCGTGATCTCAACCATCTACTGCGCGAAGAGCCGGCCCTATATGAGCAGGATTTCGAACCCGCCGGCTTCTGGTGGCTCGAGCCAAACGACGCGGCGTCAAACGTGTTCGCCTTTGCGCGTGCCTCGCGCGGCGGCAACCGCCTGCTCGTGTGCGCGGCCAACCTCTCCCCGGTCCCGCGCGAGCGCTACCGCCTCGGGCTCCCTCGCTCCGGCCGCTGGATCGAGGCGATCAACACGGATTCCGCGTGCTACGGCGGCTCGAATGCAGGAAACCCCAATGGCATCGAAGCGGAGCCGATCCCGTGGCACGGGCAGGCCGCCTCGGCCGAGGTGATGCTGCCCCCGCTCGCTGTCGTCTGGCTCGTTCCGGCCGTCCGACGGGATGCGGGCGCCCACTAAGCTGCAAGCAATGGAGCCGATCACCGTGCGAGACGCCCGGCGGGGTGACGAGCAGGCGCTCGCGCGGATCCATGCCGAGGTGGAGCGCTACTACCGCGACCTCGCTCCCGACTATTTTCAGGTGCTCGAGCGCTTTGCCGAACAGCTCGCGAGCGAGCCTCCGGCGATCGAGAGCGTCACGCTGCACCTCGTCGCTGAGACTGAAGGTCAAATCGTTGGCGCGCTCGTCGCTCGCCTCCTGCCGCCAGAGGACGCAGCCAAACGGGAAATCACGCCAGAGCTCGGAGCGACGAGTCTGCGGATCGAGTACCTTGCCGTCGCAGCGGCGAGCCGAAGGAAAGGCGTCGGCACGCGCCTTGTCGAAGCGGCAGAGGCATGGGGACGGTTCGCCGGCGCGACGATCTCGGAAACGACGGCCTACCACGGAAGCCCCCTCTCGGTTCCGTTCTGGGCGGAGCGCATGAGCTACGAGGAGCTGTCGGTGAACCTCCGCAAGCCCCTCTGACGCAATCGCTCCCTGAGCGATAACCGGACACCGGTGGGCCCGGGAATCGCCGCTAGGAGCTAGCCGATTGCCCGGCTTCGGCGCCGCGACCTCGGTGGCGGTTTCTCCAGCGACTGAGCCGCTCGTTCGATCTCGTCGACGACGTTCCCGTTCTCCTCGGCGACCTTGCCGTCGGACTGCGGCTCAGTCGGCGCCTCGGTGCCCGGGTCGGTGCTGTGCTCGGGCTCGGGGTCCGTGCTCTGCTTGGGCTCGGGGTCGGGGCTCTGCTTGGGCTCGGGGTCGGCGCCCAGGTCCGTCCCGTGGTTGGTGGTCCCTGAGTCAGTGGTCGGCCCGGCCGTGAGCGTCGCGGTGGTGACGGCGTCAGCCGAGTCCGCTCCCGGCGCTGTGCCGTTCGTCTTGCGACGCCGGCGGCTCTTGCTGCGCCGGCCCTTGGGGAAGTTACGCAGCAGCTCGCGGGCGAGCGCGGCAGGCTTGCGCGCCATCCGGGTTCGTGCCCCGCGCAGCGCCTCCTCCGCTTCCGGGGTGTGCGCCAGCGCGGCCGCGAGCAGCGCCGCGGATAGCCGGCGGTCCTCCTTGCGGGACGCGTGGACCAGGCGCCGCGCGTTCCGCGCGTGCGCAGCTCCACTGGAGTTGACCAGCAGACCGAGCAGTCGCTTGGTCTCCGGCCAGCGCTGCACGGCGTACTCCTCGTGCACCTCACGGGTGTACTCGGCCATCCGCCAGATCCACGCGTTCGCCTGGTCGCGGCGGCCGATGCGGCGCTCGGCGAGCGCTTGCAGCATGATCTTGACTCCCTCGCGCCGCTCGTCACGCGGCCAGCCGGCCATGATGTCGATCGCGGTGTCGAACGCCTCGGCGTCGCGGCTGACCGCGATCTCCCCCAGCGCTCGCAAGCGCAGCTGCGCGCTGCGGTTGCGCTGCACCGCGGTCAGCAGGAAGCGGCGCTTGAGCTCCCCGCCGCGGTCGAAGTGCAGCATCGCCTTCGCGCGCCGCCACCCGTTGGGAGCGACGCGCGCGCCCGCCAGCGCCGCCCACACGTGCTGCTCTCCGTAGTCCAGGTGCTCGACCGCGATTCGCCACAGCTCGCGCTCGAATACCTCGGCGCGGCGCTCGGGCTCGGGCGTGACCGGCAGCACCCGTCGCTCGACCCGGACCCGGCGGCCTCGGCCGCGACGCACCGGACCGACGACGATCGCGCCGCCGCGGTACACGTCGCGATCGAGCAGCGAGTGCAGGGTCACGACGGGGTCGTCGTGCTTGGTCGCCGGGTGCACGAAGTCGATCACGATCCCGGCCTCTTTGCCGGGATGCCGGCGTGTTACGCGGCCGACGCGCTGCTGGTAGACGCGCTTGGAGGCGGTCGGGGCCAGATGCATGCAGATCGTCGCCCGCGGGCTGTTCCAGCCCTCGGCGAGCAGCTGCGCGTTGATGAGCACATCGATCTTCCCTGACTCGTAGTCGGCCAGGATTCCCGCCAGCTGGCGCTTGGGGGTCTCGCCGGACACGGCCTGAGCCTTCATCCCCAGATCACGGAACGCCTGCGCGACGTTGTATGCGTGGCGCACGCCGGCGGCGTAGACCACGCCGGGGACGCCGTTGAAGCGCGTCTTGTAGAGGTCGGCAATCGCGACGTTGAACGGCGTCTGGTCCAGCAGCTGAGCCAGCATCTCCTGGTCGAACTCGGTGTCCACCTCGCCCCGTCGCAGCGGCACCTTGGCGATCGTTCGCACGCCGGGTCCAGGGGGGATGCGGATGCAGCGAAGCGGTGAGATCACGCCGCGGCGGGCTGCCTGCGCGAGGTCAAAGCGTGAGGTCTGGGTCGGGAACAGATCCGTTACGTGGCGGGCGATCAGCGCGCCGGTGGCGGTCATCCCGACGAACACCGGACCCGACCAGTTACGGATCGAGGCCGAGGTCTTCTCGCCCAGGGCGGTGTGCGCCTCGTCGCAGATCACGATCGCGTAGGCGTCGGAGATCCGGGTCGAGTTGCGCACGAACCACTGATAGGTCTCGACTGTGACCGGTCCATTGGCGGAGTCGTGGCCGACGAGCAGGGGCGGGCTGATCCGGTCGCGGTAGCCGCGGTCGCGCAGCTCGCCGTTGAATTGGTCGACCAGGTTGCGACGATGGGTGAGGATCAGCACGCCACCGGTGCGGGATCCCTCGACGAACCCGAGGGCGGCCACCGTCTTACCGGCCCCCGTGGCGTGCTCGAACCAGAAGCGTCGTGCGGCGTTCGGGTCCTCGGGCTGCTCCTCGAGCTGGCCGTCCTCCTCCTCCTCCTCGTCCTCGTCGCGCCAATCCTGAGGCTCCTCGTCTCCGGCCCCGGCCCCGGGGACGTCCTCCTCCTCATCGGGCCAATCCTGAGGCTCCTCGTCTCCGGCCCCGGGGTCGTCCTCGTCCTCGTCCTCGTCGGGCCAATCCTGAGGTTCCTCGTCTCCGGCCCCGGCCCCGGGGTCGTCCTCGTCCTCGTCCTCGTCTTCGGTCTCGTCTTCGGTCTCGTCCTCGTCCTCGCCGGGATCCACGTCTTCGTCTTCGTCAGGGTCCTCGGGCTCATCGTCGACTTTGTCGCGCTCGTGGACCTCCAGCTCGATTTCACCCTCCGCGTTCTCCTCGCCCGGGATTGCGGTGGACGCGAGCGACGGCGGATCTGCGATCGCGGCGCCGTTCCCGTTCCCGTTGCGCTGAGCCTCAGCGAGCAGCGCCGTCAGCGTGCCCGACAGCGCATCGACCTGGTGGGCAGACAGGACGGTGCCATCGACGAGGTGGGGCTCGTCCTCGGACAGGAGCCGCTCGAGCCCCAGCAGCAGCGAGAAGCTTCGGCGCCATTCGACCGACGGCTGCAGGTGCCCGGCCTCGACTTCGGCGATCGCGGCGTCAAGTGCCCGCCGACGTGCCGACCCTGGGGCCAGGGCCTCTTCAAGGGTTTCGCCTTCGTACACGAATCGCTCACGCGTGAATAGCTCTGCGCGCGCGATGACGTCAGGATTCGGAAAGGGGGTGGTAACACCCATCTGTTTTTGAAGGTTGCGTCTGGACGTTAGAGCCGCGGCGCCACGTCGTAGCGGCTCAGGCATTCTCGGCGGTTCGCCGAGTACAGCGAGATTACCTCAAAGCCCTTCCCCCGCCATACCGCCATGGAGGATAGCGGGTATTTAAGCAGATCTGCACGGGGCCACGTATGTCAAGCTGTTGGCTGTGCGTGCACGCCGCCGCTCAGTCGCGATATCGGTGCTGATGCTAGCGCTGGCGGGGTGCGGCAGCCAGGTCCACAGCGCGGCGCCTTCAGCCCAAGCCGTGGCGGCGGCGTTCAAGGGATCTCCGCCGGTGTTGGCGTCGCTGCATGGCGAGGCCAACCAGCTGCTGGCCGGCGGCCCGAGCGCATTCCAGAGTCGTCTCGACGCCCTGCACGGCTATCCGATCGTGGTCAACAAGTGGGCCTCGTGGTGCGGCCCTTGCCAGACGGAGTTCCCGGCGTTCCAGCGCGCATCGGTGAAGTACGGCCGCCAGGTGGCCTTCGTCGGCATCGACGGCAAGGACAGCAATGCGTCGGCGGCGGCTTTTCTACACCGGTTCCCCGTACCCTACCCCAGCTACGTGGACCCACATGAGAGCATCGCGCGGAAGATTCAGGCCGCGATCTATTTTCCGCAGACGGTTTACTTCGACCGTCAGGGGAAGATGGTCTTCGACCACGCCGGACCTTACGAGACCGCAGCAGCGCTGGAGAACGACATCAGGAAGTACGTGCTCCGATGACCGGAACGATGCTCTACGAGGTGCGCCGGGTCCGCGACGGGGGTGAGATGGCCGCGGCGCTGGAGCTTCGTCACGACGTGTTCTGCGTCGAGCAGGGCGTGCCCGAGCGCGAGGAGCTCGACGGCCGGGACCGCGAGGGTGTGCACCTCGCCGCGGTGACCGGTGGGGAGCTGCTGGGCACCTGCCGGCTGTTGTTCGTCGGCCCCACGGTCCAGTTCAGCCGCCTCGCCGTCCGTGAGAGCGCCCGCCGGCGGGGGATCGCGACGGCCCTGCTGGAGCTTGCGGATACCGAGGCCCGGGCGGGCGGTGCGCGGCGGCTGGTGCTCCACGCCCAGACCTACGCCCGTCGGCTCTACGAGCGCGCCGGATACGAGCCCCGCGGGCGCGTGTTCATGGAGGCGGGAATCGAGCACGTCGCGATGGAGAAGCACCTGTAAGTGGTCGGTGAGAGGATGCTCAAAGTGCCCCCGGGTCGCCGCGGGGCGCACTGATGCCGGAGGTTCGGATCGACCCGCTGACCGGGCAACGGGCGGTGGTCGCAGGCGCGCGCGCCGACCGGCCCGGGGGACAGCTCAGAGCCTCGCCACCGGCTCCGGTGGAGCTCGAGCACGACCCGTTCTTGGAGGGCCACGAGGACCTGACTCCGCCCGAGCTCTACGCGGTGCGGCCCAATGGTGTAGGTCCGAACACGCCGGGCTGGAAGGTGCGGGTGGTGCCGAACCTCTATCCGGCATTCAGCCCCGAGTCAGAGGAGCCTCCCCGACACGCCAATCCGGACCTGTTCTGGGCCGGCCCGGCGCGCGGCGCCCACGAGGTGATCATCAACTCGCCTCGGCCGGTGATCTCGCTCGGCGAGTTGCCCGTCGAGGCGGTGGCCGAGGCGATGGACGTGTGGCGCTATCGAATGCGCTTCCACGCCGGCGCAGCGTGCGTCCACGTGATCGTCAACGAGCGGACCGAGGCGGGGGCGTCGCTGCCGCACACCCATGCCCAGCTGTACGCGCTGGAGTTCGTGCCCGCGGCGCTGGCTCGTGAGCGCGAGCGCTTCGGCGCGTACGCCACGCGCACGATGGGGGGCAACCTGCTCGGGGACCTGGTGCAGGAGGAGGTCCGCCAACGCGAGCGGATCGTCGCGATCGACGAGCACACGGTGCTGATCGCCCCCTACGGCTCCCAGGTGCCGTTCCAGCTGCTGATCGCGCCCCGGGTACCGCGGATGCGTTTCGAGGACGACGGGCCGACCGGTGCGGCGATGCTGCACGAGGCGCTCGGCCGGCTGGCGCGGCTGCTCGGCGCCAGTCCGCCGCTCAACCTCTGGGTGCGCACTGCCCCCCGCGGAGCCGAGTACTTCTGCTGGCGGATCGACATCCTCCCGCGGCTGACCCATCTCGCCGGGCTGGAGCTCGGGGCGGGGGTGCATCTGAACATCGTCGCGCCCGAGCGGGCTGCCGCGGAGCTCCGCGAAGCCTAGGTGCTGCCGTAGGCCTGACGCGTGCGCGCCCTGCTTCAGCGAGTCTGGCGCTCCGCCTGAGCAGCGTGCGAGCCCTGCTTCAGCGAGTCAGCAGCGCCTCGGTGGCCGTGGACGGGCGCCGGGTGGCGGCGATCGGGCCGGGGTTGCTCGTGTTGCTCGGGGTCGCCCACGCCGACAGCGACGCCGACGCCGACTGGCTGGCGGACAAGGTGCGAGCCCTCCGGGTGTTCCCAGATCCTCAGGGACGGATGAATGAGCCGCTGGGCAGCCGTGAGGTTCTGTGCGTGAGTCAGTTCACGCTCTACGGCGACGCCCGCCGGGGCAATCGGCCAAGCTACACCGCCGCCGCCCCGCCCCAGATCGCCGAGCCTCTGTACGAGCGCTTCTGCGACCGGCTGGGAGCCCAGCGCGGTGTATTCGGCGCCACGATGGCGGTCCAGCTGGTCAACGACGGGCCT
>Ga0209839_10000036_pt1 | contig 49758 bp, 41 predicted proteins | sample OrgsoiDNA2013050_FD_185800 | JGI IMG/M metagenome (GOLD analysis project Ga0209839, IMG submission 185800) | Permafrost soil microbial communities from the Arctic, to analyse light accelerated degradation of dissolved organic matter (DOM) -... | ecosystem: Environmental > Terrestrial > Soil >... | reverse complement strand
GAAGACCGATTGGGCATCACGCAGCGCTTGATTTTTGACGGCGCTGGGCAGGGCGGCACGAAAGTCTTTGGTACTGACGTTGCCCGTGAGCACCTCGCTGTCGAAGGCGGCAACCAGAACATTGACCGTGCTGATGTATTCCTGGCAGTGAGCCATGAGCACACGACTCTGCTCAGGGGTGGGATACAGTCGGACCTGTCGCGTGGTCTTGCTCATATGCTGCTCTGCCTTTCGATCTTGTGCTTACAGGTTTCGGCGCTCACATTGCCCGCCGTGCTCAGCTCTTGTGCCGATGAGCACCTGACGCCTGCGCTGAGGGCACCAGATGCGATGAGACACCATCAGGTGGACAGAGGGTGTTCGTGCGTCTCTTCTCTGGGAACAAGTATAAACGGTACCACCTATTTCGTCAACATCTCTCTCCCACCCTATCGCGCCACCACAAGCAACGCCCATTCATCCCCCGCGCAGATCAGGCGGGGACTTTCTGGGCCGCTCTCTGTAATCAAAAAAACCAAAGTTCATCGGCTTCTTCAGCTTATAGACGTAGTTGGGAGTAAGCAGTACAGCCGATGCATGGGTCTGCACAAGAGAGATCTCAGTAGCACGAGGCAGAGCAAATGGAAACGCGTCAGGGCACTTTAAAGCATTCAACAGGGCAGCAAAATCTATCGCCGGGGCATATGACAACCTGGAAACCCACCTTTCAACCGGTCATTTTCTAGCTCTCCCCTTACTATACCATACCATTAGTGATTGTATCACACAAACCGCGCACATATAACAATTGCATCACAAAACAAAACACCCTCCTGGTAAAAGAAGATTTCGCACAAAATAGACGTTCTTCTCTTTTCTTATACAGTATAATAGAGTAGGAAATTCATTATATCAATAAACGTCGTTCGCTTGCATACTGACTGCCCCATAGAAATACTTTCATCGGGAGCGGAAGGCAAGCAAGACAGTGTTTTTAGGAAATTTCCGTATCCTGAAGCGGATCGTAGGCAAACAGTGGCTCCAGCCGCCTCCTTAGAGGAGAAGTATACACGCGAAGCCCTAACAGGTAAAGTGAAGATGCATCAGGGAAAAAGGGAGCAACGAGCATGCAACTGAACGAAAGGCTTGAGATCTGTCTGCTGGCGCTCGCCAGCAGGTATCCCGATCATGTCGTAGACATCAATGAAGCCGTGCTTGGCCATCAGCAGCCAGGAGCGGATGGATGGACCGCGCGCGACTTGATCGAGCAACTTCATAGCACGCAGTCCACACTTCTCTACGCGCAAGCCCATCTGATTATCGACACGCAGATGAGCGAGATTTATCTTCCTGACTACTCAGAGCAGACACCCGCGATTTTTGTCCATTGTAGAGGCAAGATCCCAGCGCCTAAAAAGGAGCTGCAGGCACAACGCAGCAGTGGTCCATACCGATCACGGCCCATTCTTACTTAGCCACAGGTTGCGGTGAGGTGTTTTTTCCTTGCTACAGCAGTGAAGCACCTTACGGCTGAAGTCAGGAGCTTGGACAGGGGCTCGTCCTCTGAGAGCCACTTCCTGACTCGGCTGCAAGCCTCGTATTCCGAGCATCAGTCAGGTACCCCATGAGTTGAACCTCAGAGGCATGCATCTGGTGGTGATATCTGCCCGTCCGATGCATGCCTGGACCTGACCAGACCCAGCCAGGGGTGAGCAATCATCTATCGGGCTACGATATCGGCACGTGTTCAAGCTCGTACCAGGGGATGCGTCGCCAGTTCCCTGCTCTATAACTTCTGGGTTAACCAGGTAAACGGGGTCAGAGCCAGTGCTCAGAAGAAAGTCTTCCTTGCCGCAAGCCTGAGCGACAGCTAGCTCTAAAAAGAGCGTTGTCTTGCGGAATAAGGAGTACCGACCGATATCATCGTCGAGGCGAACATTACCCGCGCAAGCGGTGAGGGTTGGAGCAGTCCCCCCAAAACCGCTCCCCCGCAAGGGGAGACTCCTGCGGGAGTTTTCTTTCCTCCCTTGCTTGAAACCGTAGGGGTTCCAAGAAAGGACGTTCCTATGAACGCTGCTCGCGTTTCGCTCAGGTGCTCGGAACTACAAACTTCATTCCCCCTCCAAAAAAAAGAAAAAAGACAGTAGACAACTATGATATACTATGAGAATACTGTATAGTGCATTGTTGCTCAGAGTAGATTGTCTATTGAAAGCTGCGCGATACAGAGTTTTTGCAGCGGGATAAACCCCAGAAATTGAGAAGAACAGATGTCATTAACAGATCAGACCCTGTATTGCCGCGATTGCAATCAAGAATTTACGTTTACCGTTGGTGAGCAAGAATTTTATGCCAGCAGGGGATTGACCAACTCTCCCAGCCGTTGTCCAGAGTGCCGGGCGGCACGCAAGCAGGCGAACTCCGGTCGCGACTCGTATGGTCGTGGCGGCGGCGGCGGTGGCGGCGGCGGCTATCGTGAGCGCGAGGCCCGCCAGATGTATAGCGTGACCTGCGCAAGCTGTGGCAATGAGGCCCAGGTGCCTTTCCAGCCTCGCGATGACAGGCCCGTCTATTGCCGCGATTGTTACCAGGCACAGAATAGCGGTGGCAACGACCGCCGATCGCGCTGGTAGTCTCTGTGACAGGAATTGTAGTAAATCAAGGCGATTCGTTCGAGTTTGCGCTCAAACGTTTCAATCGTAAAGTGCAAGAAGCTGGTATCCTGCCAGAGGCTCGGCGGCGCAGACACTATGAGCCTCCCCAGGCCAGGAGAAAACGCAAAGCCGAGGCACTGCTTCGCAAACGTCGACGCGCTCGCTAAGCAGGTAAATAGGGCAAATAAGCGTCAGGAAGAACTTTCAATGAAGATGAACAGTCAATCCCGAAACTTCGCCAAACGGGTCCAGGTGGATTTACTGGCGCTTAATGACGCTGACCTATTTCACATCGTTCACCAATGGGTGGATGGGACCGATCCTTCTGGCGTATCTCACACTACGCCAGAGGAGACGCGTCTCGCCTTAGGCTATACCAGCCTTGTAGAGGCCAGGACACGCCCTCACCTGGGCGAAGAGTCAGAAAACAAAGAGGAAACGCGCTGGTTGCCCCCGTCGCCAGATCATCTGCGCTCCCTCATTCAAGCTATGGATGTAACTCTATTTACTTTGTATGTGATCACCCCTGCCTTCCAGGCTCTGCACGCAACCAATCCGGAATGGTATGAAGGGGTGACCTTTAACGCGCATCTCGCTAACTATCTACGCCACCTGAACGATAAATCGACGAATCATAAACCAGGCTCTCTGTAACCCACACTGTTACAGGTACCTCCTGGCAACCGATCCTTTTCGCCTATGCTACATTGTTGCACCCAGAATCCAGGGCGCGAACTCTTCTTCGCCGACGCCTTGCGCCTCGCTTTTGCTCTGCTTACCGCTCGCAACGGCGATTACCTCTTCCAAAATCTGCATCCCCACCTCCTGGATACCGACGCCATCCAGCACAACGCCCGCGTTGATGTCCATGTCGCTCTTCATGGCCTCGTACATGGTGGTGTTGGTCGCGACCTTGAGCGAGGGGGCAGGTTTGAAGCCGAAGGCGGAGCCGCGCCCGGTGGTGAAGACGATGATGTTTGAGCCGCCCGCGACCTGACCTGTCACCGAGACCGGATCGTAGCCGGGGGTATCCATGACGACGAGGCCGCGCTCAGTGACCTGTTCAGCGTATTTATAGACGGCGTTGAGGGGTGTGGAGCCGCCTTTGGCGATGGCACCAAGCGATTTTTCGTAGATGGTCGTCAGGCCACCGAGCTTGTTGCCAGGCGCGGGATTGTTGTCCATCTCCATATCGTTGATGGCGGCGTAGTGCTCCCACCAGCGAATGCGCTCAACGAAGCTCTCGCCAACCTCGCGGCTACGCGCGCGACGCAGCAGGATGTGTTCCGCGCCGTAGATCTCCGGCGTCTCGCTCAGTACAGCCGTTGCGCCCTGGCGCACGAGCTCATCGACGCAGTAGCCCAGTGCCGGATTCGCGGTGATGCCGCTCCAGCCGTCGCTACCACCGCACTGCAAAGCTACGGTCAGTTCAGAGATGGGAACGGGTTCGCGCTGGACCGCGTTCACCTCCGGCAGGAGTTTCGTAATGATGCGCTCAGCCTCGTCGGTGGTGCTGGCGATACCGGCGTTCTCCTGGATGTTCAGGAAGAGCGGCTGCTTCCAATGCGCGTGCTCTCCGCGATCCAGCTCCATGTCGCGTATCAGCTCCGGCAGCTGGTTGCTCTCACAGCCAAGGCCCACCAGGAGGTACGCGCCGACGTTGGGATGGGCCGCCATACCGGCAAGCACACGCTGCAACTGCGCGACCGCTGTGCTGCCGTGGCGCATGCCGCAGCCGCTTTTGTGCGTCAGGCCGATGATGCCATCGATATTGGGGTACGCCCGCATGACCTCGGGACCGAAGCGGCGTTGAATTGCCCGCACCGTACTGGCGGAACAGTTGACGCTGCTGATAATCGCGATATAGTTGCGCGTGCCCACCCTGCCATCGGGACGCCTGTAGCCCAGAAACGTGCGCCGCTGCTCTGGCGGAACAAGATCGACGGGCCGCACATCGACGCCGTACTCGTAGTGCTGCTGAAGTTCTCCGACCGTCAGGTTGTGGCTGTGAACATGCGCGCCCGCCGCAATAGGCTGCGTTGCGAAGCCAATGATAGAGCCGTAACGCAACACCGGCTGCCCCTGCGCCAGCGCGCGCAGCGCCACTTTGTGGCCTGCTTGCACACGCTGTATGACTTCTACCAACCGTCCCTCTTCCTGATCTACAGCGGGCAGGCGCAGCACGACGCCGCGACCGAGTGGGATGCGCGCAATGGCGACATCATCGTTGGGATGCAGCAGGACCGCTACTTCATGCAACGCTATCGGCTCGTCGCGCCTGCTGACGCCGCGCGCGACGGTATGTAAAGTAGATGCGGGAGTAGGCTGAATATCCATAATGAGCTCCTTGTCAGACCTGTGCCCGCGCGAGCGAGGCGAAAGGCGTGGGCGAGCCATCCGGCTCAAAAGAAAAAGGCATTGCCGGTCCCAATACCTCGACATCGGCAGCGGACCGAAGATGCTCCAGACTCTGCACACTGGCCAGGATATACTCCAGGCGCAGCGTGTTCTCGATCCGCGCCAGGCGTACCCGCGTCGGATCGGCGCGGCCACAGCTGCGGATGGCGGCCTGGATCGCGGAACGATCATCGGGCAGGACCAGCGGAATCTTGCACGAGTTTAGCGCGATCACGCCAGCGGTCAGTGAATTGATATAGAGCGCCTGGAGATCGAGCTTCTCGACGAGGCGCGCGGTGGTAAAATCGGCGTTGCCCAGGCCAATCGCATTGCCGTGCGATTCGTCGGTGAGATTATGCACCGTGATATTGGTGATGCGGGCGGCGGTCGGCTTCTGCTGATCGACGGCGCGCATACGTCCAATGATATTGGGGTCCATACCGGCCCCGCTGACGTTCTTGCCCATCTCATCGATGACCAGCACATCCAGGGCATCCCAGGGCAGGCGGGGCATCAGCTCCTTGGCCCGGCGCAGCAGGGCGCGCTCAGGCTCGTTCGCGATCCCCTCCGGCAAGATCGCGGCCACCTCGGCAACCTCGTCGTACCCATTCTCGACGGTTGCCAGGCCACACAACAGAGGCGCGTGGGCCGCGACGAACTTCGCCACCTCCGGCATATGCGTCGTCAGACCCTCGACGCCCCACGCATGTACCTCAAGGGCTCCCGCGTGCTTGCCCAGGCCGATGGCGACCATCTTGGAAAGGCCACTCTCGATCTCAGCGTCAAAGTCGGTGTGCGGCTTGACGCGGTTGACCAGAATGATACCGTCGGCAGCGTGCGCGGCGCGATCGATATACACGGGCATGCCATTGGGCAGTTTTCCCAGCACATCGACATCGAGCGAGGATACGATGGGAACGCCCAGCGCCTGCTCTGTAATGCCAAGGCTGGCGAGGACGGCAAGCTGTCCTTCAGGCGTTGCCCCGCCGTGGCTCCCCATAGCCGGAATAATAAATGGTTCAGCCCCGTAGCGGCGCAAGGTTGCGACGAGGGTCACGACAACAGGCACGATATCCGCCACGCCGCGACTCCCCACGCCGATGGCGATACGCGCGCCTGGCCGTATCCTCGCGCGCACACTTTCAAAGGCGGCAATCACCGCGGCGCTGACATCCGTAATACGAGGACGCGGGAAACGCTGGCGCAACATTACGAGGTCCGGCAACGGTACGGCAGCCAGGAGGCCATTGGTATCGCGAAATGGTTGAAGTAACATCGGCAACCTCCGGGTAAGACTAGCATATGCAACATCCGTGTAGAAAACGCACCACAAAACGTCCTCGTAGGAACTCGCCCGCATTTCTTCGTAACTCACAGTAGGGATGGGCCTTGCGTCCATCCGGCCCAGTGAACAGGATGGGCAGCCGGATGGACGCAAGGCCCATCCCTACTGTGAGTTGAACTCCAAAAGCGCGCATCCTCTCCAAAATGATACCATACAATCATCATGGAAGAAGAATAGAACGCTCTCGTAGAGATAGAGACTATCGAGCGCAGGAGGATGAGATGCACGCACTTGTCTATACCGCACCGCGCAGCGTAGAGTGGCGCGAGTGGCCTGAGCCGCAGCTTCAGCATGGCGAGGTCCTTATACGCGTACGCGCCGCCGCTATCTGCGGTTCCGATCTACACGGTTTTCTGGGGCATTCGAAGATTCGCATTCCCCCCATGGTGATGGGACACGAGTTCGCAGGCGACGTGCTAGCTGTCGATGACGCGGTTGAAGATATAGCGGTCGGGAATCGCGTCACGGTAGAGCCGCTACTAAGCTGCGGCCACTGCCGCTTCTGTCGTAACGGCGCGTCCAATCGTTGCGCACAGCGTCGTTTGCTGGGAGGACACCTGCCGGGAGGCTTCGCCGAGCGCATAGCTGTGCCACAACACCTGGTCTACAAGCTCCCCAATACTGTCAGCTACGCGCAGGGCGCTGTGGTAGAGCCGTTGGCTAACGGCGTGCATATGGCGCGCCTGGACCTGCCAGCATACGCTGATGTCGTTATCATTGGCGCTGGCACTCTCGGCCTGATGGCACTACAGGCCTATCGTCACGCCGGAGCCAGGAGGGTGATCGTGCTCGATACCGCCGAAGACCGTCTTGAAGTCGCCAGCCGCCTGGGAGCGTATACCATCATCAATCCGGCGAGCGAAGATGTAACGGCGGCGGTGCGCGGTGCCCTGCATGGAGAGCTGGCAAGCATCGCCGTCGACGCGGTAGGACGCTCTGCTACGCGCCAGCAGGCATTGGAGTTGGTGACACCAGGGGGAACAGCAGTATTCCTGGGACTGAGCGATGCTGAAAGCTCGCTCGATATCCTTGGCCTGATCAATCGCGAGGTGCGCATTCAGGGTTCCTACGGCTCCAATGACCAGGATATGCGCGACGCCATCGCCTTGATTGCAGATGGGCATGTCGACACCACTTCATGGGTCAGTCACTTCACACTGGAACAGGGACAGGAGGTCTTCACCCGCCTGGTTGACTCTCCACGCGGACTGGTCAAGGCGCTCTTCACGCTCTAAATATTCGCGAAGCGTCTGGCCCTCATGCGCTGCATAATATCAACAACCAGCACTGTACCGATCGTCAGTGCTGGTATCGCAATGTCTGTCCAGGCAACCGTATCCAGCACAGGACCCAGGCGCAGATCGCTCAAGATCATATTGGCAGCCGTCCATGCCAGGATCAGGCTGGCGATATCGAGCAACCAGGGCAGGCGTCTCATCAGCCTGGATATGAGCGAGCTACCGGCCAACACCAGTGCGATGCTCAGCAGCAGGCCAGACGCGAGAATCAGGATATTGCCGTCCGCCAGAGCGCCGACGGCCAGAACATTGTCCAGGCTCATCATCGCATCGGCGGCCAGGATCGTGAGCACGGCCATCATGAAGCTCTTCTGCACCATCCTCCCATCCTGGGAAGCTTCGCTCTGGTTGCGACTCAGCAGCAGGCGTAGCGCGATAACTATGAGTATGACGCCGCCAATGGCCTGCAGGAGCGGAACCTGTAGCAGCAATGTTGCCAGAATTGCGAACCCGATACGCAAAAGAATAGCACCGGCCCCGCCTACAACAATCGCCATCCAGCGTTGCTTACGCGGCAATTCAGCCGCTACCACGCCGATAATAAGGGCATTATCACCACTCAGCACCAGGTCCACAAGCACAATTCCAGCTATAGCACTCAACCAGGCGGGCATAATCTTCAGGCTCCTTTTCTCGCCGCTAGAAATACTTCCTATCTCGAAGGGAAAAATGCGGTCGTTTTTAATTGTTGTTTCTTATACGCTAAGGACGCAATCTGCCCGCATGGATCAAATCGCTCGCGTTGATGACAGGGTTGGCGGTGTTTGGCACGCCAAACACCGCCAACCCCTTGTAAAGCATCAGAGGTACTGAGTGATCCCGAACCGATACCTCTAACCACCCCCAGAAGTCGGGCGGTGGAGAAATCTCTACCGCCGCGCGCTCACCCCTGGAACGAGCTGTGAGATCAACTGGCGGCTCTTGATTGTCTGATCTAAAACGTATTTAACTTCATCGATACCGAAACCGCCACTGCCCTTGACCTCTACTCCCTGTGTCTCCTTCAGGCGCAGTTTGACATTTTCCTCCGCGACTTTATAGTGCGGCATACGAAAAGAATAGATTTTAGTCAATATATAATAGATCGCGCGCAGAGAATCGCGTTCATTCTCACTCAAAGGCTCATCCAACAGGAAACGCTCCTGTATTCTCCTCGTCATGGATGGTAGCCCTTCAAATTGTTGATAGAGTTCCTGATAAATGAGAGGGAGGCGCAGCATATTCGCCTTCATATATTTTTCATACATTGCATCTTTACATTCAAGGCCCCAGAGGATCAGATCAACATTGAGTATAGACATTTCAGCGCCGCTGGGAGCGCTATACGCCACTCCATCGACAGTGAAAGGCTCAAAAAAGGGTCTGATAGTGTGGGTAAACACCTCGGGCGTGATCTTCTTCTTGACCGTTACCATAACGTCAATCATCGTCTGAAAGCTGTCTGCCGCCGCGTAACAATGGGTCGCGAACTCTTTTTCCGCGAAAGAACTGGTATAGGCCAGGACGAGGTCTTCGAGGCAATAATCGAGACAGGCCATACCCTGCCGTAAGCTATCGATAAAGATCTCTTCTTCAGGTTGAGACGAGAAACGCCGCTCCCTATCCCCATCTGGATTGCGCGACGTGTAATCGGTGAAAGAATCTCTGGGCAGTGTTGCTTCCGCACCCGCCGCGAGTTCTAGCAGTGCCTTGCTAAAGCCAGGAACGCACTCCGACGGCTCTACACCGAAACGTACTAAGGACCCCCCGAACATGCAGAGATCCCTGATTGCCGCGCTGGCATAGACGAAATCGCCTCTCATAGAGTCTTGAAGTCTGGTAACGGCGAGCTCCGCCACATCTCTAATTGCCGCGATATCCCCCCGATCGTTGAGCGCGGGAAGGGCCTGGATGGCTGCATCAACACTCAGTGGATCGGCTTCTGCTATGGCCTGGTTTCTCCCCCTCTCTTGTTTTAATTTCTCTATTGAAGTGTCAAAGTAGCTCCTGGTGCTGCTTCCCCACTCTTCTGCTATAGAAAAGCTCATCTTTGATATATCCCCCCTAAGGACCATTGATTAAACCTTTTTCATACTTCAGGTGCAGAAATCTCAACCCCGTTGTCCCTATTCCGCTACCTTTTCTCAACCTACAATGAGTATTCAGCGAAGATGCCTGCCGCTCTTTCTCCCTGGAAGAAATAGTGTACGCTCGGTCACCTTCTCCTCTTATACGCTGAATGGTACTCCTGGGTTGGGATGGTACACGATTTCAAGAAAAAATACAAGGAGTGTTTTGTCCTGGTTAAGGTTTTTTTCTAGTGGCATAGCTGCGCGTAGAAAAACGGCCAAAGCCACTTCTCACCTACGTTGATGCCTTTCTCTATCCAGCGGACTATAGTACTTTTTTGATAAGGGTATGCCACTATAGATAAAACGAGGTGTACGATTCTGCCCCTCTGAGAATATCAAGCATGCGCTCTTCACTCCATTCACACCCTTTCTGCACCAGATTAACACCCCACGTTGACAATTTATTGATAGTTTAGCCTCAAAAGAGAGAGTCGTTAAGGTATCTCAACCTGTACCCCTATAACTCCCCCTTTTCCACATTATTTTCATATTGACTTTTGAGGCCCAATTTTGTAATTTTGAAGGGTAAGGAAAAAGGTAAATAAAGAAATTTTTCTGCTTCCTCACTCTGTCCGATAAGGTCATAAGCCAGTTCAAACACGGGAGAGATCCAAAAGGCTTCCCTGACCGTTCTTTACAGAGAAGGATGTATTTGTGTCCTATAAACTTTACAAGCGAGAAATGTATTTGCCTGCCGTATATCAGTATATATAAAATAAATCTCTATATTATTCGATGCGAGGAACGCCCTGTTGCTTGTATCGCGGCTATCCGGTGAATGGCGGGCAATGAATTCGCTGAACAATATACGAAGAGGAGATGCTACCTATGTATCGCAGTGAGAGTAGTGATCGTAGTGATAATGGAATTGTTTCTAGCGTTTCTAGAAATGGAAAAGGGACGCAATCGGCAGCTTCGCCGTCCTTGAATGAGAGCGAGCTGCAGCAGCTACAGGTCTGGAATGCTACAACGCAGAACTTTCCTCAAGATGTCTTTGTTCCTCAATTAGTGGCGTTGCAGGCGGCGGCTACGCCTGATGCGACCGCCATAGTCAAGGAGGATCAGCGGCTGAGTTATAGGGAACTCAACGAGCGTGCCAATCAACTTGCCCGCTATCTGAGGGCCTGTGGCGTTCAGCCAAATACACTGGTAGGTCTCTGTCTTGACCGTTCGCTGGACATGGTTGTAGGCTTACTTGCAATCCTGAAGGCCGGGGGCGCGTATGTGCCGCTGGACCCGTCCTATCCTAGTGAGCGCCTCATCTTTATGCTGCAAGATGCCGACATCTCTGTCCTGGTCACCAGGCAGACTATTGCCGAGCACCTCTCCGCGTATGAATGCAGAATGATCTGTGTGGATAGCGAGGCCGCTCTGTTGGCCCAGCAGGACGCTACAGATCTCGACACTCCTATCACGGCTGATACCCTTGCCTATATCATCTATACATCTGGTTCTACCGGTCAACCGAAAGGCGTTCAGATTACGCATCGTAGTCTGCTCAACGTGGTCCACTGGTACCGTCAGACGTTTGAGCTCACCCCCGCGGATCACACAGCGCAGTTTGCCAACCCATCCTTCGATGTGACCATCAAAGAGCTCTGGCCCCCGCTCACTGCTGGGGCCAGCGTCCGAATCGTCGATGATGCTCTGCGTAGCGTCCCTCGCGCCTATCGCGACTGGCTGGTCGAACACGCTATCACGCTCACGCTTGTCCCTACTATTCTGGCAGAGAGCTTAATCACCCTGGAGTGGCCGAAGGAGACGCGGCTACGTTTCCTGCTTACGGGCGGCGATGCGTTACGCCATTATCCGCCGGTCGGTCTTCCATTTACTTTTATCAATAACTATGGTCCAACCGAAACAACGGTCGTCACAACATTCGAACGCGTTCCCCAAACGCCGTATGCCGATAGACTGCCTTCGATTGGACACCCGATCGCAAATGTACAACTCTATGTGCTCGATGAGCAGTTGCGCCAGGTGCCTATCGGCGAGGTGGGCGAACTGTATATCGGCGGTATTGGACTGGCAAAGGGCTATCTCAATCGCCCTGAGTTAAATGCTGAGAAGTTCATTGCCAATCCCTTCAGCACCGAGCAAGGGGCCAGGCTCTATAAGACCGGCGATCTCGTCAGCTATCTTCCCGATGGCCGTCTCGAGTTCCAGGGTCGCAGCGATCAACAGGTCAAACTGCGCGGCTACCGCATCGAACTCAATGAGATCGAGAGCGTCCTCAATCTGCACCCGGCTGTTGAGTCAAGCGTGGTAATGGCCCGCGAGGATGTTCCTGGCAACAGGCGTCTGGTGGCCTATCTCATGCTGGAATACGGCGCGCAGACCACGGCCACGTCGCTGCGCAATGATCTGTTGGCACGCCTGCCTGAGTATATGGTCCCTGCCGCTTTTGTGATCGTGGACGCGTTTCCACTCAATTCAGGCCGCAAAGTGGATCGCTCGGCCTTGCCGGTTCCTTCTGCTACCAATACGTTAAGAGATGAGGTCATTACTGCCCCCACCACACCTACCGAGGAACGCCTTGTGACGATTATGGCGGCTCTGCTGGGACTTGAGCAGGTTGGTATCGATGATGATTTCTTCGCTCTGGGTGGACACTCTCTGCTGGCGGCAGATCTGGCGACGCAGGTGACTACTACCTTCTCGGTCGAACTTCCTTTGCCGGTAGTGTTTGATGCACCAACGGCGCGGCAACTGGGACTGGAGATTGAACAACTGATTGTTGCCAGATTGGAAGCGATGAGCGAAGACGAGATTATGCAGTTGCTTCAATCCGAGCAGTCGCTCGCATAAATTCAAAATTTTCAATTTATAAATGGTTTCTTGCCTGAAGGAAATGAATAGTATGCAAAAAACGACGGATCTTTCTGAGGCCAGGCGCGCCCTCCTTGACAAATACCTGCGTGGGAGCCTTCCGCAGACCGCTGCTCCGGTCAGTGGTATTCCCAGGCGCGCAGCAAGTGGCCCGGCTCCGCTGTCCTTTGGGCAGCAGCAGCTCTGGCTCCTGGCTCAACTGATGCCCGACACACCCATGTATAACGAGAGCACGACGGTGCGCATCACAGGTACGCTGAATGTCGCTGTGCTCGAAAAGAGCTTGAATGAATTTATCAATCGCCACGAGGCCTGGCGCACCATCTTCCCTATTATCGATGAGCAGCCCGCCCAGGTCGTGCAACCTGTTATGCCCTTGCAGTTCCCGGTGATTGACCTGAGCAGTCTGCCTGAGACCGAGCGCGAGGCTGAGGCCCTGCGACTGGCGACCGAGAATGCGATTAAGCCTTTTGATCTTGCCCAGGGACCATTGCTGCGTGCCATCCTCGTCCATTTGAACGAGAATGATCACCGCCTGTACATGACGCTGCATCATATCATCTTTGATGCCGTGGCCATCTATCAGATCTTTCTGCCCGAACTCTACAAGCTCTATGAGGCATTCTCACGCGGAGAAGCCTCCCCACTGGCTCCGTTGACTCTTCAATATGCCGACTTTGCGGCCTGGCAGCGCGAGGTTCAGCACAAAGAGGCCGTGGCAAAAGAACTGGCATACTGGAAAGAGCAGCTCGCTGGCATCCCACAGGTGCTGGAGTTGCCCTCCGACCATCCCCGCCCGGCGGTACAGCGCTATCGTGGCTCGGCGCAAACCTTCGCGTTCTCGCGCCGTCTCACCGATGCGCTGAAAGCCTTGAGCCGCCAGGAAGGCGTGACGTTGTATATGACGGTGACGGCGGCCTTCCAGACGCTACTCCATCGCTATACAGGCCAGAACGATCTGGTGATCGGCACCGTGACCTCCGATCGCAAGCGACCCGAGGTGCAAGAGCTGGTAGGCTACTTCTTGAATACGCTGGTGCTGCGCACAAACATGGATGGCGATCCGACGTTCCGCGAACTGCTTGGCCGCGTGCGCGAGGTAGTGTTATCAGCTCGACGTCACGAGGACGTGCCATTCGAATATGTGGTAAAGGAATTGCAGCCCGAGCGCACGCTCAGTTACAGCCCGGTGGTGCAGGTGCTACTGGCGTATCAGCCCTCGCTGCCCGAACTACCGTCTAACTGGTCGTGTTCTCAGATGGATGTGCAAACAAATACCTCGAAGTTCGACCTCTCTGTGGAGATTGATGAGCGCGCTGAGGGTCTGATCGGTCGCTTTGTCTACAATACGGACCTCTTTGAGGATGCGACGATTGCGCGCATGATCGGGCACATGGAGACGCTCCTGGAGGGTATTGTTGCCAATCCTGAACAGCAGATTGAGAAACTGCCACTGCTAAAGGAAGATGAGAGGCGCACGCTTCTGGTCGACTGGAATGCGACGCAGGTGGCCTATCCCGAGGACGTTTGCTTACACCAGCTTATCGAGGAGCAGGTCGCGCGCACACCGCAAGCGATCGCGGTCTCCTTCGAGCAGGAGCGCCTGACCTATCGCGAACTGAACAAGCGCGCCAATCAGTTGGCACACCGCCTGCGCGAGTTGGGGGTCGGCCCCGATGTACTGGTCGCCGTCTGCATGCATCGTTCGCTCGAACTGGTCGTTGGCTTGCTGGCTATTCTAAAGGCTGGCGGTGCCTACGTGCCTGTGGACCCCGATTACCCGCAGGATCGTATCACGTTCATGCTTGAAGATGCCCAGGCTCCGGTGCTCCTTACGCAGTCCCACCTGCTCGGACAATTCCCAGCATCACAAGCGAAGGTGCTCTGCCTGGATAGCAATTGGCCCGCTATTGCGCGCTGCTCAGCAGAGAACCTGGAGCGCGAGGTGCAGCCGCATCATCTTGCTTATGTGATCTACACTTCCGGCTCGACCGGCAAGCCAAAGGGAGCGATGAATACCCATCGCGCCATCTGCAACCGTTTGCTCTGGATGCAGGATGCATATCATCTCACCGCGCAGGATCGCGTCTTGCAGAAAACGCCGTTCAGCTTCGACGTTTCGGTGTGGGAGTTCTTCTGGCCGCTACTCACGGGCGCGCATCTGGTTGTAGCCCGTCCTGGTGGGCATAGAGATCCCGCTTACCTGGCTGAGCTGCTGAAGACGCAGGAGATCACCACGCTCCACTTTGTGCCCTCCATGTTGCAGGTCTTCCTGGAGGAAGCACGCCACTATAGCTATCCCAAGCTGCGGCGCGTGATCTGCAGCGGCGAGACGCTTTCGGCGGAACTGCAGGACCGTTTCTTCACCTGCATACAGGCCGAGCTGCACAACCTCTACGGTCCGACAGAGGCGGCGGTGGACGTGACGTACTGGCAATGCCAGAAGACGCCGGGCCAGCGCATCGTCCCGATCGGACGCCCGATCGCGAATATACAGATCCATATCCTGGACCCACTGTTGCAGCCGGTTCCAATTGGAGTGACGGGCGAACTGCATATCGGTGGCATCGGCCTCGCGCGCGGCTACCTCAACCGTCCCGAGCTGACCGCGCAGAAGTTCATCCATGATCCCTTCGCCACTGAAGAGGGTGCGCGTCTCTACAAGACCGGCGACCTGGCTCGCTACCTGCCCGATGGGACGATCGAATACCTGGGACGCCTCGATCACCAGATCAAGATACGCGGCTTCCGCATAGAACTGGGCGAGATCGAGGCCGTATTGGAGAGCCATGCAGCCGTGCGCGAAGCAGCGGTCGTCGCGCGCGAAGATGTGCCAGGTGATAAGCGCCTCGTCGCCTACGTGACCTTGCAGGCGGACGAGACGGCGAGCATCGCAGAACTCCAGCAACACCTCCAGCAGCAGTTGCCAGCATTTATGGTGCCATCGGCGTTTGTACTGCTTGAGAAGATGCCCATCTCGTCCAATGGCAAGCTCGATCGTCGCGCGCTGCCAGCGCCAGAGATCATCAGAGAGACGAGCGAAGATGCTTATGTAGAGCCGACCTCGCTTGTGCAAGGCCAGCTCGTACAGATCTGGGAAGAACTCCTGGATGTGCGCCCGATCGGCATCAAGGACAACTTTTTCTCGCTGGGAGGGCACTCGCTCCTCGCCGCCCGCCTGATCGAAAAGATTCATCAGGCGTGTGGAAAGAAGATCGCGCTCGCGACGCTTTTTGCCGGTCCAACGGTAGAACAACTGGCTCATGCTCTGACGGAGGATGTGAGTTCAACCGATTACGCCTCTGTTGTAGCGGTGCAAGCCAGCGGCTCGCTACGCCCGTTCTTTTTCCTGCACGGGGACTGGACCGGCGGAGCGTTCTACTGCTTCACTCTGGCCCACTCGTTGGGTGCTGACCAGCCATTCTATGTACTGGAAACGTACAAGACCGCTGGCCTGAGGAAGCTTTCCTGCCTGGAGGAGATGGCGGCGGCGCATGTAGAGGCGCTGCGGGCCGCACAACCAGAGGGACCCTACAGGTTGGGGGGCTTTTGCAATGGCGGTCTGCTTGCCTATGAAGTAGCGCGGCAGCTTGAAGAAGCCGGGGAGCAGGTAGATTTCCTGGGCTTGATCAACCCGAGTATGGCAAACGAACCCGATATGCTGTTGAGCGTCATTGGTCGCATCGGTCAGGTGCTGCGGGTGAAGCCGGATACGGAGGCCCACTGGTACCTGCGCACGCGTCACGCCCTGCGTCATGTGTTCAGGTTTGTGCGCCCCGGCGATGCGCGACTGGCAGACTTCCACAAACTGACTGCGATGGACTCAAGGCTCGACAGTATGTTCCCGTCGCTTGAGGCACTTTACAACGACTATGTAGGCGTCTTTAGCTGGCTCGTGAGCAGATACAAGCTGCGCGCCTATAAGGGGAAGATCGACTTCTACTGGGCCGCCGACGAACCGTACATTCAGGAGGGCTGGGAGCAGGTGCCAATGGTGAAAGACAAGCAAGAAATCGAGCATCACCAGGTTCCCGGCACACATATGTCCTGTGTCACCGACTATACCGAGATTCTGGCCGAGCGCTTGAGCGAGAACCTGAGTCGATCCCAACAGGAGCAATTGAGCCAGTTGGTATAAGCAACGAACACAGGTGCTCCTGGTGCTGAAAACAGCTACGAAACATGGATCTTTACTAAAGCTTTCTTAAAGAAATGCTCTTTATATAGTATTGTACGAGCGGTATAGACCCTGCCCGTACAAAGAATAGTTAGGATTGTAGAATGCGAGAAAATCAACCCTACCCACGCATCAGCGTTGTTATCCCGACACGTAATGAAAAGGAAAATCTTCAGCACGTGCTCCCAAACATACCAGAAATGGTGAGCGAAATCATCCTGGTCGATGGGCATTCAACCGATGGCACCATCGAGGAGGCCCAGAGGCTCCTGCCGGAGATCCGCGTTATCAACCAGGAGAAAAAGGGCAAGGGCGATGCGCTGCGTCTCGGTTTTGCCGCCTGCACGGGCGACATTATCGTGATGATCGATGCCGATGGCTCGACCGATCCAAAGGAGATACCCCTTTTCATCGACGCATTGATGGCAGGCAGCGATTTCGCGAAAGGCTCGCGTTTTATCAAGGGTGGAGGAAGCCACGATATTACTCCCCTGCGCAGCCTGGGAAACTATGGACTCAGCCAACTGGTGAATCTCCTGTTCGGAGTACGCTATAGCGACCTCTGCTACGGGTATAATGCCTTCTGGAAGTACTGTCTCGATCACATCCAGGTTGACTGCGATGGCTTTGAGGTTGAGACTTTGATCAATATTCGCGTCCACAAAGCACATCTGAAAATAGCCGAAGTTCCTAGTACCGAACGCCCGCGACTCTTTGGGCAAAGCAACCTGCGCACGTTCCGCGACGGCTGGCGCGTGCTAAAGATTATCGTCCAGGAGCGCCTGAGAACTGTGCCACCGCTGCCACTGCCAATTGCGCATGTGACCGAAGAGACACTTGCCATCACTGAACAATCCCCCGCGAAGACGGGAGAAGTTGCTTTGTAGTCCTGTCTGCGTTAAAATAGTCATGCATATACGTCCTATAGGAGTAGATACGAATCTTGACTCCTATAGGACATCTAAAAATTCTTATGGTTCCTGTATATGTTTGTTCATTCGTTGCGAAAATAAACAAAATGACCTTTTAAAAGGGGTATCAATCAATGGCTCTTCCATTTAAAAATAGAAAAATACCTATCCTTATGTATCATAGTGTTTCAGAGCACGCGACCGCGAAGTTCAGGCGTTTCGCGGTCGCCACCGCGCTTTTTCATGAGCATATGGCATATCTCCATCAGCAGAACTATACCCCTATAACGGTCACCCAGTTGGTACGTGCGCGTGCGCAGGGGAGTTCTTCACTCCCAGAGCGGCCCGTTGTTCTCACCTTCGACGATGGCTTCGCGGATTTCTATACAGCGGCATTGCCCATATTGCAAGAGTACAACTTTCTCGCTACGCTCTATATTGTGACGGCATTCGTTGGCGCTACGAGCCTCTGGCTACAGCACGAAGGGGAAGCGCAACGGCCTATGCTCAACTGGGAACAGGTGGCGAGCATTAGCGCGGCGGGTATAGAGTGCGGCGGTCACACACATACACATCCTCAGCTCGATACACTCTCATCTACACAGGCGAGGGAAGAGATCATCCAGAGCAAACGCATTCTGGAGGAGCGCCTGGGGCAAGAGATTGAAAGTTTTGCCTATCCATTCGGGTATCATACCGCGACCACGCAGCGACTGGTGCGGGAAGCTGGCTATACATCGGCCTGTGCAGTGAAATATGCAATGAGTTCAGAAACTGATAATCCCTTTTCGCTAGCGCGCCTTATCGTCAGTGCGGATACAAATGTGCAAGCGCTAGCCGCGCTTCTTACGCAAGAAGCGCCTTCTATGACCACATTCTACAAACGCGCGGCTACGCCAGCCTGGCGTCTTGCTCGTCGCTCAATTTCATTTACACAAAATGTGCGTCATAGCAAAGGAGGGTCTCTGGTATAATGACGATAGATACAACACTTAGCGCTTCTGTAATCATATGTGTCTATACAGAAAAACGTTGGGGCGATATTCTGGACGCGGTTGCCTCGGTGCAGCAGCAGAGCACCCCCCCACGCGAAATAATTATCGTAGTTGATCATAATCCGCCCATGCTGGAGCGCGTTCGTGCTGAAATTCCCGGTGTGGTCGCGGTAGAGAATAGCGAGACGCAGGGCCTATCCGGAGCACGCAATAGTGGCGTGGCAGTAGCACAGGGCGAACTGATCGCCTTTCTTGACGATGATGCTACGGCTGAACCGGACTGGTTGGAGCGCCTGAGCCACTGTTGCGAAGATCCTGCTGTGATGGGCGCGGGCGGAACGGTCGAGCCAGAGTGGTTAAGCAAACAGCCCCGCTGGTTCCCAGAGGAGTTCTACTGGGTACTGGGCTGTACCTATCAGAAGCGACCAGAGAAACCCGTTGTCGTGCGCAATCCATTTGGCGGGTGTACCTGTTATAAAAAAGAGTTGTTTGCAGCGGTCGGCGGCTTCACAACTGGCATTGGACGCGTCGGTACAAAACCTATGGGCGGCGAAGAGACCGAACTCTGTATTCGGGGTCATCAGCATTGGCCGGAGAGGATTTTTCTCTACGATCCCCATGCGCGCATCCATCATCGTATACCCGCCGTGCGGGCAACGTGGAAGTATTTCCGCTCGCGCTGCTATGCCGAGGGCCTATCGAAGGCAACTATCGCTGGACTGGTGGGGACAAAGGATGGTCTCTCTTCCGAGCGCTCTTATATTATAAGTAGCCTGGTTGGTGGCGTACTCCGTGGCTTACGCGATACGCTCTTCCAGCGCGACGTGACCGGCCTGCAACGTGCGGCTGCGATCGTGGCGGGCTTTGCGACAACAGTTGCGGGCTACCTAGTTGGGACAATAACCCTGCGTTTCTCGCGTAAGGTTGTTGCCTCTGCTGCGCAGGTGAACCCCCTACAACCGTTGATAACACATGATCAGCAGCACGCTTCACATAAAGAAGGAAACCTGACGCGGTGATAGCATTACTGTTTCAATGGATAAAAGCAAATCGTGTCATGCTCGTCAACGCCGGCTCGTTAATTGGAACGACGCTGGTTACTGGCGTGTTGGGCTTTGCATACTGGTTGATAGCTGATCGGCAATTCCGTCCTGATACCGTTGGCCTGGCTTCAGCTTCTGTATCAGCTATGATGCTACTGGGACCCCTCTGCGTACTGGGTCTGGGCACGCTACTGATCGGCGAACTTCCACGCCAGCCTGATAAGCAGGCATCGCTCATTAGCGCGGCTCTGATTCTGGTGAGTGTGGTAGGGGGAATAGCGGGCATTCTCTTTGCGTTGATCGCGCCAATGGTGTCATCAGCTTTTCTTCCATTGAGAGAATCAGTTGGCAGCGTCTTGATTTTCGCCAGCGGCGTGAGCCTCGCCTCGCTGACGATCGTCCTTGATCAGGCATTGATCGGGCTGCTCTATGGAGGTCTGCAATTCTGGCGCAATACGATTTTTTCAGCCTTAAAGCTGATCATGCTCTATGGCCTGGCCGTCGGGCTAAATAGGTACGCGGGAGGCGTCTCAATTTATGGAACATGGGCGCTTGGGAATCTGATCTCGCTTATCCCGCTCATCGGGCTGGTAATTCTGAAGAAAAAAACAACCCTGAAAAAGGTAATGCCCGACTGGGGTCTGATGCGCAAGCTGGGACTCTCGGCATTCCAGCACCATATGCTGGATATGATGCGACAGGTTCCTATAACGGCGCTGCCAGTGATGGTGACGATTCTGCTTTCAGCGACGGCAAATGCCTTGTTCTACACAGCGTGGATGATCTCAGGACTGGTCTTTATCGCCTCCTTTGCCCTGACTACCGTGCTCTACGCTATCAGTCCCTCTGATACTGAAGAGCTTGCTCGTAAGCTAAAGATGACGTTGGGACTCTCGCTGCTCACCGCCATAGGTGCGAATCTGGTTCTACAGCTTGGGGCTGGCATCATACTGAGCCTCTTCGGCCAGGTTTACGCGCAGGATGCATCCTGGTGCCTGCGCGTTATGAGCCTTGCAGCCTTTCCGACGATTATCAAATATCATTATGTAGCGGTGAAGCGCATCGACAAGCAGATGACGCGCGCTATGCTTCCCGTTGCTATTGGCAGTTTCCTCGAACTGACTGTTGCAGCTGCCGGTGCGCGCATGGGTGGGCTGCTGGGCTTGACTGTTGGCTGGGTGATCGCCGTCTATATCCAGGGGTTCTTGATGACTCCCGCTGTATTCAAAGCCGCCCATTTCCGCATCTTCGGACGCACGACTTCTCTGGCTATCGAGGCGCAGGACACACGACGCCTGGCAAGCACCCTGGCTGCCAATGGAGCAATTGAGGCGCTGGATACGCGCAGGCTATCGAGTGTCCTGGCAACTAACGGAGCAATTGAGGAGATGGACACGCGCACCCTGGCAAGCGTCTCGGCCTCAAATGCCTCGATCGAGAAGCAGGATACGCGCAGGATGGCAGGCATTTCGAATTCGAACGCGGTGGAAAAGGAAGACACGCGACAACTCGCGGGCGCTTCAGCTGCGCATGGCGGCGGGGTCGAGGACCAGGATACGCGCACCTTAGCAAGCGTCTCGGCCTCGCTTGGACCAATCGAGGACCAGGATACGCGCACTCTGGCGAGCGTCTCAGGCTTCTATGATGATGATGATGACGAGGATGCATGGCGTTATGCCAGCGGCGAAATGGTGGTCGCGCAACAAATGTTGAGTGTCTCTTTCTCGGTTGCCAATGAAAGAAACGCGATGGCAGCGAAAGCGGAGAGACAATTGAGGGCGCAGCGGCTCGCGCAGCTTTCAGGCAACGGCGTCGCTCCTGATATGTTGGAGACGCGGCCCGTCCCCAGCACGTCTGCTTCGAACAATGGTATAGTAGAAGACACAGTGCTGCTGCCACGCTTCTTCTCTCGTCCACCCCAGCGCACATGCCCGCGCTGTCAGACGCGCCTGGATGAGCATGCAAGTTTCTGTAAAAACTGTGGAGCACGTCTCGATAAGAGCGAGACGTCCGAACTCGCTGCCGTGCGGCTGCATAGAGATGAAAACAAAGCCGCACAGTCGCTTTCGCAGGCCCTTCCCTGTCCCCAGTGTGGGAAGGAACTGCCGCCACACGCGAAGTTCTGTAGCGTCTGTGGTCAACATATCGAGCAGGGTAAGGAGAAGTGGTCTGTGGCGGCACTCGTCACCGCGGTCGTCACTGTGGTACTCCCGATCGTCGCTTTTGCCATCTGGGCGTTTTCGCTGGAAGCGGTTCACATAAACCTCAGAAATATGGATAATCTGGGCCTGATCTCGATCTTCCCGCCGTCACTCATCGTTGCGTTGCTAATTATCGCGGCAAGCTTCGGCCTGGCCATTTCTCAGAAACGCCTGAGCATCCCCATTCTGCTGTTCCATATCCTTATCCTGATATTCGTGTTGTATGGCGTAACTGCTCTCGTCGAGAGCATCCCGCGCTTTGCAGTTGTGTATCGGCACGCGGGGTACACCGACTATATTATACGGCACGGGGGCGTCGATCCTAACCTGGACGCTTACTTCAATTGGCCGGGCTTCTTCATTTTCGTCGCTTTCATGACCAAGATTATGGGCTACAATAGCATTCTGCCATACGCGGCCTGGGCACCGGTCTTCAACAATCTGTTGTATCTGGGACCGCTCTATATGCTTGGGAGGACGTTTACCAACGATAAGCGCATTGTGTGGCTCAGCCTCTTCTTCTTCTTTGTGACGAACTGGATCGCGCAGGATTACTTCTCGCCGCAGGGATTTAACTTCTTCCTGTACCTGGTTATGATTGTGATCCTGGTGAAATGGTTCAAGGCACCCGTGCCTGAGAAGCCGCGGAAACTGAGTCGGCGCTGGCGCATCCTGGGACCGCTGTTGCCACTGGCGCAATACTTCTTTAGCTGGTTAACCGCGCCGGATACGTTGCCGAACGCGCCCGCCAGTCGCCAGCAGCGCGTGCTTCTCATGGCATCTCTGATTGCGATTTTCGGGTTGATGGTCTTCACCCATCCACTGACGCCGTTCCTGACCATTGCGCCTGTGACGGCCCTTGTTGTCCTGCGCCGCAATAACCCGATCTGGTTGCCCGTGGTGATGATTGTGATGACCGCCGCCTGGCTCTACTTCATGGCCCAGCCCTATCTGGCAGGAAATATCAGCGCTCTCGTTGGTGACTTTACCCAGGTCGGGAGCACCGTTACGCAGAATGTCACCGGTCGCGTGACGCAGGGAGATCCCCAGCATAATTTTATCAGCGATGTCCGTCTCTTGATGACCGTATTTGTGTGGGTGCTCGCGCTCATCGGCGGCCTCATGCGCCTGCGCAAGGGTTATCGCGATGTGACCTACGTGATACTCGCGCTGGCACCTTTCCCGGTATTCCTGGCTCAGTCGTATGGTGGCGAGATGCTCCTGCGCATCTACCTGTTCACGTTGCCTCCGATGTGCCTGTTTGCCGCCTCGATCTTCTTTACATCAACCAACAGGTTCGTCTCTATCTTCATGAAGGTCGCCGTCATCATTCTCTGCGTCTTCTTGATGGGCACGTTCCTCTACACCCGCTATGGCAACGAACGCATGGATTATATTACTACCCAGGAATTTACAGGCGTTGAGAAGCTCTATGATATGGCCCCTCGCGATTCGTACCTGCTTGAGGCATGGGGTGGGACGCCCTGGGAATTCAAGAACTACGAGGAATATAATCAGGATTCGTTGGAGGATGATATTCCCGACGCTGTGGCGGATCTGAATGTGAATGCGATTGTTCAGCTGATACATAATCAGTCTTCTCCTAACGTGTTCATTATTATCACGCGCACCCAGAGGGCGACCGGCGATTCTGAAGGGCTACCGCATGGGACGCTCGATAAGTTGGAGCAGAAGTTGCTTGCGTCTAAGTTGTTTGTGCTGGTCTATACAAATCGTGATGTACAGATACTCCATTACGTTGGGAAAAACTAAGAGGTAGAGAATGATGCGCTTACTATTCCGGTCGGTCTGGATCTGGCCAACACTTATTCTACTCTTGACAGCTGCCACGGCGCTGGTCACTTTTGTACCCGAGGTGACTGTGCTGTTGGGCGCTGGATTTCTGCGCCCAATTCTCGTTCTGGCGTTTCTGTGCATATGTCCCGGTATGGCGGTCATTCGCTTCTTTCGCTTGAGTGAAGCGATCGCTGAGTTCATTCTGGGACTCTCGCTCAGCTTCTGCATCGGCGCGTTAGTGGCCGGGATTATACTCTATGCAAATATATGGTCGCCTACAAACATCTTTACTATACTGCTCGGTTTTTCCGTGGTAGGCGCAATTTTGCAGCTCCTCCTGCCACTCTCGCGCAGGCTCCTCGCGCAACGTTCTTCTCAGCCGCAAGGACGCGTTCCCGCGCATTGAAAAACTAAAGGTAGTGTTTGTATGATTGTGCGCGCCCGGTGTCTGTCTCGCCGCAACGTAAAAAATAGGAGCATGCAGCTCTTTCTACTCTGCATGCTTCTTTCGGTCATACTCATCTCCTGCAATCAGGATACGAGCAAACAGGGGATTATTCTTCCTGTTCAGAATAACCCTTCGAAGATAAAGGCCGATGTAGCGGTGGACATTGATACCACATCTCCCTTGCTAACCAGCCAGTTCTCGCCAGGCTTCTCTCATATTGATACTTCGTTAGATGTGCAGCAAGGGAATAATCCTGCCGCGATCAATAGTGTAAAAACGCTGCTCAAGCAGGCCATGCCCTACCAGGATACGCCGATTATGGCCTGGGGCGCGCCCGATCCCTGGCCTGATCCCAACCAGCCGGAGCCGACGAACTGGTCGTACCTGGACAACCGTCTGCAACTCATTCAAGAGACGGGTGGCATTCCGGTGCTTACATTGAGCGAGGCTCCCTGGTGGATGAAGGGCGAATTGCAACCAAACGGGAGTACGCGGGTTCTGACGCAGGCGGACGAGTGGACAGACATTGCTTATAACTCGCGGATTTTAGATAATAAGATGGGGGCGTGGCTGCATCTGGTGCAGCGCGTGGCGGAACGCTATATGGCTCCTCCTTACAATGTGCGTTATTTTCAGGTCTGGAACGAACTGAAAGGCTACTACAACCCCATCTCGAACGCCTATGATTATACGACAAGCGCCGGCGATTTTAGTGGCCCCAATGCAGAGCATGGCTATACCTATATGTACAACCAGGTCTATGATCGGCTGATGCTGGTCGCAAAGGCGCAAAATATTCCAACGCAGAGCATCAAGGTGGGTGGACCGTATGTGGTGATGGATACCTGGTCCTCTCCCAACCAGAGCCAGCTTTCGAATATTACAAAGGCGTATGGCACGTTTGATCAGCGCTCGCTCGATGTGGTTCTCTACTGGCTGCAACATAAAAATGGGGCGGGCTTTATTACCCTGGATGCCTCCAATTCAAACAGGGATATCTTGAGTCGCGCGGACCCCTTTACCGCCGCTGAAAAGTTTGCCGATGTGACGCAATGGCTCAGATCACTTGATCCAACCACCTATCCTGGGACCAGAACGCTGCCCGTCTGGTTCGCGGAGTGGTACGCTACCTCCTACAACTACGCTCCCAGCGATGCGTACAATACCGCGATCAAGACCTATGCGCTGATGAAGTTTCTGGAGGCTGGTGGTTCGGTGGCGCTCTTATGGGGTAGCATGGGTGTTACGCCAACGGATGTCAGTATCTGGACCCCTACGAATCAGTCGGGCGGCGGGCAGGCGTTGCCTTTCTACTATGTCTTGAAAGAGCTGAACGACAACTTTGCGTCAGGAGTGCGCATCTATCAGACCATCATCTCCTCGCCCGCTAGCGTAGAGGCGCTGGCTTCGTCCAACCGGGTTATGCTGGTGAACAAAACGGAGAAGACCCTCACGGTAAGTATCAATTATAAGCGGGTTGTTTCGCTGCAACCCTACCAGGTGGGCGTCGTCCCTCTTCCCGCCCTGTAAGCGCCGGGGCGTGTTCTCTCCAACGTACAACATTGCTGTGTAAATTATTTGTCATTGATAGACAAATGTGCTAAGCTTACTGCAAATGTTGCTGATTTTAATTTGCAATGTCTGTAAGAGCGTAGAGAGAGGGATAAGTGGCGAACCAGTATCACCTGGAACTTCTTCAACAGGGAAGCGAGAAGTGGAACTTATGGCGTAGTCAATCTCCTGGCGTGCAGCCCGATCTCAGAAGAGCTGTGCTGAGTGGTACAAATCTGGTGGGCGCTAATTTGAGTGAGGCGAATCTAAAAGGTGCCGTTCTGCGAGGGACGCTGCTTCAGGGCGCGATGTTCTGGCGGGCTTCTCTGCGTGGGGCCGACCTGCGCAGGGCCGATCTGCGCCAGGCACATCTCTACCAGGCGGATCTTATGCAGGCAGATCTGAGAGAGAGCACTCTTTCTCAGTCCAACTTTAGAGAGGCCGTTCTGGGCGGAACAAACTTTGCTAATGTCGACCTGAGTACGGTGAAGGGCCTTGAGACGATCCGGCACATGGACCGTTCTTACGTCGATATCCATACCCTGTACCGTTCGCAGGGCCATATCCCCGACGATTTCTTGAGGGGCATAGGCGCTCCCGATCACTTTATTACTTCTGCGCACTCATTGTTCACTACCCCTGTGCAGTACCTCTCTTGTTTTATCAGTGCCTCAAGCCATGAGCAGGCATTTGCCTCGCGCCTATATGAAGATCTGCAGCGCAAGGGTGTGCGCTGCTGGTTTGTATTACATGAACTCAAAGGCGACGACGACGATTTCACGCGTATGGCTGAGACATTTCAGCATTACGATACCTGGCTGCTCTTGCTCTCCGAGTATACGCTCAGCAGCGAATGGATCAAGCAGGAAGTGCGCATGACCTTAAACCTGGAAGAGCGTCAGAAGCGCTCTATCCTCTTCCCCCTGTACCTCGATCCCGCCTTTCTGAATACGACGGCTGACCAGTTTCTCGCCGCACTGCACAATCGCATCGGCCAGAATACGCTGCTCACCTCACTGCAAAACCATCGCATGCGGAACTTCTCAGACTGGAACGACGAAGACGCGTACCAGCGAGCCTTCGCCGAACTGCTGCACGACCTGCAGCGCCATTCAGTCTCAGTGCATACCTGATTGCTCTGCTCACGACAATGCGACGGTGTTCCTGCTTCGCGCGCTGTGTTGCGCGGCCTCGATGATATGCAGAGTGAGCGCCGCGTCCGCTGGATCGACGGGTGGCGGACCTCCTGTGACCAGGGCATCGCGCAGATGGTGGTAGAAGCTTTCGTAGCTACCGGTGAGTGTCTCTACGGCTCCATCGATATGCACACCACCAACATCCGTCGAGAGCCTGCCCCACTGTTGGCGCGGCTCCTTGCCCCAGGCAGGGTCTCCCGGTCGCATGCCAGCCTTGAGCGCATCTTCCTGTGGGTCCAGTCCCCATTTCTCATACGTCCCGCGTAGTCCATTGATGCGAAAGCGCGCTCCCGCAATGCGCGCCACAACGCTCATCGACAGGTGGGCGTGGATGCCATGAGGGAAGGTGAGCGCTACAAACGTGTCGTCGTCTACCTGCGCACCTGGTCGCTGCCGCTCAACTTCGGCGTAGACCTGCAGGGGTCGCCCGAAGAGCTGTGTTGCCTGATCGATGAGGTGGCTGCCGAGGTCGTACAGTAACCCTCCCGCGTCCTCCGGTGCCGCCGATTCGCGCCAGGCATCGGCCCGTGGCATGGCGCGATAGCGATCGTAGTGTGAGGTGAAGCGCGTAATGGGACCGAGCAGTCCATCGGCGAGCAGCTGGCGTACGGTCAGAAAGTCATTGTCCCAGCGTCTGTTCTGGAAGACCGTCAAAAGCTTTCCCGTTTTCTTGCTGGCAGCAATGAGCTGTTCCGCCTGTGCAGCCGTCGCCGCTATAGGTTTATCGATGACCACAGGCAGGCCAGCATTCAGCGCGGCAAGACCGAGGGGAACATGGGCGCGGTTGGCTGCCGCGACGACGACCAGATCGTAGCGCGCGGACTGCGACCAGAGCGCGTCTACCGCTGGAAGAATCTCTGCTGCCGGAAAGTCGTGCCGGACCTGCTGCTGGCGGGCGGACGAGCCTGTCACAATGGCCGCGACGCTCATACCCGGCGTCGTGCTGATCAGTGGAGCGTGAAATACGGAACCCGCGAGTCCATAGCCGATTAGCGCGACGCGTATGGAATCGGTGCTTGCATGGGTTGACGACATACTTTTCCCTCTTGTTCTTCTTTGTTTATACCTCTTCAGTAGGAATGAGACTCTGAAGAGTTGAAAATATCAGATGTGAGTATGTTTCCTGGATCTGTTCGAGCCCCCGTCTGATAGTAGCTATCACCTCCTCACTCAGTCCCTCTAGAAACTGGGCCTCAAGCGTATGAGTGAAGACTGCCATCTGCTGGGCGATGTGTTGTCCTGCAGGAGTAAGGGTGACCAGGGTAAAGCGATTATCGCGTGGGTCGCTCCGACGGGTGAGCAGCCCTGAGCCTTCCATCTGTTTGACAAAGCGCGTCACCAGCGTCCCCTCCATTCCCAGACGCTGCACTAACGCGGCCTGGCTGATTTCCCCCGTCTGCATCAGTTCACGCAAGAGCATCAGACGGGATTGGCTCATCCCAAATTGCCTCTCATAGAGTCGCGTTTGATCGCGAGAGAGTTGGAGGATCAGGGCAGGGAGAGGAAGCTCCTCTGTATGTTCCTGGCTCATCCTATGGCCTTTCTTGTGTCATGCAAGAGCAACGCGCTGAGAAAAAACTTCTCGTCGACGCGGCCCACCTGGCTTTCTTGTTCAGAATAATTTACTGCTGAGGTATTTCTTCAAGCCGGGTATTCTGGAAAGCCGTAAAGCCCCATCCGTCGGTTTGTCGGATCGCTACTATTGTCTGCGTGGCAGGTCGCTCCCCGGCTTGACCGGGTATCTGTAACACACTCTCTGCATGCAGCAGTGCAATATCGGGACTCAGAAAGCGTATATCTTTCACCTGTCCTTCCATCTTGCTGCCTTTATACACGGTATCAAAGATATGCTGATGCCCAAAAGCAATGGTCTCGCGTCCCTTAATATGCATGCCGTCAATGATAACATAATCAGCATCTTCAGTGAAGGGAGCCGCGAATGCCTGTCCATCGCCCTGGTTCCAACCATCCATCATCTGTTGAAAGAGCACAGACAAGGCTTTCTCGTCAGCAGCTTTTTTATCTACGTTGTCCATAAAAAAATCTCTCCTTCATGATCCTATATAAGGTGTAAATGCACGAATGAAATGGCGCATTTACAGAACTCAGTTGATAATAAACTTGGTTCATTAATTTCTAAGGACAGCATACGTCAGAGGAAAGATTTTGTCAAGCCTTCATCAGAAATTTTCGCTCTCCTCCCTAAAGAAACAGGCGAAACTCTTCTAACTTTACCCTGGCGGAAGTGGCAGTTACGGACACAATCGTCCTCATCGTGTTATACTGTGCCTAGTATTAATAGCTCTCATCAAATTTATGAACAGGGGTACCTACTACGTGAATCCAGTTTCTTCGCTTCCTTCTCACCAGTCTATACTGACGGCTCTGCAGGCTGTCCACGGCGTAACGCTGCTCTCCAACGTGCTTGATGGGCGCGCGGGTCGGGCCGTTCTGGACCTGCTCCATCTGCTTGCCGCGCCGGAACCTGCCGCGATAGCGGTGGCATCTTCCTACAGTATTGCTTTTAGAGAGCTTGCAGCGGCGGCGGATAGTGATGCCGCCGATGCCTGGCAGGCGTATCTCGTCGCCCGCCTGATCGATGACAGCAACCTGTGGAGTACGCGGGTCGAACGTGGAGAGGTCATCACGTCGGCGCTACGTGCCCAGGCGCGGCGCGATCTGCGCGCACTGCACCTGTTGTTTCAACTCGACGCACAAACGCTCTGGCAACTCACGCAAGAGATCGTTGTTCCGGCGCTGCCCGTTCTGCGCGATGCCTGGGCACCCTGGTACGATCTCGCACCGCCACCAGAGGTACGGACCGCACGCGACGACCTGGCATACAGAATAGCGGAGTGCGACGATTGGGCCGAACTTTCAGAGCCTCTTGAGGCTTACTGGTCCCGCCACGGCACGGGTCCGCTGGCGCACTATCGTGTGCTGCGTTGGCAGGGCAACGAGGAAGGATTGCGTGGCATCGCCCATCCCGATCCCATACAATTGAGCAACCTGATCAGCTACGAGCGCGAACAGACGCTGCTCAAGGCGAACACTGAGCGCTTCCTCGCCGGGTTGGCCGCCCACGATGCTCTGCTCTACGGCGCGCCGGGCACAGGCAAATCCTCGACAGTGAAGGCGCTGGTGAACGCCTATGCCGATCAGGGTCTGCGCCTGGTCGAGGTACGCAAAGAGTATATCAGTGACCTGCCGCGCATCGTTGCTCAGTTGCGTGGGCGTGCTCCGCGCTTCCTGCTCTTTATCGACGATCTCTCGTTCGAGGAGCATGAAACGGAATATAAGGTGCTCAAGATGCTGCTCGAAGGGACCGCCGAGGCGCGCCCGGCCAATGTGCTGGTCTATGCCACCACCAACCGTATGAACCTGATTCGCGAGAGCTTCTCCGAACGTGGCAAGCCGACCGAGGATGTGAACTGGCGCGACAGCATGGACGAGAAACAATCCCTGGCCCATCGCTTCGGACTGCGCGTCACGTTCAACACACCGGATCAGCGACGCTACCTCCAGATCGTCGCGGGCCTGGCGCGGCAGCGCGGCATTGTTCTGCCAGACGAGGTGATCAGCGAGCGCGCCCTGCGCTGGGAACGCCAGCGCGTCGGGCGCTCGGGTCGCCTCGCGCGCCAGTTTATCGACGATCTAGAGGCCGAACTCAGGCAAGCGGAACTCTAAGCTGCCACGGATTAACGCGGCGAGAAAGCCTGAACACCCGTAATCTCGCGCCCCACGATGAGCGACTGAATCGTATCGGTCCCCTCGTAGGTGAACACAGCCTCGATATCGGCGTGGTGGCGCGCGATATGGTACTCAAGCAGGATACCGTTGCCGCCGAGCATCTCGCGCGCGTCGGCAACGACCTCGCGGGCCAGGCGCGCATTGTTCATCTTGGCGAGAGACGCCATCGGCGCGCTCATCTTCCCCTCCGCCTGGAGCTGGCTGAGGCGCAGGCAGAGCAGTTGCATGCTGGTGACATTCGCCAACATCGACGAGAGCTTATTCTGGATGATCTGGAAATTGATCAGAGCCTTGCCGAACTGCTTGCGCTCCTGGGCATAGGACAACGCGATCTCGTACGCGGCGACCGCGTGCCCAATGGCCTCCCAGGCCACACCGGAGCGTGTTGCCGTGAGCACGCTGCTCGTATCCTTGAAGTTGTGGGAGAGCGCGAGGCGATTCTCCGCAGGAACGTGGACATCAGTCAGCACGATGTCGGTCTGCCAGACGGCGCGCTTGGCAACTTTGCCCGTCATGATTTTGGCATCGAAGCCGGGCGTGCCCTTCTCGACAATGAAGCCACCAACATTCCCCTCGTCGTCGCGCGCCCAGATAATGGTGAAGTCGGCAAAAGAGGCGTTGCCGATCCAGCGCTTGGAGCCGTTGAGAATGTATTCGTCACCCTCGCGATGCGCGCGCGTCTCCAGGGCAACGGCGTCGGAACCGTGCTGCGGCTCGGTCAGGCCAAAGGCACCAATCTTCTCCATGCGTGCCATCGCCGGTAGCCAGCGCTGCTTCTGCTCCTCCGAACCAAGCAGAGCAAGCGAGGTCATAGCAAGGCCGGAGTGGACACCAAAGAAGGTACAGATGCTGGCATCACCTCGCGCCAGTTCGAGGGCAACGAGTCCCGCGGCGGTGACGCTCATGCCGGGGCAGCCATAGCCCTGGATGCTTCCGCCCGCGATACCCAGCGCGGCAATCTTGGGGACCAGCTCAAACGGGAACTCCGCTCGCTCCCAATAGTCGTTGATAATAGGGATAACCTCGCGATCACAGAATGCGCGCACCTTATCGCGGATGCTGCGCTCCTCAGGGGTCAAGAGTTCATCCATCAAGTAAAAATCTGTTCCTTGCGCTAATTGAATCTCGGTTGCCATTTTCTGTTCCTTTGTGGTGTCTATGCGTTGACGCTTTTTTCCATGTAGTTGACCTCGTGCGAGAACAACACACAACGCAACAGGCGTTGTCGCGTCGGGACAATACCCATATAGTATCTTCTCTGATGGAACTTATGCAAGAAGACAGATGTTCCCTGGGTCGTTTTTAGCAGTATCACGAGATTGGTACGTCTTTGTGTTGGTGTTATCACTGGTGGAGATGTTACAATTTGAGTATGGCCTGTTACATATTCTAGTTAGTTAGGAGGGGAGAACGAGATGAAAGTCAAGGATGTAATGACGACGCAAGTCATTACAGTCAAAGAAGATCAGACAAAGCAGCAAGTAGCGCGTCTCCTTACCCGGCATCGCATCAGTGGCGTGCCGGTCATTAGAAATGATAATGTCGTTGTAGGTGTTGTGACAGAGTATGATATCATTGCCAAAGAGGGCCAGCGGGTCAGTGAAATTATGACGCGTAGCTTGATCAGCGTGAGCGAGGAGACAGACCTGGAAGAGGTGGCTCGTATTCTCGTGCATGAGCATATCAAGCGTCTTGTAGTGCTCGATCACGGCAGGCTAGTGGGCATTGTGAGCCGCGCCGACCTCATCAAAGAGGTGGCGATGCGCTGGGTCTGCCCGGTCTGCGGCGAGATGATCCATAGCCAGATTCTCCCTGAGCATTGCCCGCGCTGTGGAGCATCGAAAATTGCTATCTTAGCGGAAGCGCTCTCGCCCGGCTCCTGACTTAAAACAGTGGGAAGCTTTGGGTTCCAGGAGGCATCTTCCCTGGTGTAGGCCAGCAGGTCGGCTGCCACATGGTCCCGCGATCTCGTCCAGGTGTTTGAGGCCAGCATACACCGACGCGGGATCGGTCGCTAGCACGGCGTTTGCGGTGCAGCGATACGGCAGTAACTCTCTGAATAAGTTTCGTCATCTTTTTTGTCTTCACAATACCGCTCCTTTTGTGTTGTGCCGGTACCTGTAGCTGACACACATAGTTATGGCTCATCCACAGGGACATCGAGACCTTCTGTCGCGTCGGCAGGTTGCTCCATCGCGGCGCGCATCCAGGCGGGAACCTCCTCTACCTGCTCCGTTGCCATCTGTTGCAGTGCCTCGCGCTGCTCATCGAGCCAGTGCCAAAGTTCCAGTGCTTCGTGGGCCGAGAGGGAGACACGGACACCCTCGCCGGTAATATCGAGCATCCCCTGTGTATGCAACTCAACGATGTGCTTTCCCAAATCTCGTGTACTCATCTTCGATCTCTTCTCCCTTACAAATATTTTCGGGTAGCTGGTTCTCTACGCATGGTACGAAATAGGAGTGGATCTGGTTGCAGTCTTAGCACAACGCCTTGCCATTCTGAGGAAGAGTCAGGGGCGTCTTTTCCGTTGCGTATAGGAGGCCAACGTTTTCTTGAGGCTGCTCAGGGTCACGCGCACACGCCCGAGCTTCCAGGCCGTGCGCGCCTTGAAGGCATACAATGAGGTATCGGTAGGGTCCAGGCGGATAGCCTGTTCGGACGCGGTGAATGCCTCGCTGTAGACTTTCAGGTTGTAATAGGTCTGTCCCTTGGCACGCAAGACGCGCGCGTCGGTGGGATCAAGGCGCGTTGCCTGCTCGTAGGCAACAAGTGCCTCTTCGTAGTTTTTGAGGCCATAGAGGATATTGCCCTTATTAACGTAGGCGCGCGCATCCTGGGGCGCGAGCTGGACCGCTTGCTCAGAGACCGCCAGAGCCTCGTCGTAGCGCTTGAGGCCATACAGCGCCTTACTCATGTTATAGTATGTCCGTATATCCTGCGGGGCAAGCCGGGCGGCCTGCCTGTATGTTTCCAGGGCCTCCTCATAGCGCTTGAGGGCGTAGAGCACGTTGCCTTTGTTGTTGTAGGCGCTGACATAGGTCGGGGCATAGTGCAGTGCCTGTTCGCAAGCCTGCAGGGCTTCATTATAGCGCTTGAGGATGTAGAGCACTTTGGCCTTATTGTGATAGCTAAGAACATTGTTGGGGACGAGGCGGATGGACTCATCGAAGGCGGACAGGGCCTCATCATAACGCTTGAGGCCATAAAAGGCGATACCACGGTTGAAGTGTGTTCCCGCGTCATATGGCGTCAGACTGCTCGTCTGCTCAAATGCGAGCAGGGCTTCATCGTAGCGTCTGAGGGTGGAGAGCGCGATGCCTTTGCTGTAATATGCCTCGGCATAAGTGGGAACCAGCCGGATTGCCCGCTCAAAGGCGGCTATGGCTTCGATGTAGCGCCTGAGCCGGTAAAGCGCGTTGCCCAGACCCTGATAAGCCTGGACGAATTCCGGTGCGCTGGCAATCGCCTGCTTATAGGCCGCGAGGGCTTCTTCGTAGCTGCCGACCTGATAGAGTGTGTTGCCCACGTCATAGTGCTCGCGGGCAAGCTGAGGAGAGAGCTGAATCGCCCGCTGGTGAGACGTGCTACCCGTTTCATGTCGCCTGAGACGAGAGGTGGCGTGCAATTTCCCCTGTTGTGCATGCTTGCTATGCGGATCGAGGCGCAACGCTTGCTCATAGGAGGTAAGCGAGGCCTGGTACCAGCCATTGCTGAAATGGGTGTCACCTTGCGCCAACCAGTGCTCTTTTGTTTTTTGCGCTTCTCCCCCGTCTGCTACCAGAGGATGCGCTAAATCAAGGTCTCTGTAATCCATACATGCTTACTCCCTCTTTTGCATCTGTAGATGATTACCTTGGCCCCTTCTATTTACAAAAATAGTGATGCTTTGTGATTTCCATTTTTCAATAGCAATCTTGTATATATTTTGAAACGATCGTGCTGCGCTTATTTAACTTTGTTTCGACATACAAAGGTGCTTGTGTATACGCCTATATACACGACTCGGAGAGACATAGTGGTGCCTGCAAGGCAGATCGAGATACAGAAAGTACGACGCATGTAGCGCCCACCGGTGTATAGCAATTTATGGCTAGCTATCGATTAAGAAGCATAGGTAGAATGGGGGTGATAGTACGTGTCTTTTGCGCTACCCCAGTTTCAAGCTGCGTTCCTGCTTGATACGTGCTTCGCCCGCAAACGGTAATGGCGACATAAATTGTCGTCGTGAGGATGGCTGCAAGGTGATGGTGGAGATCTGTGTTTTCTTGTATGCCTGCTCCAGATCGTAAGCAAAGTCTGCCGCGCTGGGGAAACGCTGATCTGGCTCTTTCGCCAGGACCTTACGTACCACTTTCTCGATGGCCGGTGCTATCTCGACGCCTTTCTCGCTGAAAAAAGGTGGAGGAATAAATAGATGTTGATGTACGACCTCTTCAAATGTGCCGGTAAACGGCCACTCGCCACAGAGCCATTCGTAGACGACCACGCCGAACGAATAGAGGTCGCTGCTCCGGCGCGGCTTCCCTTGCAACTGCTCCGGCGCGGCGTAGAGCACGGTCCCCTCGAAATCGCGGAAGGCAGGCGACGCGGGATTGAAGCTTTGCGAGACGATGGCGATGCCAAAGTCGGAGAGCAGCACTTCACCGTTTGGGCCGAGCAACATATTGTGTGGCTTGATATCGCGGTGAATCAGCTGGTGCCGATGGATATACTGTAGCGCGTCGGCAATCTGCCTGACATACTGCATAATCGTGACAAGTGGGAGGCGCGTCCCCTTTGGGTAGCGCTGGCGCAGCGTGCCTCTGGGCGCGTAGTCCATGACCAGAAACGGCGTGTCGCCTGCCATACCGGAGTCGAACACGCGCAGGACGTGAGGGTGGCGCAGGTGGGTCAGTAAGTCTGCCTGAGCAAGAAATTTCGCAGCGTCGCTGCCGCGCCCATCGAATACTTTGATGGCCGCCTGCGCGCTCGTCGTCATATGCTCGCCGAGATAAATTTCGGCGTAGTCGCTTCTCCCCAATAAACGGATTAAGCGATAGCTACCGATACATTGATCCAGGCGTTGGCTCTCGTTCGTCATAGGCGTCAGATTCTCATTCCGCTACATTGATGCTTTACGATGAAATTGTAGTGGAATGGGTGGACTTGTGTCAAATTGCTTGCTTTTAGTCCTAAAGAGATGATCCTATGCCCAGGTGTTGACGCTACTGATCAGCCAACATAGCTACGATGCCGTTAAACTCCTCCTGTGCCCTTTTCACATCACCGGCAAAGATAAGCCCCATTGGATTTTTTGTCATACGAGAGATGATCCTGGTGCCATCCTGCTTCAGACTCTCATCTAGCTTACAGATATATTCTCGTACAACGCGCGGATCAACATGTGCCGGGAGGTATGATTTATCAATGGTAAAGATACCGTCGCGAATCACTGTGCGCATGTTGCTCACGGTCGGATCTTTTCTATTGACACCGATGATAGTCATGATTGCATCAGTGTAGTTTGTCCAGCGCGGATTACATTCGGCAAGGTAGTGGACAGGCTCCAGCTTTCTTCTCTTCTGTAGCTCTTTCTCGTGTGGACCAGGAATGATAATATCTATATTCGCAATCCCGCGTATCGCTGCAAAATCAATGCTACATCTTCTCGCGGCCTGCTTCAAAAGCGTTTCGAAGCAGACAGCAGTCGCATCCTCGTATTGCTGCTGCACCTGGCGCAGGTAGGAATTTCTGGGGATATAGGAGCTTGTACCAACACACGCTTTACTATCCTGGCCCTGCAACTGTCCATTCCAGCGCAGCGATGCTACCTGTCCATCGAGTATGACAACAGACATGCCGGGCGAGTCTGCGATGTCGATAAAACGACTGATAACGACGCGCTGCTCCTTCTGCACGTTCATTGTTGCCAGAAGGTTTTTCTGTGAGGCGGCAATGGCGTCGCGCCAGTTGCTATAGGACTGTGTATGGTCGGCATCTCCGTCCGGCAGCACAATGACCTTGCCTTCCCGCTCGTACACCAGGCAGCTGCCATAATTTCCATCGGATTCGGCTGCCCTGAAGACGATGCCCAGTGGATACTTCTGGGCCATGCCAGCTTTTTTATAGATGTCTTCTATATCAGCGAGAAATGCCAGGGCAGCGCTACTGATATCATAAATGTTCGCAATTCTATAGTCCGGAGTGCATACGCCGTCAAGCTCTAGCTCATCGGCGAAACGATAAAAATCAGCTTTGTTTTTCAACAGGTGGACCATGCTACTAGGCATACCCCACGAAACCCCGTTCACGCCGCCGCGTATGCGCTGCTCCGTCTCGGGCACATTTATATAAGGAACCACCACTACATGCTCGACTGACAGGGCTTCTTGCTCCGCCTTCAAGTCTTCAAACGTTGCTGCCCTCATCTCTTTCCCAAAGAGCTGACTGAGATAGGCGAGCTGTGCATCAATGTCGGGCGTAGGAGTGTCGACTAAAACACGTATGCGCCTGGCATCAAGGGGAACGTGACCACAGCGTTCCCCATAGTGCGCCTCTAGCTTGTCGACCATAACCTTGTTGGAAGCCCTCAGTACGCCACTTCCAATATTATGAAAACCTACACCGAGCTCCAGTGGCATTTTTGCTAGAAACAATGATTCATTGAGCATATCCATATACTATACAGCCTTGCAGCCTCTCCTCCCTGCTTTCCTCTTTTTTAAACGTGTTGGCTGAGTCGCATTTTTCTACTCTCATTATAGCAGCAAGACGGTATCTGGAATAGACTTCCGGTACTCATAGATACCTGTGCGCTGGCACTGCTCCTATGTGGTGAGAATATGCACCTATCTGTTGTAGCACACATCCTCAAGACAACAAGCTAAGCTTTTTCCATGCCCTGCAGTGTATTGAGCGCCTCGGTGATATGCTTCTGTGGCGTGAACTGCGACGAGAAGATGTGGCGCACAATCCCCTGCTTGTCGATAATATAGGTGACGCGGCCCGGCAGCAGTCCGAAAGTCGCAGGGACGCCGTACTGCTTTCTGAGCGTGCCACTGGCATCGCTGAGCAGGATGTAGGGCAGGCGGTGCTTCATGGCGAAACGCTGGTGCGAATCAACTGTGTCGGAGCTGACGCCGAGTACCTCTGCGCCCGCGTCTTTGAAGACTTCGTAGCTATCACGAAAGGAACACGCCTCGGCGGTACAGCCGGACGTGTCGTCCTTGGGGTAGAAGTAGAGAACGATGTTCTTTTTGCCGAGCAGGTCGCTCAGGCGTACATCTTTTCCCTTCTGGTCGGGCAGCGTAAAGTCGGGTGCGCGCTCACCTACCTGTACTTTGCCTACCACTGTCCGGGTCTGCTTGTTGTCGAGACTCATTGCTTCTCCTTAGTTCTTTTGCTGCATATCAACTGATAAGTAAATGCTCACTTGTCAAGGGGCGATGAGCCACCTTGACAGGCTCATCCCCGCCCCATATACTTGATTCAAGCGTATGAGAACTTGAGCTTCTTATGGACGCCGTTATAGCATTGGCGGAGGAACATCCTTGATCGCCCCACCGGTCCATAAACAACGCAGCGACTATGCCTATTATAGGGAGATCTTCGCGGGTCGCGCCATGCCATTTGCGTATCTCGATCTCGATCTGCTCGCCGAGAATATCCGGCAAGTACTGGCGCGCGCGGGTGAAAAGCGCGTGCGCCTCGCCTCCAAGTCTTTGCGCAGCGTTGCCGTGATACGCCGCATTCTGGAAGCCGACTCGCGCTTTCAAGGTATTATGTGTTACACCGCGCGCGAAGCAGCCTTCCTCGCCTCGCAGGGCTTCGACGATCTCCTGATCGGCTATCCCACCTGGAACGATCAACACCTCGTCACGATCGCTCAGATGACTGCAACAGGGACGACCGTGACGCTGATGGTGGATAGCATTGAGCATGTAGAGCGTATCGAACGTATTGCCCAACGCCAGGGAACCCAACTCTCGCTCTGCCTGGAGATCGATATGTCGATGAACCTGCCCGGCCTGCACTTTGGCGTGTGGCGCTCCCCGCTGCGCACAGCCGAGCAGGCGCGCCCGGTACTTGAGCGCATCCAGGGTTCGCCGCATGTACGCTTAAACGGGCTGATGGGCTACGAGGCGCAGATCGCGGGCGTAGGCGATAAGATGCCCGGCCAGAGGGCGAAGAACGCGTTGATTCAGCAGCTCAAGCAACGCTCAATCCGCGAGGTTGCACAGCGCCGCGCCGCACTGCTCGACCTTATCAAGGGCTACGGGTACGAGCTACAGCTCGTGAATGGAGGCGGAACAGGCAGCCTGCACACAACGCGCCTGGAAGCGGGGATTACGGAGATCACCGTGGGTTCGGGCTTTTACGCACCGGCTCTCTTCGATAATTACCGCGCTTTTCGCTATCTACCGGCGGCAGGCTATGCTATCGAGATCGTCAGGCAGCCACGTCCAGGCATTTACACCTGCCTGGGAGGTGGATATATCGCCTCGGGTGCGACCGGACAGGAGAAGCAGCCACAGCCGTATCTGCCCGCTGGGACGCGGCTCGTTCCGCTAGAGGGCGCAGGCGAGGTCCAGACGCCTATCAGGTACACGGGAGCAATTCCTCTTCATCCCGGCGATCCCATATTTATGCGCCACAGCAAAGCCGGTGAGCTGTGTGAGCACTTCACACACCTGCTCCTGGTAGCGGATGGAGCGATACAGGACGAAGTGACAACGTATCGTGGCGATGGGCAGTGCTTTCTCTAGTAGGGATGGGGCTTGCCTCCATCCGCTTCCCCACCACGCTGCTCCCGAGCCGGATGGAGGCAAGCCCCATCCCTACTGAAGAGCGACATACAAAAGATGTCTACCAGGAGGACAGCGATGAGCGAACAGTGGAGCAACTGGTCAGGCTCGGTAAAGGGTCGGCCCGATATGGTTGCCAGTCCCCAGAGCCTCAACGACCTGATCCAGCTTGTCAAAAGATGCGCCAGTACAGGCAAGCACATGCGCGTCGTTGGCGCGGGCCATTCCTTTGTGCCTCTGGTCGAGACCGAGGATGTGCTGATCTCGCTGGACAATCTGCAAGGGATCGAGTCCATCGACAGGGACGCTGGCACCGTCACGGTCTGGGGCGGAACGCGGCTCAAGCTGCTTGGCGACGCGCTCTTCGCGCATGGGCTGGCGCAAGAGAACCTCGGCGATATCGATAGCCAGAGCATTGCAGGCGCGATCAGCACGGGGACACACGGCACGGGTGCGCGCTTCGGCACGTTATCCACCCAGGTCGCAGGATTAACGCTCGTGACGGCGGCAGGCGAGGTGCTGGAATGTTCTCCCGACAACAATCCCGAGATCTTCAAAGCCGCCCAGGTAGCGCTCGGTCTGCTGGGAATTATCGTCAAGGTGAAGCTGCGCGTGGTCGCCGCCAGACGCATGCACTACCAGGGTATGCGCAAGAAACTGGACGATTGCCTGGACAACCTTTCCAACTATAAGCAAAATAACAGCCACTTTGAGTTCTTCTGGTTCCCCTATACCGATGGCGTGCAGGCGAAGTTCCTCAACGAAAGCAGCGCTCCGGTCAGCAAAAGCACGCTCTGGGGCCAGTTCAACAGCATTGTGCTGGAGAATGGCGTCTACTGGCTGCTCTCGGAAGCCTGCCGCCTCCTCCCCAGACTTTGCAAAACGGTTTGCCATATCTCGGCGCAGGCGATTGCCAACGTCGATGTTACCAACTACAGCCACCGCCTCTTCACCACACCACGCCTGGTGCGCTTCCAGGAGATGGAGTACAATATTCCCGCGCAGCACCTGCCGGACGTTCTCAATGAGATCCGACAATGCATCGACCAGCAGCAATTCCGCGTGCATTTTCCGGTGGAGTGTCGTTTTGTGCGCGGCGACGACATCTGGCTCAGCCCGGCATACCAGCGCGATTCGGCGTATGTCGCCGTGCATATGTACCGTGGCATGCCGTACCGCGCATATTTCCAGTACATCGAGGCTATCTTCAGGCGCTACGACGGACGGCCTCACTGGGGCAAGATGCATACGCGTACCGCCGAGGAGTTGGCCGCGCTCTATCCGCATTGGCAAGATTTCCGGCGCGTACGGGCCACGCTCGATCCAGCGGGTCTCTTTCTTAATAGTTACCTGCGGGCGCTCTTCGATACCGACTCGGCAGCGGAGCATGCGAGCAGCCCTATAAACGCCGCACAGGAATCTCTGTAGAGGCCGGTTTCAGAGATTCCTGGCAACCAATACACGAGTGTTCAGCAAGCGAATAGACCTACTCCCCGGCATCTTCGGCAGGATCACGACGCAGCGCCAGGCAGAACGCGATGGCCTGCTCTTCGGGAAGTCCACGCCCTTTGCGATAAGCATGCTCCCAGTCCGTGTCATCGATACAGGCGTGGATCTGGCGCAGTATATCTTGCGCGATGGGGAGTTTTTCTATCCATGAGCCTGAACCCATGGTCGCCATCAATTGATCCTTTATACCCCATATCGTTGCGGCCTGCACGCTTGCCATGTGCGGATCAGGCTCCGCCTGCATGCCTACTGCGAAACAGAGCAGGCACGTCCCCGTCGCGATAAAATGTCGGTACCCCAGCTCATGGCTAAGCTCGATGCTCTTCAGCAGGTTGGCGATCGCTTTGCTATAATTTCCCTCTATGATCGCCATGCCGCCTTCGTCCTTCAACACATCGGCGAGCGCACTCCTGTCACCAAGCCGCTCGAATATCTCCCTACTCTGCGTATAAAAGGAGCGCATCTGCTCAAATTCAAAGGCAAACCCTGCCGCCGCGCCCATATAGAAGAGCAACTGAGCGCGTAGCCAGGCATCGCCCGGCGGCGGGAGCAACTGCATTGCCTGTATATAGAGGCTCTTTGCCAGCGCGTGCTCGCCCAGGGCATGGGCCGACCAGCCACGGTAAAACAGTGCCACCGCCAGCCCTTTCGGCTTCTCCAATTGCTGCCAGAGGGCGATGCTCGCTTCAGCCAGCTCTACCGCCTTATGCAGCTCATTTTGCAGGCATAGCAGGCGCGAGGCCTCGCTCAGTGCTCTGGCTCGCGCGGCACGCGTCGTCGCTTGCGTCCCTGCTTCAAGCGCCAGGGCCGCATCGACCCAGGCGCGTCCTTCGAACAGATAACCCTGCCATTCCCAATACGCGCGCAGGGCCGCAACCAGGCGCAGAGCGACTTCGGCGGCGGCCAGTTCGGCGGATGCAGTTTCCTGCGCTACCCGGTGCTCACAACCAGCACCGGTCGCAGTAATAGCGGGGATGGCGCTGTTCACGAGTCCCGCCGCATTACTGATCGTCGCGCCTGCCTCGGCCTGGTGTAGCGACCAGCGCAAGGCGGCGCGGATATTGTCCTGCTCCGCCTGGAGCCGCGTCTGCCATGTAAGCTGTTGCGCGCCCCGCAGACCCATCTCGGCTGACTCCGCCAGGTTGAGATAATAGCAGGCGTGCCAGTCCCGCCAGCGCTCAACCTCTCCACGCGCACCCAGTCGCTCCAACGCGTACTCGCGCAGCGTCTCCAACAGCGTAAAGCGCATCTGACCCGCAGTCGTTGGTAGCCGCACCAACAGACTGTTGTCCACCATATGTTCGAGCCGGTCCAGGACGGGTACCGAGATGGAGATGTGCGCCTGCGGTTGAACGGCTGCCTCTGCCTGCATCAACGCCTCCGCCGCCTCAAGCGACCAGCCACCGACAAACGTTCCCAGGCGCGCAAACCACGCCTGCTCTTCAGGAAAGAGCAGATCATAGCTCCAGGTGATCGTATTGCGCAACGTCTGCTGCCTGCCCGGCAGATTTCTGGCACCGCCCGTCAGCAAGGGGAGGCGTGCCGCCGAGAGTTGCGCGAGGAGTCGTTCTGGCCCAAGCACTTTGATACGGGCAGCCGCCAGTTCCAGGGCCAGTGGCAGGCCGTCAACCCTGGCGCAGATCTGAGCGATCGTGACCGCGTTTTCGGTGGTCAGCGCAAAATCTGGCACGACTGCCCGCGCGCGGTCGACAAAGAGTTGCAGCGCGCTATACTCTGCAAGCTGCTCCAGCGGCACGGATCTTACGTCTGGCACGTCCAGGGGCGGCACAGTGAATTCGTGCTCGCCGTAAATATGCAGCACGGAGCGGCTCGTGACCAGCACCTTGAGGCCGGGAACAGTCGCCAGCAGCTCGCCTACAACGTCGGCGGCATCCGTCAGATGCTCGAAATTATCGAGGAGCAGCAACAGTTGCTTCCCTTGCAGATACAGGCTCAGACTCTGCAGCGCGGGCAACGTGGGAGGAGGCTTGATATTGAGAGCCTGCATAATAGTTTGTGGCACCAGTTCTACGTCGCGCACAGCGTCCAGGGAAACGAACCATACTCCCTGTGTAAAGGCAGCGACCAGCTGACATGCTACCTCCTGCGCCAGGCGTGTCTTGCCACTTCCGCCCGGTCCAACCAGCGTCAGCAGGCGCACATCGTCACGTGTCAGCATACGGCGCAGTTGCTCTACGGCCTCAGCGCGCCCGATAAGCGGTGTGAGGGAGATGGGTAAATTATGTCGACGGGCAACACCGTTTGCCGGAACGTCGGGGAGATCACCACGTCCCACCAGTTGACTTAGCGGAACTGTTTGCCAATCCTTTGCGCTCAAGATCCGCGGCTCAACCTGTGCCAGTGCGAGCAATTGCAGTGCCTCATCGCGTGAAGTGATAGCCTGCCATTCCGCCAACTGCTTAATAATGCTGCGCACCTCCTGATCGGTCAGGTACGCGTCCTGGTTGCTTCCCATCTTACGGCTCAGCACCTTTGGATGCAGGCCAAGCGCGTTGGCCAGGTCTTGCTGAAAATAGCCAGCCATGCGCAATCTTTTGCGCACCATGAGGGCAAATGTTTTTGTGCCTGGATGTTTCACGATATACCCCTATCAGGCAGTATTGTATCCCCCTGTTCCATCAGGGTAGATTTTTGAGTAGATTTTCAGTTACCAAAAGCTTGAGAAAGAGAGCCGCTGTAAGTATACTCAAAACTGTAGCATGAAGCAATAGATACAAAGTGGTATATAAGCAGATCCCCCCTATGCAATACTGTGCCACTACTCATCCACATAATTTCGAGAGCATAGTATTTTCCTGTAGAAAGGGAACAGCTAATGGGCCTACTTCACATTCATGCGCAGAGCCGGGGGCGCATCTTTGAGGTACTACCGGAGGAGATAGAGAATACCGAGCTCGTGACTGAGGAGGCCGTCAGCCAGGTCATCCTCGCCCTTTTTGATGAGGCGATCGTAGACGACGTGACGATCCAATTTACCCCCACAACAAGCCTGGGCCAGCGCAATTGCTCCATTCACATCCAGGTGCAGTGCGCTTACCAATCCTTCAAACTTCTTCCATGCACGAAGGAGTATATGCAGCTTGCCATCAGCAAAAGTATGGGTGCCATACTGAAGGAACTCTTCGGTGCCGTTCTTATCGATACCGTTATCGTGCAGCCCTCGTTCATGGAGGCACACTAACACAAGGCGCGCTCAAGGCATGCTGACTTTTCGCCTCGCACGCAAAGATACACATGTAGCGATGCTATTTGGTGAGTCTCTGTATAGTGAAAGTGGATGGTATGATCATCCCAATGCGCACAGCAGATGTATAGTCGCTCAAAATAAGCAGGGCGATGAAGTACAGAGAGGTGACACGCATTGTCGTCACATGTGGAGGCTCCATTTTCCTCCGCGTGCTGTTGATGAGGAGAGAATAATCGCATGAAAACAAGTGCGCCAGTCAAGAGACAGGTCGTCGTTGGGAAAGATGAATTGATTCACCAGATCGCCGCCAGGTCCGGTCTGAACTTGAAAGAGACTAACAAGGTGATCGATGCATTTACCGAAGTTGTTCGCGAGGGCATCGCCCAGGGTCACGAGGTTCGCTTGATGGGCTTCGGCACCTGGAACCTGCGTGAGGTGGCTCCCAGGCGCGTGAAATCCATTCGCGGCGGCGACCAGATCACTATTCCAGCCAGGAAGCGCGTCGGCTTCTCCGTGGGGGCCGTCCTTTCTCAGGCTGCACAGGACAGCGACACAGCCAGAGGCACAAAAATCGGTCGACACGAGTAATATTTTTTCTTTGCGGTTGATGCCTTCCCTCCTATCGTGCTATTGTTAAGCAAACAGAAACTATTTAGCCGATAGGAGGCCGCGTGACAGCACCGGAATTGAACTCCCCCTTTTTCATTGGGCCCGAGGACGCCGAGAGAGCATGTTTACTCATTCATGGCTTCAGCGGCAGACCTTCCGAGATGCGCGGGCTGGGCGAGGCGCTGGCGGCCCAGGGCATACGCGTCTACGGCGTGCTCCTCGCAGGCCATAGCGGCGATCCAGAAGACCTTCTTCGCAGTGGCAGAAAACAGTGGATCGTTTCCGCGGAAGAGGGACTGGCACAGGTAGCACGCTATCCACAGGTCTATGTAGTCGGTCTCTCGATGGGGGGAGTTCTCTCCCTGCTGCTGGCAAGCCGCCATCCAGAACGCATCACCGGCGTCGCGGTGCTCTCCACCCCCACGCGCATCGCTGGGGGCTGGCAGGGGCGTGCCGTTCCTGTGGCACGCTACTTTATGCGCTGGTTCTATCCACTGGCACAGCTTAATTTCAACGATCCAAAGGTCCAGGCGCGGGTGCTGAAACAAGCCCGCCTGCGCGATCCCGAGGTTAGTATCGATTTCTCCGACGCTCAGACCGTCGCTACGCTCAAACAGATGATCCGCATTCCGGTACCGGCCATCGCTGAGCTCTTCGCCCTGACTAATCAAACGCGTAGACAACTGGGTCGCGTGCGCTCACCACTCCTGATTATTCAGAGTAAAAGCGATCAGACCGTCAATCCCGCCTGCGCCGAGGAACTGTACCGTCTCACGACGGCGGCAGTCCCTCGTTCGCTGCACTGGCTTGAACGGTCTGACCACGTAATCACTACGGGGGTTGAACGTGAAGAGGTCTACAGACTCGTCATCGAGTTCCTGCATTCCAGGTATATGCAACACTAATGTTTCATATTCTGTAAGTACTGCTCCACCTGCTGACGCTCAGCGGGCATGATCGGGCGGAAAGCTCCCTGGTCGTTAATAAAGACGGTGCGCGACCCCTGGAAGTTTACCACCATATCCGGCTTGCCATCGCCATTTACATCGACGAACTGCAATGTAACGGGCACCAGATCGTTGCCCTTGCCATACAGTTGTGGGCCGACATACACATGCGTATGGGCTGCATCGCCGCCTGAGATCTCGATGATTTCGATATGGCCGTTGAGATTCATGGCGATGAAGTGACTCGGCACGCCGGTCTGTTCATTATGGCCCACCCACGCATCGGTCTGGACAGTGCGAGGCCGTCCATAGCGTATGTCGTCGAGCGTGGTGTTGAACCAGCCAAGCGCCGCGCTCAGCAAGGTCCAGAGCACCAGCATAGCAAGCATGCCAATGCCCAGATAAAGCAACGGGTGCGCGTGGCGACTTGGGACGATGAAATCCCTCGTGATCGGACCCGTTCCCGGACGCGACCTTTGCGCGCCTTGCCGGGTGGTTACAATCGCCGTGCGCCTGCTAGCGGGCTGCATGCGCACGGGCGGGTATGTCTCGCGCTCCTCATCGACAAGCGTATCGCCTTGTCGCCAGGTGTCGTCGGTGACATCGGCGGTACGAGGACGTGAAGCCCGCTGAATAGCAGGGCTTGCAGCGGATGTTACAATAGTGCCCTTGCCTGCAGAACCCGTGGTTCTCAGCGGGCGATGCCGTAAGACGCTGCGTGTTGAAACATGATCGGATGTTTCCCACTGTGACATAGCTCGATCTCCTCTCCTCGCGGGCACAGGCAAAAAATTTTTCTTACTTATAATGAAGGAAGGTGCCTGGCGTCCGCTGTGACCCCTCGTCAACTACTTTTCCGCGTGTTTAAGTACGTTGGAGTAGGATGGGTTCAAAAATAAGTGCGTAGTAACGAAAGTTACATATGTGTAACGGGGACATTGTACATAATGTTGGAGATTTAGGCAATATGAGACGTAAGTCATAGCCCATTTGGGTTGACTTGAGCTGAGACATGTTGTCGCGTATAGAGGATAGGGCGGCGTAACAGATATTACATAGTTCATCCCTGCCCATTACTATTCAGAGTATACCATGAAGTATTCTTGTTTTGTAGTGCTTAGTACTATAGGGGTAGTCGGTCAATGGTTTGCAAAGCTATACACGGTTGATCCCTTTGCAAATGCGCACCTACAGGAGATCGGCGTGATCAAGTACGTCCTGGAGATCCGCTGGCAGGGGTGCCTCGAATTCCATGTTTTCGCCCGAGGTAGGATGGATGAAGCTTAGCTGGTAGGCATGCAGGAACTGGCGCTTGAGCGTGATACCGCGCGGCAGGGAGCTGGCACCGTATACGGTATCACCGGATACGGGATGGCCTATGGCCTGTAGATGTACCCTGATCTGGTGGGTACGCCCGGTCTCAAGCTGCAGGAGCAGCAAGGTGTGGCGCGCGTAGCGTTGCTGGACGCGAAAATGGGTGCGCGCCTCGCGACTATCGACCGAGGTAATGGCCATCTGCTGACGGTGGCGAGGATTGCGACCAATGGGGGCGTCGATACTCCCCTGGTCCAGCGAGACAATGCCCGCGACCAGGGCGAGATAGCGTTTCACTACCTCGTGGCGCTGCATCTGTTCGACCATAGCGACCTGCGTATGCGCGTTCTTCGCCACGATGAGCAGGCCGGAGGTGTCGCGGTCCAGCCGATGCACGATGCCTGGCCGTATGTCTTCCTCCACAACTATGCTGTCCTGCAACACGGGATAGCGCGCAAGCAAGGCGTTCACCAGCGTATCGTCGTAATGGCCTGGTGCCGGATGCACCACCATGCCAGCGGCTTTATTAACAATCAGTAGATCGTCGTCTTCATAGACGATATCCAGCGGGAGCGCCTGGGGTCTGACCTCTTTTTGCGGCGCGAGTGGCGTGGCGCGCAGCACCTTAACTTCATCCTCGGCGCGCAACTGATAGCCGGGCTTGCTCGCATGCCCGTTAATAAGCACCGAGCCATCAGCAATCAGCTGCTGGGCAGCGGTGCGCGAGAGATTGTCCAGCGCGAGCACCAGGTAGCGATCGAGGCGCTGCCCTACGTGCTCAGGCTGTACGTGCCATGGAGAGTCAGTATTCAAGTCAATGTTTGGCATCTTGCTCCGTTGTGCGGAGTGATCCGCTTGTTGTGCGTGTCGGAGTCGCCGACTGTAACGAAGAGGCGTCCTCTTTCTTCTCGTGCCGGAAGCCACTGAACAGGACGAGCACGAAGAGCAGGACAACGCCGACAGAGATACAGGCATCAGCGACATTAAAGACTGCGAAGTAGTAGTTGATCTCGGGAATGCGGAAGGAGATAAAGTCGGTCACTACGCCGCCATTGTGAAAGCGGTCGATCAGGTTGCCGAGGGCACCGCCGATGATCATACCAAAGACGATCTTGTAGATGAGCGGCCCCGAATTCAGGATGCGGATGTAGAGATAAGCCACCACGCAGATTGCCACCGCGATAAAGACAACGAGCACCGCCTGATTGGCGAAGACGCCGAACGCCGCGCCGCTGTTCTGAATATAGTCAAGCACCAGATAGCGGCCAATGAGCGGAATCGTGTTTCCGCTGCCCGGTGGACTCATATGCGCCACCACCAGAGATTTCGTCCACTGGTCCACAACAATGACCAGCACAACGATGAACAATGCCACTGCATCATAAATACGCGCGCGTCCGGCTGTCACGATGTTTCCATCTCTCTTTCTCAACGATCTCTAGAATATGGCTATTGTACCACAGTGTCAATTTCCTGTCACATTTTTTTATCGTCCCGAAATCCAGAGATTAGAAACCGTCTTTTTCCTTCATCTCTGCACGTAACATTATACGGGAATATTTTTAGAGGCTTTATTGTTTTCTCTTGTAGAGAAACTGTGATTCCTCCCTTATCGAGAAACACCGCTTCCACTACAGTTTAGCAGTTAGCAAGCATGTTCTGTCTTTCAACTCCTTCTCAAGGATGTATCGCCTACCAGGTAGAGAGTTCGTCGCTTTCGTGCTTTTCCTTTTCTCTGATGACGGCTCACCGATTGTATATAGTGTCAACGATCTTGCTCTCCGTGCCACTTCCACTCCCCGGAAGTTGAGAAAGGATTAGCAATCATGCGTGTACAAATAAATAAATTTCAAATCATTGACACATATCGCAGTTCGGTGCAGAGGCACCGAACTGGACCTCAACCCTACGAAAGGAGGTGAGGCGTATGGCAAATTCCATGCCACGATCAATTGTAAGAAGAGATGGACATGCTCCTCTTCAGGAGCCTGAGAAGATCAAAGAGCCTGTCTCCAATGTTCCTAGACGCGCTTCGCGCCTGCGTCTGGTAGAAACACCACCGGATACGGAGGAGCGGGAACCCAGGCGCACCGATGTCGACCAGCGCCCGAGCAACAGACGCTCTCCCGCACGACAGCAGAGGGGCGTTCACTGGCTCTTGCTCGTTGGCGTCGGTATGGCGCTGGCGCTTGTGCTCTACCTGTTTGGCGCGCTGCTATGGATGTGGGGAGTGGGCATCCATGACGACCTGACCTATGGGACGACGCGCACGTCCCACCTGGAGGCCGTCGTTGGAGAGGGCGATTCTCCCGCCCATCCGACACATTTCGTGGCGCTGAATCTGCATGGGCAGATTGATATCATCGAACTGCCTGGCGGAGACGCCACGCGTGCAAAGATCTATCCAGGTCCACATCTGCCGTGGAACAACGCCGATAAAGCGGTTGTCACACTGGACGTTAAGGATGTCAACGGTGATTCTCATCCTGATCTGGTCATTCGCGTTCGGGGCGAGCCTGATCTCTTCTTCCAGGAACCCACCGCCACATTAGTAATGCTCAAGAACACATCTGGATTCCAATCAATGACCCAGGCACCATCATCCTAGGTAGTTATGCAAAGAGCGTGCTGGGAAGGGATCTTGGACCGCTTCCCAGCACGCTCTTTGCATACATTGCGAAGCATCACTGGCACCGAGGAGCC
>Ga0209839_10000035_pt1 | contig 50811 bp, 35 predicted proteins | sample OrgsoiDNA2013050_FD_185800 | JGI IMG/M metagenome (GOLD analysis project Ga0209839, IMG submission 185800) | Permafrost soil microbial communities from the Arctic, to analyse light accelerated degradation of dissolved organic matter (DOM) -... | ecosystem: Environmental > Terrestrial > Soil >... | reverse complement strand
TCTGAATAAGTTTGATATGCTTTTTTCACATGTTCCAGAAGGATCTTTTTTGATTTCGTATAGCCATGTTCCGTTTATACATATTTTCCATGGGAATTTTAATCCGATGTCGCAATCTCGCTACTGGTATGGAAAATATTTCAAGAATATTTTTGAAGCGATGGAAAAAAGGGTTATTAAAAAAGCGAGTCTGATGTATACCGTTGGAACGGAAAGACCCGGTATACCCAAAATAATAAATCCAATTCATCATTCGGTGAAAATTAAAGAACCTGGCTTGCGAAGCGGATTTATTTTTTCGGGCCGCCTGGAAAAGATTAAAAACATTGACAAAATAATCCGGGTTTATGATAAACTTCCGACCGATATACAGGAAGAAAACCCGCTATATATTGCCGGAGAGGGAACTCAGGAGACCGCCTTGAAAGCACTTGCCGCATCTCTTCCGACACGTGGGAAAGTGATATTCACCGGTAATTTAAATAACGATGAACTTATCGAAGAAGATTCGTCGAAGAAAATACTTTTGATGGCGTCTTCCCAAGAAGGATTTCCCATGGCCATCGCTGAGGCGCTTTCCGTGGGTATACCCGTTATTTCCACGGATACCGGCGATATTGCCAGGTTTATAAAAAGTAATGAAAACGGATTTCTGTTACCCATTTCATTTAGCGACGAAGAATACATTCACAGCATCGAAATAATATTGAGTAATTATGAAAGGTTTTCAGAAAATGCTTTAAAATCATCGGCGGTCTTCAATGCCTCACGCGTGGCCCGGTCTGTAATTGAGGATATCCATAAAGTGGTTACAAATAAGTGAAAATACTCATTATTCATAACAGGTACCAGCAAAGGGGCGGAGAAGACACGACGTATGAACAGGAGCTTGAATTATTAACGCAAACGGAAGAGGTAAAAACCATAATCTTTCAAAATGCAAACGGGTGGAGGGGTGCCTTGCAGTTCTTTTTTTGCATTTGGAATATCAGATCCGCTTCGAAAATCAGACGGGCGATCGTTGAATTTAATCCGGACATCGTCCATGTCCATAACTGGTATTATGCCATCGGCCCGCTTGTTATTCGAACTGTCCATAAAATGGGGATCCCCGTGGTGCTTACTATTCAAAATTTCAGGCTCCTGTGCCCTTCTTCCACTTTGCTATATAAGGGTGATTTGTTTTTGGACAGTATTCATGCGTCTTTTCCCTGGAAAGCCGTTTGGAAGAAATTATACAGGAATTCCTTTATTCTCACCTTATGGCTTGCATTTATTATCTGGTTTCATAAAAAGAAGGGAACCTGGAAGATGACCGATCGGTATATTTTGCAAACGGAATTGGCAAAATCTGTATACATTTCTTCGTCATTGGGAACACGTGAATCCCAGTTTTCGGTCAAGCCAAATTTTATTCGGGATCCGCTGAAAGACCCGGTGGAACGGGAACAGTTTTTCCTGTATGTCGGGCGGCTTGCCTCAGAAAAAGGGATTGACACGTTGTTAGAGGCCTTTGTAAATACAAAGCAGGAATTATATATCGGCGGGGACGGACCGTTAAAACAGCTGGTCCTACAGTCATGTAATGAAAATCCAAATATCCGTTATCTTGGCATGTTGGATAAGAATACAGTCAATAACAGGATGCGTCGTTGTTCCGCGCTGATATTTCCGTCTGTTTGGTATGAAGGAATGCCTCTTACGCTGATTGAGGCATTTTCTCTTGGAACTCCGGTTATTGCCAGCAACCTGGGGGCCATGTCTTCAATGATACGGGATGGATATAACGGCTTCCATTTTTCTGCAGGTAATTCAGGTGAACTGTCTGAAAAAATATCTGATTGGGTAAGGATGGGAAAATCCGATAAAATCCGGTTTTCGGAAAATGCCAGACGTGAATTTGAATTACTATACACTCCGGAACACAACAAGGAACAGATTTTATCAATTTATCGTTCGGTAATGGGTAACAAAGTTTGTTGAAATAAAAATTTCCATTTAACAGAGTAAAATGATGACAGCCCTTTTCAAATGTGAAATGAATTATATTGAAAGCAAACATTTATCCCAACTGTATGCGGGATTTGAAATATTGAAAAGAAAAGGTATTGCGGAAATCCATTTACATGCCGGTTCAAATGATAATTTCAAGCCTATTTTGAAAGTAAGAGTAAATGACAGTTTTACGATTGTGTACGACACACTGGATGGTTTAAACTGGATTGACGGCAGTGTGCAGGACAACCTGAATTATTTCAGGAACAACACCGAGGCGGATTATTATTTTAAAAGAAGTTTCAATAAACAGATCACTGAGTTTGCGCCGGGAAATTGCAAGGTCTTTCCATTGGGATTGAATTATAATATAACACCGGAAAATTTACACAAGAGAAGTATAAGAAACAGCATTAAAAATGGGTTGAGAAATAATCGCGCTATTGCAAAATTCTTAAAAATCAACGATTCGGATATTTTCAGTGAAAAGTTTGAGTATTACCCGGTTCCGAATAAAATAAATAAAATTTTATTTTTAACCAGACTGTGGGATCCGGAAGAAGTAAAACAGGAACACCTGAAATCGGAGAGAGAAGCTATTAACCAATACAGGATTGATTGCATCCGCTTATGCAAAAAGGAATTTAAGAATCATTTTACCGGGGGACTTCAGCAGGACAGGTTTTCCTTATCTGTGTTTAAGGATCTTTTGGTTCCTTATTCGCTGACAAAAAGAGAAGCCTATTTGCATACTGTCAAAGAATCAAACATCTGTATTTCGACTACCGGATTGCATAATTCAATCGGTTTTAAACTGGGAGAATATGTTGCTGCCTCCCGGGCGATCGTATCCGAGCCGCTATATTATGAATTGCCGGGTGACTTTGAAATGGAAAAAAATTATTACTGTTTCAGAAACGCAGATGAACTGATTGCCGGAATCTCCCGCCTGATGAATCATACCAATCAGCTGCAGGAAATGATGCATAATAATCATCAATATTATAATAATTATTTAAGACCGGATATGCTGGTGTTGAATTCCTTACTTATCGCGGCTCAGGATAAATGGGAGTGAATGCGTTTGTTGTTACCTTTTAAACTTTTGAAATAATTGAGCTGCACTTATAACTTATTTATGAGAGTCGCAAATTATCTGCTTCATTTTTTATTTTTCTACTTTATATTTTTTTCTACTGAGATTCCCATTTTGGGAAAATAATTGCCGTCAATTGCAGTTTTTTTTATATTCTGATTGGGGATAACTTCTTACGAACTAGAAATCAGTCGTTTACCCAATTGTGAATTTCAGGTGGATAATTCCATATTTAAGAATGTTTTTCTGGCAGGGAATTTGCCAGTTTCCTGAAGAATAAGATCAGTTGAAAGATCTTGTTAAAATCCGAGTTTAATCCAATATCAAAAGTGCAACGCTATGGGAACCAAATTCTACAAAGCTCAAAACTCGTCCGTTTTTATTTTTTTTCGCTTACTACCCAGGAAATTTCGAGTCATTTTCTCTCTATTATTACTGTCTTTTTTCTCTGGATTTTCCCAGACAAATTTAACATTTACGCAACTTAGTGGGGATTTTATTGCACCCGGAAGAGGTGTGCAGCATTGGGGTACTACGAACTGGGATGACGTATACGTACCGACCGTGCCGGCAGGTAATAAAATACCAATGAATTATTATACCCGGTTTAACTGGCAGGATATTGAATCCAGTACAACGCAGGGAGCCTATTCCTGGACTGTGTTTGACGCCTTTGCAAATCAGGCAATAGATAATGGTGCGATGTTCTCCTTTGGTCTCATGGCCTACTGTAGTGCCTGCGGATCATTCGGACAGGTTCCTCAATATGTTCACAATCTCATGCAGGCCGAAGGGGGTGCAAATGTTGACTGGTCAAATGGCGGTTTCTGGACGCCAAATTATAATAGTAAAAGCTGGAAAGCCAGGTATACAGCTTTAATGCGTGCCGTTGCCAATCATATTGCAACGACGTCCCATAGTGGACATAGTTATACAAGTGCATTTCTTGGATATGACCTGAGACATTATGGAGATTTTGGTGAAGGTTGGGGTCAGTCAACGGGCACAGTACCTGCGGGAGCGCAGGTAACCGATACTTATTTAATGCAGATGACAGACTCTGCAATTGCAATATTTCCAAATGTGCAGTTGACAATTCCTATGAACTATGTGGCTCCCAACGACGATTATTCCAATTCTGATGGTAATCCGGGGACTCAGGCCGCATATCATGTTCTGACAGCCACCAATAATTTTGGTAGAATAGGATGGAGAAGGGATAATATTGGTGATGACGGGTACAACGGTTATGTATCCGGTACGACTGCGAATTATTCGGGAACTGCCTTGCTGCCTCTTCTGATGAATTGCTGGCAGGTTGCCACAATCGGAGGTGAACCAGCGCTAGATTTAAATGGAACATCCAGATGCGGATCCATTCAATGCGATTTACATAATGAAAATACGCTGTTTCACATGAGCTATATGGGGAATGGCAACTTCCCCGTAATGGCTAACGCCAGTGCTGCTTTAGTGACTGCCGTAAGAAATGGATCAGCAGAACAAGGCTATAAACTGGTTCTGACCAGTGGCAGCATGACAACTACTCTCTCAAGCGGCTCGGCGTTCAACATTACGCTGAACTGGCAAAACATCGGTCTTGCGCCGGTGTATGAATCATGGAACACGACGTTTGAATTAAGGAAAAGCGACGGGACAGTTGTGTGGACCGGAAACTCATCTTTCAAACCAAAATTATTTCTTCCACAATCATCTGCCACAGCTTTTTCAGATAATTTGACCTTAGCCTCAACGGTTCCTGCCGGAACATATAGTATGTATCTGATTATCAGAGATCCGGCAAATTATAAAAATCCATTACCGTTAGCGATTACCGGAAGAGCGGCAGACGGAAGTTATTTATTAAGAAATAATGTTACTGTTGGTACCGGAACGGGTAACCAGGCACCTACTGCCAACGCCGGTTCGAATCAGACGGTAACACTTCCCACTTCAACTGCATCATTGGCCGGAACAGGTACGGATGCAGACGGAAGTATTGCAACTTATGCGTGGACAAAAGTTTCTGGCCCGGCCGGCGGAAATCTTTCAACACCATCTTCTGCGAATACCGGCGTATCCGGATTAGCCCAGGGTGTTTATGTTTTCAATTTAATGGTCACCGACAACCAGGGAGCCACCGGAACTGCCAATGTACAGATTACCGTGAATGCGGCAACAACGACTCCACCTCCTTTTTCGGTGAATGCAGGACCAGATCAAAATCTTGCAGCAGGAACAGCAACTGCTTCTCTTGCCGGAACATTGCCAGCATCTACAACGGTTCCTACTGCTCCGTCAGATACCGTGACCTTAATTGTTATTCAGGGGGAAAGTAATGCGGCTGGAAATGCCCTGAACTCCGCGGGCCTTCCGTCAGAGCTCGGTGTTCGGAATGGTGTCCAAATACTTAATCATGACAATGGCCAATTCGAGACGTTGCATATGACTGTGAATAATGAACAGGATACATATATTGATCAGGCGACCCGTCATGGAATGGAACTTGGCCTTGCCAACGAAGTGGATTCTGGCAATTTGTCAAATATTTATTTAGTAGATATTGGCGTATCGGGATCTTATATCTGTCAATGGCTTCCCTCCACTATGCCTGGAAAGGGAAGTGCCTGCAGGTCCGGTTTAACCGGATTATGGGAAGGATGGATTCCATTCGTGGATAAAGCCGTCGCACAATTGCAGGCGATGGGAAAACCTTACAAGATTATTGTATGGCAATCCCTTGGGCTCAATGACCGGTTTGGTCAGGGAACTGATCCAGTTACCTTTATGTCCGGAATGGCGACTTTCCGCTCACTTTTCAGAGCGAGGTTCGGAGCGAATATTCCTTTCCTCTCAACAAATTTTAATAATCCGCCTGCATCCACTTTTGACTGGAGCTATGTTTGGGATGATATGGCAGCAGCCGATCCGTTATTCCATACCATACAGGTAAATGGTACCACCTACGTTGATGCCGGGTCCCATTTCGATTATCAGGGATTCAAATTGATCGTTCACAGAATGATGACGACAATGACTTCATTGGGATACGGATTATCAGGCAGCGGTACCGGTACGGGCACGGGAACCACCTATACTTCTGTATGGTCAAAGGTTTCGGGACCGACCGGAGGCGTAATTTCTTCACCTTCGACAGCCAATACAAATATTACCGGACTGAATGCCGGAACATATGATTTTCGTCTCACTGTAAAAAATAACTCGGGTGTCAGCGTCAGCGATGACGTTCAGATATCCGTCGGTGCAACGACACCTCCACCGGTGAACCTGGTGCCTATTGCAAATGCCGGATCAGATCAAAGTATTACGTTACCTACCAGTGCCGCCGTTTTAAACGGAAGCTCGTCGAGTGATCCCGACGGTTCAATTTCAACATATCTATGGACTAAAATAAGTGGCCCATCACAATTCACAATAGGCAATAGCACAGCTGCCAGCACGGTTGCAAATAACCTGACGGCGGGTGTGTATTCATTCCAGCTGAAAGTAACAGATAATTTAGGGGCGACAGCGCTGGATACCGTTAATATCACCGTGATTGCGGCTCCTGTAAACCAACCTCCCGTTGCGAATGCAGGATCTGACATCACAATAACCTTACCTACAAATCTAACGAATCTTGTCGGAACAGCCTCCAATGACCCCGATGGATCGATTACAACATATGCCTGGAGCCAGGTTTCAGGGCCTTCCACGGCTTCCATTGTATCTCCCGCCAACGCGTCAACCGGCATTTCCGGTTTGGTGCAGGGTGTTTACGTCTTTTCATTGAAAGTCACTGATAACGGAGGTGCAAGCAATGCGGACAACGTAACCGTTACAGTTAACCCCGCAGCAAATATTCCACCGGTTGCCAACGCGGGAGTCAGTAAGTCAATCACCTTACCAGTCAACAGTACAACCTTAGACGGTTCCCTGTCTTCCGACGCCGATGGCACCATTGCCTCTTTCGCATGGGTACAGATTTCCGGGCCTTCAACTTCAGCCCTTACTGGCGCTAATACATCAACAGCTACCGCGGCCAGTCTGGTGGCCGGTCAGTATACCTTCCAACTTACGGTAACGGATAATGTGGGAGCTATTTCCAAAGCCAGTGTAAAAATTACCGTTGTTCCTGTCGCCGTGGGTCCTCAACCACCAATTGCCAATGCAGGAGCAGATCAAACGATTACCCTCCCGGCAAACACCGTAACCATTGACGGTAGCGCCTCCGCCGCACCTTCCGGGAATATTGTAAGTTATGCATGGACAGAGAAATCCGGTCCTTCTTCAGTAGGTCTTTCCGGTGCTGCCAAGAATACAATAGGCAACCTGATAGCTGGCGTTTATGTTTTCTACCTCACAGTAACAGATAATAATGGGGGAACGGGATCAGACTCAGTTATAATTATGGTCAATTCAGCTGCAAATCTTCCACCCGTTTCTAACCCGGGTGCAAGCATTAGCCTGACACTGCCAACCAATACCACGTTCCTGGATGGTACCGGCTCCTATGATCCGGATGGTACTATTACAACATATAGCTGGACACAGATTTCAGGTCCCAATACACCGACAATCGTGGGAGCAAATACGGCTACCCTGGATCTCGGCGGACTGATAGTGGGACAATATACTTACCAGTTAACGGTAACCGACAACAAGGGCGCGACTTCAAGTGCCCAGGTTAAAGTGAAGGTCGCCGCTGGTGCGAATCAACCACCCGTTGCGAACGCAGGGCCCGATCAAACCATTACTTCACCGGCAAGTTCAGTTATATTGAATGGTTCGGCGTCTTCCGATCCGGACGGCACGATAAAATCATACAGCTGGGTAACTGTATCCGGACCCGGTGCTATTACCATTAACAATTCCAATACGGTAACACCTTCCGCAGTTGGATTGCAGATCGGTCAATATGTATTCGAACTTACGGTGACTGATAACAGCGGTGCAACAGCGAAGGATCAGGTTATTGTGAACGTTCTTCCGCCATCTGTATTACCAAATCAGGCACCGGTAGCCAATGCTGGAACTAATCTGACTATAACGGCTCCAGTAAATAGTGTCGCGTTGAATGGTACCAATTCATTTGACCCGGATGGAACGATAACTGGCTATAGCTGGACACAGGCTTCCGGACCTTCAGCGGCAGTTATTTCTCTTGGAAACACCAGCACACCAGCTGTTTCGCAGTTGATCGTCGGACAATATGTTTTCCAACTGAAAGTAACCGATAACAATGGAGCGTCAAGTAATGATCAGGTTACCGTAACGGTTAATCCCGCGGTTTCCAAAGTGGATCTGCCACCAGTTGCCAATGCGGGCCCGAGCGATACGATCAGGTTACCGAACAATACTTTTACACTCGATGCATCGCAGTCTACAGATCCGGACGGTACGATTGCCAATTATCAATGGCAGCAGATCGGCGGACCAAATACAGCGAACAGTTCATCAATGAACAGTGCGCAGGTTGCTGTGAGTGATCTGCAGGCAGGTCAGTATGAGTTCCAGATTACAGTTACAGATAATGAAGGAGCCACTTCAACTGCGACCATGAAACTTATGGTTGAAGCTCCTCGTGATTCTACCCATAATAATAATAATAGTAACGGCAGCCAGTTCTTTGTGTTCCCGAATCCGGCACATGATGTTACTAGGGCAAAAATCACCAGCCCGATTACGGGAATGGTAAAGATCAATGTTTATGATATGAATGGCAGACTGGTTCTTGCAACAGAAGTTGAAAAATCAGATAATGTTGTTTATAAAACATTGTCCGTTAGCTCACTGGCACCTGGTATGTATACTGTACAGATCAATATTGCAAACAGAAAAACGATGGTAACCAAGTTTATTAAAAATTAGTACATAGGTTTTTTGGACGACCAATGACCCGCTCCGGCGGGTCATTTTTTTTATTGGCCGGAAGATCGACTGGTTGCGTCATCAAACGCAAAACGATTTATGTCCCGGACCTCTGCTTTGCGACTGGCTGATAATTAAGTAGTTTTGATTGGGCAAAAACCCGGACCTGTACAAAAAGAAAATGAAAGCCCTCCTCGTCATTGTAAGTATTGGAATTACGATTTTTTGCCTTTCTTTCAACGAAAAGCGCAGTCATGCGTACAGCAATTTATATTTTGAAGCCATCACGGAATTCAAATCAGAGCAATCTGCTCTGGAAAATACAATAAACAGTTCGAACCTTACTACGGAAGAAAATATTATGGCTATCCGGCAAGAAATAGAAAAGGCCAGGCTGAAACTAAAAGACATCGATTTCTGGCTTCGATATTTTGAGCCCAACGCCTATAGAAAAATTAACGGGCCGTTGCCGGTTGAATGGGAAAACGAAGTATTTGAAAAATTTGAACCGCCGTACAGAAGGGAAGGAGCCGGACTCTCCCTGGTTGAAATCTCTCTGGATCAAAAGCCGCTAAAAAAAGATTCATTGCTAGAGCTAATTAAAAAAAGTCAGGAGGCAATTAAAACGTTCGAAGCAGATTCTATAACAAGCCAGTTAAATTCATACAGTCATTTTTTCCTGGCCAACCGTTTGTTTTTATTAAACCTGGCGGCCGTATATACGACCGGATTTGAATGCCCTGATTCAAACAATATTATTCCCGAATTGCGGTCCATGCTTATGGGAACAAAAAATATCTACGATCATTACAATGAGAGCTTTCCTGAAACACCTTTGTCCAATGCGTATCTGGACATTTATAAAAAAACGATTTTATTTGTCAATGGCCAGCCCGCCGGATTCAGCGCCTTTGATCAATTTGATTTCATCAGGGATTACGTAAATCCGTTATTCGCGTTAAACCAGAAAATGATAAACGAGTATAATGTGACTTCGATTAACTTTAATGACTATACGCTGAACAATAATATTCAATCCATTTTTGATAAATCATTGTATACATCCCAGAGTACAAAAGGGGTATACTCCATGGTGGAAGATGAAAAAACGTTGGGAGAGATCCGGTATATTGGCAAGCTACTGTTTTATGACCCGATTTTATCCGGAAATAATATGCGAAGTTGTGCCTCCTGCCACAGGCCGACCCAATATTTTACCGATACAACGATCAGCACGGCCTTGCAATTTGACAGACAACATCATCTCCCAAGAAATACCCCTACTCTAATCAACTCCGTATATAATCATTTGATTATGTTGGATGGTAAGCATATTTCCCTCCAGGATCAGGGCAGGGACGTGATCACCAATCCAACGGAAATGAACAGCAATGAAAAAGAGATGCTCAAAAAGGTGCTCAGCTGTAAAGAATATCGGGAAGCTTTTAAAGGGTTTTTGAAACTGACACCTGAGGAAAGGGATATCACTTTTAATCATATTGTGTCTGCCATCACTTTTTACGATGGAAGTTATAGTCGTTTTTATTCTCCTTTTGACGAGGCTATGAATAATAAGGCCGAGGTATCAGACGAGGTAAAAAAGGGATTTAATTTGTTTATGAGTAAAGCGAAATGCGCAACATGCCATTTTGTTCCCAATTTTAACGGTGTGAAACCGCCTTATGTCGGTTCTGAATTCGAAGTCCTGGGAACACCTGAGGATACCAGTTTTAAAGAGTTAAGTTCGGATAAAGGAAGATATATGATTAACAAAGCACCGGAAACCCTGCATGCTTTCCGAACGGGTTCCATTCGGAATGCAAAATATACCGGCCCCTATATGCATAATGGAGTTTTTAAAACCCTGGAAGAAGTAATCGATTTCTATGATGTCGGTGGCGGACAGGGCAAAAAACTGATCGTGGAGAATCAGACTCTCCAGGGCGACTCCTTAAGATTAAACAAGGCGGAGAAAAAGGAACTGCTCGCGTTTATTTATTCCCTGAATGAGGATATTATTTTTGAAGAACCACCAAGTTCCCTGCCGTCTTCCTCCGACAAATCGCTGAATACAAGGAAAGTGGGTGGTGATTATTGAAATTTTTTATAAACCCCTTCATGAAATTCAAATCTGTTCTTTCGATTTGTTTGCTCGGCCTCTTTATCTGTTCGGCCTCTTTGGCTCAGTCGACCGGCCCGGCTCTCCTGCACGATCAATGGAAAGCCTACTGGATATGTGTTCCGGACGAGTCCCCAACCGGGTATGGAGTTTATTTGTTCCGGAAAACATGTAATCTTTCTTCGAAACCGAACTCTTTTATCATTCATGTTTCTGCCGATAACCGATATAAGTTATTCGTAAATGACATACAGGTATCTCTCGGGCCCGCGAGGGGCGACCTGGAACACTGGAATTTTGAAACCGTAGATATCGCTTCATTTCTCCATGCCGGCGTAAATATTATTGCTGCTAAAGTCTGGAACGAGGGGGATTGGAGGGCAGAGGGGCAAATCTCCCTGAGGACGGGATTTATTTTGCAGGGGGATAGTGAAGCCGGACAAGTGATCAACACGAATGAAACATGGAAGTGCATACGGGATAACTCTTACCGGCCCCTTCCATTTGTTACGTACGATTATTACGTTGCCGGGCCCGGTGAATTTATTGATATGAATATTTATCCGGATGGATGGAGAAAATCCGGATATTCAGATAGTTCCTGGAAACATGGGCAAAACATATCCAGAGGAACCCCAAAAAATCGGATTGGCGGATATGGAACTATAAATGATTGGATGCTTATGCCTTCTGTTATTCCCCAAATGGAATTAATGGAACAGCGCCTGATGAAAGTCAGGAAATCATCAGGCATTCAAATATCCAACGGATTTCCTTCGGACAAAACGCCCATTACGATACCAGCCAATTCAACAGTCACGATACTTCTCGACCAGGGTTTCCTGACCAATGCTTATCCGGAAATTTTTTTCAGTGGGGGAACGGGGGGATCCGTTTCATTGAGCTATGCCGAGGCATTATACACAAAATACCCTGCCAAAGGAAACCGGGACGAAGTCGAAGGAAAAACTTTTTTTGGCCGGAAAGACAGCATCCTTTCCAATGGTAGCAGGGATCAGTTGTTTACATCGCTCTTTTTCAGGACCTACCGGTACCTGCAAATGGAGATCAGAACGAAAATGGATCCGCTGATTATTGAGGATATCTATGGCCTGGCGACGGGCTATCCATTTCAATTCAATGCGCGACTGGAATCAGATAATCCGGAGCTCAATAAAATACTCGGTATCGGCTGGCGCACGGCGCGACTTTGTGCTATGGAAACTTATATGGACTGTCCCTATTACGAACAATTGCAATATATCGGAGATTCCCGGATTCAGGCATTGATTTCGTTGTACAACAGCGGTGATGAAAGGCTTTTACTCAATGCTATGAATGATATGGACAATTCCCGTCGACCGGAAGGTGTAACCCTCAGTCGCCATCCATCATATACGCCACAATATATTCCCACATTTTCTTTATGGTATATTGGCATGTTGCATGATTACATGATGTATGGAAGGGATAGTATGTACATTAAGAACAAACTGGCCGGCGAGCGCCAAATCCTTCAGTATTTCAGAAACTATCAGCAGGCGGATGGTTCGCTGAAAGGCCTTCCTTATTGGATCTATACGGATTGGGTGGTAGCTAAAGATTGGCAATCCGGGGTAGGACCCATGGGTAGGGATGGCAGTTCTTCTTTAATTGACCTGCAATTATTATGGGCATACGAGCTGGCTGCCGAACTGGAATCCAAAAGGGGGATGCCCTCTTATGCTACACTATATACCCAATACGCCAAACAGCTGAAAAAAACGATCCATAAAAAATATTGGGATGAAGGCAGAAAACTTTTCGCAGACAGACCAGAAAAAGATTTGTTTTCCCAGCACGCAAATGCGCTGGCCATCTTAACGGGCATGTTTGATAACAGAGACGCCAATTCTATCGGCAAAAGACTACTTTCAGATACTACGCTTGCACAGGCCTCTATCTATTTCAAATATTATCTGCACGGCGCACTGGTAAAAGCGGGACTTGGAAATGATTACCTGAACTGGCTGGATCAATGGCGGCAAAATATGAAAATGGGGCTGACGACCTGGGCGGAAATATCGGATATCAACAAGAGCCGCTCCGATTGTCACGCCTGGGGTGCCAGTCCGAATATTGAATTTTTCAGAACGGTGCTGGGCATAGACAGCGACGCTCCCGGTTTTACCAGGGTTAAAATAGAACCGCACCTGGGAGCATTAAAAAATATTCAAGGAGAAATTCCCCACCCATACGGGAAAATAAAAGCTGCCTACAAATTCGAAAATAATCAATGGAATATACAAATCGATTTGCCTCCAGGCACTACAGGTAAATTCATTTGGAACAATGCTTCTTTTCCATTGAAACCTGGACTTAATCTTTTTAAGCCGTTGTGACCTCAGCGGGGACCTGTTTTTGCAAACTCCTTTCAAAATGGATTTTATGAAATATAATTATTGCACATTACTCATATTCTTTATCGGATCAGCGGCCATGCTATCATACCGGAATGTGGCGCATCCGAAAACAACCGATGCTTTTTTATTCAAAAACCTTCGGTTGATTGATGGCAACGGAAATAATCCTGCGGAGAAAACGGATATGCTTATTCAGGGTGACGAGATAAAGGCCATTGGACCGGGTCAGTCGGTGGAACAGGCCCTGATTGTCGACTTAAACGGGAAAACAGTTATGCCTTGTCTGATCAGCACCCATGTGCATATTGGAACGTTAAAAGGACTTTCCAATAAGGCGGAGAATTATACTCGGGACAATATCCTGGCCCAGTTAAAAAAATACGAAGACTACGGTGTCGGCAATATACTCGTGATGGGAAGTGACCGGCCCATGTTGTTTGAAAATGGTTTGCGGGATTCTTCCGCGAAGGGGCTGATACCCGGCGCAAGAATTCATTCCGCAGGATATGGATTTGGAACGCCTCAGGGTGGCCCGCCGATTGGGTTTGGTTTTGATCAGATTTACAGACCTGCCAATGCAGCGCAGGTAGCCGGAGAAATGGACAGCCTGGCCATATTAAAACCCGATCTTGTCAAATTATGGTTGGATGATTTTGGGGGGCAGTATAAGAAAATGGATCCTTCCATTTACAAAGCGATCATTACAGAAGCGCATAAACACGGCTTGAGGGTGGCCGCTCATGTGTATTACCTGACTGATGCCCGCCGGCTGGTTGCAGATGGTATTGATATTTTCGCACATAGTATTCGGGACAGTTTGATTGATGACGCCCTGGTACAGGAAATGAAAGCGAAACACATTATATATATACCCACATTATCACTGGACGAATTTTCGTACATATATGCCCGTAAGCCGGAATGGATCGATGACGCATTCTTCAGGGCATCCCTGGAACCAGGTGTTTATGAAATGATCAGCTCGGAAAAATATCAGCATGATCTAAAAAATTCTCCTTCCTATACCCGGAATCAGCGTGGGTTTGAAACAGCGCTAAAAAATCTGAAAAAATTATTTGATGCAGGTATATGGGTGTCATTGGGAACAGACTCCGGAGCCCAGCCCGTGCGGACCCAGGGATTTTCCGAACACCTGGAACTGGAACTGATGGTGGAGGCCGGTTTAACGCCTTTGCAGGCGATCAGTATTGCTACGCGGAACGCATCCCGTTTATTAAAGATCGATAATCAATATGGAACCCTGGAAAAGGGAAAGATTGCTGATTTTATTATTCTGGATGGAAATCCTTCAACCGATATCAAAAATACCCCGAAGATTATCGCGGTATATAAGGCGGGAAAAAAAGTAAGCGAAGGTCCGGTTATCCGATAATCATCAGCCTTCGTACATATCCAATTGGAGCCGGATTTCCTCCAGATCCAATTCCTTTTCAATTTTGCGTATGATTTCTTCGCTGGATTCACCGCTTAAATGCAGCTTTTTAAGGGTTCTTCTTTCCACTCCGATTAGGTCAATCTGCAATTTTGAATACGCATTAAATATATTTCCAACATCATGCACTTCTTCCCCAAAATAATTTGAAGGCAGATCGGTTCTCTGTAAGCGATTGAACTTAACCTCATATTTACTCTTGATATTGTTCAACATTTCGCCATTTACACCGGAAAGGTTTTTTTCGATATATTGAATTGCATTGCTGACCACATTTGTTCGGATATCATACTCCTCAGCTGCTATCGAGTAGGGCTCAATTTTCAATCTTTTAACAACCCAGGGAATGGTAAATCCCAACAGGAGCAGGGTTGTCAGAATCACGCAAAAAGTAATATATATAATCAGGTTACGGTGAGGGAAAGTTTCGCCTCCCGGAAGCACGAGTGGAATGGACAAGGCAGCAGCCATGGAAACAACTCCACGCATTCCCGACCATCCAAAAATGATTAGGTTACGTGGATTAAACCGTCGCTTTGCATTTATTCTCTTGGACATATAAGGAATCAGACTACCCGGTATAACCCAGATAAAGCGAACGATAATTACAACAGCACTGATTGCCAATCCATACAATACCAGTTCTTTAATTGAATAATCGCGAATACCCTCCATTACATTGCGCAGCTGCAGCCCTATTAAAATAAAAATCAGACCGTTTAAGATATAAATGATTACCTGCCAGACAGAATAAGCCATTATCCGGCTTTCATTCGTAAAAATTTCGCCGGAACGAAAGGATAAATAAAGTCCCGTGGTAACGACCGCGAGCACTCCGGACAAATGAAAAAGTTCAGCTAACATATAAGAGGCAAAAGGAGTAAGTAAAGTGAGTGTCGTTTCGATAATCGGTTCACCAATAAAATATTTATGAATGAGATACATCAGATAACCAACGGCAAGACCAACGGCAACCCCTGCCAATACCACCCAGACAAAATTTAATCCAGCCTGCCAAAGCACAAAGTTGCCGGCCATGATTGCGGCCAAAGCGTATTTGTATGCAATCAGGCCACTGGCATCGTTTATCAGACTTTCCCCCTCTAAAATGGCGATGAGCCTGGGATCCAATCCCAGACCTTTGGTTACTGTGGTGGTAGCTATGGCATCCGGAGGCGAAACAATTGCGCCAATTAAAAAACAAAGGGGCCAGCTGATATCCGGAATAATATAATGAGCCACGATTGCCACGACTGTTGTTGTTAGTAAAACCAGACCCACAGCAGCCAGAGATATGGATCTGTAATAGGTTTTAAATTCGTGCCAGCTGGTATTCCAGGCAGCTCCGTATAATAATGGCGGAAGGAAAACGATAAACACAATATTGGGTGATAATGAAATGTTCGGTAAGCCCGGAATAAGACTGATCACAAGTCCCGAAAGAACAAGAGCAATCGGGAATGGGAATTTATATTTATTGGACAAGACGACAATAAAAGCGACTCCGAACAATAAGAAAACAATTATTCCGATATTTTCCATCCCGAAAAAATCTGTTAAACTATTTATTTATTACAGATAACATAAATTCCAGTTCGTCTTTGTCCGGGAGCACTTGCTTTCCGGAAAGTTTATCAAAAATCATCGACTGGTAATCCTGTTTATTAAAAGCTGGCCAATCCGGTAATGGTTTTGCATTTGGGTTGGATCGTGAAATAAAATTTGCCCAATAGTCTGACATCAAATCTGCCAGTTGAATATCGGCTGGTTCCCAGGGACGATGAAGAAATTTTAAATTGTTCATGACATAGGCCACTTCGCCGGTATGAAACGCTCCATATTTTACATATTCTCCGGTAGCGGGTAACTTTCTGGAAAAGTAATACACATATACAGGCGATTTACCTCTGGCACTTTGTAAACCTGCCCATTTAAATCCTGAAACAGCGAATATCATATCCCTGCTCAGTTTCATTTGGGAGAGCTTTGCTTCTTCTTCCGTATGGGCAGGATAATATTTTAAAAATTGATCCGCGTCCGGCCCATATTTATCTTTGGCTTCCTGCTGAAACGCTGCTACGGTTTTAAAACCATTTACAAAACTTTCATCGGCATTCCAGCCGATCATTAGCGGAACATTATTTTCCTGTCCGTCATTAAAAATTTCTGAAACCGATTTGGGTAACACATATCCATCCACGATGGGCCCGTGGCTTGCCGGAAACCTCATCAATTCGCTGGCAGGCTCATTCCGAAGTTTTTCCAGGGACTCGGCGTGCAGGGAACGGGCCAGTTCGAGGCCCTGATGTTCTGCAGTATCCAGGCCGGGCATTTTGCCGACCAGCATGGAGCCACTTTCGGAAATGGCTTTTCTAAAAAGCCCTTTTGCAACAGGCGAAGCGACCAGGCAATTCACACTCATGGAACCGGCCGACTGGCCCGCAATCGCTACGTTATCCGGGTCACCACCGAAAGCAGCTATATTTTTTTTAATCCATTGTAAAGCGGCAATCTGATCGAGCAATCCATAATTTCCCGATGCTTTTACAGGCGACTCTTTGGTCAGATCCGGATGGGCAAAAAAACCGAACACGCCCACCCGGTAGTTGATGGAGACAAATACAATTCCTTTTTTTGCCATGGCTTCGCCATCATAAATGGGTACAGCAGTGCCACCAGTTACAAATCCGCCACCGTAAATCCAGACAAAAACGGGTAATTTATCTCCCTTGCGGGCTTTTGTCCAAACGTTCAGATATAAGCAATCTTCACTGATGGGAGATTCGGGAATCAAAAATTCTGAAGTGTATACCATAAAAGGAACCGGCTTTCCCTGCATCGGACTGGGGCCATAAACATCACATTTTTTTACGCCTTTCCAGGGTGTTACCGGCTGGGGAGCTTTCCAACGCAATTCGCCAAGAGGGGGAGCAGCAAAGGGAATTCCTTTGTAAGCAACTACATCGCTTGTTACACTTTTTATTCCGGAAACCAATCCGGTTTCAATCTGAATAGCATCCCCGGCTCCGGCGGTCTTATAAGAATAAAAAAGTACGGAAGAACCCGTTAGCATCAGAAAGGCGGAGAATATGAAAATTTTCTTCATGCGGAATTGTTGAAAATATGTCAAATGAAATTACTATTATTTAATTTTCTCAATATCATCCATTTTCCAGCTCCTGTCAAAATATGCTTTAGTCGGGCCATAAAAACGCATACTCCCGAACCCCCGTTTTCCGGGAGCGGTATCCTGCGGGTGCAGTTAACGGTTAAACCGGGGGATTTGAAGTAAAGATAAAATATTGGGATACCTTTAAAAAGTCTCAAATTTTTTAAAAATGCACAAACTATCCAAAATAATATCTATCGGCTGCGCATCTGCTTTTTTTTTAGTAGCCTGTCAGCATGCTTCAGAAGATACCGGCAAAACCAATGCTGCGGGAGATTCTACAACGGTATCAAAAGATCCGCTTCCCTCCTGGAACGAAGGAGCAGTAAAGCAGGATATTATGGCGTATGTCAGTAAGGTTTCCAAAGAAGGCAGTCCTGATTTTGTTCCGGTAAAGGATCGTATTGCAACCATTGACAACGACGGTACACTATGGGCGGAAATACCTCTTGTGCAGGAATTATTCGCTTATTACCGGGTGAAAAAAATGGTTACCGCAAATCCTGCTCTGGCAAAAAAACAGCCCTTTATGGCTGTTATAACAAAGGATAAAGCCTATTTTGAAAAAGGCGGCGAGAAAGCGCTGATTCAATTGGTAGGGGCTACGCATACCGGCATGACGGAAGATCAGTTCGAAGCCGATGCTAAAGATTTCTTTTCAACGGCCACTTATCCCGGACGAAATGTACCCATCAGTAAAATTGTTTATCAACCGCAAATCGAGTTGTTGAATTATCTGCGTGCGAATGGCTTCATGACGTATATTGTTACCGGAGGGACTATTGAACTGGTGAGGACAATTTCTGATTCATTTTATGGCGTTCCCAAAAATCAGGTTGTGGGAACTACTTTTAAATATGTATTCACCGACAGCAATCGCACCATCATGCGTGAACCAGCCATCGACCTGCTTTGCGATAAAGCAGGCAAACCGGTAGGCATCCAGGTGCATATTGGCCAGAGACCAATATTTTCTATGGGTAACGAACGGTCGGGAGGAGATATAGAGATGTGTAAATTTTGCCAGAGCAATCACTATCCCTCTTTCCAGATGATCGTCAATCACAATGATTCCACGCGTGAATATTATTACCAGGAAAAAGATTCTGCTTCATTAAAGGCGGCAGCCCAATATAAATGGCATGTCATCAGCATGAAGGATGACTGGAAGACGATTTTTCCGCAATAATCAGGAATAATGGTATTCAATTATCAGACTATTTGGATTCCTTCGAAATGGCATTGTTGTCTACAAATTCAAGCGCTCCTGAAGGACAACGATTTACCTGCTCACGGATTCTTTCTGCAGGAGCACCGTTGGGGTCAATCCATTTTTTTATTGTTGGTTTGAAAACCTCCGGTAACTGTTTCCAACAACGCGCGGAATGCTGGCAGAATTCGGGTTTCCAAAGGACTGTAATTTCTTCGTTACCGTATTTAATCGTCTTGGTTTCCTCCGTTTTAAAAATAAATGTGCGGAGTTTGATATCATTTTCAAGAATCTTAGAAATAGGACAGAGGTCCGCTATTTCCTTTAATTTAGTTTTCTGCTCATCCGGAACAGCATTCCCGAAAATAATATCCCGGTCGATAATGGTGGTAAGTTTTTCATTGACCGTTTCCTGGTATAAATTGACGTTAACCGTTATTAAGGGAATGTCCCAGTTTTTGCGGTCAATATACATTCGCAAAGTGATTAGTGCACAGGATGCCACGGCGGATAATAATAAAGTGTGAGGATCCGGCCCAGAATCCTTACCACCAGACGATGGGGGTTCATCAGCTATTAATTTCCCGTTCCGCCATTCAATGGTGCATTGGTATTTTTCGGTGCCGATGGTAGCAGCGATCGGTTTTTCGAATTTATATTGCATGATTGGGTTTAATTTGTATATTCAAAAATATGCAAATTGAACTTTAGTTTCGACTTCCCTTATATCATTTGGGGATGATATCCCTTTGAGCCCACCATTTTCGATAAGGGACTTCTGGGATCAGATCCCGCCTTCAATTTGTTAAGCACATACCGGAAATCATATTTGGGCAGCCAGCCAAGTTCCTTTCTGGCGCGTTCATTAACATACACTCTTTCGATTAGCGGAAACATTTTCCAAGCCAGTCTGGCATACACCTGCTGATATTCGGGGAAAATTCGTTTTACAATCCCGGGAGCGTCCCTGTGTAAATCGTACAAGTCATCAATTGAAAAAGGACTCGTTGCACTAATAATATATCGGTTGAATCCAATGGCAGGAGCTTTCTCCACGGCGAGCATATGTGCGCTTACGACATCCTCCAGATCCACTCTTCTGTACAGAAACTCATTTGCTTTTATGTTTCCGTCTTCATAGGCATCCCGGATTGTTTTCTGATCATCTTCTTCAGGAAAAAATCGCGATGTTTTCAGAATGATGCAGGCCATTTCGTAATTACGATGAAAAAGCCTGCAAAGTTCCTCAGCTGCTGTTTTTGTTACTCCATAAATATTTTTAGGCAGCGGTATAATATCCTCCGTTATCCAGGCAGCCGGCTTCCCCGGGGCAGGCGTGAGCGCGTCTCCGAAGGTACTGGTCGTGCTGGTAAATACAAATGATTTAACGCCGTTCCTGACAGCCTCTTCCAGGAGATTGAGTGTTCCCGTAATATTTGTATCAATGAAATCCTGGTGGTTATGACTGGCGACATGGGGCTTATGTAAAGTCGCGGTATGCAACACCGCTTCCACACCAATCAAACACTGTTTCACAAATTGCCGGTCCGAAATGGATCCAACCAGGCTGGTGAATGCTGAAGGTATGATGTCCATACCCGAAACGATATGAGAGGTCCCCTTTAGGGTACGCATCAGCGCCTCTCCCAGATGTCCGCTGCTTCCTGTTACTAAAATCCTCATGATGTTCCGGTTTAAAGCATCAAATTAAATAAATAATTAAAGGCACGCAGGGAATGTTTAAACCCCGGCATCAAAATTCCATCTCTATGCCGTGGCAGATATAGATGGCAAAAGTCATAAAATGAAAAATAACTTATTTATCTTTCTTTAAATTTTTTAGAATACAGTGAAAAGGGCAGTATTTGTTCTGATATCTTCCTTGTTTTGCAGTTATTTATTTGCTCAGCATACAGAAGAAGCCGAAAACCTGGTCCGGGAGGGTGTTTCTTTGGAGGACAGCGGCAAATCTGAGTTGGCCATAACGCAGTACCAGAGAGCTCTTGATCTGGACAAAGACAACCTGATGGCATTGACAGAAATGGCTTATAGCCTCCTTTCGGTCGGGCAATATGAAGAAGTTATCAAATATTGCAAAAAAGCCATAAAAACACACAAGGGGGAGGAGGATCTGAAGATCGTATACGTATCCTATGGCAATGCATACGATATGTTGAAAAAAACAGATAAATCAATTGGTATCTACGATGAAGGAATAAGGCTCTTCCCGGAATATTTCCAGTTATATTATAATAAAGGGGTCTCATTGTCCGGCGAAAATAAAAACGAAGAGGCCATTACCTGTTTCCAAAAATCGGCCACGTTGAATCCCAACCACGCAAGTTCCCACAATGCGATCGGAAATCTTCTGTTGTTGAATAATCAAAAAGTACCCGCACTGCTGGCGTTTTGCAGGTTTTTAGCCATAGAACCGGAAAGTAAAAGATCGGGAACAGGTCTTGAAAATGTACACAAGATTATGGATGGAAATGTTTCGGTCTCCGAAAAAAAATCGATTACGGTAAATATAAGTCCGGATATGCTGGAAGAAAACATGAAAAACGGAAAACAAAAGTCAAACAACTTTTCTTCCACCGAGCTACTCCTGGCGGTCTCTGCAGGCCTGGCATATGATAGCAGTAACCGGAATAAAACGGAGGTTGAACAATTTAAAGGAAGATTTGAAGCGATATGCGGCTCTCTGAAAGAAACCGAAAAAGACAACTATGGTTTTTACTGGGATTATTATGTTCCTTATTTTACGGATATGAACGACAAGGGACTTATAGAAACATTTTCATATCTCGCGTTCGCTTCGTCAGGAGATCCGGATGTCTTGGAATGGCTAAAATCACATAAAACGGAGATAAGCAATTTCTATAAGTGGTCTGACGCATTTGCCTGGCGGATAAATTAATCATGGCTGACTTGCCGAAAAATGGCGGCCCTGAATTCAAAATAATATTTTATTACATTATATAAATAGAAAAATGGATTATAAAAGAATGCCCATTGAAATAGAAGCCCCGGAAAATCTCGGCTATGAAAATATCGACTGTAATCTTTCTGAAAGTTCATTTACGGACCAGCGTTTAAGCGATTTGGGCATTTCCATTGATGACCTATTGCTATTTTACGGCGACCATAAAGGCAAACATGATTTAAGGGAATTGATTGCCTCCGAAATAAAACTCAGGCCAGATGATGTAATGACAACGGCCGGGGCTGCCAATGCGCTCTTTATCGTTTCAACATCACTTTTGAATAAAAACGACCATATCGTCGTTGCCAAATCAAATTATGCCACGAATATTGAAACCCCACGGACAATCGGAGCCAGACTTTCTTACATCAACATGAGGTTTGAAAATGAGTACAAGCTGGATATAGAGGAACTGGAAAGTTTAATTACTGAAGATACCAAACTAGTCAGCCTGACTTATCCGCATAACCCGACAGGCGTTCTGATAGATGAAGAAACGCTAAGAAAAATTGTTCAACTGGTGGAAAGAAAAAATACTCATTTGCTTTTTGACGAAACTTACCGCGAAATGAGTTTTGCCCGGCCGTTACCGGTCGCCGCCAGTCTGTCCGACAGGGTAATCAGTGTGAGTTCCATGTCCAAATCATACGGATTGCCAGGTATCAGAATGGGCTGGATTATATGTCAGAATAAACAATTGATGGAAACCTTCCTTGCTGCAAAAGAACAGATATTGATTACAAATTCTGTAATTGACGAAGAAATAGCTTATCAATATTTAATGAAAAAGGAGCAATTGTTTCGTCCGGTGAAAGCCAAAATTCAAAAGAACTTTTTGGCATTAAAATATTTTATGCGAAACCAGAACCTGCTGGAGTGGGTGGAACCGCAGGGTGGATGTGTTTGTTTCCCGCGCATAAAGAAAGATATCCATATTGACACAGCAGCGTTTCAGGAATTGCTTCTGAATAAGTTCAGGACCTATGTGGGCCGTGGTCACTGGTTTGAAGAAGACGGGCGTTATATGCGGATAGGGTATAGCTGGGAAGGAACTGAAAAATTGAAAAAGGGACTATTGAACATTTTAAAAACAATTGAAGAGGTAAGCGATAACTGAGCAAAAGCCATTGATTGTTTACTTTTTCGATGACCATATGTTAATATTAAAAATGATATAGGGCTGAGATAAAACAATTTTCAAAATTGAAAATAAATAAATGAATCGGCGCTTTTCTGGCTGACGATTATACAAATGACCAGGAATGCCCAGAAACAGGCAAATACCCACCAGGAAGTTTTTTTGGCCACCTGAAGTACGCTTGTATTACGCATGAGCCAGTGAAAAATAAACATCAGGGCTACGACCCCGCTTACTTTTAAAATATCTATTGTTGGTAACAGGGGAGCCGCATTTTTTGATTGCCCAAACATGGCCACCAGCAGTCGCCAGGCCATGGAAAAATCTTTTGCCCGGAAAAATACCCACGTAACATTTACCAAAAAAAATGTTCCTAAAGCAAGTAATACATTTTGAATAAGTTTATTTTTTACCAAGGCAGGAGCAAAACCTGCCTGTATAAGAACTTGTTTTGCTGGTGAGCGCATTTCCTTATTCCCAAATATTTGTGTAAACCCTTTTTCGATGCAAAGGTATATGCCATGCAGGGCACCCCAAACCACAAAGGTCCAGGATGCACCATGCCATAGGCCGCCAAGCAGCATGGTGATCATTAAATTAAAATATGTTCTGATTTCGCCTTTCCGGTTTCCGCCTAAGGGAATATATAAATAATCGCGAAGCCATGACGACAACGTAATATGCCATCTCCTCCAAAAGTCAGTAAATCCAATAGCCGCATAAGGATAGCGAAAATTTTCCGGTAAAATAAAACCCAGTGACATAGCCACACCAATGGCGCAGGTTGAATAACCGGCAAAGTCAAAGAATATTTGTCCGGAAAAAGCAAGTACACCCATCCAGGCGTCTAGTCCCGGGAGCGGACGTGGAAAACCAAATACGTTATTTGCAGTTCCTGCCAGCAGGGTGTCGGCAACGACAATCTTCATGAACAGACCAAGGGAAAGCAAAAATAATCCCTGCAGCAGTTGTTGGCGTGTCGCTTTGTGGGGATGCTGGAATTGGGGAACAAGTTGTGGCGGACGTACGATCGGACCTGCAACCAAATGTGGGAAAAATGTAACGAAGAGTGAAAAATCCAGGATGGACCTGACGGGCTCACTTTTTCGTTTGTACATGTCAATAGTATAGCAGAGCGTAGTAAAAGTGTAAAACGAAATACCCGCCGGTAAAATGATATTTGGTTTTGCCGGATGGAAATTCAGTCCCAGCGCATTGACAAGCGTTACAAAATTCTCAAGTAAAAAACTGCCATATTTAAAAAAACAAAGCATGCCCAGGTTCCCGATAAGACTCAGTACCAGGAGTAATCTTTTCTTGTGTTTATTTTCCTGGGTGTATAGGGCACGTCCGACAAAATAATCAACCAGGGTTGAAAGCCAGAGGAGCAGAACAAAAGGTGGGTTCCATGCTGCATAGAATAGATAACTGGCAATCAGAAGGTTTATTTTTTTTGTTCTCCAGGACAAAAAAGGCAGATTATGCAAAAGCAGCATGACCGCGAAAAAGACGATGAAAGTATAGGAGTTGAATACCATAACTTATCGTTTAACAGGATTAGCTGAGGAATTGGAAGTTCCGCGAAAAGTCCAGCTCTCCCTTTCTTTCAAAATATTAACCAATGCCGTCGTATAATTTATCGCGTCTTCAGGTGTAAGATGTGATTCCTCCAGACAAACAAAATATGCTGTCTCGGGATAATCGGCATAATAAAATCCTTCTGTCCGCGTGGATTTTAATAAAAGGTCCCAATACTGACTTCGGGGATAATCCCTGTTTTCTCTTTCCAAAAATTTTCCTGAAGACGGAGGCCGGACAAATACCACTATTCCTCCCCGGGATCTTATTTTGTCAATGGATATTTTCAGTTCGTGAAAATAAGCATCCAGCGCACTGCCCTTAATGGGTTTTGATTTGTTCAGGGCGGCTCCATCTGACCAGTATTGAATCAGTCTGTTTTGAAATTCTTTGTTTTCTAAGAACATAGGCGTCATAGAAGCCTGGCGTTCCTGGCTGAATTGAGAAAAGTCTTTGGGAGGACCATTTCTAATGACAATTCCCGGCCTGTTAGGTATATTAAGTCCATTTAATAGTGCATTCAGTCCGAATTTTCCTTCTTCCAGAAATACGAAATTTGATTCCAGCACATAATCAAATGCGGCATTCACTTTTTGAGCGGGTGTTTCTTTTTGAAAGTATTCAATCGCATCTCTGGCAGACTTTTCCCTTTGAACACTGTCCATTGAAAAAAAAGCATGTTCCTGCACATCCATAATTACTTTTCCCCTGAAATTTTCGTCTCTGGCCAGGTTATGCAAAACCGGTCTGGGGGATGTTCCTACGAGGGCCAGTTGAATGGCATCTTCACCGGTTAATGCTTTCCAGGTTGGAATGTCAATATCGAATTTTATCCTCGAACTGCCGATAAAAACTGTCGCCCGGTCCGAAGGGGCATAAACCTTTTTTCTTGCGGAGGCCCATATAACCTTGTCGTCATTGAAAGAAATAGCATAGCCTTTACTCCTCCAGAAGAATTCCCAAAAAACGACAAAAATGATGATAAGGACAGCAGCAGCAATAAAAGATTTTGTAAAATCATTTGATTTCATACAAAATAATTAAGGGTTATTCGTTCGATAGTATGTGCTGTCTACAGATTCTGCGTGACTAATGAAATCCGATGATTTCCCGCCTCACGACAAAAGTTAATGGTTGTTGGGCCTTAAGTTAAATTAAATATCGGATTATGGCTAAAAAAAATCTTATTATTTACTTACATTCATAGGAGATTCTGATTCCGTTTTTACTTCTGCTTTAATTGTGAACGTTATGAAACGTCGGAGTGCCTTAAAAAATATCGTGATTGGATATGGCAGCCTGATTTCACTGCCATTCTGGATGGAGGCCATGAATAAATCAATTGCAATTATTTTATTGACCTCGTTCCTGATCAACGGATCTTCATTTGGCCAAAAACCGTTATACACTTTTCCTCTTGGCGTGCAGGCTTATACTTTTCGTAAAAGTTTCCCCCTGAATGTTGCGGCTACACTGGATACGATCAGGATGATGGGATTTACCGAAATGGAAGGAGGCGGCCGGATGGCCCCGGCAGATTTCAGAAAATTATGTGACGAACGGGGGATCAGCATACCTTCCACCGGGGCCGGTTATGACCAGTTGGTAAAATCTCCGGACTCGATCGCGGCGATTGCTAAGATCCTCGGTGCCAGATATGTGATGTGCGCGTGGATACCGCATAATGACGGCGTACTTACGATTGAAAACGCAAAAAAAGCGGCGGAAGATTTTAATAAAATTGGTAAAATTCTAAAGGAACACGGCCTCATCTTTTGCTATCATGCGCATGGATATGAGTTTCAGCCATATGAAAATGGTAATCTGCTGGATTATATATTTCAAAATACGAATCCGGAATATGTATCCTTTGAAATGGATATATTCTGGATTCAGTTTGGTGGCGGAGACCCTGTGGCGCTTATGGAAAAGTATGGCAACCGTTGGAAACTTATGCACTTAAAAGATCTAAGGAAAGGAACAAAAAAAGACCTTACAGGAGGTACCTCTCCCGAGAATGATGTGCCGCTGGGTACCGGGGAAATTGATATCCCTGCCGTGCTGAAAGAAGCAAAAAAAATCGGAATAGAACATTATTTTATTGAAGACGAAAGCAATCAGGTGAATGAACAGGTCCCGCAAAGTATCCTTTACCTGAGGGGATTGACAATTCAGTAAGTATTCACCTGTAAATTACAGCCAGTCAACCTAAGAAAATTGTTGAGACAACCGGAAATTATATTCTGTAAATGGCAGTAAAGCCGGCTAAGCTTCCCCCAAAGGGAAGAATAGTCAGATGCGAAGACTTGCCCGGTTTAATTTTGTGAAACTGGGGCACGAGTATTCCTGATAATGTGCCGACTGTTGCACCTACAATAACATCCGTGAGAAAATGCATGCCGGCATAATTTCGCATATACGCGGTTGCCGCAGTCATTGCACCCGCGCCAGGATAAAATACCCATTTTAATTTTGAATCCGGGTGATAATCTGCATAGATCTTTGCAGTAAAAAAAGAGGCGGTGGCTACAAGCGCCAGTTGATATTGTCTTTGTTCAGCGCCTGGACCAGGGCTTCAGTAGGGGCTTCTTTTTTGGAAATCTGCGAAAAATTATACGCAGTAAAACCGGCTGCAACAACCGTTACCGGTATCTCCTTTTTCAACCAGTTAAACCAATTGACAAATAATGCTAAAAATGGTAAATATTATTGATGGTGTGTCTGCAACCGGCCGGATCAGTTTTCAGCCTTGACTATGTGCCGGTAAAACCCTTCAATAATGAAAGTTCCCACGGTGGCGCCACCATCCTGTTTGCCAATGGAGTCATCCTGGTAATAAGCAGCCCTGCCGTGCTGAGCCTTCATTAGGGTTGAGGCTGCCAGGCCTTCCCGTGCGGCGGCCCGTGCAGCTGTTATTCCTTTAATTAAAGATTGATGATCGTTAGTGACTGTACGCATGGCCAGGGCAGCAGGATATAAAGTGTCTATAATCGTTTTATTTCCCGGAACCGATTTTCCTCTTTCCATGATGGATTTGACGAAGACTTCGAAGAAAATGGTCAGCTCTTCGGGCCCGAACTCCCCGGCTTGTTCGTTGGCTTTTCCGCCTTTCATAAACCCGGTAGCCAGCAAAGTACCCATTGTGGAAGGGGCAGTTTTAGCGATGACCATCCCGATTCGAATCATTAATTTCCCCGGAATCTTTTCTTCCGACCGGACCACCTCATCATATGCCGCGGAGAAAGCCCGGTTCATCGTGATGCCGAGGTCTCCATCACCCATTGCACTATCCAGTTCCGTGAGGGTTTCTTTCTGATCATCCATCATTACTTTGATCTCATGGATTATCAATCGGATATCCTCCGCCGTCAGTTCCTGCATCGAGTCATTTTTAGATTTGAAACTGCGTAAAGAAAGCTGAGTTTGCAGGTTTTGAAACCAGTCTTTTCAATTCTTCATCCAACTTTAATAGCGAAATGGAAGCTCCTGCCATTTCCATACTGGTGGCAAACTCTCCTACGTAAGTATTAAAAACCCGGATCCCTTTTTGTTTCAATATTTCATGCAGTTTCCTGGTCATAATGTAGAGTTCTTCTTTTGGAGTCGCGCCTAGTCCGTTTATTAACATGGAAACTTCATCCCCCTTCACATAAGGCAGATCGCCCAGGATCCGGTCGGCCATTTGTTGAACGATATCGTCTGCTTTTTGAAGTGTTCCCCGGCGAATACCTGGTTCTCCATGAATGCCCATACCAATTTCCATTTCGTTTTCGCCAAGAGTGAAAGACGCTTTCCCGACTTCGGGCACGATACAAGGCGTCAGGGCAACTCCCATAGTCCTGACATTCGCACATGCTTTTTCGGCGACTCTTTTAACCTCTGCGAGCGTAGCCAGTTCATCGGCCATAGCGCCGGCTGTTTTAAAAGCATAAAAGATTCCAGCCACACCCCGTCTTTTGCTTTCTTCGCCTTTTGGCGCGGACGCGACGTCTTCGCCGGCAATCACCTGTTCAACCTGGATTCCTTCCATGTCCGCCATTTCTGCGGCCATATCAAAATTCATGATATCACCCCCATAATTTCCATAGATATAGAGTACGCCGGCGCCCCTGCTGATGGCTTTCGTAACTTCCAGCATCTGGTCGGAACCTGGCGATTGAAATACGCCACCGACCGCACAGCCGTCGAGAAGCCCTTCTCCGACATAGCCCAAAAAAAGGGGAAGGTGCCCGGAGCCGCCGCCTGTAGCTATCCCGACTTTATCTTTTTTCCCCGGACCGGCTTTAATAATGCATCGCAGATCCCCGGCTGCCGTTGTGAGCTGACCCGGATGAGCGATCAAAATTCCCTGAAGCATTTCATCCACAAAAAGAACCGGATCATTCATTATTTTTTTCATGATTATCTTATTTGATCAGTAAAATGGTAGTATGGAACTCTTATATATTCAATATTGTTTGGCGGTAATGATCAGGGAAAGACCCAGCAGATAAAGGAAGAACATAGCCAGCAGGTATTTATTTACCGACCTGGGAGCGAGCCTGAATTCTTTCCATACCAATACGCCCCAAATCACAGCCACCATAGTGGCACCCTGGCCGAGCCCATAGGAAATGGCCGGTCCTGCTTTATCGGCCGACAAAGTCATCAGTGAGAATCCAAGACACCAGATCAGTCCCCCCAGTATTCCAATCCAATGATCCTTCCAGCTTCCCTTAAAATATTGATTTCCGGAAATGACCGGCCCGGTCAATGGTTTACGCATCAGGTAATAATTCCATAAAAATGAAGATGCCAGTAGTCCAATGGAAAAAAATACAATGGCCGTATAAGGAGTCAGTTTTCCTGCTTCCGGTATGACCAATGTGGGTGAGATGGAATTCACGAGCAGGGGATAGAAAAACCCCATAAAGATTCCCGTGCAAATCGATAGCAGGATTCCTTTAGTGACGGATTTTTGTCCGGAAGAAGGGATCTTGCTATAAGCCAGCCCATCCAGGATGATCGCCAGAACAATACTGGCCAGTCCACCGAAAAGTATCCAGGGATTACCTACCGGTTTTGTTATATAGCCCGATATTACGCCCAGGACCAGGGCCAGACCGACGCCGATTGGGAAGGCGATGGCCATGCCGGCAATATCTATTACAGTTACCAGCAACACGTTGGACAAATTAAAAATGGCCCCCGACAGGAAGGCATAACCCAGATTCTTAAAATCCGCCTGTGAAAGATCAGCGGTAAAAGAACGCCCTTCATGGCCATGGCTTCCCAGGGTAAAAGCCAGCAGTAAAGAAAAAATTAGTACGCCGATGGAATAGTCCCAGTAATAAAGTTGAAAAAACCAGTTCTTTCCGGTGAGTTTCATCGTATTGGCCCAGGAACCCCAGCAAAGCATGGTAATAAGACATAAGAATACGGCGGTTTGATATGATTCAATTATGACCATAAATGGCAGCTTTCGTTTGTTTAAAACTACTTTATTAACTCATGCAATCTATCGGTGAGAAAAAAAAATGCAGGCTGATGTAGAAATGATGTAGTTCGGTCAAGCGGTCGTTCCGACCAGTCGGCGTGGGGTTAATAGAATATTCATTTCTCAGGGAGCAGCGTTTGTTTGAATTCAGGTTTAAAAAATGATTAAATTTAGAATGCGGAAGTAAAATAACAATCGTAAAAATATTTGATATGGATAAGAAATTAAAAAAACACGCTGAGGAAGAATCAAGTAAGCCAGTGGTTTATGGAAATCCGGAATATTCAGCCGATGAAGATATCTACAGCAAAGAAAAAAGGGTAGGACTTGAGGAGGAAGATGATCAATCCGTTAAAGGGTCCGCCAAAAAAATAGTAACGGGAGAAGATCTGGATGTTCCCGGAGCTGAATTGGATGATACCGATGAACAGATCGGGGAGGAGGATGAGGAGAATAATTACTATAGCCTGGGAGGCGATGACCACGATGATCTCGAAGAAGATAAGGGAGAATAACAATATTTATTGTCCCCTTTTTTGATGTTCACTCGTCAGGATATTATCAATTCATTCAAAAACTAAAATCATGAAAGAGTATTTATTATTGCTGAGAGGCGGCAGGCCGATTACGAGCAAGACAGAAGCTGAAAACAAGGCAGAAATGCAGTCCTGGGGCGCCTATATGGGTAGCCTGGGAGAAAAAGGACAATTGGTTGGTGGTCTGCCCCTGGTATCAGGTGGTATGGTTGTATCCCCAAAAGGTTCTCTATCTGAACCCGTCAATGCAACAAAAGAAGGTATTGTCGGAGGCTACCTGATTGTAAAGGCCGATAGCCTTCAGAAAGCATCAGAATTAGCAAAAGCCTGTCCGCATATTGCGAACGACGGGAATATTGAAGTAAGGGAAATTGCGCCCATGCCGGCCATGTAAGCTATTCATCTTAAAGTGCCACTGTTATAAATGGTGGCACTTTAAGATTGAAGACCTGCTAGAAAAGAAATTCCATGAGATGAAGGCCGTGCACGCTAAAGTTAATCTTCGCATTTGCCGCATCGACATTCCAGTTACCGGTTACCGGTAATACAGCAATCAATACTGCCAACGGGAGGATTTGTTTAAATTTCATGTTCTTTGTATTCTTACGGATATGGTATCTATAAAATACGACAACCGGGGAATTGCAGTTGCGTTTTCATAGGTGGTGCGTAACTTTAAAAAAAGAAGAACCCGGATTTATGAATCCTTTTTTATCAGAAGAATCATCAGATAAGCGCCAGTCGCCAATCGATATGACTGAAGATGCTTTTCGTGAAACCGGTCACCGGTTGATTGATGATATTGCAAACTTTCTTTCATCCCTCGCGAAACTCCAGGTAACAACGGCTCCCAATCCGCGTTCCCTGGCGTTAAAACTTCCTGATATGTTCCCGGTGAACGGTATGGATCCTTCTCTGTTGGTAAAGGAAACCTGGCAGCTGCTTGTTAATAATAGTTTGTTGAACGGACATCCCAGGTTTTGGGGATATATCACTTCTTCACCCGCACCCATCGGGATATTGGGCGACCTGCTGGCATCTGCGGTGAACAGTAATTGTGGTGCTTTTGTACTTTCCCCTATGGCGACCGAAATCGAAAAACAGATTATCCAATGGCTTGGTGAACTGATCGGTTACCAGGCGGGCGGAGGAATTATGGTAAGCGGTGGCAACATGGCAAATTTTGTTGGATTTCTCGCCGCGCGGAAGGCAAAAGCGGCTTGGGACATCAGGAAACTCGGATTACAACCTTCACAGGGAACATGGCGGGTATATACTTCTGCAGAAACGCATACCTGGATCAGCAAAGCCATGGATCTTTTTGGAATCGGTCTCGATGCCATCCGGTGGATACCGGTGGATGCAAATCAGAAAATGAATATTTCCTTACTGAATGAAAAAATTACGGAAGACAAAAATCAGGGGTTAATGCCCTGGTTAGTCGTGGGAACCGCCGGCTCAGTAGGTACCGGCGCCGTTGATGCCCTGAACGAAATCGCGGCAATTTGTAAAAAGCATGATTGCTGGTTTCATGTGGATGGCGCGTATGGCGGGTTTGCAGCGGCATTGCCGGAACTGAAAGATTTGTTTCAGGGCATTGAATTGGCCGATTCCATTGCGATTGATCCGCATAAATGGTTGTACAGTCCGCTGGAGGCCGGATGCATCCTGGTGAAGGATGGCAGGACACTGACCGATGCTTTCAGTTTTCATCCCGCGTACTATAATTTTGATGGCGAAGAAGAAACAAATTATTATGAAAGAGGACTTCAGAATTCCAGGGGATTTCGGGCACTGAAAGTGTGGATGGGATTTCGCCAGGCAGGGGCAGAGGGTCATATACAGATGATACGCGATGATATCATGCTTGCCAAAAAACTTTTTGATATATTGAATGAAACCAAAGAGATCGAAACCTGCACCCAACATCTGAGCATTACAACTTTCAGGTATAAGCCGGCCGATGTCGATTCAAATGATCAGGAATATCTGAATAAACTAAACCAGACTTTGTTAAACCGGTTGCAGTCCGGTGGAGAAGTTTTTCCGAGTAATGCCGTATTGAATGAGAATTTTTTATTGAGGGTATGCATTGTAAATTTCCGTACCCGGCTCAGCGATATTGAATCCTTGCCGGCGATCGTATTGAAGGAGGGAAGACTCATCCACGAAGAAATGCTGAGAAAAAGGGCGGTTTCTAAATAGCCGGACTAGGCTCCTTTTAATTTTGCTTCCATTTCAATGCTCAAGTTTTCAGCATACACACCATACGCGTTGACCAGCGTGCCTTTAATTCCGGTAGTGGATGAAATGGCATATACAATACTGTTTTCATCCGGGTCCGAATCTCCTTCAAAACGATAATATTCATCGATGGTAAATTCCGCTGGTTTAAACCGGATACCGAGGGAGGGACAAAGAACAGTTTTTTGCTCCAGATTGAAGTCCTCCGTGTACCCTCTTTTTTTAAGATCCGTCAGGGCATCCATTAATGAATAATAATTTTTCATCGCACGAGGATTTAATCTGCAAAGAACGGGTGTTCGGCCCAAATAACCTTAAACTGGGGAACGTCTGCGATGTGATAGTATACTTTCAATACCCGTTCAATGGCAATTCTCACGTCTTCATCAGCCCCTTGGAAGGACCTTCCAGGCGTCGCAGAATATTCCGGAAATATATTTTGTGTATGGGATTGCGCGAATGGTAAATTACAGATTACGAAAGGCGGACCTGCCCTTCCCAACGGGGCCGGCCTGGGCGGAATGGCCCGACGGCAGATAAATTATTTGTACAAGTGACTACCTTTAAATAACGAAGTAACGATAACCCCACGAAATGAATTTGTCCTGTCTGCGTAATTCTTTATTGCTGTCCCTATCCCTTTTCCTGGTCACTGACAACCGGCTGCATGCCCAGGATGTGGATGAAACTAATTTTATCCGGTATACCCGGTTACAGGGCTTGTCGAATAATTATGTCTCTGGCATAGTACAGGACTCAACAGGATATATATGGATAGGTACACATAAAGGTCTCAACCGGTTCGACGGAAAAACATTCCAGTCTTTTTTCAAAAGTACGGAACATTCTCCCCTGCCGGACAACCTGCTGGTATTTATGCATCAGAAAACATCAAATGAGATATTGGGAGCCACACGCGCAGGCGCATTTGCTTTTGACCCGGCCAGTGGAAAATACAAACAATTTACTATTCCCTGCGATTCCAATATTTATTTCTGGACCAACCATATCCTGGATATTGCAAAGGATAAACGGGGAAACTATATTGTTTCATCAAAAACCGGGCTCTATATTTTTAGTGATTCAGGGAAAATTATAAAAAGATATGATCATCACCGTTCCGGAGATGTCGGCAGGTTGGAACTGATATTTGGTGGCTGGGTAAACTCCCTTGCCGACGGCACCACACTGCAGCAAAATGGTTTGCTGGGAAGCCTGTACGACCCGAAGTCAAACAGGATCGACACTTTATTTGTTGCCGGAAAGAAAAATCTTAAAAAACTGATTACGGATTCAGGGGGTGATATGAAAATGGCCATGAGCGGAAGAAATGGGGAGTTGTTCATCATTAATCCGGATAAGAATACGATTGATGTGACGGGTATATTTTCTTCCCAAAACAGGGCCAGTCCAATGCCCTTCAAGGTCTGGGTAGATTTGGGATGGACGAGCAAACTGGCCTATATCAATGACAGCATAATATCCATCACCTGCAAAAACACCGGTTTTTATTTGTTGCATTACGATGTCAGGACGGGTCAATTATCCAGCGATGGTAAAAAACATTTTGACAGGGATTTCTGTACCGCTGTTTTTAAGGATGAAGAGGGCCGTTTGTGGATTGGAACAGCTGATGGACTCTATAAACAGAACCTTCGCAACTCCTTTTTTAGCGTCACGGATCTTTCCCAGAATTCTTCCAAACTCCTCGATCATGAAATAAGCAGTATCTATATTGAAGACAGTTCCATCTTTACCGGATTGCTGAATGAAGGCGGCTTGCTTATTCTGGATAAAAAAACGGGAAATATCAAGGACCGGATACGGTTCGATTCAAAAAACTTTAGTAATACTATTACGAACATCTTTCCTTATAGCAAGGATACTTTCTGGATCGCAACAGCAAATGGCATTTTATGGCTGAACAGGAATAATTTTCATTTCGGGCGTCTGAAAATGTCAGCCCAGCTCGAATGGATTCAAAAAGGGTATACCGGTTGTTATTTTGAAGATTCAAAAAAAAACATATGGATATCGTCAGGAAAACTGAACAGCGTAATTCGATATGACAGGAATTCGCGGAGTTTTTCTGAGATTTCCTCGTCCCTCAATCCACTGCTGAAGATAACCTATGTATTCAGCATAGCAGAGGACCTGATGGGCAATATATGGCTGGCCGGAGATGGCTTATGCCGGTGGAACGTAAAAAAACAAATGGTTGACACACTGATTCCGTATCCAAAAGTGAGCAAGTTGATATTGAATTATATGCGTATCCTGGACAGGGACAGCAGGAATAATTTATGGCTTTCTTCTTATAACAACGAGATTATACAATTTAATTGTTCCTCCCAAACCATGTCCCTGCGGCAGCAGGAAAATAATGTCGTCGATGGCAATACGGTCACCAATTCCCCCATTGTCAATAATAATATCTGGATGGGCACGGATAATGGAATAACTGCTTTTAATATCAACGATTATTCCGTAAAGCAATTCACTTATGCAGACGGCCTTCCGTCAGTAGCCATTACATCCACTGGAAAGGGAAGTTTTTATGATAAGGAATCCAACCGTTTTTATATAGGAGCCAGGCATCGTCTGATTTCCTTTGTTCCCGATGTTTCCCTTTCTCACAAACTGGCACCATTGCTTTTCATTGAAAAAATAAGCACCCGCGATTCGATGATCGAACCCTGCAGTGAGGAAATCCGGCTGAAGTATAACCAGAATAATTTAACGGTCTCCTTCAATACAATTAATTACACAGATCCCGAAGAAAACCGTTTCGCCTGGCGAATGATACATGGTACCGATACGAGCTGGAACGAACTGAATGATCAGCATTCGTTAACCCTGACTAACCTGCCCGGAGGCTGGCATCCGGTTCAGATAAAACTTTTTTCGGTAAATAATCACTGGCCGGAACAGGTGAAAACCATCCGGATTTTTATACAGCCGCCCTTCTGGAAAATGACCTGGTTTATCATTGTGCTGGCTTCTTTTGTTTTGGGCCTTGTTCTTCTCCTGTATAAAATGAGGATCAATTCAGTGAGAAAAAAAGAGCAGGAGAAAGCGCGTGTGCAGCAGCTGATAGCGGAGGATTACAAGAATCAGTTTGAGTTGGAGCAGATCAGCAATTATTTCTCCTCGTCACTGGCAGGCAAAAACAATGTGGAAGACGTGTTATGGGATGTCACCATAAACCTGATCGGCCGGATGAATTATGAGGACTGCGTCATCTATTTGTGGAACGAGGATAAATCCAGGATGATTCAAAAAGCTTCCTATGGCCACAAAGGGAATCCCAATGCCCTGAAATCACAATCATGTGATGCCATACCCGGCGAGGGAGTCGTTGGGTACGTCATGATAACCAAAGAATCCCAGCTGGTTGCAGACACCCGGAATGACCGGCGCTACCGGATGAATGGCATGAAGCAGCTAAGTGAATTATGCGTTCCCATTATTCATAATGACGAATTGATCGGCATTATAGATTCGGAACACCCTTCGGAAAACCATTTTAAAGAAAGGGACCTTAAAATTCTTACTACCATCGCTACGTTGGTGGGCAATAAAATAAAACAAATTGAGTCCGACCACTCGCTGGCAAAAAAACAAAAAGAAATTGCGTTTATTAACCAGCAACTGGCAGAGGCCCAGTTATCGGCCCTGCAAACACAAATGAACCCGCATTTTATTTTTAATTCCCTGAACAGCATTAAGGGAATGATACTGGATAACGAACAGCAAAAGGCTTCCAGGTATCTGAGCAAGTTTGCTCAAATGATCCGGATTACGCTCAATCAGTCCAAAGAAATATTTACCACCCTCCATGAAAACCTGGAGCACCTGGAAAGTTATCTGTTGATGGAGAAACTCAGGTTCGATGATTCGTTTTCTTTCCGGATCGCTGTGGGCGAAAGAATGGACAAAGAAGATACGCTTATACCAACCATGATGATACAACCATTGGCTGAAAATGCCATCTGGCACGGATTGATGCAAAAGGAAGGAAAGAAAAAACTACTGATCGGTTTTTCCAGGATGGGAGAAACCATATCCTGTACCATTGAAGATAATGGCATTGGAATAAATCGTTCGGAGCAATTGAAGCTGATAAACAAACCTTCGCACAGGTCTGTGGGCCTCAGCAACCTGCGCAACAGGATAAAAATAATGAATGAAAAATACGATATTCACTGTACCCTTGAAATAACCGATCTGAATGAATTGGACAGGGAAAAGACGGGTACCTGTGTCGTCCTGCGTTTTAAAGCGATTACAAATAAACTTTTATTATGAGAACAATCCTCGTTGACGATGAACCGGATGGTATCCGGACTTTAAAAAAATTACTGGAACTGAATTGCCCGGAAGTGGAAATCATGGCAACCTGTACCAATGCCGTGATGGCAAAGCAAAAAATGGAAGAAATCAGTCCGGACCTGATATTTCTTGACATTCGCATGCCCGGCAAAAGCGGGTTTGATTTGCTGGCCGAACTATCCGAAAAAAATTTTGAAGTCATTTTTGTTACGGCTCATAATGAATATTTGCTTCAGGCACTACAGTTCAGCGCCGTGGACTATCTGATGAAACCCGTGGATGAAGACCGGCTGATGGAGGCGGTACAAAGAGTAAAAAAAAGACTCAAACAGGGTAGGGATGGTGGACAAGCTGAGACCCTGCTGTATAACATCAATAAGGCCGGATCTCCTCTTGAGATGAGGCTTTGCCTGCCAACATTGAAGGGATTCACGGTAGTGAAACTGGAAGAAATCATATTTTGCGAAGCACAAAGGAGTTATACTATCTTTCGGCTTGTCAATAACAGGACCATCATGATTTCAAAACCCCTGTTCGACTATGAGAGATTGCTGGCCGGCACCATATTCCTGCGCACACATAAATCCTTTCTCATCAATCTGCTGCACATTAAAGAATATGTACGTGGGGAAGGCGGTACGGTGGTTATGAGTAATGGGATGGAAATAGAAGTGAGCCGCCGCAAAAAGGAATTGTTCCTTGAAAAAGTGAAAGAAAGCTTCAAATATTAATTCAAGGAAAAGAAAAGCCGTCTCAATATGCAATTGGACGACTTCCTGATCGGGTAAGGATTAACAGGACGATTTAATCTCTGGTAACGGGATACCCCATTTCCCTGAAAGCATCTTTTATGCCTTCTGTTACTGCGTTAGCAAAAAAAGGCGGGTGTTTTTTCTTTTTGAAAATAATCTTATAATATATACCATCAGTTTCCAATTTATTTTATTTGACAAACTCCGGGTTTCGCTTCAGTCTTTGCCTGATCAGTATGCGACGAACGAATAAAGGGTGCAAATAAATGAAAGGAAGGGGTTTTAAAATCTCCGATCACCATACGGCAAGGTTCCGTATATCAAGGGCGGTTTAAAATGTCTGAATGGCAAACGCTGAAAATTCTTTTCGATCATCCCGATCAGCGTAAGACTTTCCGCGAATTATTATTTCAGGATAAACCGTTGGGTAAGTGAATCGCGCCATACGCCATACGGCAGCTGCCAGTGGATGATTCCCTTACCGGGCCATTTCATTGTCGTATACATTTGCAACAGGTTTAGACATTGATCCGTTCTCTTTTGAAATTAAATTTGACCTTCTTTGTGACTAACAAACAATAACAGCAGAGGTCAAGGAACCGGAAGCAGCTGAAAGTCAGCAACCGGTTCCTATTTTTTATCCTGATAAACAGACAGAATGCAAGTAATCGCCATGCCCCGGTTTAATCAGGCTGACTATCTGTCTCCTGCGGTTAAGCCAACGCGTCTTGAATCCATTGATCTTTTGAGGGGCGTCGTGATGATTATAATGGCCCTTGATCATGTCCGCCATTTTTTTCATACGGAAGCTTTTCTATATGAACCAACGGATCTCGCGCGGACCACCGTTTTGCTATTTTTTACCAGATGGATAACCCATTTTTGTGCCCCTGTTTTTGTTTTCCTGGCGGGCATTTCAGCTTATTTGTATGGAACCAGGAAAACCAGGCGGGAACTGTCTTATTATCTCTTCACCAGAGGGTTTTGGATGGTTTTTACAGAACTTTTTATTATATCGCTGGGGCAGACATTCAATCCATCTTACCCGCTCTTTAATTTGCAGGTGATCTGGGCCATCGGTATCAGCATGATTGTTTTGTCGGTTGTAATATATATGAAGAGACCCTTTATCCTGGCAACGGCCATTCTATTTGTGGCTGCCCACAATCTATTGGATAACCTGCATGTGAAAGCCGGTGGTTTAGGTGGATTCTTCTGGTCCGTTTTGCACGTGCCGGATAGATTTCATTTTGGTCGTTATATCATTTTTGTTCAATATCCCGTGATTCCATGGATAGGCATCATGGCCATCGGGTACTATTTGGGAAGTCTGTTCAGCACGTATTATCAGCCCGGAAAAAGAAGGAAGGAACTTCTTTTACTTGGGTTTTCTGCGATAGCCCTTTTTTGTTTGTTGCGGATATTTAATATCTACGGCGATGCCGCTCTCTGGTCAACCCAAAAAAATGCAGCCTTCAGTTTACTGTCATTTTTGAATGTAACCAAATACCCGCCATCCCTTCTGTATAGCCTGATCACATTGGGACCAGCCATGATCTTTTTGGCTTTGGCTGAAAAACCATTGAATTCAGTTTCAAAAAAAATCATTGTATTTGGAAGGGTTCCATTCTTTTATTATGTGGTGCACATTTTCCTCATTCACCTATTAGCATTGGCCGGGGCTGTTCTTTCAGGTTATACATGGTCTGATATGATACTATCTGACAAGGTCAATCGTGTTCCGGCACTGAAAGGCTATGGCTTTAATTTGTTAACCGTCTATCTGGTATGGATCGGATTAATTATCATTTTGTACCCCTGCTGCAAATGGTACGAGCGTTATAAAAGAACCCACCAATCCTCGCGGTGGTGGCTTAGCTACCTGTAAACATCCGGCGCTCCCTGATTATTTTAGATTGTGCAGATCACGGTTCAAACTATCTTTGCCGGTTGATGAAGAAATATATTCTAATATCGGTGCTGCTGGTTGCGACAATTGGATATGGTGTTCTTTCCTGCAAACAAAAAACGCAGGCACCGGAAAAGATTATTACTCAGACCTTACTGACACAAATAGACAGCTTTTACACACTTTGTAATAAACTGAATACCGCGGTAGAAAGCGGATCATCAGCAGAGGAACAATTACAAAGTTTATTCCTTCAAACCAGATTGGCCTACAAGAAATTTGAATGGGCCGCTGAATATTTTGACCCATCCACATCTAGGGTGGTCAACGGGCCGCCAGTTCAGGAAGCAGAACTATCCGGACAGGTATTGGAACCCGCCGGCTTACAGATTATTGAGGGATTATTATTTCCGAAATATGATTCTGCCCGTAAAAGAGAAGTTGTGGAACAGCTCGGGAAGTTACGGGCGGATTGTGAAAAATATAAATCACGCTTTAGTCATATTAACATTTTTGACTGGCAGGTTTTTGATGCAACCAAACTGGAAGTATTCCGGATAATGACACTTGGCATTTCTGGATTTGATAACCCTTTGACCCAAAAGAGTATGCAGGAATCTTCGGCGGCATTTTCCGGTATGCAAAATATTTTTATCTACTACAACGACAAGGAAAACAGCTGGAATCTACCCGGAAAAATAAACGCGGCTGTCGGATATCTTACTGCCCACCCGGATTTCAGGTCTTTCAACAGGATGGAATTCATAACGGTATATGGCAATGCGATTTCAAGCGGCATAACCGGTCTGGAGAAAAAATTACAGATACCTGTTTATAAATACAACCGTTTATTAAACCAGGATGCGAAAACACTTTTTGATACAAATGCCTTTAACGTTAATGCATATGCGCCGGACGTATCTTCTTTTATATCGGAAGAAAAGATAGTTTTGGGCAAGGCACTTTTTTCAGACCCTATTCTTTCCGGAAATGGAAAAAGAAGCTGCCGGTCCTGTCACCAGCCTGAAAAAGCATTTACTGACGGCCTGGCAAAAAACAGGATAATCGACCGGAGCGAACTGTTGCCGAGAAATACTCCTACTTTAATCAATGCGGCCCTTCAGCCGGCGCTGTTTTATGACCTGCGGGTCAACACGCTGGAGGACCAGTCGCACAGCGTGGTCCAGAGCAGCAATGAAATGCACGGCTCTCTGGTGTTGTCGGTAAAACGGCTTTGGCAGGACAATAAATACCGGCAAATGTTCCTGACTGCTTTTCCTAACGAGGATAAAACCAGGATAGACACTTTTGAGGTGATGAATGCCATCGGTTCCTATATCCGGAGCCTTACGTTCCTGAACAGCCGTTTTGATGAATATATGCGCGGTGACAAAACAGCCATGAATGACGGAGAAATAAATGGATTCAACTTGTTTATGGGAAAAGCGAAATGCGCAACCTGCCACTATATGCCATTATTTAACGGAACCTTTCCGCCCAGGTTCATAAAGATCGAAACTGAGGTCATTGGGGTTCCCGAATCATCAACAAAAAATAGTATTGATCCCGATTTGGGCAGATTTAACATTGTAAAAGTTGAGTCCTTCAGACATGCTTTTAAAACACCAACGGTGCGGAATGCTGCGCGTACGGCCCCCTATATGCATAATGGCGCGTTTACAACTTTAAATCAGGTCGTGGATTTTTACGACAAGGGCGGGGGAGTTGGTTTAGGAATAAAAATAAATAATCAAACCCTTCCATTTGACAAATTGGATCTCTCAGAAAAAGAACGGGATGACCTGGTCGCGTTTATAAAAAGTCTGGACAGCAAATGAAATTTAAAAAGATTATCCGGGCCTGGAATTTATAATCCTTCAAATGCAAATTTTTCCTTCACAATAATTTTTTTCCTGGGCAAAAGCTCGGGTCTGATACTGGTCTGGTAAACAAATGACGCTACAATGATGGCTGCCTGCTTTAGGTCTTCAATTTGCAGGTAATCATAGGTGTCCATATTGGAGTGATGCGTTTTGGTTTCATAGTCAAGCTGATCCTGTATAAATTGAAATGCCGGGATACCCGCCCAGTCAAATGAGATATGATCCGTAGATCCGGTGCTGCTCAACGTAACCGTTTTCGCGCCCAGGTCGTTAAAGGGTACCAGCCATTGTTCAAATATCGGTTTGATTGCGGTATCGGACTGTGCATAAATTCCCCTGATCTTGCCAGATCCATTATCGAGGTTGAAATAGGCGGATATTTTTGCCTGTTCGGGTTTGACCAATCCCGTTTCACCATTTCCAAAATGATTCTTGACATAATTGTAGGAGCCCAAAACAGCTTGTTCTTCACCGCTCCATAATGCGATCCGTATGGTACGTTTGGGTTTCAAATGAAGTGAATCCAGCAAACGGACCGCTTCCATCATAACGACACAGCCTGCGGCGTTGTCGGTTGCGCCCGTTGCGGCATTCCAGGAATCCAGATGTCCGCCAAGCATTACGACCTGGTCCTTTAATTTGGGATCGGTGCCGGGTATTTCAGCAACGACATTGTATCCTTTGGTATCCTCATCATAGAATTTTCCCTTAATAAGTAACGCCAGTTCAACGGTATGCCCGGAAGCCATTAACCGTTTAATTCTAGACCCGTCTTCGGAAGATATTATTGCTGCCGGCAACAATTCCGGGCTTCCCGTTTTATATCCCTTTGAATTCTGTACGGTGACGGTCCCATCGCGCCCCCGGTTATTAATTGTCACGGTAGCCAGTGCACCAGCTGATTTTAATTGTAATTTTCCACGTTCATTCAGCCTGGCGGATTGCTGGTACGCATCTATTGCGTAATGGTTGATCATATAGAGATTTGGCAATTTCACGAGCTCACTATCCGAATACCTGGTTGAAAACGGTTTTGCATCATCGAGACGTTTTGAAGGTGTCCCGGTAAACAAGATGATTTTACCTTTGAAATCGTCTTTGTGTTTTTCCAAATAGGCTGAATCCATCAATTGGGCGTTCGACAATTCGACAAGAGAAGCCCGTATTTCGCCGTTGGTATTGCTGCTCCAGGGAAGGGGATAACCAATAATATATCCATAGTAGGGAACCCTCATTGAAATGTTGAATTCTTCCGGTTCCCACCCTCTTCCATATTCGCCCCAGGGTTCGAGTCGGGCATTTGCAAGTCCCCATTTTTTCATGGTTTCTATTGACCAGTTCGCGGCCCTGTAAAATCCGGGAGAGTTGGTAAGCCTTGAACCGGCAACGTCTGTCAGGTAGTGAGCAATTTCAGGAACCTGGGAACTATTCATCTCCGCATTCCGGATCATACGAAACACGGCGGTATCTACCATTTCCTGTTGAGCACAAACCGGATCGACAGAAGAAAATAGCAGGATCAAAAAAAATGGCAGGCTGAGAAATTTCACCAGGTAATATTTGACCGCGTAAAACATTTGGATTGACTTTTATTTTCGGTTGTAAGTTATCTTATCAAATCCGCAAAACCTATTTCCACGGCGCCATTCCTTAAGCGGCTTATATTTCATTTATTCGGTTAACCTTATTATAAATCTCTACTTTTGAAATAAAGAAATTCAATTATTTCTGATGATAAGTATAAATAAAAATGAATTATCTGTCCGACCCATGGCCGCCAGCGACTATGATCAATGGCTGGGTTTGTGGGATGGTTACAACCGTTTTTACGGAAGGTTTGGTGAAACGGCACTCGATCCCGAAATTACCCGGATAACCTGGAATCGGTTTTTCGATTCAAACGAACCTGTTCATGCACTGGTTGCAGAAAGCAACGGAATACTGACGGGTCTCACTCACTATCTTTTTCACCGCAGCACGACCACTATTAAACCTGTTTGTTATCTCCAGGATTTATTTACTTTGGAGCAGGCACGAGGGAAGGGCGTTGGCAGAGCACTAATTAACGAAGTGTACAGGCAGGCAAAACTTGCCGAATCCCCCCGGGTATACTGGCTGACACATGAATCTAATTCCACGGCGATGAAATTGTATGATAAGGTCGCCGAACGATCCGGATTTGTAGTTTACCGTAAGACGATTTGATTTTTTTTTAATAAGCTTTCTGCTGATCGGCTTTTATTGTTTTAAAAATAAGATAGAAGCAAAATTAAATCCGCCCGTATCCGCATATACGCGAAGATGATGAATGCCCCGGGTGAGGTCCGTATCGAGGGTAGCAATTGTTTTCCAGTTTTCATTGCCTCCTGTTGATTTGATCTTTATATCTTGTGAAACAGATCGGTTATCATCTTTTATTGAAATCATACCTTTATCATTTTCTGCCGCTCCGGTAAATATCAGTCTGTATTTTCCCGCCTCCGTTATATTTACCGTGTATTGAAGCCATTCACCATTTTCAATGTGACCTACATAATAGTTTTCCTGCAGGCTAGCTTCCTTATAAATATCAACTCCGTCATTTCTGTACGCTTTTCCGCGGTTGCCTGTGCTTTCTTTTCCGGTTGATATGCGGTAATTGGCGGTATCCATGTCATAGTAAGCTACGCCGTTTATTCCCAGGTCATAATTTACTGCCAGAAGCAGGGTGTTTGATGAAATATTATTTGTCTGGAACGGTTTTGATTCATTACTGAACGGCTGCCTGATCATCGCATCAATGACGTCCCGGTGCACAATATTCTTTTCGCATTTCGAATAAGCAGCCAATTCCAACAAACCCTTATAGGCATTAGCTGCCAGAGGGGGTCTGTCTGTTTTGCCATTCCAGTAATCAACCAGGGCATCATAGTTTGCGTTGGATCTTATCTGCAGGGGATTGTTATTGCCCAGTTTTTTCAATGGCCACCAGGACCAGCCAATATTGTTCGATTCCAGTAAAAGGATGGCTTCTGTAAACCAGGTATTCGAGTTTTCTCCCGTTTCACCCAGCCAAACGGGAACATTATACTTCTCCCGGTAATTTAATATATGCTGAATGGACTTCAGGTCATTATTATTCCAGTACTTATGAAAACTCATTACCATATTGTCATCCCAGGGACCCATCATGCCATTATAATTATTTCCCCATCCATTTCCTTCGATAATGACGATATGCTTTTTATCGACTTCGCGAATGGCCTGCGTAATATCTTTCAGCAATTGCTTCAACGGCATATTTTTTTGCTCGTTGAGTCCATTGCGGTCCTTTAACGTATCCTCAAAACCCCAGTTGGGTTCGTTTAACATATCATAAGCGGCAACTGTGGGTTCATTGGCGTATCGTTCCGCCAGCCTGCGCCATAACGCGATCGTCTTTTGCCTGTCCGCTTCACTTTGCCACAAGGAAGGTTTTGATGGATCCCGGTCTGATATATTAACGTCATTGCCCTGCCCACCGGGGGCGGCGTGCAGATCAAGAATAACATAAATGTCATTTGCTTTGCACCAGGCGATCAGGCTGTCCGTCAACGCAAAGCCCTTTGTCAGCCAGGTATTCCGGCCCGCCACAGGTTCATTTTCAACCGGAAGCGTATATAGCCTGTAATGCATGGGCAGTCGCACGGAATTAAATCCCCAGGCATGCAGGGAATCAATATCCGATTTTGTGGTATGATTTGACAGCCACGCATCATAGAATTCCTGCGTTTTTTCCTTGCCTAATAAAACCTCTATTCTTTGCCTGATCCTGTATTGCTGGCCATCCTTGTTTAACCGCAGCATATATCCTTCCTGTAACATCCATCCGCCAAGTCCGATGCCCCGCAGGATTACGTTTTCGCCTTTCTCATTGACAATCCTTTTGCCATCGGCTTTTAAAAAGCCCTGACTTTGGGAATACGAGGGCAAACAGGGAAAAATAAATAGTAAAGGGGCAAAAAACTTTAACAATCGCATAATGACGGGTTTATTTCATGGACAAAGGTAAAAGCGGTTTTAAAGGGGTCTGTGAAGATACTATCATTATCAAGAAAATTTTGAGTGGTGAAATCGCCTTGTTTGAACGGATCAACACCGTCCTGTTTACCATTGGGAAGTCTTTTGCCCCCGAAGGAAGAATATGACAGGGTCGGCTGGTAAAGCGCGTCTACTCCTGCTTTTTATGTATCTACCTTGGTCAAAAAATTGGCAGCCAGTGATTCAATCTGTTCTGTAAAGCAGTTACCATTGAGCTGCGGAACCTTGAGCCCCATTTTGGAGTGATGGGTTCTCATTTTATAAACAGGGTAATATGGAGTTGATTGAAAGAGACGAATTCTTAGCATCCATGCAAGGAGTATACGAAGACATGCAATCGGGAGAGGGGCATTGCATCTTTGTAAGTGGTGAAGCAGGCATCGGTAAAACCTCCCTCGTAAAGGCCTTTTGCAGGGAGTTAGAATCCGGCTGCAATATTTTCCTGGGCACCTGTGATGCACTATTCACACCCCGGCCGCTGGCACCGCTATACGATATACTCCTTCAAATGCCGAAGGGATTCCCGGACATTGGCAGTGAGATGACTGACCAGACTGCATTTTTTACCAGCTTCATGCAGGAATTAAATAATCAAAAAGGTTCCAGCCTGATTGTATTTGAGGATATTCACTGGGCAGATGAAGCTACTCTGGATTTTATAAAATTTCTGGCCAGGCGTATCACGCATTTGAGATGTCTTTTTATTCTTACTTACCGGGACGAAGAAATTCATTCCGGTCATCCTTTAAGAAACGTGCTTGGTCATTTGCCTGCCGATTCCTTCACCCGTTTGCAACTTACTCCTCTTTCGAGGAAGGCGGTTGATAAAATGGCCACTGATAAGGGTTACAGCGGAGAAGATGTTTACAGTATTTCCGGGGGCAATCCTTTTTATGTAAATGAAATACTCGCCAGCTATAGTTCCGGTATCCCCGAAAATATCAAAGACTCCATTTTATCTGTTTATAACCGGCAGGATGAAAATACAAAGCAGGCCTGGGAAATTTTATCCGTGCTTCCTACCGGTTTTGAGATGATTCACCTTGAAAAATTAGAGCCATCCTATACGGCTGCCATTGAAAAATCCATGGATTCGAAATTAATGATCCTGAAAGAAGGACGGATCTTTTTCAAACATGAAATATACCGGAGGACCATTGAAGCCTCTCTTTCACCCCTTTTACGGGTGGTATTGAATAAAAAGATCCTTGATTTGTTCCGGGTAAACTTTGAACAAAAAATGGAAATAGAACGGATTGTCCACCATGCAAAAAATGCAAATGACTATGAGCTTGTGGTTCAGTATGCTCCCCTGGCCGCCAGGCAGGCAGCTTGCATGGGAGCACATATTGAGGCATCCAAACTGTATTTTTCCGCAATAGAATATTACCAGGGGAATGATAAGGACCTTTTGGTTAGGCTTTATGAAGCCTATTCCTATGAGTGTTATTTAACGAACCAGGGAAAAGAAGCAATCATTTATCAGGCAAAGGCACTGGTTCTTTGGAAGGAAAAGGGAAACATCGAAAAAACGGGGAACTGCATGCGCTTTTTGTCCCGGCTCTGGTGGCACGATGGAAATCGCAAACAGGCCGAAATATACGGCAATCAGTCCGTTGAAGTTTTAGGTGACCAGCCCTCTTCCGCTGCAAAAGCCATGGCCTTCAGTAATATGTCACAATTAAAAATGCTGTCAGGTCAGCCTGATGAATGCGTGTTTTGGGGTGAGAAGGCCATCGCAATTGCAAGGGAATTGGGGAACGAAGAAATCCTGTCTCATGCATTAAATAATGTCGGCTCCGTGCAAATGAAAAAGCGTTCTTCCAGACAAAAAGGTATTGAACTATTGGAGCAAAGCCTGGAGATCGCTTTAAGGAATTCCTATCATGAACATGCGGCCCGCGCCTATACAAATCTGGGAAGTAGTGGAATAGAAACAAAAGATTATGCTTTTGGAAAAAAAATTCTGGATGAAGGAATTCAGTATTGCGAAAAGAGGGACCTGGAGTCGTGGAAAACGTATATGTTATCCTGTAAGGCCCGAATGAATCTCGAAAGGGGAAACTGGAACGAGGCCTGGCATATCGCAGGTAATCTGCTCAAAAAAGAGGAACATACGCCGATTGTTAAAATTGTCGCTCTCGCCGTTGTGGCAACGATAAAAATGAGAAGGGGCAATATGGATACTCTCCCCCTGCTGTTTAAAGCAAAAGAACTGGCATTTGAAACCAGGGAACTGCAAAGGATCATTCCGGCATTGGTGGCCCTGCTGGAGTACGAATGGATTACGGGTGAAAAAATTATCGAAAAAGAAGATATAGACTTCACCATTCATATGATTGAGCATATGGGTGATGTTTATGAATCCAGTGAATTTGTTTTCTGGCTGTTAAAAGCAAGGAAACATCAGCTGACCCTTACTGAATGCTATGAAGGATACCAGATTGGGAACCGGGCATCGTCGATGAAGGCAGCAGGGATTTGGGAGCGGCTGGGTTCACCTTATATGCAGGCGCTTGCATTATTTGAAGGCGCCAATGATGACAAAAGAAAAGCGGTTACCATCGTTCAAAAGCTGGGGGCCACTGCCGTTTATGAAAAAATGAAGCAGGAGATGCGGAATTCCGGTATTAAGAGTATTCCCCGGGGGATCAGAAAATCAACCCAGTCAAATCCGGCTCTTCTCACGGAACGGGAGCTGGATGTTTTACGGTTGGTAAATGAGGGCCTTCAAAACAAAGAAATCGCCAACCGGCTTTTTATATCTGCAAAAACCGTAGATCATCATATTTCAGCATTGCTATTCAAACTGGAGGCAAAATCCCGCACGAAAGCGGTTCAGGAGGCGGTGCAGATGGGAATCTTAAAATAGGGGGTCATTCCTATTTAAATAGGGAGAACCTCTGTCATCAAACAGGCACGATCTGTCCAATTTTGGTCATTGTTCATTAATAAAACTAATTATATGAAGAAATTCGTTGTCGAAAGGAACCTGCCAGGTGCGGGAAATCTTTCCCCCCAGGAATTGCAGGAAATATCCCAAAATTCAGTGGATGCCATTAACCAGCTGGGTAAACCGTACCATTGGATACAATCCTTCGTTACGGATGATAAAATCTACTGTATCCATATAGCGGACAGCGAAGAAGTTATCCGGGAACAAGCCAGGCTGGGTAAATTTCCTGTGCACATCGTTTCCGAGATAAGGGCCGTTATTGATCCCCTGACCAGCAACTCGCTCAGGTAAAAGCGGTGCTCCGCCCCCTAGTATCCAGCATTTGTCTAGTCACGTAAATTTCTTAAAAGCCGGTAATAACCGGCTTTTATCGTTATTCAAATCGGGTGCCCATTGGGAGAGTTTTATAAATGAGACCCGGATAATAAGATTTGATTATGTAAAAAACCTAAATTTGATGCTACTAACCATTTGTTAATCCATTAAATAATACTTTTTATGGCAAAAGCAGCAAAAAAAGCAGCAAAGAAAGTTGTTAAGAAAGCATCTAAAAAAGCGGTAAAAAAAGCAGCAAAAAAGGCTCCGGCAAAAAAATCAGCTCCTAAAAAAGCAGCTCCGAAAAAGAAAGCAGTCAAGAAAAAATCAGCAAGGAAACCCAATGCGGCTTTTATGACACCGCTGACTGTAAGTGATGCATTGGCAAAGGTTGTGGGTAGTAAACCCTTGCCAAGAACAGAAATTGTTAAAAAGATATGGGTCTACATTAAGAAAAACGATCTTCAGGATAAACAAAACAGGCGCATGATTAATGCGGATGCGGCGCTGAAACCGATTTTTGTCAAAGATCAAATTTCCATGTTTGAAATGGCCGGCGCGTTGAACAAACATGTGAAATAAATTATCCCGTTTCGATTTATACTAAATCTTCTTACTGCCGGAAAACGGCGGCTCACCATTCTATTCCTGATATTATCTGTCGGGCATGCATCTCCTTTAGCACAACTCTATTTTTGATCCATAAAAAAAATAGAGTTGTGTTACCGGGGTGTACACTCCGTTTTAAAAACTCGTCATCTGATCCACTCAGTGAAAACACTCCCTTACAGGCAGGCATAGTTTTTATCTTGCCTTCGCAGGAACTGCATCATGATGCGGTGTCCCTAATTTAAAGCAACTGCATTTCGTTTTATAAAAGGCATGAATGATAACCTATTTTGATTTATTCATTTTAATAAGATTTTTACAAAAGCCATTTTTTTTATTTTGTTGTGGGTAATACTGACAACAGGCATTGGAATAATGAAAGTATCAAAGGCTGCAGTATACATTTTTTTATGTTTATCTGAAAATGGTAACAGATCCTGCCATCTTCTTTGTATTATTTTTTAGATCCAGAATATAATAATAGGTGGCCATGGGAAGAGGATTTCCATGGTAGGTTCCATCCCAGGGTTTGCCGTTGCCTTCGGAATGAAGCAGCATCTGACCATAGCGGTTAAAGACTTCCAGTGTGGCACCCGGATAATACGACAGATTGGTAATGATCCAGGTATCATTGATACCATCGCCATTGGGTGAAAATGCATTGGGTATCAAAATCGGCGGCAGGTTTGTCTTTTCCACATTCACCGTTACACTTCCGTTGCCTTC
>Ga0209839_10000034_pt1 | contig 51131 bp, 42 predicted proteins | sample OrgsoiDNA2013050_FD_185800 | JGI IMG/M metagenome (GOLD analysis project Ga0209839, IMG submission 185800) | Permafrost soil microbial communities from the Arctic, to analyse light accelerated degradation of dissolved organic matter (DOM) -... | ecosystem: Environmental > Terrestrial > Soil >... | reverse complement strand
CCGGTAGCCCAGGTGGCTGTGCAGGATGTCGAAGAAGGCCGGGTCGCCGGGCCGGATCAGCCGGTCGGAGTACACGTGCGGGTGCGGCGAGCAGCGCTCGCCGGAGATCGCGTTGACCCCCTCGACGTACTCGCTGCCCAGGTCGTAGAGCACCTTGCTGACCAGGCCCACGCACTCGTTCTCGCGCACCCCCGGCCGCAGGAACTCATACAGCTCGGTGTAGGCGGCGTCGACCATCGCGCACGCCTCGCTGAGCAGGCTGATCTCGTCGCGGGTTTTGGTCCGCCGGGCCTCCAGGAACACCTGCTGGCCGTCGACGGTCTCGATGCCCGCCGCGTGCAGCGCCGCGAGGATCGGCATCTCGGCCACGTCGATGCCCACCGGCGCATCGGCCAGCCCGTGCTCGCGCAGGACCCCGACGACCTGGGCGGCGACCTCCTGCGGGATCCCGGCGTCGGGATGGAAGGCCCCGCGCAGCGTGGAGATGCCCGCCCGGGCGCCGGTCTGCGCGGCCCCCTCGGGGGAGGGCGATCCCGCGACGCCCGCCGCCGTGTGATCCAGCCACGGGTTATACAGCTGGTGATGGCGCGCGGCGGAGCCGAAGTCCCAGACGATCGGCTCGCCGCCGCGCGGCAGCAGGGCGAAGCGGATCAGCTTGTCCATCGCCCAGGTGCCGATATGGGTGGCGGTCATGTACCGGATGTTGGCGAAGTCGAAGCTCAGCAGCGCGCCCAGGTCGGACCGCTCGAGCTGCGCCTTCAGCCGGGCCAGCCGCTCGGTGCGCAGCCGACCCAGATCGACCCGCTGCTCCCAGTCGACCGCGGCCGGGCCGTAGGTATGAATCGCCATCGTCAGCACCCTCCCTGCCTGCTCGAGAACATCAATACACCGCTATAACGACAGTCCCGCCGTCATCCCGCCGCCCCCGCCGGCCTCGCTCTCGCCGATCCCCAGCAGGCGCGCGGCATTGCCGCCGAGGATGAGCTGCTCGTCGCCGGGGCTGAGGCCGGCCGCCGCCAGGTCGCCGACCGGGTCGGCCGTGCCCATGTCGAACGGGCGGTCGGAGCCGAGCAGCACGTGCGCGGCACCGGCGAACGCGACGAGGTCGGCCAGCACCGCCGCGTCGTGGACCAGGCTGTCGAAGTAGAGCCGCCGCAGCGAAGCGTCCGGCCCCGCCGCGCACGCCGCCCCGGCCTCGGGCCGGACCGCGAAGGCCCGGCGCAGCCGGCCGCGCAGGGCCAGCAGCCCGCCGCCGCCGTGCGCTAGCAGCAGGCGCAGCTCAGGGAACTGCTCCAGCACTCCGGCGGCGATCAGGTGCGCCGCCGTGATCGTGGTCTCCAGCGGATTGCCGACGGAGTTCCACAGGTAGTAGTCCGCCAGCGCGGCGGACCCGAACCCGGTGGTCGTGGGATGCACGAAGATGAGCGCGCCGGTGCCGGCCGCCGCCTCCCAGAACGGCAGGAACCGCTGGTCGCCAAGGTAGGCGCCGGCCACGCTGGCCGGAACCTCGGCCCCGCACACGCCCGGCAGCGCCATCAGGTACTCCAGCTCGCGGGCCGCCGCCACCGGATCCTGCAGCGGCACCGCGCCCAGCACCCGGATCGTGTCCGGGTGACTCGCGGCGGCGCCCGCCAGCGCATCGTTCTGTATCCGGCAGACCCGCGCCGCCTCGGCCACGGGGGCGGTCACCGGCACCAGCATGATCCACGGCGACAACAGCAGGTGCGTCACGCCGGTGGCCGACGCCTGCGCCAGCATCACGTCGACATCGCTGAACTCAGCCACCGCCGACCTCAGCTGCGCGCCCCGGAACTCCACCACCTGCTCGCCGCCGGAACGGCGGATCACCGGGCGCCACTGCTCGGGCACCGCGCTCGTCGTCATCTGCGCCGCGATGACGTGACAGTGCGCGTCCAGGATCATGGCGCGTCCAGGATCACGCGTGGCTCTCGGACGAGCCGCCCAGGTACAGCGCGCCGATCTCCGGGTGCTCCAGCACCTCGCGACCGGTGCCGGTCAGCCGCACCCGCCCGTTCTCCAGCACCACGCCCTGGCCGGCCAGCCGCAGCCCGGCGCGCGCGTTCTGCTCGACCAGCAGCACCGTCTTGCCGGCCGCGTTCATCATCCGTGCCGCGTCGAAGACCGACTTGAGCACCTTGGGGGCCAGGCCCATCGACGGCTCGTCCAGGATGATCAGGGCGGGGTCCAGCATCAGGCAGCGGGCGAACTCCACCAGGCGCTGCTGCCCGCCGGACAGGCTGCCGGCCTTCTTGTCCGACCAGGCGGCCACCGCGGGGAACATCTCCTCGACGGCGGCGCGCCGGCGGGCCAGGAGCCCTCGGTCACGGAGCGTGTAGCCGCCCAGGTCGATGTTCTCCCGGACCGTCATCTCCCGGAACAGGCTGTGGTTCTGCGGCACCTGGACGATGCCCAGGTCCAGTACCTGCCGCGGGCTCTTGCCCGTCAGCGGCTCGCCGTTCAGCAGCACGCGGCCGCGGCTGGGCCGCAGCAGGCCGCTGATCGCGGCCATCAGCGTCGACTTTCCCGCGCCGTTCGGTCCCACGACGCAGGTGATCTCCCCGCGGGGGACGGTGAAGCTGACCTCATGCAGGATGTCACCGCCGCCGTAGCCGGCCGTCACGGCGTCGACGACGAGCGCCGCCTCGCTACTCATCAGCGTCTTCCTCGGTTCCCAGGTAGGCATCGAGTACCCGCGGATCGGTCTTGATGACCTCCGGCGGCCCGGCGGCCACCACCGTGCCGTAGTCGAGCACCGTGACCCAGTGGCACAGGCCCATCACGAAGTCCATGTTGTGCTCGACGATGAGGAAGGTCTTCCCCGCGTCGTTGAGCTCGCGGATCCGCGCGGCGATGTGGGTGATCAGCGAGGGGTTGACCCCGCCGGCCGGCTCGTCCAGCAGCACCACCGCCGGATCCGCGACAAGCACGTAGGACAGTTCGAGTAGCTTGCGCTGCCCGTAGGACAGAGTGCCCGCCAGCGCGCTCGCGTGGTCGGCGATCCCGGTGAAGTCCAGCAGTTCCATGGCCCGCCGCCGGTCCGCGGGGCCGCCCGACCGGGCCAGCGGGTTACGGAACCGGCTGCGGCCGTGAGCGGGGCCGCTGTGCTGCGCGGCGACCAGCATGTTCTCCATCACCGTGAGCCGGGGGAAGATCCGGGTCAGCTGGAAGGTCCGGCCGATCCCGAGGGCGAACACCCGCTGCGGCGGCGCGTTGGTGATGTTCCCGCCGTCCATGAAGACGTCACCGGAATCCAGCCGCTCGTAGCCGGTGATCACATTGAACAGCGTCGTCTTGCCGGAGCCGTTCGGCCCGATCAGCCCGGTGATGCTGCCCTGCTCCACCTTGAGCGTGGCGCCAGCCAGCGCCTGTACCCCGCCGAAGGCCTTGGCGACTCCCTCGGTCCGCAGCAGCGTGGTCACCGGGACCGCCCCTTCGGGCTCTGGCCCGCCGCGTGGCGGGCGGGCGGCCCGGCGGGCGGTTCACCCGCCGGGGTGTGGCCGGGGGGCGCTAGGCCGGCGGCGTCACGCCGCCGGGCTCCCCGCGACCTGATCTTCTCGCTCGCAGTCGGGATGAGGCCGCGCGGGAGCAGCAGGATGACCAGCAGGAACACCCCTCCGAGCAGGATCTGGCTCAGGTAGTCGTTCGTCACCCGCTGGGTGAGGTACTGCTGGGCCGGCTCCAGGATGAGCGCGCCGATAACCGGGCCGGCCACCGTGCCCAGGCCGCCGAGGAACGCCATCAGGGCCACGGTGAGGTCGAAGATGGGGTCGAAACCCGTCTGCGGCAGTACCTCGGCAATGAAGAAGAACCACAGTGCGCCGATCAGTCCGGTGATGGCACCGGAGATCACGAACGCGGTCAGCTTGACCCGCAGTGCCCGCACGCCGAGGCCTCTGGCGCGATCCTCATCATCGCGGATCGCGCGCAGTTGCAGGCCGAACTTCGACCCCCGGATCAGCCAGGAAAGCGCGACGGACCCCGCCGCGATGACCAGCGCGACGTAGAAGAAGCGGTCGTCGAAGGTGACCGGGCTCCACAGCAGGAATGGCGCATTCAGCCCGGTAGTGCCGTTGGTGAACGAGAAATTGAGCGCCATCAGCTGGAAGATGAAGAAGACCGCGATGGTGATCACGACGAAAGTATGCCGCCGGACTCGCAGGGCGATCAGGCCGAACGGCACGGCGATCACCGCGGCCACGGCGGCGCCCAGTGGCAGCAGCGCGAACTCGGCGCCGCCCGTGACGTGCCAGTCCCTGGCCGCTATCCCGGCCGCGTAGGCGCCGCTGCCGAAAAACACAGCATGCCCGAGCGAGATATAGCCGGAATAACCGGAGAAGATGTTCCAGGCGACCGCCGCCGCCACGAAGATCAGCGTGTCTATTCCGATCGTGGCCGCCTGCTGGTTGGTGAAGACCAGGGGAAAGACAACGCAGACCGCCAGCACGATCGCGACCCCGCCCGCGCGTCCCAGTGTCGTGTTCAACGTCCTCACTGGGCCCTCACCGCCTGGCGGCCGAACAGGCCGGCCGGCCGGATCGTGAGCACCAGCACGAGCGCCGCGTAGAACACCGCGACAGCCCAGGTCGGCGACCAGATATCCACGATCGACTCGAGCGTGAGCATCAGCACTGATGCCGCGAGCGCGCCGCCGATGCTGCCGAGGCCGCCGAGGATGATGATGGCCAACAGCCGGGAGATCAGGTCGTAGCCGCTGTTGGGGTTGAAGCCGCTGCTGGTGGCGCCGTACACCATGCCGCCCACAGCCGTGACCGCGACCCCGATGCCGAAGGTCAGCGCCGCCACCCGGTTGACGTTGATGCCGACCAGCAGGGCGGCGGTTCGGTCCTGCATGGTCGCGCGGACCGCGCGACCGAATTTAGTCCGGTACAGCATGCCGTAGAGCGCGACCACCAGGGCGACCGCCATCGCGAAGCCGTACAGGTAAATGTAGGGCAAGTAGAAACCGAAGACGTGCACGCTCGAGGTGATGTATGAGGCGGTCAGTATCACGTAGTTCGGCCCGAATGCCCAGTACAGGACGCCCTCGATGATGATCGCCACCGCATAGCAGGCCAGCAGCGACATGGAGGTGCGGTCGCGGCCGCTCAGCGGCCGGATGAACAGCCACTGGACGGCCACGCCGATGATGAACATCGCGGGCACGGTAATCAGGAGGCCGACAAACAGGCCGATGTGCAGGTGCACGGAGAGCGCGTAGCTGAGGTAAGCGCCCAGGATGACCATGATGCCCTGGGCGATGTTGATGATGTCGAGCACGCCGAAGATCAGGGTCAGCCCGACAGCCATCAGCGCGTAGACGCCGCCGCCGAGTACGCCGCTGACCACGGCATGGAGCAGTTTAGTCGTCATCGTCCACCTCCTCCGCTTTGAGCAGCTCCGTGCACCCGCAAGGTCAGCCGACCCAGCCGGGCTTCGGGTTCAGGATCTTCACGGAGCCCGCTGCGCCAACCGGCAGCACCTGGACAAACTTGCCGTTCTGCCACTGGAAGATGTACGTCGTCGCCGCGCCGTTGCGGCCGAGCGAGTCGAACTTCACTGACCCCTGGACGCTGGTCAGCGTGGTCCCGCTGTGCAGGTAGGAAATGATCTTCTTGTTGTCGGTGCCGCCGGTGGCCTTGACCGCCTGCGCCGCTACCTGACCGACCGCGTACGCCTCGGCCACGTCCGCGTTCACATCGGAGGCGGTGCCGCCGTACTTGGCGATGTACTCGGCGACCATCTTCTGGCTCTGCGGGTTGGGTGACCCGCCGTACCAGGCGTTCGGGACCATCATGCCGTTAGCGTTGCCCGCGCCGACCGCGCTGGTGAACGCGGCGCCCTGGTCCGGGCCGGCCGCGGCGATGAAGATCTTGGGCGTGTAATGCTGCTGCTGGAATGCCTTGATGAACGCGCCCACCGTCGGCACGTCGGTCGAGCCGAGCACAATTATCTGCGCTCCGCTGGCCGCGACGTTGTTGGCGGCCGGCGTGTAGTCGGGCACCTCCGCCGGGAAGATCTTCGAGTAGACGGTAGTGATCCCGGCCTGGTGCAGCGTCTGCTGGGTCAGCTGGACGGGCGGATCGGCGAACGGATCCTGCGCCATCGGGTAGGCGGCGCTCTTCGGCCGCTTGCTCGCCGGCAGCGACTTGATCCAATTGGCGAACGGCACCATCTCGTCCTGGATCGGCAGGCTGACGTCGAACACGTTGTGCGCCTGCTCGTTGGCGGGGGTGGTGAAGACCGACGGCGCGCCGCCCGCTCCCTCGATGAACGCCAGGCCATTGCGGGCCGCCACCGCCGAGGCCGGAGTGGTGAGCAGCGAGGAGAACGGCCCGAACGTCAGGTTCACGTGATCGGTGGAGATGAGCTTGTCGTAGTTGCTGACCACCTGGGTGGGGCTGCTCGCATCGTTGAGGACGATGAGCTTGACCTGGCGGCCGAGTATGCCTCCGGCCGCGTTGACGTCGTGCTGCCAAAGCTGGTAGCCGCGCTCGAACGCCTGGCCGTCGGCCGAGAAGTCACCCGTGAGCGAGAGTGACGCGCCGACCACGATCGGCCCGGCGGCCTTGGGGCTAGTAGCGCTGGGACTGCTTGAGGTGGAACTGCTTCCACAGCCGGCCACTGTCGCGGTGGCGACGGCGGCGGCCGCGGCGAGAGCTATCATCCGGGCGTGCTGTGACATCATCCCGGCTCTCCTTCCGCTGGCGGTTAGGGGTTCATGAATGGCTGTACACAGTGGCAGACCCGCGTCCGCAGGCCTGCCCCCTAGGTTTTCGGATTAGTGCGTGGTACCGGATTCTGTCAGGCTGTCAGGCTGTCCGGCTCCAGGCCGTCGAGAACCTGGACGTCTTCGCTTTCGAGCTCAAGGCCGGCGGACTGGGCCTGGAGCAGCAGCAGGGCGGCGAAATCCTCGCCGCCATGACCATGGCCGACCAGGCTCTGCACGAGCTGGTGCACCAGGCTCGCCACCGGCATCGGCACCTCCTGCTCCCGCGCCGCGGCCATGCCCAGATCGAAGTCCTTGCGCAGCAGCTCGCTGGTGAAGGTCGGCGCGAAGTCCAGGTTCACCAGCGCTGGGGTCTTGTACCTAGTGAACTGCGAGCCCATCACGCTGTTGTTCAGGCAGGCCAGGAAGGCCTGCCGGCTGACCCCAGAGCGCTGCGCCAGCACCGTGATCTCCGCCAGCGACTGGGCCACGATCCCGAGGAACAGGTTATGGCAGAGCTTAACGATCCGGGCGGTCTCGCCGTCGCCGACGTAGGTCGCTCCCGCGCCGAGCAGGCTCAGGTAGGGCAGCGCCTCGTCGAAGGCCTGCCGCGGGCCGGACACGGCGAACGTGAGCTTCCCGGCGGCGGCCACCCGGGGGTTGCCCATGATCGGTGCCGCGAGCAGCTGCGTGCCGCGGGCGGCCAGTTCCTGCCGTACCTGCCGCGAGGCGTCGGCCGAGACCGTCGAGCTGTCCACCACGACGCGTGGCGCCTGCGGCGCCGATGCCAGCCCGGCCGGGCCGGTCATCGCCTCGATCAGGTCCTTCGGCGTGCCCACGGTGACGAATACCAGATCAGTCGCGGCCAGGTCGGCCACCGAGTCAACGATCTTGGCCCCGTGCGCCGCGAGCGGCGCGGCCTTGGCCTTCGTCCGGTTGTAGACCGATACATCGCAGCCGGCGGCCAGCAGGCGGCGGACGAGCATTGAACCCATCCGGCCAGCTCCCAGCCAGCCGATCCGCAGCCCGTTTCGTTCATCAGCCATGTCGTCCAACCACGTTTCTTACGGTGTCAGTAATCGCGGGCTGCCGTGGCCGACGCCGCGACTGTTATCCCAGTCTGGAGTACCAGCGTCACAGCCACAATCGTTTGCAGCGATGTTTGTCGGGTACAAAATGGCCCAGTAGCGGGACCATGTCAAGGCCTTTAGCCAAGTTTTACCTAGTTCGCCCGGCTTGTGACGGTGCTGCCGTGGAGCCCCGCACGACAAACTCCGGCGCCAGGTACACGATCTTAGCTGGCTTCTCGCCGCCGGACAGCCTCTCAAGGAGCAGGCTGGCGGCCTCCGTGCCCAGCTGGTAGTGCGGGAAGGCCACGGTGGTCATCGGCGGCCGCAGCCGGTCGATGAAGGGCATGTCATTGAAGCCGACGACGGAGATGTCGCCGGGGCAGTCCAGCCCGGCCTCCTCGACGGCCGCGTAGCAGCCGACGGCGAGCATGTCGTTGCCGGCGGCCATGGCGGTGAACTCAGGGCTGGCGGCCAGGATCTCCCGGCCGCAGCGCTGCCCTTCCTCGATCGAGAACGCGTCCGCGAAGGCGACGGCGCCCGGCGGCACCGCCAGGCCGGCCGCCTGCATGCCGGCCAGGAAGCCGCGATAGCGATTCAGCCCGGTCGACAGGCTCTGCGGCCCGGCGATGTAGCCAATCCGGGTATGCCCGAGCCGGGCGAGGTGGGCCACGGCCATCTGGGCACCGCGCTCGTTGTCCACGGAGACCGCGGGGAAGTCGTAGTCCTCGGCGACGCGGTTCATCAGGACCACGTTGAGCCCGGCCCGGGCGGCCTCGGCCAGCACCGGGCTGCTGAGGCGCGCGGTCGCGAGCGCGTATCCGTCGACGTTCCGGGCCCGCATCTGCTCGAACACCTGCTGCTCGCGATCGAGCCGACTGTCGGTGTTGCCGATCAGCGCCACGTAGCCGTCGGCCGCGAGCCGGTCTTCCAGGCCGCGCACCATCGGGGGGAACAGGGGGTTGTTCAGGTCGGGAATCAGCACACCGATCGTGTGCGACCGCCTGGTCCGCAGGCTGCGGGCCACCGCGTTCGGGCGGTAGCCGAGCGCGGCGGCGGCCTCCACCACCCGCTGCGCGGTCGCGTCGCTGACCAGCAGCCGGGTCTCGGGGCTCAGCGCCCTGGACGCGGTCGCCGGGTGCACGCCCGCCCGCCGGGCGACGTCCCTGAGCGTTATCACTGGCTCAGGCATCGGCAGTCACGCTCCCGCCCTGCGTGCCCGGCTGCGGATAAGTTCCCAGCCTGTTAACGGGATCGTATCCAGATCCGGGCCAGCTGAACGCGATTGCAGCCACGGCAAGTTCTCCGCCGTGGTCGGCTGCGGTCCGCACGGCTGCCCGCATGCGAACATGAGGCATGCGGATCGGTGCCGTTACCTCGACCATGCTCTTTCGCGGCACGGCCGCCCGGCCTCGGCAGGTCGTGCGGGTTGCGCTCGTCGGCGACACCGCGGGCCGGCCCGGCGAGCCGGTGACGGTCACGATCGGCGGTGCAGGCGTCGCCGCTCCGGAGCCGGCCATCGTCCCCGCCCCGCCGCCCGGCGGAGAGCAGGTCGCCGAGGTCGGCATCGAGGTCGCCGCCGAGGTCGCCGCCGGAAGCTCGCGCCGGGTGACGGTCATCGCCCGCGACTCGGCCAGCCGGGCCGAGCAGGCGGCCGACGTGACCATCGCCGAGCCGGGCTGGACGATGTGGATGGTCAGCCATTTCCACTACGACCCCGTGTGGTGGACTACGCAGGGCCAGTTCCTGCAGTCGCGCCTGCTGCCGCCTGGCCCCGGCGGCGAGCTGCCGGAGGTCAGGACCGCGTTCGAGCTGGTGGCACTGCACCTGGAGGAGGCCCGCCGCGACCCCGACTACAAGTTCGTGCTGGCCGAGATCGACTATCTCAAGCCGCATTTCGACGCCCACCCCGAGGACCGGGAAGATCTGCTTGCCCTGATCGCGGCGGGCCGGATCGAGCTGGTCGGCGGCAGCTATAACGAGCCCAACACCAACCTGACCTGTGCCGAGTCGACCATCCGCAACGCCGTCTACGGCCTCGCCTACCAGCGCGGCGTCCTGCAGGGCGATCCGAGTGCCGCGTGGATGCTCGACGCCTTCGGCTTCGATCCTGCCTACCCGGGGCTGATGGCCGCAGCCGGGATGACCGAGTCGTCGTGGGCTAGAGGGCCGTTCCACCAGTGGGGGCCGAATCGGACCGCCGGCGACAACCGGCTGATGCAGTTCGCCACCGAGTTCGAGTGGCTCTCGCCGGACGGCGGCGGGCTGCTCACCAGCTACATGGCCAATCACTACTCGGCTGGCTGGGGCACGCAGCACGCCGCCGACCTCGCCGCCGCGGAGCGGGATGCCTACGGGCAGTTCCTCGAACTAGCTCCCGTCGCGGCCACTCGCAACGTGCTGCTGCCGGTCGGCGGTGACCACGTCATCCCCTCGCGCTGGGCTACCTCGATTCACCGGGACTGGAACGCCCAGTACGTGTGGCCGCGGTTCGTGACGGCGCTGCCCAGCGAGTTCTTCGCGGCCGTGCGCGGCGAGGCCGCCCGCGGGGACGTCTGGATCACGCCGCAGACCCGGGACATGAATCCGGTCTACACCGGCAAGGACGTCTCTTACATCGATACCAAGCAGGCGCAGCGGCAGGCCGAGACGGCGGTGCTGGACGGGGAGCGGCTGGCGACCCTCGCGTGGCTGGCCGGCGCCCGCTACCCGCTGGCCAGCCTGGACCGGGCGTGGCGGCTGCTCGTCTTCGGCGCGCACCACGACGCGATCACCGGTACCGAGGGCGACCAGGTCTACCTGGATCTGCTGGCCGGCTGGCGGGAGGCGTGGCAGCGCGGCGCCGCGGCCCGCGACGAGGCGGCCGGCTACCTCGCAGGCCTGGCCGACACCGCCAGCGCGGCGGCCCCCGCGCGGGCCGGCACGGCACCGGCCGGCACGGCACCGGCCACCACGGGCATCGCGGTCGTCGTGCTGAATACCCTGTCGACGGCCAGGTCCGGGCTCGCGACCGCGGTGCTGGAGCCGGGCGGGCCAGGCATCAGCTGGATCGAGCTGCGCGACGAGGCCGGCGCGGCCGTTCCCTTTTTGGCCGACGGGGTCAGCCGCCATCGCGACGGCACCCTCGCGGCCGTGACGATCACCTTCCGGGCGGCCGACGTCCCGGCCGTCGGTTACCGCACGTACCTGGCCTGGCCGGCGGCCGGCGCGGCGGAGGCGCAGGAGGCGGCGGGCTGGCAACCGGTGGCGGGCACGGAGATAGCGAACGCCGATTTCACCGTCGCGGCCGACCCGGCGCGTGGCGGCACGCTGACCCGGATCTTTTCCAGGGCCGCCGGTGCCGAGCTGCTCGCCGGGCCCGGCAACGAGCTCGTGCTGCAGGAGGAGTACGCCAAGCACCCGCGCTGGGGTGAGGGCCCGTGGCTGCTGTCCCCCAAGGGGCCGGGTGCCGGGTCGGCCGCCCTGCAGGCCGAGGTCCGCGCACAGCGCTGCCCGGTCGGCCAGCGGCTCGTCTCGCGGCTGCGGCTGGGCGGGCTGACGGTTACCCAGGAGACGCTGCTGTGGGACGGCGCCGACCGAGTCGAGTTCCGGACGCACGTGGACGGCTCGATTGGCCAGGACCGGCTGCTGCGGGTGGCCTTCCCCGTGAACGTGCCGGGCGGCCTGCCGGTCTTCCAGACCGCCCTCTCGGTGATCGGCCGGCCGCTCGGGCCCGCCGACGCCGATGTCGCCGGCAACTCGTTCACGCTCGACAATCCGGCGCACGAGTGGTTTGGCGTCGGCTCCACCGCGCGGGTCGCGCTCGCCAGCCCCGGCGGCGGCTCTGGCGGAGACCGGCAGCTCCAGGCGATCGGCGTCGCCGAAGTGGTCACGCCGCCGGTACCCGGCGGCGGCCCGCACCCGGCGGATGCCCCGCACCCGGCCGCTGAGACGGCCGGGGAGCCGACTCTGTCGAGGGCGGCCGTCCGTGACCTGCTGGTGGCGCTGGCCCGGCAGGGCGTGACGGCGACCTGCTCCCAGCCGGCCGGCCCGCGGTACGGCGCCATCGAGATCGACTCGAACCTGCCCGACTTCCGGATCTCGCTCGGCGGCCCCGACGTCAACGCATTCACCGCAGCCGTACTGGCGGCGGCCGGGCCGGAGCCGGCGGCGGAACTGGCCGGGCAGCTGCGGGCCGCCGGAACGGCGCGCGTCTGGGTACCGGCGGCCCGCAGCCGCGCCGACGCCTTTGGCGCCGGAGCTGACGTCCGCGGGCCCGCGGACGTGCCAGTGCTGATCATCGCCGGGGCCGGCGACGCCGAACTGGCGGCCGAGGTCAAGGCGGTGACCGATGACCTGGCCGACTCGGTCATCGAGGTAACGGCAGCGCCGTCATCCGCCGCCCACGCCACCGACGGCGGCCAGGCCGCGGGCGGCCCCGCGACCGCGCTGGCCGGGCACTCGATCGCTCTGCTCAACCGCGGTACGCCCAGCAGCCTCGTGACACCCGGCGGAGTCGCGACCATCGCGCTGATGCGCGCGTGCAGCGCCTGGCCCTGCGGCGTCTGGATCGACGGCCCGGCACGCACCGCACCTGATGGCAGCAGCTTCGCCTGGCAGCACTGGAGCCATACCTTCGAGTATGCCCTGGCCGCCGGGCCGGGCGACTGGCGCGAGGCCGGCTTCGCGGCGGCCGGGCAGGATTACAACGCCGACCTGCTGACCGTCACGGCGGACCTGCACCCCGGCCCGCTGCCAGCGCGCGCCAGCCTGGCCAGCGTCGAGCCCTGCACCGCGATCCTCGCCGCGCTCAAGCCGCGGGGCAACCCGCTGGCTCCCGGCCCGCAGCCCACGCCGGCCGACGGCGTGACGGTCCGGCTGCGAGATGCCGGCGCCGGATCAACTACGGCCCATGTCCGGCTCTTCACCGGCCTGACCACGGCGCGCGCCATCGGCCTGTGCGAGGACGTGGCGGGCGAACCGCTGCCGCTCAATGCGGGCGCCGCGGTGGCAGAGGTTCCCGCTGCCGGAGTCGCCACTCTCGAGGTCACCCCGGCCACCCCGCCCTGGCTGGCGAGGCTGACCGCCGACGTCCCCAGGCCGGCCCAGGCCGAGCTGCCACTGCCCGAGCTGCCACTGCCCGAGGCGGCCCAGCCCGTCTACTCCCGGTACTGGCTGCACGGCAAGGGACCGGCGCCGGCCGGCAATATGCCCGTTGCCGTACACCTCTCCCCCGCCCGCCTCGGCGTGAATTCGCGCGAGCCGGGGCAGCTGCGGCTGACCGTCGCCTGCGGCCCCGACGCCGCGGCCGGCGAGATCCGGCTAAGCGTTCCGCCGGGCCTTGACGTGCAGCCGCCTGGCCCGTTCCGCTACGACCTGCCCGCACGAGGCCACGCCTGCTGGGAGCTGACGGTCCGGCAGCTGCCGGGGGCGGCTGATGGCCACCATTTTGTCGCCGCTCAGATCCGCGACCACGTCGGCCAGGTGATCGAGGACGCGGTGCTCGTAGCGGCCGGCCCGGCGGCCGACGCCGTCGCAGTGGCCGACCCGCCGCGAGCCGAGCTCGTCGCGGAGCATGAGGCCGAGCTGCGGGCGATGAGCGCCGAGGTCGACCTGACGCTGGCCAGCCTGGAGCTGACCCTGAGCCCTGGCCAGAGCGGGGACATCGAGATCGTGGTGGACAACCACGCCGCCTCGGCCATCCGCGGCGAGGTTCAGCTCATCTCGCCCGCCGGCAGCTGGGCGTGCGTGCCGCAGTGGGCCGCCGGCTTCGGCGCCGAGGCCGGCAAGTCGGCGGCCCTGCGCTTTTCCGTCGCCGCGCCCGCCGACGCGCGGCGCGGCCAGCGCTGGTGGGTGATCGCCAAGGTCATGTACTTCGGCCGGACCAGGTACAGCGAGGCGGTCGAGGTGATCATCGCCTGATCCGGCCGCGGCCTCAGGCCAGGCCGAGCATGACCACCCCGGCGGCTATGCAGCTCACGCCGACCAGCTGCCGGCTGCTGAGCCGCTCGCGGAACATCAGGATGCCGCCGGCCAGGGCGAGGGCCGGGTAGAGGCTGGACACGGCCGCGGTCACCGCGACCTGGCCGACCTGGCCGCCGCGCGAGAACGCCAGGAGGGCCCCGACCTCGGTCAGGCCGGCGGTGGCGGCCCATATCAGGCCCGATGCGTTGCCCTTCAGCGGCTTGGGCCGGCCGAGGAACGGCAGCGCGAGGAGCAGCGTGGTCACCGACGCGGCGTAGGCCACGAGCGTGGACGGCAGCCAGCCTGTCCCGGCCGAGTAACGGCCGAGGAGGAACGCGCCGACCCCGTAGGTGGTCGCGGACGCGAGGGCCAGCGGGATGCCGGGCCGCGAGATGCCGCGGGCGAGAGCCGCCGGCCCCGTGATCCCGCCAGCGCCCCTGATCCCGGCAATGCCCCTGACCCTGCTGCCCGTCACCCCGGCCGCGCCCGTCACCCCGGCCGCGCCCGTTCCCTCGGCACTGCCAGCCACCTCGGCACTGCCAGCAACTTCGGCGCCCGTGGCCGCGGCCCCGGCCCCGGCGGCGGCCCCGGCCCCGGCGGCGGCGGCGGGCGAGGCGTCTGGCGTGCGTGCCGTGGTCATGGCGATCCCGACCACCGACAAGGCGACTCCGGCGCCGCCGATGTTGCCGATTTGCTCACCGAGCACGGCCACCGCCAGCAGCGCCGTTATGCCGCCGTAAGTCGCGCCGATCGCGCTCACCAGGCCAACTGGCCCGCATTCCAGCGCGCGGTAGTAGCAGATCCAGCCGAGCAGGCCGAGCACGCCAGCGCCGGTCAGCCCGACGGCCGTGATGCCGCCGATCGCGGCCAGCGACGGGTGCAGGAGGGCCGCCAGCAGCACGAGCACGGCCAGGCCCAGGACCTGGCTGACGAAGACGGCGGTATAGGTGCCGATCCGCCTGGCGGCATTGGCGGCGGCGATCGTGGAAATGCCCCAGGCGGCCGCGGCGAGAAGCCCGTAGGTCACTCCGTCGCGTCTCCCCCGGTGGCTTCCCGGGCGGCTCTCTCGGGCCTGCTCCCGAGGCGTCGCCAGGCAAATTGCATCACGCAACGTGACGATAGACCACAGCCAGTCACCAAATCCGGGAGACACGCGTATTGGGCCAGGTCAGTTAGCCGACCTTAGCGCTCATAGCGGAGAAGAGCCGCCCAAGGTTCACCCCCGTAGACGGTCGGCAGGATGCCAGGGGTGGTGCGACAATAGGGCGAGGCCGCGTCAACTATCCCAGAAGGACGATGACCACCGATATTCTACTCGGCGCCGGGAACCTGCCGGCCGAGCCCAACAGCTTCGTCGGCCGCGAGCGCGACCTGGCGGAGCTCGCGCTGCTGCTCACTGATGTCCGGGCGCTGACGCTCTGCGGGCCTGGCGGCATCGGGAAGACCCGGCTGGCGGTCCGGCTGGGCGCCGACCTGGCACCGGACTTTGCCGATGGCGCCTGGCTCGCCGAGCTGGCTGACCTGGGTGATCCTGACCTCGTGGCCCGCCGGGTGGCGGCCACGCTCGGCGTCCGGGAAGAACCCGACCGGTCGCTGACCGAGACGTTGTGTGATGCGCTGCGGTCACGCGAACTGCTGCTCATCCTGGACACCTGCGAGCACCTGGTCGAGACGTGCGCCCGGCTGGTGCAGCGGCTGCTGGCCGCCTGCCGCGGGATCCGCGTCGTCGCGACCAGCCGGGAGCCGCTGCGGGTGCGGGGCGAGACGGTCTGGCGGGTGCCGCCGCTTGAGCTGCCGGCCGCGCTGGAGCGGCTGACCGCCAGCGAGATGCTCGAGCATGAGGCCGTGCGCCTGTTCACCGATCGTGCCGCGGCGGTGCGGCCGGGGTTCGCGCTCACTGCGGAGAACGCGCAGTCCGTGGCGCGGCTGTGCCGGATGCTGGATGGCATTCCGCTGGCCATCGAGCTGGCCGCCGCGCGGATCCGTGCGCTGTCGGTTGACCAGGTCGCCGGCCGGCTCAGCGACCGGTTCCAGCTACTGGCCTCCGGGGACCGCACCGCGCCGGTGCGCCAGCAGACCCTGCGCGCGGCGGTGGACTGGAGCTACGAGCTCCTCACCGAGCCGGAGCAGGCGCTGCTGCGCAGGCTGTCGGTGTTCTCCGGATGGAACCTGGAGATGGCCGAGCAGGTCTGCGTCGACGAGCAGATCCGGGCCGACGACGTGCTCGACCTGCTGGCCGCGCTGATCGACAAGTCACTGGTGAGCCTGGACGGCGAGCTGACCGGCGATGCCCGGTACCGGCTGCTCGACACGATCGGCGAATACGCAGCCGACCGGCTGGCCACTTCCGGCGAGCAGCCGGCGGTGCGGGCCGCCCACCGCGACTACCTGCTGCGGCTGGGCGAAGGTGTCGTGGCGCAGGCATTCCTGCGCGGCGACCCGCCCTGGCCCGCCCGGGTCGCGATGTACCACCGGATCGACGTCGAGCGACCCAATTTCCGCCAGGCCCTGTCAGAATGCCTGGGCCGGGAGGACGCGGAGCGTGGCCTGCGGGTGTGCCTGGCGCTGCGCAGCGCGTGGGTGGCCTCCGGCGACGTAACCGAGGGCGCCATCTGGTTCGACAGGTTCCTCGCGCTGACCGCGCCGACGTCGCCCGACATCAGGGCCCGCGCACTGGTACACCGGGCCGAGCTTGCCTTCGAGCAGCAGGACTACCCGACCGCGGGCGAGCGCGCCCAGGCCGCGCTGGACCTCTTCGAGACGGCCGCCGAGCCTGGCGAGGCGGGCGCGCTGCGGATCCTGGGCCTGGTCAAGCTGCAGGCTGGCCACGCCGACGAGGCTCTGGACAGCGCCGACGCGGCCGTCGAGGCCGCCCGCAAGGCCGGGGACTGCTGGGAGGAAGGGCTGGCGCTGGCCACTAGGGCGTCGGTGATGGCCCGGCTCGCGAGGCTGAGTGACGCGCAGCGGACCTTCGAGGCGGCCCTGGACATGCTGCGGGACAACAACGGCTGGGGCGTGGCGCAGACGCTGTACGGGTTCGGCGCCCTGGCCCGCCAGCGCGGCGACAACGCCGCGGCGCGGCGGCATTTCCGCGCCGCCCTCGTGCTGTACCGACAGATCGACGCCAGGCCGGAGATCGCCAGGTGCCTGGCCGGGATCGGCTGGGTAGCGCTGGCCCAGCTCGACCTGGAACTCGCCACCGCCAGCCTGAGCGAGAGCATCCAGCTGAGCCTGGCCACCGGCCAGCGGCTGGCCATCGCCCGCGGAATCGAGGCGTTCGCCGCCCTCGCCGTCCTCCGGGACGACCTGGCCTCGGCGGCCAAGCTCGCCAGCGCGGGATCGGCGCTGCGCGCCGCCCTCGGCCAGACCCCGTCGCCGGGCGCACTGCGCCGCATGGACTCGCTCCTGGAGTCGGCCCGGCAGCGGCTCGGGGCGGCCGCCGTCACCGCCCTGGTCGCCGAAGGCGAGCAGCTGACTCCCCATGAGGCGGTCGACTTCGCCCTGCGTCCCCGCCGCGACGATCCCGGCGCCCCGGCCGCCGGTGAGGCCCCGGCCGCGAGCGCGGCGACCGCCGCGAACGGCCAGGTCGGCCGGACGCCGGCCAGGCATGGCTATGCCCTCGCCGGCAATGGCGCGGTCGCCGTGCTGACCGTCCGTGAGCTGGAAATCGCGGGCCTGGTCGCGCGTGGCCTGTCCAACCGTGGCATCGCCGCCGAGCTCACCATCAGCCCGGCAACCGCGGCGCGGCACGTGGCCAATATCTTCGGCAAGCTTGGCTTCAGCTCCCGCGCCCAGGTGGCGGCGTGGGCGGCCGAGCGCGAATGGGGCAATCGGGCCTGAGCCGGGCGGCCGCTGCCCCGCCGCCGGGCGGAACGGGCGGCTACATCCCCGCTCCCTTCGCCGTGCTGCAGGCCGATTGCCTGCATGCCGCCGGCCGACGGCCGCAAGGTCCGGCCTGATCATGTACATATGCCCGTGACCTGCTCAGACGTCCGAGCTGCACATCGGAATGGCTCATTCGGCGCATGTGCTGGCGATCCGCGCGGCCTAACTTCTTAAGCGAGGCGCGGTGCTGCCTCGGCACGTCCGGCCACCAGGAGGGGGGTGGCCGGCCTGGCCGGGGCCGCACCAGCGCGTCGCCCGGGGTGGCCCGGCTTCCGCGGTCACCACTGAGATTCGCGGCAGCACTGGTATTCGCGGGTAACTCGGGCGGTCCGGCCGGTCGGCCGGCTGATGTACATACCCAGCTACATATTCCTGACGATGCGGCGTCGGCGCGGTATGCGTAGCGTCATGCACACGCGCCGCCACCGCCGACCTGTGGCAGCACGGGACAGCAGCAGCGACGAGACAGCGACATGAGACAGCGACACCGGCAAGACAGCGGCCCTGGATGGCGTGCCGCCGACGTACCGGCGGGAAGGTTGCGGAAGGCCATGACGACCGCAGAAACATCGGTCGGTGAGACGACGGTCACCCAGCGGCTGCTGGTGAGCGCTGCGGCTCGCGGCTCTCACGTGGCACTGCTGGGCGGCTCCGCCGATATCCCGTGTTCCTACCCCGAGCTGGCCGTCACGCTGCAGCGGGCGGCGGCCGGCCTGGCCTGGCGCGGGGTCCGGCCGCGGGATGTGGTCGGCGTGTACGTGGCCGATGCGGTTTCCTACATACTCGCGTGCCATGCGATCCGGGCCGCCGGCGGCGTTCCCTCGCCGGTGTCCGGAGAGCTGTCCGTCCCGGAGATCGCCGGGCAGCTAGCGGACTGCGGTGCCCGCATGCTCGTCACCTCATGTGCTCTGGCGGCGGCCGGGCTGGCGGCCGCCGACAGGTCCTGGGTCCGCCAGGTGATCTCGTTCGGGGAGGCCGCCGGCGCGATGCCGTTCGCCTCGCTTCTCGGGCTCGGCTCCATGCGCCCGACCACGGTCCGGAGCCACGATCTGGCCCTGCTGCCGTACGTGCGGCGCCCGGACGGAACGCTCGGGCAGGCCGGCATCACGCACCTGGACATGGCGGCCGAGCTGGTCAGGCTGTGCGCCGATGCCGGGATCACCGACCGGGATGTCGTCCTGGCCGCGCCGCCTGCCGGTGACGGGCGCGCGTACACCGCGCTGATCGATCATGCGCTGATGCGCGGCTCGACCCTGGTGGCCACCCCGGCGTGTGAGCTAGCGGCGATGGCCATCGCGCATCAGGCCACGGTGGCGATCGTGCCCGCCAGCATCGATATAGCGGAGAGCCCGCCGCTCAGGCTGCTCGCCGTCGACTGCTGACACCGGTGATCATAGGTCTGGCGGCCGGTTCTCGTAGGGCGTGCTGAGCACGATCGTCGTCCGCGTCGACACCCCGGCCGCCGTGCGAATCTCCTGCAGCAGGTTCTCCAGGGCAACCGGCGAGGCGACCCGGACCTTGAGTATGTAGTTCTCATCCCCCGCGACGCTGTAGCAGGCCTCGATGGCCGTCAGGTGCGCCAGCCGCTCGGGCGCGTCATCGGGCGCGGAGGCATCGAAAGGCCTGATCGAGATGAAGGCGGTGAGCGGCAGCCCAGCCGCGTCCGCCCTGATCAACGCGGCGTAGCCGCTGATCAGGCCGCGCTCCTCCAGGCGGCGGACCCGCTGCTGGGCGGCCGACACCGACAGCCCGGTCTGCCGGGCCAGCTCGGTGAAACTCATCCGGCCGTCACGCGCCAGCAGCCAGACGATCTTTCGGTTAGTCTCCTCCACCTGGAAAAGGTAACGCCTGCCGCGAGCGGTGCTGACAGCGCAGGTAACAGCAAGGTGTCGTCGCTCACGCCTGTGTAACGCTACGGTCGCCGATCTGTTACAAATAGGCATCCGCCCGGTATTCTCACCCCAGCGCGGCCAACGCGGGCCGGGAAACCGAACTGGGAGACGTCAGTGGCGCAGATCGTGCTTGACCAGGTGGACAAGGTCTATCCGGGCGGGGCCAAGGGCATCGACGGCCTGAGCCTGGATATCAACGATGGCGAGTTCATGGTGCTCGTCGGCCCGTCTGGCTGCGGCAAGTCCACCGCCCTGCGATCCATCGCCGGGCTGGAGGAGATCACCTCCGGCACGATCACCATCGGCAGCCGGATAGTGAACGACCTGCCGCCCAAGGACCGCGACATCGCGATGGTCTTCCAGAACTATGCGCTCTATCCGCACATGACCGTGGAGCAGAATCTCGCCTTCGGCCTGGAGCAGCGCAAGACCCCCAAGGACGAGATCAAGCGCCGGGTCACCGAGGTGGCGCGGATGCTGGGCCTGGATGAGTACCTCAAGCGCAAGCCGGCCGCACTGTCGGGCGGCCAGCGGCAGCGGGTCGCGATGGGCCGCGCGATCGTCCGGGAGCCGCAGGCGTTCCTGATGGATGAGCCGCTGTCGAACCTTGACGCCAAGCTCCGCGTCTCGATGCGGGCATCGCTGTCCCAGCTACACGAGCGGCTGGGGGTGACGACCGTCTACGTGACTCACGACCAGGTCGAGGCCATGACCCTTGGCCAGCGGGTCTGTGTCCTGCGTGACGGGAAACTCCAGCAGGTCGATACGCCCCAGGCGCTCTACAACTCGCCGGTCAACCTTTTCGTAGCGGGGTTCATCGGCTCCCCGGCGATGAACTTCGCCACCGCCACCCTGGTTCGCGACGGTGGCCCGGCGGTATCGTTCGCCGGCTACCACCTGCCCGTTCCGCAGTCCGTGCTGACCGCCCGGCCGGAACTGGATAAGTACTTCGACCGCGAGTTCATCCTCGGTATCAGGCCGTCAGACTTCGAGGACGCGGAGCTAGCCGAGCCCGACTGGCCGCGGATCCCGGTGACGACCACCGTGACCGAGGAGCTCGGCAGCGAGATCCACGTCATCTTCGCGATCGACGCGCCGCCGGTCCAGCACGCCAGCATCAGCCAGGCGGCGACCGACGACCCGGAGGACGAGGCCATCCCGATCGCGGGGGGTAACAAGACGATGTGGACCGCGCGCGTGGCCGCCCGCAGCCCGATTAAGCCGGGCCAGACGGCCGAGCTGGCCATCGACAGCTCGAATGTGCAGTTCTTCGATGCCGAGAGCGGCCTGGCGATCGGCCACTCCGCGGCGGTGCCAGCCGCCTAGCTTCGGTGCGATGGGCCGCGGCCTCAATTCGCATCCATGATCAACCGCGTGGCGACTACGCCGCGCCATCTGGACGATTTCCTGAGTGGTTCGGATTGCGCTGGTCCCCACAGGCGTGATCCGAACCACTCACGAATTTCCACAGGTGACACCGGCACTGAGCCGTTTATCCACAGGGGCGCGGCTCCGGCCGCCGTCGGCTACGACACCGGCCCGGACGCAGCGGGCCGGAACAGCCGCAGCGGGGTACGCCCGCCGCGAGGACGGTGAGACGACCACATTCTCGGGCCGTCACTACCGGCTGACAGAGACGCCGGGCATCAGCCCGCGCCATCCCAGGCCCCCGGGATGGCGCCGGCGAGCAGTTTCTCCTCGTCGGCGGCAGGCAGCCCGCGCGTCAGCGGCGGCTCGCCGCGCGCGCGATCCCAGGCGAGGACGGCGGCCGCGGTGACCGCCAGCGGAGTCGCGAGCATGCCCGCGGCCCGGCCGCGCGCCGGGCTACGCTGCTGCCCCGGCCACATGGGCTCGGGCCTGACCAGCGGGAACGGGGGCGGCACGGAGTCGGGCGGCACCGTCACGATCGTCCGGCCCACGAACGACGTGCCGCCCAGCACAAGAACGCGCATGGTGCGCAACCGTATCCGCTGCACGCGGGCGGCCTGCGCCGGGACGGTGCTACGCCCGGCCGGGCGTAGCATGCCACCGGAGAAGGGTGGCCATGATGACCGGGGTGATCGGGCGTGGCGCCGGGGAGCGGCGTTACGAGGCACGGGGCAGCGTGATGCTCTTCAAGGCCCTGGCCGAACAAGACGACGGCGACTTCTCGCTCATGGAGCGCACCCTGCCGCCCGGCGGCCGGCGACCGCCGCCGCACCGGCACACCAACTGCTCCGAGGCGTACTTCGTGCTGGACGGGCTGGTATCGGTCGTAGTCGAGGGCCAGGACCTGAGCGTGGGCCGGGAGGGATTCGTCCTGGTGCCGCGCGGCACCGCGCACACGTTCGGCAACGGCGGGACCGAGCGGGCCCGGCTCCTGGTGATCCACGCCCCCGCGATGGACGCTTACTTCGCCGGGCTGCACGAACTGTGGAACCGCGGGAAGCCGCCCGAGCCGGAGCAGGAGCGCGAGCTGATGGCCCGTTATGGCATGGAGGCGCTCTAGCCCGATGTTGCCTAGCGGAGGCCGCGGCTGATCACCAGCCGCTGGATCTGGTTGGTGCCCTCGACGATCTGCAGCACCTTGGCCTCGCGCATGAACCGCTCGGCCGGGAAGTCCTCCACGTAGCCGTAGCCGCCGAGAACCTGCACGGCGTCCGTGGTGACCCGCATCGCCACGTCGCTGGCGAACAGCTTGGCCATCGCGGCCTGCTGGCCGTAGTCCAGGCCGGCGTCCTTGCGCCGGGCCGCGCTCAGGTACAGGGCCCGGGCCGCCGCCACCGAGGTCGCCATGTCGGCAAGCATGAAGCCGACACCCTGGAACTCGATCACTGGCCGGCCGAACTGGCGGCGCTGCCGGGCGTAGCCGACCGCGGTGTCCAGCGCCGCCTGGGCCACGCCGGTCGCGCAGGCGGCGATGCCCAGCCGCCCGGCGTCCAGGGCCGCCAGCGCGATGCGCAGCCCGCTGCCTCGCTCGCCGATCAGGTGCTCCGCGGGCACCCGGGCGCCGTCGAACGACACCTGCGCCGTCACCGACGCGCGCATGCCCATCTTGTGCTCGGGCGGCCCCGCGCAGACCCCCGCCGTCCGCGCCGGAACATGGAAGCAGCTGATGCCGCGGGCCCGGTCCGGCCCCTGGGGGTCACCCGACGTACGGGCGAACAGCGTGTAGAAGTCGGCCTCCCCCGCATGTGAGATCCAGGCCTTGACCCCGTTCAGCACGAACTGATCGCCGTCGGGCACGGCACGGGTCTGCAGTGCCGCGGCGTCGGAGCCGCTGCCGGGCTCCGACAGGCAGTAGGCGCCGAGCAGGTCGCCGCCTAGCATGTCCGGCAGCCAGCGCTCCCGCTGGGCCGCCGTGCCGGCGCTGGCGATCGGGAAGCAGGTCAGGGTGTGCACGCTGACCCCGAGCCCGACCGCCAGCCAGGCACCCGCCAGTTCCTCCACTACCTGCAGGTACGTCTCGTAGGGCTGGCCGCCGCCGCCGAGCTGTTCGGGAAAGGGCAGGCTGAGCAGGCCGGCCGCCCCCAGGATCGCGAACTTCTCCCGCGGGAACCGCCCGTCGCGCTCGGCCGCCTCCACCGCCGGGCGCAGCTCGGCGTCGGCCAGGTCACGGGTCAGGTCCAGCAGCGCCCTGGTCGTCTCGTCGCGGATGTCGCGCTGGACCTCGCCGCGGGCGTCCCGCCGGGCCGGGCCCATCAGGCGTCCACGATGACGAGATCCCTGCTGCCGTTGTTCAGCCGCTGACAGCCCTGCTCGGTGCACACCACGATGTCCTCGATCCGCGCCCCGTGCGGCCCGCGGTAGATGCCCGGCTCGATCGAGAAGGCGTTCCCCGCCTGCAGCGGGTCGGAGTTCCCGGACACGATGTAGGGATCCTCATGGCTCTCCAGGCCGATCCCGTGCCCGGTCCGGTGCATGAAGTACGCGCCGTACCCGGCCTGGGTGATCGGCTCGCGCGCCGCCGCATCCACGGCCTCCGCGGCGATGCCCGGCCGGACGGCGGCGCAGGCCGCCTCCTGCGCCGCCTGCAGGACCCGGTAGTACTCCGCGAAGTCCGGCGGCGGCGGCCCGATCGCGTAGGTGCGCGTGCAGTCGGAGCAGTACCCGCTGGGCATCGTCCCGCCGATATCCACCACCACGGCGTCGCCGGCCCGCAGCACCCGGTCAGCGGGCGCGTGATGCGGGCTGGCGGCGTTCGGCCCCGAGGCCACGATCGCGAAGTCGACCTGGGCGTGCCCCTCCTCGATGATGGCGTCGCCGATGTCGGCCGCGACCTCCAGTTCGGTGCGGCCCGGCCGCAGCCAGCCGGGGACCCGGGCGTGCACCCGGTCGATCGCCTCGCCCGCGGCCAGCAGCGCCGCGATCTCGGCCGGGGTCTTGCGGGCCCGCAGCCCGCGCAGTGCGAGGCTGGCTAGCTCCTGGCGGGCGCCGGGCAGCGCCGCGCGCAGCCGCAGCACCATCAGGGCCCACATCCGGTCCGACAGGCCCACCGCGGCCGCGGCGGGCAGGCGCGCCGCGGCGAGCGCGTACGGGTCATCGGTCTCGTCCCAGCCGATGATCTCCAGCCCGAGGCCACCCGCCGGGGATGCCTGCGCGGCGGCCAGTTCCAGGCTCGGAACCAGCAGGAACGGATCGCTCGCTGGACCTGCCGCGCTCGCCCCTGGCACCACCAGGCAGGTCAGCCGCTCCAGCTGGTGCGCCGCATAGCCGGTTACGTAGCGCAGGTCCGGCCCCGGCGTCAGCAGCAGGGCGTCCAGTCCCGCGGCGCCGGCCGCCGCCGCCGCGGCGGCGAGCCGGGCCGCCGGATACAGGTCGCGGCCCGGCCCATCATCTTCCGCGCCGCCTGCTGGTTCCGTGCCGCCCACGGGCGTCCTCCTGTCACCGTTGACCGCGCCCCCGCGATCGCTTCGCCCGCCGCATCATCTCACGCCGAAGAATTGCGTCCCCATCTAGACACGGACGCCCTACATGCATCACGCTTGGTGCACAACAGCTGACCTGATGTGAACCGTGATGAGTTCTGAGACTGTCGAGCTTCCTGCCCCTCAACCGGGCGCCGCTGCACAGCAGCCACGCCTCGGGCAGCGTCCGGAGATGACGCGCCCGGAGGCGTCCTTCGCGCGCACGGAAATAGCAGGTCCGCGGGGTCTGGAGGCCAGGCTCGCGGCCGAGCTCGCGCAGCAGCGGCACGTCACGGTGGAGCTGCAGCACGCGATCCTGCCGCTGCACGACGAGCCGTTCGACCTGCCCGGCCTCCGTGCCGTCGTTCGCTACCTGCCGGCCTCGCACGACAGCCGGGTGGGCGGCGACTGGTACATCACGGCCGAGATGCCGAGCGGCATGGTGCTGATCGCGCTCGGCGACGTGGCCGGCCACGGCCTGGCGGCCGCGGCGGGCATGGCCCGGCTGCGCGGGGCCCTGGCCGGGCTCGCGATCACCGGCGCCCCGCCCCAGCAGCTGGTGGGCTGGCTCAACGAGCTGGTCCGGCACGTCGATCCCGAGCACACGGCGTCGGTGGTAGCGGGCTATTTCGATCCGGCTAGCCGGATGCTGACCTGGGCGCAGGCCGGTCATCCCCCGCCCGTGCTAGTCCGCGGCCCGGATGCCTGGCCGCTGCAGCAGCCCGAGGGCATCCTGCTGGGCGCCGGCGACCGCGGTTATCACGTCGCCACCCAGCAACTCAATGTCGGTGACCTGCTGCTGCTCTACAGTGACGGCCTCGTCGAGCGGCGCAATCAGTCCATCGACGACGGGCTGTCCACGATGGTGGCCGCCGCCTGCGGGGCCACCGATCCCGACGCCGTCATCGGCAAGGTCCTGGGCGCCATGGGCAACACCGCGACCGACGACGACACCTGCCTGGTGGCGCTGCAGGTCCTGTAGCCCTGCCCGCCGCACCGGTGGAAATGCCCCTAGCCCGGGCGGGCGGCCAGCGCCGAGAGCAGTCGGCCAAGCGACGAGCCGAGGCCCCACCGCTCGTCGAGCTGGGCGAGCAGCCGCGGATTGGCCGGCCGGGCCGGCAGCTCGCCGCCGGCGACCGGGACCGGCGCGTCGGTGGCGACCCGGACGACCGCGACCGATGCCTCCAGGTAGGTGCGGTCGGCCACCAGCTTGGCCCGGCTGCCCATCGGGAAGCCGCCATGGCCGGCGTCCAGCGCCGCCAGGATCGCGTCCACGGTCCCGAACACCCGCACGAGCGCCGCGGCGGTCTTCTCCCCCACTCCGGTCACGCCCGGCAGGCCGTCGCTCGGGTCACCGCGCAGGGCCGCGAACGCGGCGTAGGAACGGCCGGGAATCTGGTAGCGCTTCGTGACGGCGGCCTCGTCGATCTCCTCCAGCCTGGCCAGCCCGCGTGCCGTGTACAGGACGCGGACGCCGCGACCGTCGTCCACCACCTGGAACAGGTCCCGGTCGCCGGTCACCACCTCCACCGGCCCCGCGTCGCGCGCCGCCAGCGTGCCGATCACGTCGTCAGCCTCGTAGCCGGGCGCCGCCGCCATGGTGACCCCGGCGGCGGCCAGCACCTGCTCGATGACCGGGATCTGCGCGGTCAGGGCGTCGGGGGCCTGCTCGGTGCCGTCCGGGTTGGCCCGGTGTGCCTTATAGGAGGGCAGCGCGGCGGTGCGGAAGGCAGGTCGCCAGTCCGCGTCCATGCACGCGATCAGGCGGCCCGGCGTCCGGGCCCGGATCAGCCGCGACATCATGTCCAGCAGGCCGCGCACGGCGTTCACCGGCGTGCCGTCCGGCGCCGTCATGGTCTCCGGAACGCCGTAGAACGCCCGGTAGTACAGCGAAGCACTGTCCAGCAGCATCAGCGTGGCCACGTCGGCCATCCTGCCAGGCTCGCCGCCGCGCCGTGGCCGTCCCGAGATCCATACATTTCCTCTATGAATCTATGGATCTTTGGCATTAGATCGGGGAGGTACGGCTCCCTAGGCTGTCCTTATCGGCTCCGGCCAGCTGGGGGGTAAGCATGACGACTATCAGTCCCGTTCGTACCCGATGTCCAGGTGAGCTGATCACCGCTATCCGCGGCGCCACGCGGCGGCACGCCGACTGGCAGCAGACCGCCGTGCTCGTGGCGGATCAGCTGCGGCGGAATCTGCCCGGCCCGGAGATCCTGACTCCGCAAGAACGCGAGGGCGACCCGGACGGCTACCGCTCGCACGTCGTCCATGCCGAGCCCGATGGCTCGTTCTCCGTCATCGCCCTGGTCTGGCGGCCGGGCCAGGTGACGCCCATCCACGACCACGTCACCTGGTGCGTGTTCGGCGTCCTGCAGGGCATCGAGTTCGAGGAGCTGTACGCGGTCGGCGAGGACGGCAGCTGCCTCCGGGAGGTCGGCCGGGGCCAGAGCGTGACCGGCGAGGTCAGCGGGTTCGCCCCGCCGGGCGACATCCACCGGGTACGCAACTGGGGCGACGACGTCGCGATCTCCATGCACATCTACGGGGCCGACATCACCCGGCTCGGCAGCAGCGTGCGCCGCACCTACGACCTTCCGGTCATGCTGAAGGCGTAGGGCGCGTCGGCGAGGGCGGCCAGTCGGACCTCGCGCAGCGCCGCCCAGTCCGCGGCCACCAGCCTGCGGACCTCCACGGTGCCGGAGAACATTGCCGCTGCCATAAACCCGAGGGCCGCGCACCCGCCGGCAGCCTCGCAACCGGATAACCGCGCTCGCCGCCGTTGCGGAGTCCATCAGCGCGGGTCAGCCGGTAACGCGCTCGTTGCGGATCGGCACGGAGCGGGTCAGGCGACGGACGAGTAGGCCACGACGCCGCGGCGCAGCGCGTCGATCGCCTTCCGCGCGGTCTGTGCCAGCGGGTCCCGGCCCGCCGCCACCGCGATCTGGTCCAGCAGGTCGATGAGCTGCTTGACGGCCCGGACGAAGTCGCCGGGGGTACGGTCACCGAGGGCCCGCTGCAGGTCCATTCCGCTCGCCCACGCATGTGCGGTCCACGCGAAGCCCAGGTCGGGCTCGCGCAGGAACGAGAGCCGGTGGCCTCGCTCGACGCCGTCCAGGTCGCCCCAGAGCCGGATCATGTCGGCGAGCACCTCCCGGACCCCGCCGCCCGGCAGTCGCGGCGGGCGCGCGTCGTCCAGCCGGCGCGACTCGAAGGTGAGCGCCGAGACGCAGGCGGCAAGCTCCGGCGGCGGCAGGCCGGCCCAGGTTCCCCGGCGCAGGCACTCCGCCGCCACCAGGTCGAGCTCGGTGTAGAGGCGGCCCAGCCGGCGACCCTCCGGCGTGACCGCGTCACCCTGCACGTACCCGAGTTCTTCCAGGACCGCGCAGACCCGGTCGAAGGTGCGGGCGAGTACATGCGACCGGCTGGCCACCCGGTGCTCTAGCGCCTCGACCTCACGTTCCAGCCTCAGGTAGCGCTCGGCCTGCCGCAGGTGCGCCTCCCGGTCCGGGCACTGGTGGCAGGGGTGCTGACGCAGCTCCCGGCGCAGCCGCGCGAGCTCGGCGTCCTCGCCGCTGCCGGCCTCGCCGCTCTTGCCGCCCCGGCGGGGCCGGGCCAGCTCGTGGCCGGTGAGCTTGTTACGGACGGTGGCGGCGAGGTCGCGGCGGTGGTTGGCCGACCGGGCGCTGAACGAGGCCGGGATCCGGATGCGGTCGATGGCACTGACGGGAACCGGGAAGTCGGCCAGCGAGAGCCGCTTCACCTGGCGGTTCTCGGTGAGTACGAGCGGCAGCGGCTGGCCGTCGGCGGTCGCGGACTCGATCACGACCGCGATCCCGGCCCGCCTGCCGCCGGGCACCTGGATGATGTCCCCGCGGCGCAGCCGCCCGAGCGAGGCGATCGCCTCCTCGCGCCTGGCCGCCGACCGCCGCCGGGCCTGGTCGCCCTCGCGGCTGGAGAGCTCCCGGCGCAGCGCGGCGTACCCGGCGACGTCGCCGTGCTCGCAGCCGACCGCGAGCTGCGCCAGCTCCGCCCGGAGCCGGGCGCCCTGCCGGGCCAGGCCCAGCACGCCGCGGTCGGCCTGAAACTGCGCGAAGGACGACTCCAGCAGCGCGCCCGCCCGCTGCCTGCCGACCTGGCCGACGAGGTTGACCGCCATGTTGTAGGACGGCTGGAAGCTGGAGTTCAGCGGGTAGGTCCGGGTGCCGGCCAGGCCCGCCACGGACGCGGGGTCCATGCCGGGGTGCCAGAGCACGACCGCATGCCCTTCCACATCGATGCCGCGCCGTCCGGCCCGGCCGGTGAGCTGGGTGTACTCCCCCGGTGTCAGGTCGGCGTGCGTCTCGCCGTTCCACTTGTCCAGCCGCTCGATCACGACCGTCCTGGCCGGCATGTTGATGCCGAGGGCGAGGGTTTCGGTGGCGAACACCGCACGGACCAGGCCGGCCTCGAAAAGCTCCTCGACGACTTCCTTGAACGTGGGCAGCAGCCCCGCATGGTGAGCGGCGACGCCGCGCTGCAGGCCGGCCAGCCAGGCGTCGTAGCCGAGCACCGGCAGGTCCCGGTCCGGGATCGCGGCCGTGCGCTCGGTCACCAGCGCGGTTATCTCGTCGGCCTCCTCGGGCGTGGTCAGCCGCAGTCCCGCGTCCAGGCACTGCAGCACCGCGGCATCGCAGCCCGCGCGGCTGAAGATGAAGGTAATGGCGGGCAGCAGCCCGGCGGCGTCCAGCCGCGCGATCACGGTCGCGCGGCTCGGCGGCCGGAATCTGGCCGGCCGGTGGCCGCCGCGCTGCGGGCGTCCGTAGCCGCCGCGGCCGTCCCCCTGCCGCTGGCGGCCCCAGGCCTCGCGCTGCGCGATCCGCAGCAGCTCGGGGTTGACCATCGCGCGCCGCCCCGGTTCAGCGCCACTGGTCCCGGCACCGCCGCGCCCCCGCGCGTTCCGGCTCTTGCCCCCGCTGTTGCTCACCCTGCCGTTACCGTCGGCGCTGCCGTTACCGTCGGCGCTGCCGTTGCCGCCGGCCCTGCCGCTGGTCGCCGCACCGCCCGTGCTCCCGGCAGCGCCGCTGCTCCCGGCGCTTGAGAACAGGTCATACAGCCGGTTACCGGCCAGCATGTGCTGCCACAGCGGCACCGGACGGTGCTCATCCACGATCACCGTGGTGCCGCCGCGCACCTGCGACAGCCACTCGCCGAACTCCTCGGCGTTGCTCACCGTCGCCGACAGCGCGGTCAGCCGCACCGACGGAGCCAGGTGGATGATCACCTCTTCCCAGACGGCGCCGCGCAACCGGTCGGCCAGGTAGTGCACCTCGTCCAGGACGACATAGCCCAGGCCGACCAGCGTGGCGGAGCCCGCGTACAGCATGTTGCGCAGCACCTCCGTGGTCATGACCACGATGGGGGCCTCGCTGTTGATGCTGTTATCACCAGTGAGCAGGCCGACGCTGGCGGCGGAGTACCTGCGGACCAGGTCGCTGTACTTCTGGTTCGACAGGGCCTTGATCGGCGTGGTGTAGAAGCACTTCTTACCCTCGGCCAGGGCCAGGTGCACGGCGAACTCGCCCGCTACCGTCTTGCCCGACCCGGTGGGCGCAGCGACCAGCACGCCGTGGCCGCTGTCCAGCGCCCGGCAGGCAGCCAGCTGGAACTCGTCGAACTCGAAGTCGTAGAGCTGCTGGAATTCCGCCAGCCGGTGACCATCCGCCGCGACGCGCCGCCGGGAGGCCGCATACCGATCCGCGGGGCTAGCCGACGTCGTCATGGGCCCCAGCCTAAGCGGGACGAGCCCAGGCGGGGGCAGCGCGTGCCTCAGGCCAGCACGGCGGTAGCCAGCCAGTAGTAGTCCAGCTCCGTCCATGACAGCTCCGCCGTGAAGCCGGCCAGGTCCGCGGTCAGCTGCACCCGGTCGGGGAAATTCTTGACCACCTCATAGGCCCGGCCGTCACCGAGCCGCCGCTGCTGGTAGGTGTCGCCGCCGGGCCCGGTCCGGCTGACCGGCTGACTGCTGCCGGCCACGTAGCGGTTGTCGAGCAGGATCATCGCAGTACCCGGCCCCAGCCGGGCCCGCAGGCCGCCCAGGAACGACGGGATATCGGCGCGCAGCACATGCGACCACCAGAACCCGCAGAACACCAGGTCAAAGTCTCCCGTAACGGGCGCCGGGTCGTAAGCGTCCGCAACGAGCAGCCGCACCCGGGCGTCCCCGAAGCTGCGCTGGCCGGCGATCGCGAGGGTCTCGGGGCTGAGATCGGTCGCCGCGATGGCCGACGCACTCTGGGCCATCACCTGCGTCCAGTAACCGGTCCCGGCCGCGATCTCCAGCACCCGCTGCCCGCTGACCAGCGGCGGCAGCAGCTCGCGGAGCAGGGCTAGGTCCGCCTGGCGCTCTGGCTTGCGGTAGACGGCGTCGTACTCACTGGCCCGATGGCGGTAATACTCCGCCGCCGCAGCCTGCTCGGGCCCGGCCGCCACTAGTCCGGCTGGCCGGTCCCGGCCTCGACCGTCTGGTCGTCGGCCGCCAGGCCGAACTCGGCCACCTCGTCGGGCGACAGGCCGGGATAGGGCGTCGCGGCCAGGATCCGCGCCCGGCGCCGGTCGTTGAAGAACGCGAAGACCTCGGCCAGCTCCACGAGCAGCACGCAGGGCACGGCGAGCAGCAGCATGCTGATCGGGTCCGGGCTCGGCGTGGCCACCGCCGCGAACGCGAAGACGCCGAAGATGATCATGCGACGCCACCTGGCGAACCGCTCGTGGGTGAGCACGCGGGCCAGGTTCAGCAGGATGAACACGAGCGGCAGCTCGAAGGCGATGCCGAAGATCGTCAGCATCGCGATGGCGTAGCCGAGGTAGGTGTTGATGGTGATGATCGGCACCACGCCGTGCGGGATCAGGGCGATGAGGAACCGCAGCCCCTTGGTCATCGCGAAGTAGGCGATGGTGCCGCCGAGCGCGAACAGCGGCACCGCCGCGCCGGCGAAGAAGTAGGCCCAGCGGCGCTCCCGCGTGTACAGGCCGGGAGCGAGGAAGGCCCACAGCTGGTAGAGCCAGAGGGGCCCGGAGATGATAACGCCGGAGATGATCGCGATCTTCAGCCGCAGGAACAGCCCGTCGAAGATTCCGGTGACAAACAGCTGGCAGCCCTTGCCGGTGCCGGAAACCTGGACGTGGGTCTGCAGCGACAGGCGGCAGTAAGGCGCCTCGATGAAGTGCCAGATATGCGGGTAGACATACCAGCCGACGATCGCGCCGGCGGTGATGAACAGCAGGGCCTTGAAGACGCGGTTGCGCAGCTCACGGATGTGCTCCATGAGCGGCATGCTGCCGTCCGGATTGTGACGGCCGCCGGGCAGGCGCAAGCCAGGCCGGTCCGCCGACTCGCCCAGATCGTCCTGCGTGGCCATCGCGGGGGCCGGGCTAGAAGGGCTGCTGGCTGCGCTGCGCCTCAGACAGCGGTGCGCCCGCGGCGTTCACCGGGGCACCGTCGGCGCCGGCGTTCTGGCGCTGCAGGTCCTGGATCTGGCGCTGCAGGTCCGCGAGCTGCTGCTGGTTCCCGGCGTCGAAGGTCGACGGCTGGGCGGCCAGTGGCTGGGTGGCCAGCGGCGGCGGGGTGGCCTGCGTGGTGACGGCCGCCGAGTCCTGCGCCGGATTGCCGTCCTCGTTCAGGCCGTGGACCGACTTCTTGAAGATGTGCATCGACTCGCCGAGCGACTTGGCCGCGCCAGGCAGCCGGCGCGAACCGAAGAGCAGCAGGACCACGATCAGCAGAATGATGATGTGTGGTGCGCTGGGATCGAACATGTCAGCCCCATTCAGCGGGAGGAATCCCCAGGCCAGTTACTTCGCTGAGTCTACACGCGCCCCCCCATAAATCCCGACTAGCTATCTAGTCAGCAGACCTCGGATGATATGCAGACGAACCAGACATTATGGACCAGTAACGCGCCAGTCGGCCCGTCTACCTGAGGTTACAGGTACTGGGCGAGCGCCGCCTGGGCATCCTGCGCGACCAGCGCGGCCACATCCGGCGGAGCGACGACCCGCCCGTCTCCGCCCAGCCGGAGCGCCAGTCGGCGCACCCACCGCGTATCGGGCGTCCGCAGGCTGACCCGCAGCCGGCCATCGCCGAGCTCCTCGACCTCCTCGCAGGGGTAGTACTCGGCTACCCAGCGGCCCGCCGTGGACACCTCGAGCTCGATCCGGATGTCCTGCGGGGACGGCCGGAACAGCCCCTGGTCGACATCGACCGGCTCGGCTTCGGCGGGCACCTCGGCCGCCAGGTCGAGCACCTTGATCGCCAGGATCCGGTCCAGCCGGAACAGCCGCACCGCGCCTGCCCGGCGGCACCAGCCCTCGAGATAACTCCGGCCGTCCACCATAACCAGTCGCATCGGGTCCACGTCCCGCTCGGTCGCCTCGTCGCGGCCCGGCACGTAATAGGACAGGTGCAGCCGCCTGGCGTCGGCCAGGGCCTCGGTGACCTCGGCCAGCGCCGCCTGCTCGGCGCTGTTGTCGACCTGCACGGCGACCTGCGCGCTGGGTCCGGCCGCGGCGCCGGCCGCGGTCTCCAGCTTGGCGATGGTGCGGCCCAGTGCCGACCTGTCGCCGATGCCGGGCAGCTCGGCCAGCATCCGGAGCGCCACCAGCAGGGCGCTGGCCTCGTCGACGCCGAGCCGCAGCGGGCGGTTGATGGACTCCGCCTCGCTGACGACGATCTCGCCGCCCTCGTAGGACAGGTCGATCGGGCAGTAGGGGTCCGGCGAGCGAAGCTCGACGCACCACAGCATGTTGAGGTCGTCCACCAGCTGGCGCTCGCTGATCCCGAACGCCGAGGCGGTCTCGGCCATCCCGACGACCTTCCTGCTCACGACGTACGGCACGAGGGCCAGCAGCCGCTGCAGCCGGTCGGTAGCCGTAGGCGGCCGGGTTGCTGTCATGCCAGCACTCCCTTGAGCCGCCCGATGACCGCATCGCGCAGGTCGGCAGGCTCGATCACGACGATGTCGGAGCCGAACGAGGCCAGGTGCTCGCTCCACCAGCCATTGTCGGAATACGGGACCCAGAGCGTGTCCCAGCCGGGCTGCTGCGCGGGCTCGGCGCTGACCGCGTGCCGCCGCAGCCCGTGTCCCGCGCCGCTGCGGACCCGCAGCACCCCGGTTCGCTGGGCCGGCGGCTCGAAGTCCCAGGCTCGCACCGCCCCCCGGACGTCCGCATCGGCGGGCACCTCGACCGCGCCGACCGGCCCGGTGAAGCTGACGGCGCCGTCGATCCTGCTCAGCCGGAACACCCGCTGCTCGCCACGGTCGGTGTCCTGGCCGACGACATACCAGCGGCCGTTGCGGTTGACCACGCCCCACGGCTCGAGGCGACGCCGCTGGGCCTCGCTCCGGCCGGCCCCGCGGTAGCTGAACGAGACCGCCCGCCCGTCCCGGACCGCCTCCCAGAGCGGGCCGAACGCCGCCTCGCCCGTCTGCAGCCGCGGCTCGATACCCGGCTGCGTGGTGTCCTCGGCCTCGATCCCGGCGGCGCGGAGCTTGAGCAGCGCGCCCTCGGCCGCCCCGGCCAGCTCGGCCCGGCGCCAGACGCGCGCGGCCAGGCCGAGTACGGCGGCCTCGTCGGGCTCCAGCCGGATCTCCGGCAGCATGTAGGCCTGGCGGGAGATCCGGTAGCCGGGCTCGTCGTCGCTGCCGGAGTTGGAGCCGGTCTCCAGCGGGATCCCCAGCTCGCGCAGCTCGTCCTTGTCGCGCTCGAACATCCGCTTGAACGCCTCGAACGACTCCGGGTAGCCCGGCACCGCCGCCCGGATCTGGGCCGCGGTCAGGAAGCGGTTCGCCGACAGCAGGCAGACGACGAGGCTGAGCAGCCGCTCGGTTTTCCGCCTGGACACCGCGCCTCACCTTCCCCGCTCAATGGGCCGCCGCTCCCTCGCACCGACGCTACCCTGCCGGAGTGATCAGGTGGCGTAGTGGCGAAGTTTCCGCCCGCCGGCGCGAGTGGAATGGCGCGCTGGAACTCGACGTGACCGTGGCCGGAACTCAGGTGCGGGCGCTGGCTTATCCGGAACTGACCGGCGCCCCGGAGCCGGGAGACCGCGTGCTGCTGAACACCAGCGCGCTCGACCTCGGCCTCGGCACGGGCGGCTACGCCCTGGTGATCGCCGTCCCGGACCGGCTGCCCGCCGACCCTGCCGAGCCGGGTCACCTGATCAAGGCCAGGTACACGCCGATGCAGGCGTGCGTGCTCGGAGCGGACGAGCAGGCGTCCCGGTACCACGAGGTGCTGCGCGATGCCGATGACCTGGACGCCATGCCCGTAGTGGTCGCCGACCTGCACTCCGCGCTGCCCGCCGTGCTGGCCGGCTACTACGCCGCGCGCGCTGACTCCGGCGCGGATCGGCCGAGAGTTGCCTACGTCATGCTCGACGGGGGGGCGCTGCCCGCCTGGTTCTCGCGCACCACCGCCGCGCTCAGCCGGGTCGGCTGGCTTACCGGAACCGTTACCGTCGGGCAGGCCTTCGGCGGTGACCTGGAGGCCGTCACGCTGCACAGCGGCCTGCTGGCGGCGCGGCATGTCCTGAATGCCGAGCTGGCGGTGGTGGCGCAGGGGCCGGGCAACCTGGGCACCGGCACGCGCTGGGGGTTCTCCGGCGTCGCGGCCGGCGAGGCCGTCAACGCGGCCGCGGTCCTCGGCGGCCGCCCGGTCGCGTCGCTGCGGGTCAGCCAGGCCGATCCCCGGCAGCGTCATCGCGGGGTCTCCCACCACAGTCTCACCGCCTACGGCCGGGTCGCGCTGGCCCGGGCCGACGTCGTCGTCCCCGACCTGCCCGGCGAGTTTGGCGCCGAGGTCGCGGCCGCCGCGGCGCCGCTGGCCGCCCGGCACGATATCGTCCTGGTCAGCGTCGCCGGGCTGGCCGAGATCCTGGCGGCATGCCCGGTCCCGCTGTCCACGATGGGCCGTGGCCTCGACGGCGACCTGGCCTATTTCCTGGCCGCCGCGGCGGCCGGGCGGCACGCGGCGGCGCTGGCCGGCGCCGCCGGATCGCCGCCTATGGACCGTTCGAGCGATGGAGCCTGACCGGGTGCCAGCAGCCGCTCTGCCAGGCGCAAGAATGTATGCCGACTCTCTGCACCTTAGGGATCGCGGCCTGGCCGCTCCCACGACGATGGAGGAGTACCTATGCGCATGGCCAAGATCGCACGCCAGCTGCCAGCTCGGGTAGCTGCGGGCGCGTTCATCCTCAACTCGGGCCTGGGCAAGTGGGGCTTGGACGAGGAGCGGGCCGCCGGCCTGCACGGGATGGCCGCCAACGCCTATCCGTTCCTGGCGAAGCTGCCGCCCAAGGACTTCGGCCGCCTGCTGTCCGTCGCTGAGATCGGACTGGGCGCGGCGCTGCTGATTCCGCTCGTGCCGGCGAAACTCGCGGGTGCCGGCCTGACCGCCTTCTCCGGCGGCCTGCTCGGCCTGTACCTCAAGACCGAGGGCATGCGCGAGGAGGGCAGCGTCCGCCCGACTCAGCAGGGCATCCCGCTCGCCAAGGATGTGTGGATGCTGGGGATCGGCCTGAGCCTGCTCGTGGACGACCTCACCGACTAAGCGAGCACTGCCGGGTTACGGCGCGGCCCGAAGCCATGCCTGCGGCGACCGCAAGTGCCCGGGGCGGGCGGCAGGCCGGCCTCTGACGTCATGGTTGCCCCTCTACTGCCGTTGCAACGGCAGTAGAGGGGCAACCATGACGTTGCGCAAGGAGCCTCGCCGCCGCACCCCGCACAGGTAACCTCTCAAATCGGCCAGCGGAACAAGGCCACTGCCAGCCAGGTTGCGACGACCCCATGAGCCCGCCTCGCAGCACGGTCGTGACCATGGGCAACGCCCCGCTTAGGCCGTGGCGGCCGGGATTCCCGCCAGGATGTCCACGACGAAGACCAGCGTGTCGGTGCCCTTGATGCCGACCGACGACTGGCCGGCCGTCCCGTAGCCGTCGGCGGGCGGGATGATCAGCATGACCCGGCTGCCGATCGGGACCCCGGTCAGGCCCTTGATGAAGCCGGGAATCACGTTAGTGCCGCCGAGGGTGAAGCTGAACGGGGTGCCCGCGGAAGAGCTGGACGGCCAGGTCGAGTTGAAGACCTTACGCGTCCGCCAGTTCACGGCCACATACTGCGCCACGACCGTCTGGCCAGCGACCAGCTTGGGGCCCGTCCCCTGGATCAGGGTCTTGACGATGAGCTTGCTCGGCGGCGTGCCCTTCGGGATCGTGATGACCGGCGCGCTGCCGGTGGGCGCCGTCACCGACGGCAGGGCGCCGCCCCCGGAAGAGACATGCTGTCCGGACGCGGCGGCGGTCGGGCTGAAGGGCTTGATCAGGTCGATGACCCAGACGGTAGTGTCGGTCCCCTTCACCCCGAGCTGAGAGTTCCCGCTGGTCCCGTATCCGTCCGCGGGCGGCACGACGGCCAGGACCCTGGAGCCGATCGTCTTGCCCTTGACGGCGGCGGCCAGGCCCTTCAGCCCGACCTGCGCCGGAAGAATCTGCGGGATGCTGGTGAACGTGCTATCGAGCAGCTTGTGCGTCTTGCCGCTCCAGATATAGATGGCCAGGTTCGCGAGCACATCGTCGCCGGGGGCCAGCACCTGACCACTGCCCTTGATCGCCGTGCTGATGGCCAGCTTGCTGGTCGCCTTGAGCGCGGGGATCTTCACGTTCGGTGCCTTGCCGAACGAGCCCGAGACGCTCACCTGCGCGTTCGGGTTGGAGGCTGACGAACTCGAAGAACCGCAGCCGACGAGGGCCAGGGCGGCCAGCAGCGGAACTAGGAGCGCAGCGGAAATGCGTCGCATGAGAATCCTCAGTGTCGTATTCACCGTGTCGTAGTACACCGTGTGGTGATCAACCGTTCCAAGATCAAGCGTGTCCAGACCAAGCGTGTCCAGACCAAGAGAAGCCAGCCTACCCGTCAAGAATGTGCAAAAGCTCGAAAGCAGCTGGGCGTCGGCTCTGCGGTCGGCGCGGTAGACCGGAACGTCCTCCCGCCGGAAGGCTATCCCGGCAGCTCAGTCAGCAGGTTCTTGTTCCAGACAAGGATCGTGTACTGGCCGACATAGTAAATGCTGGCGGGCTGGCCGAAAGTGGCGCGAACATTGGCTATCGGCGGGAACGGCTGCGCGCCGGGCCAGTTCGGGCTCAAGACGATGAAGTTCGCCTGATGCAGGGCCGGGCTGTACCAGCTTGGCTCGGTTTCCCAGTTATCCCGGATGACGACGGGTCCGGCCGAGAGCACCGACCTGATCATGACGGTGCCGCCGGTGTCCAGCGTGACGACGTTGGACTGCCAGTAGCCGCCGAGCCCGTAGGACAGGTGCCGCGCGGATAGCCACGCGGCCAGCTGGCTGCCCTGCGCCGGCGCGGCAGGCAGCGCCACCACCCGGCCCAGGCTGAGCAGGTAGCCGGTCAGCACGACAGCGAGCGCCGGCACCATCCTGGTCGCGCTCAGCCGTTCGGCCAGCATCCGGCCCGCCAGTGCCGCGCCGAACGGCAGCACGGCCGTGAACTCTCTCGTACTGTGCAGATCCAGGGGGGTGCTGCCGAGGAGGTAGGCGGCGAGGCTGACCAGGGTGGCCGCGACGAGCAGCTGCACCGCGAGCTCCGCGGCGCGCCAGCGCCGCAGGGCCGCGCAGACCGCCCACGCCACCAGGCCGATCCCCACCAGGTGCACGGCCGCCAGGATCGCGACGTACCCGACGTCGCGTCCCAGAAAGTTGGCCCCGAACAGCAGCAGGATGCCCTGCAGCGTCAGCGACAGGTTCTTGGGCAGCTGGCTGAACGTCGCGAGCAGGTTGCCGACCGGCCAGACGACGAAGCCGCCCTGCCCGGCGATCAGCCGGAGCGTCAGCCTGGCCCCCTCCGCCGCGGCGAGCGCCATGACGACTCCGAAGGCGTCGAACCAGGCCGCCCGCAGCCCCTGGCCGCGCTGGACGGCGGCCTGATAGCCGCGGACCGCGCTGACTGCCACCAGCGGGGCGACGCCCGTGATCAGCACGATGCTGTCGGCCACCAGGGCCCAGGCCAGCAGCAGGCCGGCCAGTACCGGCACCCACCAGCGGTGCCGCGCGCGGTCGAGGAGGATCCAGACCAGCAGGACCGGGATCGTGCTGCCGACATGATCTGGCGACAGCATCAGGACATAGACGCCACCGACCTGCTGCGGTGACAGCATGATCCCGACGGCCAGCCCGGCCCGCAGAAAGCCCGGCCTGCCCGTTGCCTTGCCCTTCGCCAGCATGGCCGTCAGCAGCACGAGCAGGGTGTAGGTCATGGCGCCGGCGAGATGCACCACATCCGGGCCGAGCCCGCGAATCGCCTCCAGCGCCGCGTACTGCGGCAGCTCGGTGGTGTAGAACGACACGTCGGAGAGCTGCCAGCCGCGCAGCAGCGGGTTCCCGTGCAGCATGGCCCAGGCCTGCAGGGCGTTGGACGCCCCATCGGAGTTGACGGGCGTCGTCCGGGACATGTGCAGGTACACGGTGAACAAGGCGATCCCGAGGGTGAGCCACGCCAGGGCCGCCGCGAGCGAGGCCGGCCGCACGAGCTGCGCCCGCCGTGGCCGCGGCCACGGGCGCAGCCGGGCCCAGCGGCGCACCGGAAACCACGGGCGCAGCCGCAGACGCCTTGTCCAGGCCAGGCCAGCATGGACTAGCCGAGCTAACCTAGCCCGAGCCAGCCTGACCCGACTCGACCCGAGCCGAACTGTCCGCAGCCACGCTGGCCTGAGCCCAGCCGGCCCGAGCCGGACCGACCCGAGCCGGACCGACCCGAGCCGGGCCACCACCCGCCTCCAGGCCCGGCCCCGCGGCTCTGCCATGTGCTTCAGTTCCGTCCCGGCCGGCGGCTCGCGCAGCTGCAGCGACAGGGGCGGCCCCGACCGCTCGCCGACCTGCTCGGTCTCGTCCCGCCGCGGTCGAGCCGGCCTGATCCGCGGCCAGCTCATATGACCCCGGCCGCGACCGCGGCGGCGATCCAGCCGATGACCTCGTCGAGCATCTCCTCCAGCGTCGTCGTGGCCTCGAAGCCGAGTACCCGGGCGGCCTTGTCCACGGCCGGAACGCGGCGCTGAACGTCGAACTCGTACGGCTTGTCGTGCTCGATCCGCAGCGGCTCGCCCGGCCCCCTGATCTTGGCCCAGATCAGCGCGGCGAGCTGGGCGACCGTGGTGCCCCTGGTCGTCGACAGGTTGAAGTCCTCGCCGGCCGCCCCGGGGTGCGCCATCGCGGTCACGATGCCGCGGGCCAGATCGCCGCCGTAGGTGTAGTGCCGCACCTGCGTCCCCGACCCCAGGATCCGCAGCGGATCCTGCCCCTTGAGCACCTTGCGCACCAGGTCGGGTACCACATGGCTCATCGCGAGCTTGATCTCGCCCGATGAGACCTCGGCGTCCCGTACGGCCCGTCTCTCGCCGACGCCGACGCAGTTGAATGGCCGGACGATGGTGAACGGAAGCCGGTACTGATCCCAGGCGGCGCGAGCGAAGTACTCCACGGCCAGCTTCTGGAAGCCGTAGGCGGACCGCGGCGGCGGCACCGCCCGCTGCTGCCCCTCTACCGAGGGCCAGCTATCGGCGGACTCGTAGACCATGGACGACGACAGGTAGGTGACCTTCCGCAGTCTGCCCTGACGATGCGCCCGGATCGCGGCATCGCAGGAGCCGGCGATGATCCGCTCGTTGGTCGCGAGCAGGTCGTAGGGGAAGGCGTGGAAGTAGGAGATCCCGCCGATCATCGCCGCGCCGGCGATGAAGTGGTCGCAGTCCTCGAGCAGGCTGGCCAGCAGGTCCGCGTCGGCGGCATCGCCCTCGCAGAAGCTGAACGCAGGGTCGCCGTCGTGCGGCGAGGGCATCGGGCCGTACTTGGAGAAGTCGTCGATGCCCACGACCTCGTAGCCGCGCCTGAGCAGCTCGCCGGTGACGTAGCCGCCGATGAATCCGGCCGAGCCGCTGACCAGTACCCGTTGCATCAGCGTCCCCGCGCTCCGGCCCTGGCTTCCGGCGCTCCGGCCCGGGCGCGGACCTGCTCGACCGTCAAGCGCGGACCGAAGCTGAACCAGTACCAGCGCAGGTACCGGGGAATCCACTGGATGACCTTGAAGCTGGAGACTCCGGCGGCCCGGTCCAGCCAGATGGTCGGGATCTCCGCGACCGGCAGTCGCAGCCGCTTCGCCTTGGCCGTCAGCTCGATGCCGATCTCGAATCCGTGTCGCGAGTCGATGCCGACCGAACGGGCGAAGGTCGTGGCGTAGGCCTTGAAGGAATTGGTCGCATCGCGGGTGCCCGTCCGGGCCAGTAAGTGCAGGGACCAGCCGGCCGACCGTGACAGCAGGCCCTTGATCAGCGGGCCGCCCACCTGCTGCCCCCCGGCCATGTACCGGGACGCCGCCGCCACGGCGACGCCGCGCTCGACCAGCCGGGCCAGGTCATCGACCTGGCGCGAGTCGTCACAGCCGTCCGCCATCGTTACCACAATGACGTCCGCGCGGGCCGCGTCCATGCCGAAGCGGATAGCGTTGGCCGGCCCGCGGCCGTAGGTGTTGATCAGACACTCCAGCCGCGGCTCCTTGTCGGCATACCGCTCGATGACCGGCAAGGTCGGGTCACTGGCGCTGTCGACGATCACCAGCACCTCGCAGGACAGCCGGATGGACTCAAAGAGCCGGTCCAGGACATCGATGATGAGCGCGCCCTCGTGATAGGCGGGCATGATGACCGACATCCGGGGGTCGCCGCTCACGCAGTAATATTAGCAACTCTACGTGATCGTTAGAGCGCGATCAGTGATCACGCCGCTACGTTCCGCCCGGCGGCTACATTCCGGCGATCAGCTTCTCGACCCGCTCGTCCACCGAGCGGAACGGGTCCTTGCAGAGCACCGTTCGCTGCGCCTGGTCATTGAGCTTGAGGTGTACCCAGTCCACGGTGAAGTCGCGCCGCCGTTCCTGAGCCCGCCGGATGAACTCGCCGCGCAGCCGCGCCCGGGTCGTCTGCGGCGGCACGGACTTGGCCTCGAAGATGGCCAGGTCCCGGCAGACCCGCTCGACCGCGCCGCGCTTCTGCAGCAGGTAGTAAAGTCCGCGCCCGCGGTGCACGTCGTGATAGGCGAGATCGAGCTGAGCCACCCTGGGCGAGGACAGGGACAGGTCGTGCTTGGCGCGGTACCGCTCGATCAGCTGGAACTTGGTCACCCAGTCGATCTCCCGCGCGACCGCGTCCAGGTCGCCGGTCTCCACTGCGCTCAGGGTCCGTCGCCACAGGTCGAGCACCCGGTCAGTGATCGGGTCCGATCCCCTGCGGTCGATGAACTCCGTCGCCTTGGACAGGTACTCCTGCTGGATCTCCAGCGCGCTGACCTCGCGGCCGTTGGCCAGCCTGACCTTCCGCCGACCGGTCATGTCATGGCTGACATCCCTGATCGCGCGAATCGGGTTCTCGAGGGTGAGGTCGCGGATGACCGTGCCGGCCTCCACCATCCGCAGCACCAGGTCGGTCGCCCCGACCTTGAGCAGCATGGTGGTCTCGCTCATGTTCGAGTCGCCGACGATGACATGCAGCCGCCGGAACCGCTCGGCATCGGCGTGCGGCTCGTCGCGGGTGTTGATGATCGGCCGCGATCTGGTGGTAGCGGACGAGACGCCCTCCCAGATGTGCTCGGCTCGCTGGCTGACGCAGTAGACCGCGCCGCGGGGCGTCTGCAGCACCTTGCCCGCGCCGCAGATGATCTGCCTAGTCACCAGGAACGGGATCAGCACATCCGCCAGCCTGCCGAACTCGCCGTGCCGGCCGACGAGATAGTTCTCATGGCAGCCGTAGGAGTTGCCGGCCGAGTCGGTGTTGTTCTTGAACAGGTAGATGTCGCCGGCGATGCCTTCCTCGCGCAGCCGCCGGTCGGCATCGACGAGCAGGCCCTCCAGGATCCGCTCGCCGGCCTTGTCGTGGGTGACCAGGTCGATCAGGCTGTCACATTCCGGGGTGGCGTACTCCGGGTGGCTGCCGACGTCCAGGTACAGGCGGGCGCCGTTGCGTAGGAACACGTTGCTGCTGCGGCCCCAGGAGACCACCCGGCGAAACAGGTACCTCGCCACCTCGTCCGGCGACAATCGTCGCTGGCCGCGAAATGTGCACGTGACGCCGTACTCGTTCTCCAGGCCGAAAATCCGCCTGTCCATAAGCTCAGGCCTCCCGTACTGGCGTCACCAGTCGACCGCGATGTACTTGGTCTCGGTGAACTCCAGCAACCCGTCATGACCGCCTTCCCGGCCGAGCCCGGACTGCTTGACTCCGCCGAACGGGGCCGCGGGGTCAGACACGACACCGCGGTTGATGCCGACCATGCCAGACTCCAGGGCCTCCGCGACCTGCAGCGCGCGCCGCAGGTCGGTGCTGTACAGGTAGGAGACCAGGCCGTACTCGGTGCCGTTCGCCAGCGCGATGGCCTCAGACTGGTCGGCGAACCGGACGATCGGCGCGACCGGCCCGAAGATCTCCTGGCTCAGGATGCCCGCGTCGGCCGGCACGTCGTCGAGCACGGTCGGCTCGTAGAAGTAGCCCGGCCGGTCCGGCGCGTGACCGCCGAGAATCACCCGGCCGCCGTCCCCCGCGACCGTGTCCACCAGCCCGGCGACCTTGTCCCGGGTGTCGGCGTTGACCAGCGGCCCGAGTTCGACGCCGTCATCCAGGCCGGGCCCGACCCGGACGGCCGCCAGCCGCTTGGCCAGCTTGTCCGAGAACTCGGCGGCCACCGACTCGTGGACGTAGAACCGGTTGGCGGCGGTGCACGCCTCGCCGCCGTTTCGCATCTTGGCCACGAACGCGCCGCTGACGGCCGCGTCGATGTCGGCGTCCTCGAAGACCAGGAACGGCGCGTTGCCGCCCAGTTCCATGGAGCAATTCGTGACGGTGTCGGCGGCGGTCCGCAGCAGCATCCGGCCGACCTCGGTCGAGCCCGTGAAGGACAGCTTGCGAACCCGGGGGTCGGCCAGCATCGCCTCGGTCGGCGGGCCGGGGCGGCTGGTCGGCAGCACGTTGACCACGCCGGCCGGCACGCCCGCCTCGGCTAGGATGCCGGCCACCGCCAGCGCGGTCAGCGGCGTCTCCTTGGCCGGCTTGAGCACGACGGTGCAGCCTGCGGCCAGGGCCGGCCCGATCTTGCGGGTGGCCATCGCGGCGGGGAAGTTCCAGGGCGTGATCAGGACGCTGACGCCGACCGGCTGGTGCTGGACCATGATCCGGTTCGCACCCGACGGCGCGATGGACAGCGAGCCCTCGTTGCGAACCGCCTCCTCCGCGTACCAGCGGAAGAACTCGGCCGCGTAGGCGGCCTCGCCGCGTGCGTCTGGCAGCGCCTTGCCGTTCTCCAGGACCATCAGCCGGGCCAGCGGCTCGATGCGCTCGGTCATCAGCTCGAAGGCCCGCCGCAGGCACTGGCCGCGCTCGCGCGGCGGCGTGGCCGCCCAGCCGGGCAGCGCGTCGTAGGCCGCGGTGACGGCATCCATGGCGTCCCCGACGCTGGCGTCGGCGACCTCGGCGATGGGCTCTTCGGTGGCAGGGTTGATGACCGGAAAGACGCCCCGCCGTCCGGCAGACCAGTGTCCGCCGATCAGCAGCCCGGTCGGCGCGTCGACTCCCGCGATTGATACCAGGTCGGCCGTCACTTTTCCTCCATTACCCGCGCGGCCGCCCACCGGGCCGCGCATTCCCTGACACTACATCGGCGCCGGCCGCGCCTGGCCATTCAGCCCGCGTCAACGTGCGTCGCGGGCCGCCGCCCGCCCCGTGCGGCGGGACCAGCCGGCCGGGGCCCGGCCCCTTCATGAGCGCGGGGATTTCTCAGCGCACACGACTGAGAAATCCCCGCGCTCACCTCGCGCACACCTGGCGCCGTCTAGTCCGACTTGCCGTCAGCCGGGTCCGCGCTGGCCGGCTTGCCGGGCTTCGGGCTGGCCGGCTTGCCGGGCTCCGGGCTGGCACCCTCGGAGCCTGCACCCTCGGGACTGGCACCCTCGGAGCCGGTGCCTTCCGTGCTGGTGGCGGCCGGGCTCGCGCTCGGGGCCTTCCCGGCCGACCTGGCCTCGACGAGCACGGCCTCCAGCCGGGCACCGGTGAGCCGCCGGAACGTCCGATGTGACCGCGACCGGTCCAGGAGAGCGACCTCCAGCTGGGCGCCGGTGATCTCGGCGCGGTCCCCGTTGCCCTGGCCGGCCAGGGCCGCGATGGCGACCTCCATGGCCCCGCCGAGCGTCATGCCCTCGGAGTAGCGCTCCTTGAGCACCTCGGCGGCCTGCTCAGTCTGGCCGCCCATGACCAGGAAGTGATGCTCGTCGCTCACGGTTCCGTCGAAGGTGATCCGGTAGATCTGGTCCAGCTCTGCCGTCTGGCCCACTTCGGCGACCACGATCTCCACTTCCAGCGGCTTGACGCTCTCCGTGAAGATGGTCCCGAGCAGCTGCGCGTACCAGTTCGCGAGGCCGCGGGCGGTGACGTCCTGCCGGTCGTACTGATACCCGGTCAGGTCGGCGTACCGCACGCCCGCCTGCCGGAGCCGCTCGAACTCGTTGTACCGGCCCGCCGCGGCGAAGGCGATCCTGTCGTAAAGCTCGCTGAACTTGTGCAGGGCCCGGGAGGAGTTGGGCGAGACGAGGAGGATACCGGCGTCGCAGTCGATCACGACCCCGCTGCGGGCACGCGTGATGGCCTTGCGCGCGAAGTCCGCCTTGTCCTTCATCGCCTGCTCGGGCGACACGTAGAAGGGCATCGACACCGCTGGCACTGTCCTTACTCGAGGTGGTCAGGTCTGGAGGGGAACCGCCAGGCCGGACGGGCTGGCGGTCCGGGCGGGCTGGGCTAGGTGGCCGGCTCCCGCAGGGGAGCCGTGGGACCGTCCGGGCGGCGCATCCGGCCGTCGACCACCGCCTGGGCGTAGGTCCCGGACTCCTCATCCGAGAGCCGGCTGAAGCCGTCGGCGGTGATGACCGCCACCATCGGGTAGATGCGCCTGGCCACGTCGGGGCCGCCGGTGGCCGAGTCGTCGTCGGCCGCGTCGTACAGCGCCTGCATGCAGGCCATCACCGTGTCGGCGACGGACATGCCCTCGCGGTAGAGCTTCTTGAGCGAGCCGCGCGCGAATACCGAGCCCGACCCGATGGAGTGGAACAGGTGCTCCTCGTACCGGCCGCCCGCCGCGTCGTAGCCGAAGATCCGGCCCTGCTCGCGGTCCTCGTCGAAGCCGGCGAACAGCGGCACGACCACCAGGCCCTGCATCGCGAGGGCCAGGTTGGCCCGCACCATGCTGGCCAGCCGGTTGGCCTTGCCCTCCAGCGACAGCATGCGGCCCTCGAGCTTCTCGTAGTGCTCCAGTTCCACCTGGTAGAGACGGGCCAAGTCGATGCCGATGCCCGCGGCGCCGGCGATGCCGATGCAGGAGAAGTCGTCGGTGCGGAACACCTTCTCGATGTCACGCTGAGAGATCATGTTCCCCGCGGTGGCCCGCCGGTCCGCCGCCATCACGACGCCATCGGCGCAGATCGCCGCGACGATCGTGGTGCCATGCGGCAGATCGGGACCGCCGGGCGAGCTACCGCCCGCGGCCGCCATCCGGGCCGGCTGCAAGGCCGGCGCGGCCATGTCGAGGAAGTCGGAGAACGACGAGGTCCCCGCCGTCAGGAACGGTGCCGGCAGCCGCCGACCGTCGGATTCTGGGGCCACCCGCGAGTCCTTCCGGTGAGAACGCCTGCAGTCCTGACATGACCCTACTGCCCACCCGCCCCAGCAGCCGCGCTGACCGCGCCGGGTCGGCTATGAGAGGAATCGGCTATAAGTGAACATGCCGCCGCCCGTCCTCGCCGCCCGCGTCACTCGCCGCCCTTTTGCACGTACGAGCGGACAAACTCCTCAGCGTTCTCCTCGAGAACCTCGTCGATCTCGTCGAGGATCGCGTCGACGTCATCGGTCAGCTTGTCCTGCCGCTCCTTGACCGCCTCGCCGGACTGCGCCTCGCTCTCCTCCTCTTCCTCGCTGCGCTTGGGAGCCTGCCGCTGCCCGCCGGTATCTTTCGTCGCCATGCTTAAACCTCCGTGGATCCGCGGTTACCGCCCACAGTCTCAAACGCTATCCTCGCCCCGCTATGCCCTGCCCAACCCTGCGCGGCGGCATCGGTATAGATCCGCGACGTGCCGTGGGGCCGGCTCGCGGGGCCCCGCCGGCGGGCCGTGACGGCCGTGAGCCTCGGGCGGATGTCAGTCCCGCCCGGTCAGGGCCGAAACGAGGTCCGAGGCCGTGCGGCACCGATCCAGCAGAGCGCCCACGTGCGCCTTCGTGCCACGCAAGGGCTCCAGGGTCGGAACCCGCTGCAGTGACTCCCGGCCCGGAATGTCAAAAATGACCGAATCCCAGGAGGCGGCGGCCACGGCCTCCGGGTACTGCCGCAGGCAGCGCCCGCGGAAGAATGCCCGGGTATCCTCCGGCGGCTCAAGCATCGCTCGCTCGATCGCCGGCTCGTCCAGCAGCCTGGCCATCCGGCCGCGGGCCGCCAGCCGGTTGTACAGGCCGCGCTCGGCGCGGACATCGGAGTACTGCAGGTCGACGAGCTGGAGCCGCGGATGGTTCCAGGCCAGTCCGTCCCGGGACCGGTAGCCCTCGAGGATCTGCAGCTTGGTCACCCAGTCGAGCTCGCGGGCGGTCTGCATCGGATCATCGGCCAGCCTGGACAGCACGCTCTCCCAGCGATCCAGGACGTCCGCGGTCGCCTCATCCACATCGGCGCCGTACTTGTCCTCGGTGTACTTCCGAGCCAGCTCCAGGTACTCCATCTGGAGCTGGACGGCCGTCATCCGGCGGCCGTCGCGCAGCAGGACCAGGTGGCGGCAGGACGGGTCATGCGAGATCGCGCGGAGCTCGGCCACCGGCGTCTCCACCGACAGATCCGTCGCCAGGAACCGGTCCTCGATCATCGCGAGCACCAGGGCGGTGGTGCCGAGCTTGAGGTAGGTGGAGACCTCGCTCATGTTGGCGTCGCCGATGATGACGTGCAGTCGCCGGTACTTGTCCGGATCCGCGTGCGGCTCATCGCGGGTGTTGATGATCGGCCGCTTGAGCGTGGTCTCCAGGCCGACCTCGACCTCGAAGAAATCAGCCCGCTGGCTGATCTGGAAGCCCTCGTCCCGGCCATCCGCGCCGCGGCCGACCCGCCCGGCCCCGCAGACCACCTGGCGGGATATGAAGAACGGCGTCAGGTACCTGACGATGTCCGCGAACGGGGTCGCGCGGTTCATCAGGTAGTTCTCGTGGCAGCCGTAGGAGGCGCCCTTATTGTCGGTGTTGTTCTTATACAGCTGGATGGCCGGGCCGCCCGGCATCGAGGCCGCCTTGGCGGCCGCCTCGGCCATCACCCGCTCGCCGGCCTTATCCCAGAGCACCGCGTCCAGCGGGTTGGTGCACTCGGGGGCGGAGTACTCCGGGTGCGCGTGGTCCACGTACAACCGCGCGCCATTGGTCAGGATGACATTGGCCAGGCCCAGATCCTCGTCAGTGAGCTGGGAGGAGTCGGCCGCCTCCCTGGCGAGGTCGAAGCCGCGAGCGTCGCGCAGCGGGTTCTCCTCCTCGAAGTCCCACCGCGCGCGACGGGCTCGTGCGGCGGTCGCGGCCTGGTAGGCGTTGACCACCTGCGACGAGCTGACCATCGCGTTCGCCCCAGGCTGGCCGGGCACGGATATCCCGTACTCGGTCTCGATGCCCATCACCCGGCGCACGCTCATATTAAAGAGCCTAGTGCCGGATTAGCCGCGTCACGCACGCCGCGCCCTCGCCGCGCCGCGTGACAGCCCGGCTACAGGTACTGGCCAGTGTTCGCGACCGTGTCGATGGAGCGCCCGGCCTCGGTCCCGTGCTTGCCGGAGACCAGCGTCCTGATGTAGACGATCCGCTCCCCCTTCTTGCCCGAGATCCGCGCCCAGTCGTCCGGGTTGGTCGTGTTCGGCAGGTCCTCGTTCTCGCTGAACTCGTCCACGCAGGCCGCGAGCAGGTGGGCCACGCGCAGGCCCTTCTGGCCCGTCTCCAGGAACTCCTTGATGGCCATCTTCTTCGCGCGGTCGACGATGTTCTGGATCATCGCGCCGGAGTTGAAGTCCTTGAAGTAGAGCACTTCCTTGTCACCGTTGGCGTAGGTGACCTCCAGGAACCTGTTCTCCTCGGTCTCGGAGTACATCCGCTCGACGACCCGCTGGATCATCTCGTCCACCGTCGCCGCCGCCGAGCCGCCGTGCTCGGCCAGGTCGTCGGGGTGCAGCGGCAGGCCGGTCAGGACGTACTTGGCGAAGATGTCCCGGGCGGCCTCCGCGTCCGGCCGCTCAATCTTGATCTTGACGTCCAGGCGGCCGGGCCGCAGGATCGCCGGGTCGATCATGTCCTCGCGGTTGGAGGCGCCGATGACGATGACGTTCTCCAGGCCCTCGACGCCATCGATCTCGCTCAGCAACTGCGGCACGATCGTGTTCTCGACATCGCTGGAGACGCCCGAGCCACGGGTCCGGAAGATCGAGTCCATCTCGTCGAAGAACACGATCACTGGCATGCCCTCGCTGGCCTTTTCCCGGGCCCGCTGGAAGACCAGCCGGATGTGCCGCTCGGTCTCGCCGACGTACTTGTTCAGCAGCTCGGGGCCCTTGATGTTGAGGAAGAAGCTCCGGCGCTCCCGGGCCGGCCCCTCCGGCCCGTCGTTCGCGCTCTGCCCCGTGCGCTCCGCCACCTGCTTGGCCAGCGAGTTGGCGACCGCCTTGGCGATCAGGGTCTTCCCGCAGCCGGGCGGGCCGTAGAGCAGCACGCCCTTGGGCGGCCGCAGCTGGTGCTCCTTGAACAGCTCCTTGTGCAGGTACGGCAGCTCGATCGCGTCCCGGATCTGCTCGATCTGCGGCCCGAGGCCGCCGATCTCCAGGTAGGTGATGTCCGGCACTTCCTCGAGGATCAGCTCCTCGACCTCGGCCTTGGGGATGCGCTCGTACACGTATCCCGACCGCGGCTCCAGCAGCAGCGAGTCGCCCGTGCGCAGCTTCTGCTGGCGCAGCGGCTCCGCCAGCCTCGCGATCCGCTCCTCGTCCGCGTGCGAGATCACCAGCGCCCGGTCGCCGCCGTCCAGGACCTCCTTGAGCATGACGACCTCACCGATCGTCTCGTAGCCCTGGGCGATCACGACGTTGAGGGCCTCGTTCAGCACGACCTCCTGGCCGGGCCGCAGCCCGTCCAGGTCGATGCTCGGGCTCACGCTGACGCGCATCTTCCGGCCACCGGTGAACACGTCCGCGGTGCCATCCTCGGCGGCCTGCAGGAAGATGCCGAACCCGCTCGGCGGCTGCGCGAGCCGGTCCACCTCCTCCTTGAGCGCCACGATCTGGTCACGCGCGTCCCTGAGAGTTCCGGTGAGCCGTTCGTTCTGACCGGTCACGGCGGCCAGGCTCGTCTGCGCGTCGCGCAGGCGCTCCTCGAGCAGCCTTGCCTGACGCGGCGAATCAGCGAGCCTGCTGCGCAGCGCTGCGACCTCCTCCTCAAGGAAGGAGATCTTCGTGGTCAGGACTTTGACCTCGTCGTCATACCGCCCGCTGCGAGCGCTGTCGTCACGAGAGGCCATGCCCCTCACCCCCTCCGGGAGAGCCGACTTACCTAGACCCTACCTATCAAGGGTCGTTCCGTAACCTTGCGACGGTCCCGACTCTAGGCCTCTCCGTTACGATCCGGGAACACCGCCGCCGCGTTACCGATTCTGCGACATCTCCTCACCCGCAAGTTCAGCCAGGTCATCGGCCGCCTGAGCGCCCTTGGAGGGCCTGCGGCGGCGCGGCGGGGCCTGGACTCCGTCGGCCAGCCTTCTCGCGGTAACCAAAAAACCCGTATGTCCCACCATGCGATGCTCGGGCCGCACAGCGAGTCCGTCAACGTGCCAGCCGCGCTGCATCGTCTCCCACGCCGCGGGCTCCGCGAAGCTCCCCTGCTCGCGCAGGGCCGTCACGATGCGGGCCAGCTGAGTCGTAGTCGCAACGTAGCAGCAGACCAGCCCGCCCGGCATCAGAGCGGCCGCCGCCGTCGCCGCGTGCTCCCAGGGCGCGAGCATGTCGAGCACGAACCGGTCGGCCCCGGCGATCTCCCCGCCGGGCAAGTCGGCACCGGGCAAGTCGGCACCAGGCAGGACGGCGCCGGGCAGGTCCCCGACCATCAGGCGCCAGGCTGGATGCGGGCCGCCGAAGAACTGCTCGACGTTGGCCCTGGCGATCTCCGCGAAGTCTGGCCGACGCTCGTAGGAGATCAGCAGACCTTCCTCGCCCACCGCTCGCAGCAGCCAGCACGACAGCGCGCCCGAGCCGGCGCCCGCCTCGACGACGGTGGCGCCCGGAAAGATGTCCGCCATCGCGATAATCTGCGCCGCGTCCTTCGGGTAGACCACGGCGGCGCCCCGCGACATCGACAGGGTGTAATCCGCGAGCAGCGGCCGCAGGGCGATGTAGGGCGTGCCGGCCGCCGACATCACGAGGCTGCCCTCCGGGTGGCCGATCAGGTCGTCGTGCGCGACGGCGCCGCGGTGGGTGTGGAAGGTCCGCCCCGCCGTCAGTACCAGCCGGTGCTGACGGCCCTTGGGGTCGGTCAGCTGGACCTGGTCGCCGGGCATGAACGGCCCGCGGGGCTGCTTGATCACGCCGACAGGCTAGTTG
>Ga0209839_10000033_pt1 | contig 52090 bp, 53 predicted proteins | sample OrgsoiDNA2013050_FD_185800 | JGI IMG/M metagenome (GOLD analysis project Ga0209839, IMG submission 185800) | Permafrost soil microbial communities from the Arctic, to analyse light accelerated degradation of dissolved organic matter (DOM) -... | ecosystem: Environmental > Terrestrial > Soil >... | reverse complement strand
CCTACACCCTCACCGGCAACCAAGACCTCTAACCACCAACCAACACCACCAACCAAACCCAAAATCCCGTTCAACCCGAACGGGATTTTCCACGTTCAGTCAGGGCGTCGCGCGCGGCCCGAAGCCGAATCGCTGCAGATCCTTACGGCGCACGATCTCGCCTCCCCGCGCGTAGGGAACGATCTCCGCGCGCAACTCGCGCCGGAGCGCATCGAGGCGCTGCACCTCGGCCTTCAGCTCGCCCGCCCGCTTCTCCAGTGAAGCCACCTTGCGGGCCATCAACTCCAGTTGCTCCTCGAGCTCGAACACGCGCTCGACCCCGGCGAGGTTCATCCCGAGCTCGGCCGTCATCGTCTGGATGCGCCGCAGGCGCTCGACGTCCCGGTGGGAGTACAGGCGCGTCCCCTTCGCCGAGCGCTGTGGCTCGATCAGGCCGCGGGCCTCGTACATTCGCAACGTCTGCGGGTGCATCGCGGCAAGCTCGGCCGCCACCGAGATCATGAACACGCCGCGATCGGACGACACCTCGACCCGCGTGCTCGAGATCCTGATTCGCTCGGAGGCCATCCGATCAGCTCGGGTCCTGCGCGGCGCCACCGGTTCCGGCTTCGGCGAACAGCTTCGCCCGCGGATTGCCGTTCATCACTTCGGACAGCTTGTCCACCGCTTCGGTCTGCTCAGGCGACAGCGAAGCCGGGACATCGATCACGAACCGATAATGGATATCCCCGTGAGACTTACCGCTGAGGCGAGCCGGTCCTTCGCCGCGGAGCCGCTGGACCGTGCCGTGCTTGGTCCCGCGCGGGACCCGCAGGCGCTTGGAGCCGTGGAGGGTCGGAACCTCGATCACGGCACCGCTGATCGCCTCGGGAATCGTGAGCGGCACCTCGACTTCGAGGTTCTCGCCAACCCGCTTGAACACCGGTGACTCGGTCACGCGCGTGATCACGTACAGATCGCCAGGCTCACCGTCCTTCACTCCGCCCGACCCGCGGATTCCCGGCTCGCCCTTTCCCGCCAGCCGGATCCGGCTGCCGTCACGAACCCCGGCGGGGATGTTGACCCGCAGGCGCCGGACCGTGCGCTGCGCCCCCGTGCCATCGCACGTCGGACAAGGATCATCGATCACGGTCCCGGAGCCGTGGCAGTTCGAGCACGGCTGGGACATCGAGAAGATGCCCTGGCTCTGAGCCTCCACGCCCCGGCCGTTGCAAACCGGACAGACCTTCGGCGTCGTCCCGGGCTTGGCGCCCGAGCCGTGGCACGTCGAGCACGGCTGCGAGGTCGGCACGGCGAGCGGCACCTGAGCGCCGTTCACGGCCTGATCGAAGCTGAGCGAGACCTCGGTCTCGAGATCGCGTCCCCGCGCCTGCCGGGCTCGGCCGCCGCGCACACCGCCCGTCGCGCGCCCGCCCGACGCGCCACCGGCCCCGCCCCCGAACAGGTTCGAGAGGATGTCGCCCACGCCGCCGAACGCGCTCGGATCAAATCCGCCCGCGCCAAAGCCGCCCAACGGCCCCGAACCGCGGTCGTAGGCCTTGCGCTTGTCGGGATCTGACAGAACGTCGTTGGCCTGCGAGATCTCCTTGAAGCGCTCCTCGGCCTGCTTGTCGCCGGAGTTGCGGTCAGGGTGGTACTTGCGCGCGAGCTTGCGGTAGGCCTTCTTGATCTCCTCGTCAGAGGCGTTCTTGCCCACCCCGAGGACTTTGTAGTAGTCGGACCTGTCAGCCATGGCCGGTACCCGTTACCCCGCGACGAGGACGCGGGCCGGCCGCAGCACAGTCTCGCCCAGCCGGTACCCGCGCTGGTAGACCTCAGCCACCGTGCCGGCCTCGGCACCCGCGACGGGCTGCTGCGCCACCGCCTCGTGATGCTGAGGATCGAACTGCTCACCTTCAGGCGAGAACGGCTCGATCCCCACCCGCGCCAGCGCGGCGATCACGTCGGCGTGCACGAGCTTGATTCCGGACACCAGCGTTGCTGCCCCGTCCCCGGGGGCCACGGGCTCCACGGGCCCTCCGCCGGTCTCGGGCGCGGGTGAGTCTGCCGCCGCGACCGCCCGATCGAGATTGTCGACGGCCGGCAGCAGCGCAAGCGCGAGCTTCGCCACACCACGCTCCTGCGCCGTCGCGGCTTCACGCGCCGCCCGCTTGCGGTAGTTCTCGAAGTCGGCCTTCGTCCGCTGAGCCAGCTCCAAATAGTGGTCAGCCTTCTCGGCCCGAGCTACCAGTTCATCCAGATCGAACTCGACCTTCCGCTCGTGGTCCACACCAACACCATCGACGCGGCCATCGTCTCCCGACGGCGGCGCACCCGCGGTTTCGGGCGCGGCCAGTGGCGCCTGCTCCGCCTCACGCACAGGCTCGGCGACGGGCGCCTGCTTCTCCCAAGGCAGAGGCGCGGCTGCGGGATCCCGCGCCTCGTTACCGACAGTGCCCGGGGCTGCGTCCGCGTCCGACGCCGTCCGCGAGGCAGCCTCGGACGCGCGTGCGGCCCCGGACCAGCCGGGACCGCCCGCGAACTCGTCGTGATCGTGTTTTTCCGTCATCTATTTCCCTTCGTCCACGACCTCGGCGTCGACGACGTCCTCGGCGTCCTGCGCGCCCGCGCCGTTGGTCGACGTGCCGGATCCGTCAGGGGACGAAGCGGCCGCCTGCTCCTGGGCACGCTGGTACATCGCCTCGGAGACCTTGTGGAATGACGCCTGCAAAGCCTCGGTCTTGGCGTTGATGTCGGCAGCGTCGTCGGAAGTGAGCACTTCGCGCACCGTCTTGATTGCCGCCTCGATCTCCTCCTTGGACGAAGCGTCCACCGCGTCACCGAGATCCTTCAGCTGACGGTCGGCCTGATAGGCAGCGTTCTCGCCGTTGTTACGGGCCTCTGCCAGCTCGCGCAGGCGGCGGTCCTCATCGGCGTGCGTCTCGGCGTCCCCGACCATCCGCTTGATCTCATCGTCGGACAGGCCAGAGCCCGCCTTGATCTCGATCTTCTGCTCCTTGCCGGTGCCGAGGTCCTTGGCCGACACGCTGAGGATGCCGTTGGCGTCGATGTCGAACGCGACCTCGACCTGCGGGATCCCCCGCGGTGCCGGCGGGATGCCGGTCAGCTGGAACTTGCCCAGCGACTTGTTGTATGCCGCCATCTCGCGCTCGCCCTGGAGCACGTGGATCTCGACGCTCGGCTGGTTGTCCTCCGCGGTCGAGAAGATCTCCGACTTGCGGGTCGGGATCGTCGTGTTGCGCTCGATCAGCTTGGTCATCACGCCGCCCTTGGTCTCAATCCCGAGGGTCAGCGGGGTGACGTCGAGCAGCAGCACGTCCTTGACGTCGCCGGCGAGCACGCCGGCCTGGATCGCGGCGCCGACCGCCACGACCTCATCGGGGTTCACGCCGCGATGAGGCTCCTTGCCGGTGAGGTCCTTGACCTTCTCCTGGACCGCGGGCATGCGGGTCATGCCGCCGACCATCACCACGTGATCGATGTTCGCCGCTCCCTTGTCCTTGGCGTCGTCCAACGCCTGGCGGACCGGGGCGACCGTACGGTCGAGCAACGCAGCGCTCAGCTCGTTCAGCTTGGCGCGGGTGAGCCGGGTGTCGAGGTGCTTGGGACCGCTCGAGTCGGCGGTGATGAACGGCAGGTTGATCTGCGTCTCCTGGGTGGTCGAGAGCTCGATCTTGGCCTTCTCGGCCGCCTCGTAGAGCCGCTGCAGCGCCATCGGATCGGCGCTCAGGTCGATCCCCTGAGACTTCTTGAACTCGGACACGAGCCAGTCGACCACCGCCTTGTCGAAGTTGTCTCCGCCGAGGTGGTTATCACCGGCGGTGGCCTTCACCTCGAACACGCCGTCGCCGATCTCGAGCACCGACACGTCGAAGGTGCCGCCGCCGAGGTCGAACACGAGAATCGTCTGGTCGCTCTCCTTGTCGAGACCGTAGGCCAGCGACGCCGCGGTCGGCTCGTTGATGATCCGCTTGACGTCAAGGCCCGCGATCTTGCCCGCGTCCTTGGTCGCCTGACGCTGATCGTCGTTGAAGTAGGCCGGAACGGTGATCACCGCGCTGTCGACCGTCTCGCCGAGATACGCCTCGGCGTCGGTCCTCAGCTTCTGCAGAATCATCGCGCTGATCTCCGGTGGCGAGTACTGCTTGCCGCCTGCCTCGACGCGCGCATCGCCGCCCGGGCCCGAAACGACCTTGTACGGAACGATTGACTCCTCCTCGCGCACCTCGCCCTCTTTACGGCCCATGAACCGCTTGATCGAGAAGACGGTGTTCTGGGGGTTGGTGACCGCCTGACGCTTGGCGACCGTACCGACCAGTCGCTCACCACCCGAGGTGAACGCCACGACAGACGGCGTGGTGCGCCCGCCCTCGGCGTTCTCGATCACCGTCGGCTCGCCGCCCTCGAGCACCGCCATGCACGAGTTGGTCGTGCCGAGGTCGATTCCGATCGTCTTTCCCATATGCTTCTACTCCTCTGCTGTGGTAAAAATCTCAGTCGGATCGTAGCAGATCTGGCAGCTGATCATCGGCAGTCCGGAGATTCGCAAAGCGAATCTCAAAGGGAATCCCGCTAGGGATTCCCGGCGCTCGGGCACATGCGGCGCAGGGCGCAACCCGGGCAGTTCGGCTTGCGAGCCGCGCAGGTGCGGCGGCCATGGCGGAGCAGGTTCAGGTGCAACTCCAGCTCTTCGCCCGGCGGCGTGATCGCGAGCATCGTGTCGTGCAGCTCGACGAACGACGCGCCGGGGCGGAACATTCCCAGGCGGGTGGCGACCCGCGACACGTGCGTGTCAACCGGAACATCGCGCATCCCCAGCGCGAACAGCAGCACGCAGGCCGCCGTCTTGCGTCCCACCCCCGGCAGGTTGATCAGGTAGCGCTGCGCGTCGGGTACGCCGTACTCGGGCAACCAGTCCAGCGACAGCTCCTCGCCCGGCGCAGTGTCGGTGATCGCCCGCAGGATCGACTTGATCCGCGCCGACTTGACGCGCGAGATCCCGCCCGGCCGGATCGCCGCCTCGACCTCGTTCACCGGCGCATCTCTGACCTGCACCCAGCTCGAGAACCGCTCTCGCAGGCCCAGATAAGCGACGTCACGATTGCGATCGTTGGTCGATTGCGAGAGCACGGTGAGCACGAGCTCGGCGATCGGATGCCCGTGTGGTCGGGCGAGCGGCACCCCGTAGACGAGTCGCAGCCGGTCGCGAACGGCTCGAATTCGGCGCGGGGTTGCTTCAGCGTTCATCAGCCGGGACGTTATCCTCGGCCACTGGTGCGCGTCGACGAGCACACGATCGAGGTCGCGGGGGCGTCCGTGTTCTACCGCAGCGCTCCGGTGGCCGGCGTGACGCCACTGTTCCTCCACAGCGTTCCCACCAGCTCGGACGACTGGACGGCGTTCCTGGAGCGCTCAGGGGGGATCGCCCCGGACCTGATCGGCTTCGGACGCTCCGACAAGTCGGGCAGCCTCGATTACTCGCTCGGCGCGTACGCGGAGTTCGTCGACGAGCTGCTCGACGCACTGCACATCCCACAGGTAAAGTTGATTGGACACGGCTGGGGGGCAGCGATTGGCCTGGTGTTCGCGCAACGCCATCCGGAGCGGATCGAGCGCCTGGTCGTGTGCAACGCGATCCCGCTGCTGGACCCCTTTCACTGGCCCCGGATCGCGCGCTGGCTGCGCATACCCGTGCTGGGCGAGTTGCTGATGGGCTCCACCAACCGGTGGCTGCTCGCCAGGATCCTGCGCCGGGGGTGTGTGCGCGCGGACGCCTGGCCACCGGCGCGGATCGCGGCCACATGGGAGCAGTTCGATCAGGGCACGCAGCGGGCGATCCTGCGCCTGCATCGCTCGGTCGACGAGCGGCGCTTGGCGGCGGCAGGCCTGGACCTGGGAGGACTGGACCGGCCGTCGCTGGTGGTTTGGGGGGAGCGCGATCCATGGCTGGGAGCCGAGCTGGCAGACGCGTACTGTGCCCGGCTGCCGCGCGCCTCGCTACAGCGGATCCCCGAGGCGGGGCACTGGCCGTGGCTCGATCAGCCCACGGTGATCGAGCTGATCACCGTGTTCCTGGACGCATCAGAACAGCTCGGCGGGTCGCCGGGGGCGGCGTTCGGATGACCTCGCTGCGTACCCCGCCCGAGCTCAGCCGCGCCGCTGCGCCCGAGCTTCCGAAGGCACCTCGACTGCGCATGCGCGGCCTGAGCGCCGGCGAGCTCGCGCGGCGGCTGGCGCCGGCGCTCGTGGCCGGCGTTCTGGCGGCGGTCTACGTGATCGTCTCACCGCCGAGCCTCGACCTGGCAGCGCAGATGTTCCGTGCGCAATTGTTCCGAGTCGAGGGGTTCGGGGTCTGGGACGACTGGTGGTACTCCGGCCACCACATCGTCGGCTACAGCCTCCTTTTTCCACCATTCTCGGCCGCGCTCTCGCCGCAGCTCGCGGCCGCGATCGCAGCCACCGCTACCGCCGCGGCGTTTGAGCCGCTGGCCCGCCGCCACTTCGGTGCCGACGCGTGGCTCGGCGCCGTGGTATTCGGCGCGGCGACCGCGGTCAACCTGTACACGGGGAGGCTGGCGTTCGCGTTCGGCGCCCTGCCCGCGATCGGGGCGTTGGTGGCGCTCGACCGGGGCCGCACTCGACTGGCCTGCGCGCTCGCGGCGCTGACTGCGTTGTGCAGCCCGGTCGCCGCGCTGTTCGCTGCGCTGGCCGCCGCGGCCCATGCGATCGGCACGTACGCAGCGCAGCGCAGCCTCGGTCCAGCCCAGCGCAAGCTCCGCCCAGCGCTGGGCGGGGTCGCCGTCGCGTTCGCCGCGCTCGCCCCGGTCGCCTTGCTGGCGATCGCGTTTCCCGAGGGCGGTAGCGAGCCGTTCGCGTTCGGATCCCTGTGGCCAATCGTCCTGCTGGCGACCGGGGCGCTCGTGGCGCTGCCCAACGACGCCTGGAAGCTGCGAGCCGGGGTGGTGCTGTATACGCTCGGGACGATCGCCGCGTATCTGGTGGCGACGCCGGTCGGCAGCAACGCGGCGCGCCTGGGCACGTTCATCGCCGCGCCGTTGGCCGCATTGCTGTGGTGGCGCCGGCGAATCGCGCTGCTGATCGTGGCGGCGATCCCGCTGCTGTACCTCGAGTGGCAGGCGCCGATCCGAGACCTGTCCGGCGCCAGCGGCAACCCGTCGGCATCCGCGGGCTATTACCAGCCGCTGCTGAACTTCCTCGCTCGGGAATCGGTCCCGCCCACCCCGCCGTTCAGGACCGAGATCCCATTCACGCGCTTTCACTGGGAGGCCTACGTGGTGGCGACGCGCTTTCCGATCGCCCGCGGGTGGGAGCGCCAGCTCGACATCAAGGACAACTCGGTGTTCTACAACGGTCGGCTCACCGCGGCGAAATACGCGGCCTGGCTGCACCAGAACGCAGTCCGGTTCGTCGCCGCCCCCGATGCGCCGCTTGACTTCTCCGCCCAAGCCGAGATGGCGTTGATCTCGCGCGGCCTGCCATACCTCCGCCTCGTCATGCATACGGCGCACTGGCGCGTGTACGCGGTGGCCAACGCGACGCCGATCGTCCAGGGCGCCGCAACGCTGACGGCGATGGGCCCGGACTCGCTCACGCTGCGCGCCGGCAGGGCCGGAAAAATCCTCGTACACGTGCGCTTCACCCCCTATTGGTCGCTCGCGCAGGGCTTCGGATGTGTCTCGCCGGCGGGAGCGTTCACCGCGTTGACGCTGACGCGTCCCGGCATCGTGAAGCTCCAGACAAGCTTCTCGCTCAGCCGGGTCGGAGCCCGCTCACCCCGCTGCCGCCGACCTGCCGCCGACCATTGACGAAGACCCGACTGTCCAGGGGATAGGATCCCCCTAGCCATGCGGCGTCGACTTCGTTCTATCGAGGCGCGGGTTCTTCCGCGCGGCTGGACTGACGTAGTCCGTCAGGTGCTGCTGTTCCTGGGTGCCTACGTGGTGTATCAGGCCGTCCGCGGTCTGATCGAGGTCGGCAACGGCTACAAGCCGTTCGGCGACGCCACCAAGATCATCGATCTGGAGCGCCTCCTGCACGTGTTCATCGAGCCCAGCATTCAGGCCTGGGCCTCCAACGAGCACTGGCTGATGGACGTCGCCGACTGGACCTATCTGAACGCGCACTACTTCGTCACGATCGGGGCGCTCGTGTTCATCTACGTGCGTCGCAACGACTCGTTCTACTTCGTGCGCAACATGTTCATGATCGCCATGGCGATTGCGCTCGTCGGGTACGCGTTCTATCCCACCGCGCCCCCGCGGCTGATGCCAGAGTGGGGCTTCACCGACTCGATCTCGCAGTTCCTCGGCACCTTCCACGTCGACAACGGCCCGGAGAAGGCGTTCCTCAACTTCTACGCGGCGGTGCCGTCGATGCACGTCTGCTTCGCGGTCATGATCGGATGGCCGATGGCGCGCCTCGTTCGCCGGTGGCCGGCAAAGCTGGCCTGGCGGTTGTACCCGCTGTGGATCACGTTCGTCGTCATCGCCACGGGCAACCACTATCTCACCGACGTGGTCCTCGGCGCGGCCACCGCCGGCGCCTCGGCGCTACTCGCCGGCAAGCTGTTGGCGCGGGCGCGGCCTGACGCCTGGGCATTCCGCGAACTCACCGCGTAGCCATGGCCGAGCGGACGAAACCGGCGCCGGCGCCCGGCGAGCGGCAGCGGCCGGGCCGCGCGCGCGCGCGGCGCGAGGGTCCCAAGACCCAGGAGCTGATGCGTGAGCGCCTGATCGAATCCAGGCTGACGCCGAACGCGATCTCGCTGACCGGGTTCGCGCTCAATCTCGCGGCGGCCGCGCTGGTGGTCGACCGGCTGTTCTTTCTCGCCGGCCTCGCGTTCATCGTCGGCTCGATCATGGACACGCTCGACGGGCGCTACTCGCGAATGTCGGGTAAGGGAACCCCGTTCGGCGCGTTCCTGGACTCAACCCTGGACCGCCTCGAAGAGGGGATCGTGCTGATCGCCGTCGCCGCGTATTTCGCGTCGCGGGGCGACCAGGTGGCGGTTGCCGCGGTGGTCGCCGCGGTGCTCGGCTCGCTGATGGTGTCCTACACCCGAGCGCGCGCCGAAGCGCTCGGCCTGTCGTGCAAGGTCGGGCTGGCCACGCGTCCGGTCCGGGTGGTGATCCTGTCGATCGGGCTCGTGTTCGCCAAAGGCGCGTCGATCGGCAACTTCGAACTGCTCGCGCCGGCCGTCTACGTGCTCGCCGCACTTACGGTGCTGACGACGATTCAGCGGATCCTGCACGTCCGCGGACAGTTGAAGTCCGCAGGCTGACCGGCGCGGTCGCGGTGTAACAAACTCGCTGCCCAGGACTACCTAAACCGTCGTGTGCGCCGCGAGCCCGCCGCGCCGACTCAACCTCAGAAGGGAACTGTTCACAGTGAGCAACAGCAACGTTTCGACGAACGGCGCCGGGCGCTACCAGTCGGACAAGGTTCGCGTGGCGATCATCGGCGTCGGTAACTGCGCCAGCTCGTTCGTCCAGGGCGTGCACTACTACCGCAACGCCAATCCGAGCGAGCCGGTCCCCGGACTCATGCACGTCGACCTCGGCGGCTACCACGTCCGCGACATCGAGTTCAGCGCCGCGTTCGACATTGACGTCGAGAAGGTCGGCAAGGACCTCTCGCAAGCGATCTTCTCCGGCCAGAACAACACGCTCAAGCTGGGCGAGGACGTCCCCGCGCTTGGTGTCGAGGTGATGCGCGGCATGACCCATGACGGCCTGGGCAAGTACCTGAAGGAGAAGATCACCAAGGCGCCCGGTCCCACCGCAGACATCGTCGAGGTGCTCAAGGAGACCCAAACCGATGTGGTCGTCTCCTACCTGCCGGTCGGCTCCGAGCAGGCGACCAAGTGGTATGTCGAGCAGATCCTCGAGGCGGGCTGCGGGTTCGTCAACTGCATCCCGGTGTTCATCGCGCGCGAGCAGTACTGGGACAAGCGCTTCAAGAAGGCCGGGCTGCCGATCGTCGGGGACGACATCAAATCCCAGGTCGGCGCGACGATCGTGCATCGCGCGCTCGCGCGGTTGTTCCACGATCGCGGTGTGAAGCTGCTGCGCACCTCGCAGCTCAACGTCGGCGGGAACATGGACTTCTACAACATGCTCGAGCGCGAGCGGCTCGAGTCCAAGAAGATCTCCAAGACCAACGCGGTCACCTCGATCATGGGCCACGAGCTGCCCAAGGAGGATGTCCACGTTGGTCCGTCGGACTACGTCCCGTGGCTGACCGACCGCAAATGGGCCCACATCAGATTGGAGGGTCAGGCGTTCGGCGACGTGCCGCTGACCGCCGAGCTGAAGCTCGAGGTGTGGGACTCGCCCAACTCGGCCGGGATCGTGATCGACGCCGTGCGCTGCTGCAAGCTGGCGCTGAACCATGGCCTCGCGGGCCAGCTCGACGGCCCCAGCTCCTACCTGATGAAGTCGCCGATGCACCAGCGACCGGATGACGAGGCGCACGGGCTGACCGCGACGTTCATCGACAAGTACGCGCGCAGCGCCTCCACGGAGCCGGCAACTACCAATAGCAAAGCAGAGTCGGTCGCCTGAGAGCGCGGATATCCCGCCTGACGGGAGCGAGCATTCCCGGATCGCCCTGACCGCACTGGGCTCCAGCGCCAGCGATGAATAGCGCCGCAGACCACCCTGCGGGGGCCGGCGCTTCGGCTAGGACCCAGGGACCGTGCGAGTCCTCATAGAATCCAGCTCGTGCCCGCGGCCCGCCTTCCTGGCTCGTCTCTCGGAGCGGGCGCGGCGCCATCGGACCGCCTCGCGATCGCGCAGGTGACGCCGTTCGCCTGGGAGGCGGATAACGAGGTCAACGAGTATGTCGGGCGGGTGTCCGACGAGCTGACGCACCGCGGCCATCGCGTGCTGATCATCGCGCCGTCGGAATCGGGCGCATTGGTGCGCGACAGCCGTCGCGCGATCCGCGCCCGGCCGGAGACGCTGCTGGCGCAGGCACAGGACGCTCCGCTGGTGATCGGGGTCGGCGAGGTGCTGCCGTTCTCGCCGACCCGCCGCCGTGCCGCGTCGCTCCCGGTCGATGTGGCCCGGACGATTGAGGAGGCGCTCAGCGTGCTGGCGCTCGATGTGGTCAACGTCCACGAGCCGTTCGCGCCGAGCGCCTCCAGCGTCGCGCTGCGCCACTCGCGGGCATTGAACGTGGGCAGCTTTCACAACCCGACCGAGCGAATCCTCTCGACGCAGCTGACCGGCCCGCTGTCGCGGCGGCTGTTCGCGCGTCTCGACGCGCGCACCGCGAGCTATCGGGCCACTCGAAGCCTGATGCAGCGATTCTTTCCCGGCGACTACCGAGTGATCAATCCGGGCGCCGATCCGCCCGTCGATCTCCCTCCGCGCGAGCCCAAGCCCGTCGAGCTGGTGATCATCGCGACCGAAGAGCGAGCTGCGCTGCGCGCGTTCCTGCGGGGGCTGCGCGCGATCCCGATCGAGCTCGACTGGCACGCGACCGTGTTCTCGCCGCACGCGCTGGCGCCACCGGCGACCCTCGGCCGCGTGCTCGCCGAGCGTGTGTCGTTCGTCGATCCGCGCGAGCAGACCCAAGCGCAGGCGTTGGCCGGCGCGGACATCGCGGTGCTGGCATCCGAGGGCATCCGTGCGATGCCGGAGACGCTCGTGCGTGCACTCGCGATGGGTGTGGTTCCGATCGCCTCTCGCCTGCCCGTGTACGAGGAGCTGCTGGCCGACGGCGAGCACGGGTTTGCCTTCGAGCCAGGTGACGTGGAGACCCTGTCGAGCCATCTCACGCGACTGATCGCCGAGCCTGAGCTGCTGGAGCGATGCCGCGCCGGCACCGAGGAGCTCCGCGAGTGCTACGGCTGGCCGCGGGTGGCCGAGGAGCTCGAGCAGGTCTACCAGCAGCTCGCGGCTCGGCGGCAGGCCCCGTCCGGCGACCGCCGGATCCGCGCCCAGCTGATCTCGCGGCCGCTGATCGACGTCGACCTCCACATGCACACCGACCACTCCTACGACTGCGCGACGCCGGTCGAGGTCCTGCTCGCCGAGGCCCGCGCTCGCGGTCTCGGCGCGATTGCGATCACCGATCACAACGAGATCTCCGGCGCCATGGAGGCCCGAGCGAAGACTGACGGAGTGAAAGTGATCGTCGGCGAAGAGGTCAAGACGGGCGATCAGGGCGAGGTGATCGGGCTGTTCATCGAGCAGAAGATCACCCGCGGGATGACGCTTCAGCAGACGATCGCCGAGATCAAGCGCCAGGGTGGGCTGGTGTACGTTCCGCATCCGTTCGACCGACTCCACTCGGTCCCCGACTATGTGCATCTGCTTCATGTGATCGACGATCTCGATGCGATCGAGGTCTTCAACCCACGCGTGGCGATCTCGGAGTTCAACGAGGAGGCGGTCCGGTTTGCGGCCAAGTACCGGATCCCCGCGGGGGCGGGCTCGGACGCCCATGTGCCGCAGGGTCTCGGTTCGGTCAGGATCCGGATGCGTGACTTCGACGGCCCCCAGGAGTTCCTCGAGTCTCTCCGTGACGCCGACATCGTCCGCAATCCGGCCAGCCTGCTGTACGTCCAGGCGCTGAAATTCCTGCAGACCAAGGCCATGCCGGGGGCAGCGCGACGGGCCTCCAGGGACCGTCGCGTGCGCCGCGCGACGGGCCGCAACCCACGCAAGTCCTGATGCACTCGCAAGGACAAGCTCGACGGCCGTCCAATTCGACGGGAATGCCGGCGACTGACGACGAGATCCGAGAGAAGTACCTCGAACGGGCGATCCGGGAGCTGAACGCGTTCGCCCGTCGCGTCCAGGCCTGCCCGCACTGCCCGCGCGGTCAGCTGATGCCGGTGCTCGGGTCCGGCCACCCCCAGGCCGACATCTTCATGATCAAGCACTCGGCCAGGCCGGCAGAGGTCGAGGAAGGAGTCGCGTTCTACGGCCGCACCGGCAACGCGCTGATGAAGTCGCTCAAGCGGCTGGCGATCGATCCGCTCGCCGTGTACGGGACCCTATGCGTGAAATGCCCAGTCCCCGATCCGGCGATGGCCGACCCGGCCTGCGTCGCGCAACTCGCCGAGGAGCTTGCGATCGTCCAACCCAAGATGGTCGTCGTGATGGGGCCCGACGCGCTCACCGTGCTGAACGAGCTCGAGCTCCCGCTCGCCGCCGAGCTCGAGGAGTCACCCGCCGAGCTGCAGCACCTGACACCGAGCATCGAGGCGCTCTACGTCCCCAACATCGACGACGCACTCGACGAGGAGAGCGCCAAGCGCGAGTTCTGGAGCGCCTTCCGGGTGCTCGGCCAATGGTGGGTCGACCTGCCCCCCTACTGACGTCGCGGAATTGCCCTGGGGGCGATTCCATTGGGGGCATCTCCCGGAGGGAAATGCCCCGGGGGTAAACTTGTGTTCGTGGGTCTCGAAGAACATTCGATCGAGCACGTTGGCGACCGGTGCGAGGAGTGTGGCGCGAAGCTGACCGCGGGCGAGCTGGAGGCGGTCATGGAATCCGGCGGCCCCGCACTATGCTCGATCCATGCCGCCGAGGACGAGCCAGGCCTCGCCGCCGAGGAACTCGAATAGACGTCCGGGAGTTGGCCGCCAGGCCAACTCCCAACGGAATAGCCCCTGGGCTATTCCGCGCCCCCTGGGCTATTCCGCTTCCACGGCAAGAATGATCTTGCCCAGCTTGCCCCCGGCCGCGAAATGGTCGTAGGCCCGCTCGGCCTGCTCGAGCGGATAGGTCTCGGCGATCAGCACCCGCACCGCGCCTGAGGCGAGCAGGGGCAACACTGAGCGCTCGAGCGCTCGAGCGGTCAGGGCCTTATCCTCGACCGGCCGAGCGCGAAGCATGGAGCCGTGAATACGGGCGCGCTTGGCCATCAGCTGGCCCAAGTTGAGCTCGCCCTTCGCCCCGGCGCCGATGCCGATCACGGTTATCCGCCCCAGGGTGGCAAGCGCGCTCAGGTTCTCGGACAGGTTGGGAGCGCCAACGAGCTCCAGGATCACGTCGAACGGCCCGTGCTCCGCAAAGCCCTCGGGCGCGATTACCTCGGCACCGAGCGCCGCCACCGCGTCACGCAGATCGGGGTTGCGCACCGTCGCGGTGACCCGCGCGCCGGCGGCATGGCCAAGCTGGATCGCTGCGGTGCCCACACCGCCGGCCCCGCCGTGGACGAGCAGGCGCTCGCCGGGCTGCAGCTCCGCCTGGGTGAACACCGCGTCATGCGCGGTCGTGAACACCTCAGGCACACCGCCTGCCTGCACCCAGGAGAGGTTCTCCGGCACCGCCACCAGGATTCGCTCGTGCACGACCGCCAGCTCCGCCTGAGCACCGCCGGCGACGATGCCCATCACGCGGTCGCCACGGGCGAACCGCTCCGCCTCGGCCCCGTTGCCCACCACCTCTCCCGCCAACTCCAGGCCCGGGATGTCCTTCGGCGCGCCGGGCGGAGCTGGATACCGTCCACGACGCTGCATCATGTCTGCTCCGTTCAGACCGGCGGCGTGGACCCGGACGAGCACCTCGCCCGGGCCGGGTGTCGGATCAGGTCGCTCCTGAACGCGAATCTCCCCCTCATGAATCGTGACGGCGCGCATGAACCCTTGAAAACCTACCCACGTTCCAGCAGCGCGACGCACTCGATATGCGGAGTCTGGGGAAACATGTCCACCGGGCGCACGCGTCGCAGCTCGTACCCGGCCTCCACCAACTGCGCCGCGTTCGGCGCGAGCGTCGTGGGGTTGCACGAGACGTAGACGATGCGCCGGGGCGAGGCTTCGATCACCCGCCGCACGACCTTCTGCGACAGCCCGGCGCGGGGGGGATCGACGACCAATAGGTCTGGGCGCCCGGCCCGCACGACCAACTCTCTCAGCGCGAGACGCACGTCGCCGGCGAAGAAGCGTGCGTTGTCGACCTCGTTCTGACGCGCGTTGGCGATCGCGTCGGAGATCGCGACCTCCGAGAGCTCGAGTCCCCACACCTCCGCCACACGCGGGGCCATCAGCAACCCGATCGTCCCGATTCCGCAGTAGAGGTCGAACAGACGCTCGAAGCCGCCCGGCTCGGCGTACTCGATCGCCAGCTCGTAGAGCTGGTCCGCCATCTCGGTGTTGGTTTGAAAGAACGCCTGCGAAGACAGGCGAAAGCGCATCCCGCCAACTTCCTCGTGTAGGCGATCGGTCCCAGCGAGGCGTTCTGTCTCGCCACCCTGAGTGGTCTCGCCGACCCCCGGTTGGCGGGTCCACAGCATGCCGTTGAACTCAGCGCCGGCGCGGGCCAACGACTCACGATCAAGATTCCCGGAGCCGGTCACGAGGCGAACCTGCAGCTCGTCCGTGCGCCTGCCCTCACGAACCACGAGGTTGCGCAGGAACCCTTCGCCGGTGCGCCGGTCGTAGGATTCGAGCTGCTGCGCCGCGCACCACCGGACGATCTTCTCCCGGGCGGCGTTCCCCGCTTCGGATGCCAACCTGCAGTCATTGATCTCCGCGATCCGATCCCAGCGCCCCGGAGCGTGGAAGCCGCACACCAGGCGTCCAGCGGGATCGGTTCCAAACGAGTACTCGAGCTTGTTGCGGTATCGCCATGGCGCGAGCGCGGGCACGATCGGCTCGAGCGCAAACCCGTCCAGTCGCCCGATCCGCCGCAGCGCGTCCTGCACCTGGGACTGCTTGATCTCCAGCTGGCGCTCGTAGGGCAGCACCTGCCAGGGAGCGCCGGGGTGATCGGCCAGCGGCGCAATCCGATCGGGGCTCGGCTCCAGAATCTCGGTCGCGCGCGCCTCAGCATACGCCCGCTTCGATTTTCCCACCACCGCCCGCACTCGGTCGCCGGGCACCGCGCCCTGGACGAACACCACGTATCCGTTCAACCGCGCGACCCCGGCGCCGCCGAACGCCAGCGAGTCGATCGTCAGCTCGAGCTCGACTCCGCGCTGGGGTGCAGCCGAGGTGGTCGGGGTCGCTTGCACGCCATCTAGCATGGCAGCCTGAGCGATCTCGACGGGCTATCGGCAGTCGAGGCGCAGCACGCCCCGCGTCAGTGCCGGAAGCCTCAGCCGAGCGTTTTCTCGATCGGCCCGAGAACCGATTTGCGATTCGCGTGCTTGCGCTCGTAGTCGCGCACCTTGCGAAGCTCCGGGCGGCTGAGGTCCTTCAGCCGCTCCTGCACCCGACGCGCGTTGAGGTCGTCGTAGCCCAGGATCGGGAAGGTCGGGCCCACGCCGACCGTGCGGCGCGCGCGGTCCGCGCCGCGAACCAGCCGGTCGACCGGCTCCGCCTTCCGGGCGTGCTTGCCGGCCGACTCGAGCTTCTCGCGCCCGCGATCCATCAGCTGCTCGATGTCCGCGACCAGATCCTCGCTCTGATGTTGCCCGCGGCGGACCAGCTCCGCGATCAGCTCGTTGGCGTCTTGGCGCGTCACCCGGCCGCGCTCCGCAGCTTCCTCAAGGGTGGCTCTGATCCGATCGCGGGTTGTGATCACCAGGTCGCTCGGCTTGATCTCCCCCTTGGCGAGCTGTTCGGCCAGGTTGGCCAGCCCGTCAGGACCGCCGGCCGCGCGACGCGTCTTGGTAGCAGCGGCCTTGGCCGTGGTAGTGGTCCGCTTGGCGCCGTCGCGGGCCGCCGTCGCGCTTGCCCTGGTCGCACTGCGAGCAGCCTTGGCGGTGGTCTCGGTCGCGCTGCCGGCGGCCTTGACGGCCGCTCGCGCGCCGTCCTTGCGCGCTGCTTGCGCTGCCTTCACCGCCCCGGACCGAGCGGTGCTCTGAGTCCGAGTTGCGCCGGCCTTGGCCTGCGTCGCGGTGCGTCCCGCGGCTTTGCGCGCGCTGGTTGCGGTGGCTTTGGCGCCACTGCGGGCAGCCGTGACCTCAGTGCCGGACGCGGAGGCCTGGGGGGCGGAGGACGATTTCGGTTTACTCGGCGGTGAGTTCTTCGCGGCGGGCATGCTGTGCTCCTGATCGGCGTAATGCTGGGCGAGCGCTTATCCAGAGTACTCGGCTGCTGGCGACGGTGAACTGCGGCTGAGTAGTCACTAAGCGTCGAGCACCAGTTCCAGCAGCGCTTTTTGCGCGTGGCGACGGTTCTCCGCCTGGTCCCAGATGCGCTGGCGGGCGCCGTACAGCACCTCGGCCGTGATCTCTTCACCCGCATGGGCGGGCAGGCAGTGCAGCGCGATCGCCCGCGGCGAGGCGAGGTCCAGCAGGCGCTCGTCCAGCCGATAGGGCGCCAGCGCGCGGCGGCGCTCATCCTCGGAGTCGGGATCGTCGCCCATGCTGAACCAGACGTCGGTATAGACGGCGTCGGCGTCCTTGACCGCGGCCTGCGGGTCGTCGGTGAGGATCGCGCCGGAGATCTGGTCTAACGAGTACCCCGGCGGCGAGGACACGCGGACCTCGACCCCCGCCAGGCCACCCAGGATCACCAGCGAACGGGCGACATTGTTGCCATCGCCCACATAGGCGAGCCTCAGCCCCTCCAGCGTGCCGAACGTCTCGCGGAGGGTAAGCAGGTCGGCGAGCGCTTGGCACGGATGATGGCCGACGGTCAGCATGTTGATCACGGGGACCGAGGCGTAAGCGGCGAACTCGGCGACGAGCTCGTCGGGACCGGTGCGGATCCCGACCGCGGCCGTGTGGCGAGAGAGAACGTATGCCGTATCTCTCACCGACTCGCCGCGGCTCAACTGGAGCTCATCGGTGCGCAGCACCATCGGGTGGCCACCGAGCTCGGCGATGCCGGCCTCGAACGAGAGTCGCGTGCGCGTCGAGGGTCGCTGAAAGATCAGCGCGACCGTGCGACCCGCCAGTACCCGCGAGCTCATCGGAGCCGCCTTCAGCTCGCCCGCGCGCACCAGAAGCCGCTCGAGCTCGGAGGCGCTCAGCTCAGATCCGGTGAGAAAGTGGCGTGGCAAGCGCAGCAGTGTACGTTGGCGGCCATGCAGCTGCGGGTGCTCACCTGGAACTTGATGCACGGGCGTTCGGCGCCACCGGCCGGGCACGAGCTGTTCGACCGGTTTGCGGCTGCTCTGCAGCGCTGGGAGTGGGAGGTAGCGTTGCTCCAGGAGGTCCCTCCGTGGTGGCCCCGGCTGCTCGGCGTCCGGCTGGACGTCGAGCAACGGCAGGTGATGACCTCGCGCAACGGGCTGCTCCCGGTACGCCGCGCGATCGCCATGCGCTGGCCGGATCTGATCAGGTCAAACGGCGGCGGCGCCAACGCGATTCTGGTGCGCGAAGACCGCATCATCGAGCACCGCACGATGAGACTGTGTCGGTTGCCCGAGCGACGCTGGGTACACGCGGCGAGGCTGGCTTGTGGATTGTGGGTGGCGAACCTGCACGCAACCGGACACAACCCCGCCGCCGCCGTGCGCGACGCACGGCTGGCGGCGCAGAGCGCCCTGGCCTGGGCGGCCGGAGAGCCGCTGGTGCTCGGAGGTGACTTCAACCTGAACCAGCTGTCCCTGAACGATCTACGGCACGCGGCGGGACATAGCGTCGACCACGTGTTCGCGGCCGGCCTGTGCACGAGCGGGACGGCTGAGGTCCTCGACCGCGGACGGCTGTCCGATCACGCACCGGTGGCGATCACGCTCGAGTGGCGGCTATGGCGCCACGTCCTCCCTCCGGGACTACGTGCTCGCGTCTGAGTGTTCTCCGGCCGTATTTGCGGCGGCGGGCTCTAGGCCAGGGTCCTCCGGCGGCGGCGAACCAGCTCCACGATCTGCGGCGGCGCGGTGGACGGTGACCCACTGTCGAACGGCGGCTCAGGGTCGTACTCGATCCCCAGCTGGATCGCCTGGGCCAGCTCGTCGCCGGCAATCCGTGCGGCCAGCATCAGCGCCATGTCGATCCCGGCGGAGACGCCGGCGGCGGTGATCACCTTGCCGTGCTCCACGACCCGCCGGATGACCGGCGTGGCACCGTGCGGCCGGAGCGTCTCGAGCTCGAGCCAATGCGTCGTCGCCTCCCGCCCGTCGAGAATCCCGGCCGCGGCTAGCAGCAGCGCGCCGGTGCACACGGACGTGGTCCAGCGCGAGCCCTGATGCGCGGCCCGCAGCCAGTCGAGCATCGTCTGATCGCTCATCAGCGCCCGCGTGCCAAACCCGCCCGGCACGACGATCACCTCCGGATTGGGCATCTCGTCCAGGGCCAGGTCGGCGATCAGCGCAAGCATGCCGTTCTCGGTCCGCTTCGGTCCGGGCTCCGCGGCGACGAACTGCACCCTCGCTCCCGGAAGGCGCGAAAGAACCTCGTACGGGCCGACGGCGTCGAGCGCGGTCAGCCGGTCGAAAATCGGGATCGCGATGTTCACGAGATGGCGCTTCTGCTCGGGATCAGCGTCGCGCGCCAAGGCTACGCAATCGCCCTATCCGCGCGCGGCCCGCAACCCGAAGCCGCGTAGCATCAGCAGTGCTTTCTCGCCGAGTGTCCCTCTTGCGGGCAGCACGCCGAGCTGGGTGGCGGCGCTGTAGACGTCGAACAAACCTCGCACGCGTAGCAGCAGATCGCGGTCGAGCTCGCAGTAGAACACCGCGTGCACGACGAGAAACTTGTTGGTCGCCGGAATTCCCTCCAGCGGAGCTTTGTGCGTGGCGAGCAGCTTGCACGGCGCCGCCACGAAGCGCCCGTCGGACAATCGCTCACCGGTCCGCTCCAGCCGGGCATCGGGGAACCCAGCCCACAAGCGGGAAACGTGGCCGGCGAGCTGGTCGGCGCCAACCAGCAGCTGGTCGGTCAGCGGATCCTCGTAGTGGACCGCAGGGGCACACACCTCGCCGAACGCCGCAGGCTCCCGACCAGACCAGGCGGCCTCCCATCCGTCGATCAGCTCGTCGACCGTCATTCGCCAACGCCGGGGACGTCAAACACCGGCACGCCCTCCTCGGGAGTCGACGCACTGGCGTAGCGCCGGCGCGGGATCCGACCGGCACCTCGAGCCAGGCGCCCTGCTTGCACCGCCAGCCGGATCGCGCGAGCCATGGCCGCGGGATCGTGGGCTCGCGAGATCGCGCTCGCGCACAACACCCCGTCGCAGCCGAGCTCCATCGCCAAAGCCGCATCCGATGCCGTACCGACGCCCGCGTCAAGGATCACCGGCACACCCGCGCGCTCGATCATGATCGAGATGTTGTAGGGGTTGCGAATCCCCATGCCGCTGCCGATCGGAGACCCGAGCGGCATCACCGCAGCACAGCCCACATTCTCGAGTCGGCGGGCCAGAATCGGATCATCGCTCGTGTACGGCAGCACCACGAAGCCATCGTCCACCAGCGCCTCGGCGGCGAGCACCAGCTCGACCGCGTCGGGCAGCAGCGTCCGGTCGTCGCCGATCACCTCCAGCTTGATCCAATCGGTCTGAAACGCCTCGCGCGCAAGCTGGGCGGTGAGGATCGCGTCGCGGGCGGTGAAGCAGCCGGCCGTGTTCGGGAGCAACCTGACGCCCGCGGCGTCGAGTACGTCGACGATCGAGCCTTGGGCCGCAGGATCCAGCCGACGCAGCGCAACCGTGCACAGCTCGGTCGCCGACTCGCTCAGCGCCCGGGTCAGCAGGTCGTGGCTGGAAAAGCCGCCGGTGCCGAGCAGCAGGCGCGAGCCGAGCTCGAGGTTGGCGATGCGAAGCGGATCGTTCACCGAGCTCATCCTCCCTGGATCGCCGCCACGATCTCGATCCTAGCCCCGTCGGGCAATTCCGTTTCGGTCCACCGGCCGCGGGCCACCACTTCGCCGTCGAGCGCGACGGCAATTCCGCGCGCGCCCAGAGCGACATCGAGCAACTCCACCACGCTGGCGACAGTAGCGCTGGACGGGACCTCGCGCCGCTCTCCGTTGATCATCACGATCATCTCGTGCTCCCTACCGGCGGGCTGGCGAAACGCGACGGGGCGAACGGCCCCGCCAGCTCCGCCGGCGGCTCGCCGGCCAGCATGTCCACGATCAGCGCGGCGGTGATCGGCGCGAGCAGGATGCCGTTGCGGCGGTGGCCTGTCGTCCAGTGGAGCCCCTCGACACCACCAGGCCCAATTACCGGCAGATTGTCCGCGGTGCCGGGACGCAGGCCCGCCGAGAGCTCGTCGACAACGAGCTCCGACACGCCGGGGATCAGCTCGCCGGCTTCACGCAACAGCTCAAACACGGCACCGGCCGTGACCGTCGTGTCGAAGCCGCGCTCCTCCATCGTCCCGCCGATCACGTAGCGGCCGTCTCCGCGAGGCACCACGTAGCCGCCGGTCATCCGAACCACGCAGCTCAGCAGTCCGGGACCCGCGGGGTCGTGCAGGCGCAGGATCTGACCTTTGACCGGAGAGATCCGAACGCGAGCGTGGGGCGGGATGCCGGCCACCTCGGTCGACCACGCGCCGGCAGCGATCACGACCTGATCGCCTGATACCCGCGTTCCGTCGGCGAGCACGACGCCGCGCACCCGGTCACCGCCGAGCACCAGCTCTGCCACCGGCGCACGGTTGCGTACCTGACCACCCGCACGCCGGACGCCCGTGGCCAGCGCGGCAGTCAGCTTGCGCGGATCGATCGCGTGGTCGTCGGGCACATCCAGCGCCAGCCGGAGCGACGGAGCGAGCGCGGGTTCGCGGCGGCGTGCCTCGCTGGCGCGCAACCGGCCCACCCGGAGGCCAAGCCGCAGACGCAGCTCAAGCTCGCGCACGAGCGCCTCGGCCTCGTCGCCGTCGCGCGCCACCAGCATGGTTCCGCAGCGCAGGTAACCGACATCCTGGATCCCCGACGACGCCACGAGGTCGGAAACGAACGATGGATAGATGCGGGCACTGGCCAGTCCGAGCGCGAGCAGCGGCTCCTCGCCCGTGCTCGCCTCGGCGATCGGCCCCAACATTCCCGCCGCGACGCGCGAGGTGCCACTGCCTGGCTGACCGCGCTCGAGCACGGTCACCGTCAAGCCGCGCTGGCACGCGCGCCACGCGACCGCGAGGCCGATCACGCCGCCGCCGACCACCACGACGTCGACTGCTGCTGCGTTGCTCTCCGACAAGGAGTAACTCAATCTACCGCTGCGCTCCTGCCAGACTCCAGGACGTGAGCGCTGTGGACAAACGCCTTCGCCGCGAACGGCTTTGCCGCGGACACCTCTACCTCGTCTGCGACGACCGTCCGGATGAGTTTCTCTCGGCGGTGCTGGGCGCCGGTGTCGAGATCGTTCAACTACGGATGAAAAGCGGCTCGGACGAGGAGATCATCGAGATTGCTCGACGCTTTGCCCGCGCCTGTGCCGCCCACGAGGCGCTGTTCATCCTCAACGACCGCCCCGACCTGGTGCTCGCGGCCGGCGCTGACGGCGTTCACGTCGGGCAGGACGACACCGCGGCGGCGCAGGCGAGGGCGATCGTCGGTACCGAGCGGCTCGTCGGGCTCTCCACTCATGATCCCCAGCAGATCGATGCCGCCAACCACGCCGGAGTCGACTACATCGGCGTGGGACCGGTGCACGAGACCCCAACCAAGCCGGGGCGCCCGGCGGTCGGCCTGGAGCTCGTGTGCTACGCGGCGGCACAGGCCAGGATCCCGTTCTTCGCGATCGGGGGCATCGATGCCGGGAACCTATCCACTGTCCGGGCCGCTGGAGCGAGGCGAGTCGCAGTCGTGCGTGCCCTGACGCAGGCCGCGGACCCGGGACGTGCGGCGTGCGAGCTACGATCCGAGCTGCCATCAGCGCGCGGATCGGCCGAGGTGCCCGTTGGCGCGTCGTAGCCGCAAGCGGGGGCGTCGCAGAGCCTCGGCCTTGGCTGCGGCGGCGGCGCCGACCAGGCCGAGGGCTATCCCCAGCAGCCCACCGCCGCTGAGCCGCTCTGCGCGCCGCGATGCCGAGGCCAGGGCGGTGCTCGTGCCGCTGGCCCCGGGCGAGCGCCCCTGGTCGGTGACGATCGGCGCAACCGTCGCAGCGCTGCTGGGGGCAGGCAATCTCGTCGCCTACGTGGCGGGCGCCAAGATCGCGGGCAAGCACCCGGCCCCGGGCGGAATCATCGCCTTCACGGTGCTGATGCTGGTCTGCGCCGTCGGCATGTGGCGGATGTGGTACGGGGCGGTGCTGGCATTCATGGCGCTGCTGGCGATCGTCGCGACGATCTTCTCGCTCCTGCTGGTCGAGGCCAGCAACCTGCTCGGCTTCCTCGTGCCCCCGGTCGTGATCGCCGGTACGGGATGGCTGTTCTTCAAGCTCGTCCGCGCGCTGAGCCGAATCCAGATGCCCAAGTATCCAGGGGGCTAGTGCAGCGGGGGGCGGAGCTTCTGGCTGCATTCAGGGTTCGCCGGGTTGATATACGCTGAAGCGGTTATGCCTGACTCCAGTTACGACTGCCTGATCATCGGCTCGGGCCCGGGCGGTTACGTCGCCGCGATCCGCGCGGCGCAGCTCGGGATGAAGACCGCCGTGATCGAGAACGACAAGGTCGGCGGTCGTTGTCTGAACTACGCCTGCATCCCCGCGAAGGCCGTGCTGCGGGTCGCCGACGTGCTCTCCGAGGTGCGTGACGCCGGCGAGTTCGGGATCAAGACCGGCACCGTAGAGCTCGACTATGCCGGCGTGATCGCCCGCCGCGAGAAGGTCGTCGCGACGCTCACCGGGGGCGTCGCGGGTCTGTTCAAGAAGAACCAGATCGAGCTGATCGAGGGCGAGGCCACGCTGGCGAGCCAGGGCAAGGTGACGGTCGGCGCTCAGACGATCGCCGCCAAGACGATCGTGCTCGCCACCGGGTCGGTCAAGCGGCCGATCCCCGGCGCTGAGTTCGGCGGGCGGGTGATCGGTACCGAGGAGGCGTGGGCGTTGTCGGAGCTGCCGGCCACGATGGTGGTGGTCGGCGCCGGCGCGTCGGGTAGCGAGATCGCGTCGGGCTATGCGCGCCTCGGCGTCGAGGTACTCCTGTTCGAAGCGCTGGACCGAGTGCTACCGACCGAAGACGCCGACATCTCGAAGGTCGCCGAGCGCGGCCTCAAGCGCCAGGGCATCAAGATCCACACCAACACGCTCGTCCAGCAGATCGAATCAGCCGGTTCGAGCGTCACGTTCACCCACGGCGATCAGTCGGGCGAGGCGGACTGGCTCGTGATCGCCGCCGGACGCGGGCCCGACATTCAGGCGCTGGGGCTCGACGCGGCCGGGGTCAAGCTTGGTGCCGGCGGCCTGATCGAGGTCGACGGCGCGATGCGCAGCAGCGCCTCGGGCATCTACGCGATCGGGGACCTGGTCCCGGGCCCGGCGCTCGCCCACAAGGCGTCCGACGAGGGCGTGATCGCGGTCGAGGATGCCGCCGGCATGACGACACACCCGATCGAGTACGTGGACATCCCGCGAGCCACGTTCTGCAGTCCGAACGTCGCCAGCTTCGGGCTGACCGAAGCGCAGGCCCGGGAGCAGGGCTACGACGTCACGGTGGGCAAGGTGCAGTTCGGCGCGGTCGGCGCGGGCACGGTCTACGGCGACCGAAGCGGCATGATCAAGATCGTCGGCGAGAGGAAGTACGGGGCGCTGCTCGGCGGGCACATCGTCGGGTCGAAGGCGACCGAGCTGATCCAGGAGTTGGTCAACACGCGCGCGCTCGAGGGTGGCTATCCCGAGGTCGCGCGATTCGTACACGGGCACCCGACGATGTCCGAAGCGGTGATGGAAGCCGCCCGGGCCGCCGATGGCTGGCTGATCCACGGCTAGAGCTTGCCGCCGGCACCCGAGCAGCCGATCTTCTATTACGACCTCGGCAGCCCTGCGTGCTACCTCGTGGCGGAGCAGATCCTGGGCGAGCTTCCGCTCGTGCCCGAGTTCGTGCCGGTGCTCGGGGAACGGATTGGCGCGATCGAGCCAGACCCGGATCGCGACGCGCTCAGTCGATTGGTCGCCCAGCGTGGCATGCAGCCGCTGCGCTGGCCGGCGAACTGGCCACCGGACAGCCGGGTTGCAATGCTGGCCGCCACCTACGCCAAGCGTGTTGGGCGCGCTGTGGCGTTCTCGCTGGCCGCGTTTCGTCAGGCGTTCGCGGGCGGGCGCGACCTGGGTCAGCGGGACACAGTGCTGATCGCCGCGGCGGCCTGTGAGATACACCCGACAGCGATCCTGAAAGGGATCGAGCTGGGCTCTATCGGCCGGGCACTGGACCTCGCGGGAGCGCGAGCGCTGGCTGCCGGCGTCGGCTCGCTGCCGGCGATTCAGCTCGGCCGCCAGGTATTCGAAGGCGAACGGAGCATCGAGCTCGCAACCAACGCGCTGACCGCGTCGCGATGAAGGCCAACCGGGCGTTTCATCTGATCGTGTCGCGCGAAGGACACCAACCGGCATTCCTCGCCGACCCTCACCGGCTTGACCGGATCGAGGTCGTGTCGGTGGACGACGGAGAGGCCGTCCTGTACTGGGACCTCCCCGCCAAGCAGGCAGCCAAGCTGATCAAGGCGCTGCGAGCCGACCTCGTCGGGATGGAGGCCGACGAGTTCATCGATACATGGGAGGGAGCGGACGCGCCGACCGATCAGCCCGAGTAGCCCTCGGGTCCCGGCGCGTTCGCGGCCGCGAACGCTTCCCGCAGCGGCTATGTTGCGGCGATCGTGGATTCGCCGCCCCCCTCTGCGCAAACCGCGGGCCTGAGAGGCGAGACGCGGATCGAGGAGCTCACGCGCGAGCAGCGAACGATCGTCCGCCGGGCGGCGGAAGCGAGGGCCACGGTCCCCGACCTCGAGCTCGACGGCGAGGTTGACATGCAGGCGTGTCTGAGCCTGGCCCGCGAGCGTGATGCCTCGATCAGCGCGCTCCTGGTGAGGGCCTGCGCGCTGGCGCTGCGAGGGCACCCACGCGTCAACGCGGCGTATCGCGACGGGCGATTCGAGCTCTACTCGCGCATCAACGTGGGGGTCGCGATCGAGACCGATGACGCGTACGCGACACCGGCGGTGCTCGACGCCGATCGCAAGTCGCTGCAGGAGCTGAGCGACGAGCTCAGTGAGCTGGCGACTCGCGCCCGCGCCGGAGAGCTGACGCCGCCGGAGCTGGCCGGAGCGACGTTCACGGTGAGCCACCTCGACGAGCCGGGGATCGTGCGCAGCGGCGCGCTGGTGGCACCGCCGCACGCCGCGGCGTTGGCCGCCGGCGCGATTCGACCTGTCCCGGTGCTCCGCGACGGAGCCGTGGTGCCTGGCCACGCGATGACCCTGACGCTGGCCTGCGATCACCGGATCCTCTACGGCGCCCCCGCGGCGCGGTTTCTAAGCCGCGTCTGCGAGCTGCTGGCGGCGGGCAGTTTGTGAGCAACGCGCTCGAGCGATCGCCCGGAGCGGGACCTGTGGGGGAAGTCGAGCGACCGCGAGTGAAGCAAACCTTTCCGGCGTTGTAATAGAACTGACACAACCACCCTTGTGTTGGCGATTCGCGGGGTGTAGAACAGCGTCCGTCATGAAAGGCCGTGCCCTTGGGGTCGCCGGCGTGGCGGCGGTACTCGTAGCGCTGGTGCTCCTGTATCTGTTCGACTTTCTCGTCGTCACACCGCCGGCGGTATCAGCGGTGCCGCAGAACGGGACCGCCCATCTGACCCTACAGACCGTGCCGAGCTACGGCCATCCGCCAGACCCGGACTGGGTCAGCTACCTCGGCCGGGATCAGAACGGCAACTGGCAGCACACGACGATCTACAAGGTCCCCGCGCACACGCTCGTCACGGTCACGATCTACCAGTTCGATACCGCCACGGGGCTGCGCAATCCGTTCCTGGCCCAGGTCCGGGGCACGCAGGGCGGGGTCGCGAGCCTGAACGGCAAGCCGTTCAGCGTGCTCAACCCCGACGATGCGTCGCACACGTTCACCGTGCCCGACCTCGGGCTCAGTGTGCCGCTGAGCGGAGTCGCCGACGACGCCAAGAATCAGTGCAGCGTCGCTCCGTGTCCGCTCACCGACGCGCACACCACGATCACGTTCACGTTCCGCTCGCCCGGGCCGGGTACCTACCGTTGGCAGTGCTTCGTGCCCTGCGCCGCCGGCTTCATCTTCGGCAACGGTGGGCCGATGCAGGCGATCGGCTGGATGGACGGCGAGATCGAGGTCGCATGAGCAGCGGCGCTGCGATCGCTGATCGTCCCGAGCGCGAACCGCGGCACGGACTCCGGATCGCGATCCTCTGGGCGCTGTTCACGGTGGTGGTGGCGCCGCTGGTGGTGCTCGTGGTCGGCCCGCACATCCCGCCGCTTGACCGCAGCGTCCAGTCCCACGACCAACACGTCGTCAACGTCACGCTGACGGCGTTGGTGGTTCCGGTCGTGGGGCTGATCTGGGTCTACTTCGGGTATTCGATCGCCGTCTTCCGTCAGGCCAAGGGAGGCGCGATCGTCGACGGTCCGCCGATGACCGGCGACTCGCGGATCCAGATCCTGTGGCTGGCGATCACCTCGGTGATCGTGCTCGGCCTCGCGACCTATGGCACGGTGGGGCTGTTCGGCAGCTCACACGGGGCGGGCGGTGGGCAGGGGGCCAATCCGCTCGCCAAACCTGCCGATGCGAGCCGGGCGCTCCAGATTCAGGTGATCGGCCAGCAGTGGCTGTGGACATTCCGTTATCCGGGTTACAGCGGCGTCGAGACGCCGTATCTGGTACTGCCGGTCGGTCGCACGGTCGCCTTCCATGTCACCTCGCTCGACGTGGCGCACAGTTTCTGGGCCTACGAGCTCGGGGTCAAGGCAGACGCGATCCCCGGCAACGACAACGTCGCCTACGTGGAGGCGCTCAAGACGGGGTCGTTCCAGATCCGTTGCGCCGAGCTGTGCGGACTGTGGCACGGGCACATGAACACGACCGGCCGGGTGATGACCCAGGCCGGGTTCGCCGCGTGGATCGCGGCGACGCAGCGAGCCTATGCGGGCGTCACCAAGTACCTGCCCCCGTATAGCCGCGTTTACTATCCGGAACCCCTGAGGAGGGCTGGCTGATGGAAGCTGCGTCGACGCTTTCTGCGCCTGGAGCAACCGAGGGGCGCTCGTTCGGCCGCCAGCTGCTCGGCTTCAACATCATCTGGGCGATCGTCGGGGGCGCGATCGGGTACGCGGTCGGCCACTGGATCGGATCCAAGATCGGCGCCCACGTGTCCTCCCAGACGGATACCGACCAGGACGACGTCGCGATCCTGTTGGGGCTGCTGTGCGCGACGGTCGGCTGGCTGATCGGGCTCGGGTTCCTCAGCTACCCGTTGTGGCGGATGCTCGGCCGCCCGGCGACACTGCGCGAACGCGAGGAGCACGGTCCGTGGCGCTACTACCGTCTGTGCACCGATCACAAGGTCGTCGGGATTCAGTACCTGGTGGCGGTGCTGTTCTTCTTCTTCGTCGCCGGGCTGAACGCGATGTTCATCCGCGGCGAGCTGACCAGCGCCAACGCGACCTTCATCCCGGCCGGCACCTACCTGACGGTGGTCGGTCTGCACGGGACGATGATGCTGATGATGATGTCGGCCGGGGTCCTGGGGCCGCTGGGCAACTATCTCGTGCCGCTGATGATCGGGGCGCGGCGGATGGCGTTCCCGCGCGTGGAGGCGCTGACCCTGTGGCTGACCGTGTTGGCCGGCTTCGTGCTCCTCTCGGCGATCCTGCTGGGAGGCTTCCCAACCGGCTGGACCGGTTACGCGCCGCTCGCCGATCAGGCCCGGGGCGGCATCGACGCCTATCTCGTCTCGTTCGCCCTGATCGGGATCTCGCTTGCGCTGGTGGGCCTGAACATCATCACCACCGTGGTGACGATGCGCGCCCCGGGGATGACCTGGAATCGGGTCCCGATCTTCGTCTGGGGACTGGTCACGACCTCGATCCTGGCCGTGCTGGCCGCGCCGGTGTTGCTCGCGGCGCTGTTCATGGTGGTGCTGGACCGCACGATCGACACCTCGTTCTTCCTCGCCAGCGCCGGCGGCAGCCCGTTCCTGTGGGACAACCTGTTCTGGTTCTTCGGCCACCCGGAGGTCTACATCCTCGCCCTGCCGGGGTTCGGGATCGTGCTCGAGATCCTGCCGGTGTTCGCGCGCAAGCCGCTGTGGGGCTACCGGCTCGCGGTCGCGGGAATGTTCGGTGTCGCCCTGCTCAGCTTCATGGTCTGGCAGCACCACCTGTTCGTGAGCGGGATCAACGCGAATCTGCGGCCGTTCTACATGTTCACGACCGAGCTGATCTCGATTCCGACCGGCTTGATCTTCCTCAATGCGATGGGGACGTTGTGGCGCGCGCGGATTCGCTTCACCGTGCCGATGCTGTTCGCGCTGGCGTTCTTCTTCAACTTCCTGATCGGTGGGCTCTCAGGCGTGTACCTGTCCGACGTGCCCAGCAACGTCACCACGCACGGCAGCTATTTCGTGATGGCCCACTTCCATTACACGATCATGGGTGGACTGGTGTTCGCGCTGATGGCGGGGTTGTACTACTGGGTCCCGAAGATGACCGGCTACAAGCTCAACGAGAAGCTCGGCAAGGTGCACTTCTGGATGATGTTCGTGTTCTTCAACCTGACCTTCTTCCCCTTGTTCGCGGCTGGGCTACTGGGCATGCCCCGCCGCGTCTCCAGTTACAACCCGGACCTGCACTCGCTGAACGTGTTCGTGTCCGCGGCAGCGTTCTGCCTCGGCGCGTCGATGCTCGTGCTGCTGTGGAACCTCGTCTGGTCGCTGATCCTCAAGCGCGAGCCGGCGGGGATGAACCCCTGGGAGTCGCGCTCGCTGGAGTGGCAGCTGCCTTCGCCGGTGCCGGTGCACAACTTCGACGAGATCCCGGTGATCACCTCGGGCCCGTATGACTACGGCGTGCCGGGCGCGCCGCCGGTCGCCGAGCTGAAGCCGCGGGTGGTTGCCGGTGAAGGTGGTGCAGCGTGAGCGTGCAGGCCGATCCCGGTGGCGCCCGGGCGCAGGACGTCCGTGCGCTCGCGGCCAACATCGGCGTCGGGGCGCGGCTGCTGGCGAGCGGGGTGGCATTCGTGTTCATCTCGTTCCTGTTCGCGTTCTTCTACCTGCGGGCGGTGAACTCGAACGGGCTCTGGCGCCCGTCCCATGTCAAGCCGTTGCCGGGATACGGGATCGCGGTGCTGATCTGCACGTTGGCCGCGGCGCTGCTGTTCGACCTGGCGCGGCGCGGTGTGCTCAGCGGGACCGAGTCTCGCTGGCGAGTCGGGTCGCTGGCCGCGCTCGCCCTCGGTCTCGCCGCAGTCGTGGTGCAGCTGATCGACTACCACGCGATCCACTTCCACACCGCCGGCGGCGGCTATGCGAGCGTGTTCTGGGGCTGGACGTTGTTGTTCCTGGTGTTCTGGCTGGGCGCGATGTACTGGGTGGACACGCTGGTGGCGCGGTCGCTTCGACGGCCGGCGGCGGCGGCGCGTCAGGGCACCGCGGGCAGCGAGCTGCTGGCTCCGTCAGCCGCCGGCTGCGTGGTCTACCTTTACACGCTGGCGGGAATCGAATTGGTCGCGTTCGTGCTGCTGTACCTCGTGAAATGATGATTTCGCTGCTGCTGCCGCTCGCCGGCGTCAATGACGTCCCCGCAGGCGCCGTGCTGACGCTCGTCTTCCCGCTCGTGTTCGTGTTCGTCGTACTCGGGATCTGGTGGCTGTCGCTCCGCCGGAGCCACGGCGGCGACTGAGTCCGGAAGTGGCCGTCTACCTCCCGCTCGCGCTCGTGTGGGCGGCGTTGGCGCTCCATCTCGCCGGGGCGCGGCGCGGCGCGGCGCTTCGCGGTCGCCCGCGCGACCGTCGGGCCAAGTGGCGCGCGTGCTCGTTCTATGCCGGGCTACTGACGATCTTCATCGCGCTCGCCTCGCCGATCGAGTCGCTGTCGCAAAAGCTGTTCTGGGTGCACATGACCCAGCACGTGCTGCTGCTGACGGTCGCCGCCCCGTTGATCGTGCTCGGCGCCCCGTGGATGTCGATCTGGCGACCGCTGCCGTTGGGCTTTCGACGCCGCGTGGCGCGGTCGGTGGCGTTCTCGCCCCGCCTCCGTGGGCTGCGCGCCGCGGGCCATGCGCTGGGACGTCCACTCGGAGCGTGGCTGGCGTTCAGCCTCGACCTCGTGCTCTGGCACATCCCCGCCGCCTACGATCTGACCCTCAACCACGTCTGGCTGCACGCGCTGGAGCACCTCACGTTCCTGCTCTTCGGGGTGCTCCTGTGGGCGCAGGTGCTCGACTCGCCGCCGCTGCGCTGCCGCCTGCGCCCGGACCAACGCGTGTATTACATAGTCGGCGCGGCGGTAGTCGGATGGCTGCTGTCGCTCGTGCTCGCTTTCGCGCCCGGTCCGTTGTATCCGTCCTACGCGCACCTGGCCCACCGTCCCGGTGGCATCTCGGCGCTGGTCGATCAGCAACTCGCGGCGGGGGTGATGCTCGGTCCCGGTTCGCTGACGATGACCGTGTTCGTGTTCTTCGGGCTCTACCGCTGGCTCGGCCAGGACGAGGATCCACAGGAGCGACGACGGGACGCGGGCGGGCGCGCGGGCGCCGGCGGGTTGTCCCAATGAGCGGCTCGCGCTCGATTCGGGGGGTGATCGTGTGCGCCGCGCTGTCGGCAGCGGTGCTCTTAGCCGGCTGCGGATCCTCCCGGACCGCGGGCACCGCGCATCCCCTAAGCGGACCGGGGCTGCAGGGCCTGATCCTCAAGCCGCAGAAACCGGCGCCGCCGTTGGCGCTGCACAACTACTCAGGTGCGCCCGTCAGGCTGTCGGCGCTCCGCGGGAAAGCGGTGCTGGTCACATTCGTCTACACCCACTGCCCCGATGTCTGCCCGCTGATCGTAAGCGACCTCGCGGCGGCTCAGCGAGGGCTCGGCCACGAGGCCGCCCGGGTCAAGATCCTCGCCGTCACGGTCGACCCGCGCCGGGACACGCCGGCGGCGATCCGGACGTTTCTGGCCGCCCGCGGGGCGACCGGGCGGATGGACTATCTGCTGGGCACGAGCGCCCAGCTGCAGCGGACGTGGAAGGCCTGGGACGTGGCCGTCAACACCGGCCCCAACAAGCTGACCGACGGTCATTCGGCGGTCGTCTACGGAATCACCGCCGGCGGGCGGATGGCCGTCGTGTACCCAAGCAACTTCACCCCCGCTCAGATCATCCACGACGTACCGCTGCTGGCAAGGACTTGAGCGAGGCCAGCGCCGTGCCGGAACGCGAGCGGGCTGAGTTTTCCGCCAAGTATTTTGGGGGGTCTTTCAGCGCGGTTCCCCCCGGCGGTAGAGCTAGAGACGCTAGAGCTCGCCGCTAAACGTGCTCGCGTTCGAGCACACGGATGTCGTGGGCGAGGCCCTCGGGTGTGAGCTGGTCGGCCGCGAAACCAACCCGCTCCAGGCCGCGCTTGTCGATCAGCAGGACGAACGTCGAGTGGTCGACCTTGGGCGTCACGGGCTCGATCGCGTAGGCGTGCCAGACGTGGCGCATCGCGACCAGGGGCCCATTGAGAAACGCCATCCGGCCGGTCAGGTCGTGCTTGGCGAGGAACGCGCGGCGATTGGCCACGGTGTCCTGAGCGGGCTGCACGCTGACCCCGAGCGCGGGCACGTTCCGGCCGTCGCCCGGCAGGTCGTTCAGCGCGCCCTTGATCTGCTCGACCATGAATGGGCAGGTGTCGTGGCAGAGCGAGTGGATGAAGGTCAGCACGACCACCCTGCCCCGGTAACGAGACAGCGTTACCCGGTTGCCGCTCTGGTCCACCAGCGAGAAGTTGGCGGCACGCAGGCCCGGCGGCATCGTCGGGCCATCAAACGGAGAGCCCGCGAGGACCGTGGCGGGACCGATCTGCGACGGGCGGCTGGTCAGCAGGACAACCGCGATCGCCGCCAGCAATCCGACCAGCACGAGCAGTAGCACCCGCTGTGCGGTGGAGCGCGTCAAAGCCATCGGCCCCGCTGATTCTCGCACGCTGAATCGTGGTGAATCGCGTGGCGATTCAGTTGAAGGGAAAATAGGTCGATGCGTCGAGCCGTCGCGCTGGCTGAGCTACTGCGACCGTCGGTCGCCGACGAGCGTGTCCTCGCAGCGATCGCGGCGATCCCGCGCGAGCGGTTCGTCCCCGAGCGCGACCGCCACCGCGCGTACGAGAACGTGGCGCTGCCGATCGCCTGCGGACAGACGATCTCCCAACCGCAGGTGGTCGCACGGATGCTCGCGCTGTTGGAGCTCACGCCGACCGACCGGGTGCTCGATGTCGGTACCGGATCTGGCTACCACGCCGCGCTGCTGGCGCTCCTGGCAGCTGAGGTATGGACGATCGAGCGCCACGAACAGCTGAGCTCGAGAGCACGGGCGACGCTTGCCGAGCTGGGCATCGGCAATGTCGGGTTCGTGATCGGGGACGGTTGGGAGGGCCTCCCCGCCCAGGCGCCGTTCGACGCGATCAACGTGGCCGCGTCCCCCGGGGAGATCGAGCCGCCGGCGCTGGAGCGGCAGCTGGCGCAGGGCGGCCGGCTCGTGGCTCCCGTCGGCACGCGGCGGCAGTACTTGACCCGCACGCGACGGACCCCGGCCGGACTGGAGCGTCAGCGGCTCGACCCGGTCAGGTTCGTGCCCCTGATTCGTGGCCGATGCTGAACCGCTGCGCGGTTTCAGTTCGAGGTTCGCTGCGCGAACCTCGGGGGGCGCGTCGGAGCGGTGGTTCGACCGCTCAATCGGGTGCGCATGATCTCGATTGCGACCGGGTTCTGGTCGACGAGCACGAACCGGCGACCGAGCGCTTGGCAGACGGCGCCGAGCGTGCCTGAGCCGGCGAATGGATCGAGACACCAACCGCCCGACCGCGAGGACGCCGCTACCAGCCGCCGCAACACCCCCTCCGGCTTCTGGGTCGGATAGCCGGTCTTCTCGCGGCCGTTGGTGGGGACGATGGTGTGAAACCAGACGTCGGTCGGCCGCTTGCCGCGCGCCGCCTTCTCGGCGCTGACCAACCCCGGCGCCATGTACGGCTCGCGGTCGACCGCGTCGGCATCGAAGTGGTGTGCGCCGGGGGTCCGCACATAGGCCAGGATCGTGTCGTGCTTGGCGGGCCAGCGACGGCGCGACTTGGCGCCGTAGTCATAGGCCCAGATGATCTCGTTGAGGAACGCGTCGCGGCCGAACAGCTCGTCCAGCAGCAGCTTGCAGTAGTGCGCCTCGCGGTAGTCGATGTGGAAGTACAGCGTGCCGTGTGGTGCGAGCAGCGCCCGAGCTCGCTCCAGCCGCGGCGCAAGGAAGCCGAGGTAGTCGGTGAACTCGTCGGCGTAGCTGAGCGACTGCAGCAGCCGGGAGGTGTAGCGCCGATCCCCGAAGCCGACCCGGCTTCCGTTGACGTCGGCGGCGACCGAGAGCGTGTGGCGAGATTGCGCCCGCCCGGTGTTGAACGGAGGATCCAGATAGACCAGGTCGAACGCCGCATCAGGAAGTCGATCCAGGACGCCAGCGTTATCGCCGGCGATCACGAGGTCGTCGTCGAGGACGATCTGCTGTTCAGCCGCTTGTATGCGCACGATAAACGCACGCTACCGCCGCCTTCGGCCGATACGGCCTGAGCCGCTAGGATCATTGGGTGCTCCTTGAGCGTGCCAAGGGTCTGCGCGCTTCGCCGATGGCAGGCCGCGCCACCCGTTACACGATCGGCTCGGTCATTGCCCTGGCCACGAGCATCGTCGTGTTCGCGGGGCTGTACGTCGTCGGTGTGGGTACCACCGCCTGCTCGATTGCGGCGTTCCTCGCGGGCGCGATCCCCAATTGGATCCTCAATCGGCGCTGGGCCTGGCGCGTCAAGGGTCGCGTGTCGTTTGGCCGCGAGATCGTCGGCTACATCGCGGTCTCGGTGCTGGCGCTGGTCGCGTCCTCAGCGGCCACGGCCTGGACCAACCAAAAAGTCCAGTCGATTCCTGCGCACCACGGGCTTCGCGTGATCCTGGTCACCGCGTCCTACGTCGCCGTCCAGGGGATCCTGTTCGTGTTGAAGTTCGCCGTCTACGAGCACTGGGTGTTCGCGGGGCGCAGCCGCGTGCGCGCGGCGTTGCGGTCCCGGCGCCAGGTGTGGATGGCAGCCCGCGCGAACCGCACTCCGTAGCCGAAGTTTCCACCCTTCTTGGTGGCGGTCGCGTGAGCTCCGCGATCGCGCATCGTCGTTGGCACCTCCGCCAGCCGGAAGCCGTTCAGCGCTGCGCTGATCATCAGCTCGGAGGCTTGGTACTGGGGCTGTTCCAGGGTTACCTCGGCGGTCACCTCGGCCCGCATCGCCCGCAGCCCGCATGCCGGGTCGGTGATTCGGTGACGGACCAGAACGCTGATCAGCGCCCCGAACGCGATCACCCCGGCGTGGCGAACCGCGTCGGTCGTCAGCTCGTTACCGAGCCGGCGCGATCCCGATACGAAATCGGCTTCGCCGGCCAGGATCGGCTCGATCACCCGAGCGAGCTCGAGCGGCTCGTACTGGCCGTCGGCGTCGATCGTGGCGATCACCTGGGCGCCGCGAACGCGCGCCAGCCAGTAGCCGAGTCGCAGCGCCGCCCCTTGGCCACGGTTGACCGGCACGTCGCAGACCAGGGCGCCGGACGACAACGCCTGCGCCGCGGTGGCGTCCTTGGCACCGTCGACGACCACGATCACCTCGGCCTGGAGGCCCGCGGCTTCCAGAGGAATCTCGGCGACCACCTCGGCGACCGTCGGCTCCTCGTTGTAAGCCGGGATCACCACCGCCAGCGGCGCGCCGACACCCGGGGGGTTAGCCGCGAAGAACGCCTCCACGGCGCCGCGCTCGGCGGTATCGAGGCTCGCCAGCTCCAGCGCCAGTGGGAGCGGCGCGGACCGAGTGACGGTCACTGCGCTGCCCCCAGCACCCCGGCCGAGGGCCGGACGCCGGCCTTGGACCACTCATCCCAGACGCCGCGAAGGCCCTCGGCGAAGCTCAAGCGCGGGGCCCATCCGGCGGCGCGCGCACGACTGCAATCTACGATCACGGCCGGCATCTCTCCGGGCTTGGCCGGCCCGTGAGTCACCGGCAACTCCGCACCGCTGACCGTTCGCACCTGCTCGACGACGTCGAGCACCGACAATGAGTCGCCGGTGCCGATCACCATCGGTCCGTCCCAATCCTCACTGATCAAGGCCAGGCGGGCGGCCGCCACCACGTCGCTCACGTGCACGTAATCGCGGACCTGGCGTCCGTCGCCGTAGATCTCGAACGCCGTCCCGAGCCGGATCGCCCGCATCAGCCGCGCGACGATACTGTCCTTGGCCTGCATCCCGGGCCCATAGACATTGGTCAGCCGCAGACACGTGCAGCGCACGCCGTACGCCGCTGTGTAGGCGGACATCAGCATCTCCGCCGCCGCCTTGGTCGCCCCGTAGGGCGTCAGCGGCCGCAGTGTCGCGGCCTCCGAGATCTTCGGCGCTCTCATCGGTCCGGTCACCGCGTTGGTGGATGCGAACACGAGCGCCGTGACGCCGGCGCCCCGTGCGCCCTCGAGCAGCGACGCCGTCGCGGCGACATTGGTCCGGTAGGTGAGCTCAGGCTGCTCGAGCGAGCGCAGTACCGACGTCACGGCCGCCAGGTGCACGATCGAATCGATCCCCCCGGCCAGCGACTGATTGAGAATCGCCTCATCACCCAGATCGCCGAGAACGATCTCGACCGCAGGGTCGGGGTGAGGCTGGAGGTCGACCACGCGGACGGCGGCGCCGGCGGCTGCGAGCACCGCAACGACGTGGCGGCCGATGAACCCGGATCCTCCGGTGACGAGGACCCGGCGGCCGATGAACCCTCCCGATGCCGAGCTGCTCACTTCGTCGGCGCCAGCTCGCTCGCGGTCCGTGGCAGCTCGCTGGTGGTCTCCGCCCATCGCACGGTCGGCATGATCGCCGCAAGATCGACTCGGTCCTTGTGGCGCTCGACGACCTCGAACAGATGGTCGATCAATGTCATGCTTAGCAGCGTCGGCTGTAGACCAAGACCTTCGAGCGCCGTGTGGACCACGTTGTAGTAGTGGTCGTAGATCTCGACGCGTGGGTTCTCGACCTCCTCGATCGCGCACTCGCCCGCGTATTCCTCGGCAATCGTCTCGGCGATCTGGCGCACCGAGAGCGACTCGGTCATCTGGTTGAAGACGCGGAACTCGCCGCGGTCGGCGGGGAACTCGGAGGCGATGCGGATGCACTCCACCGTATCCACGATGTTGATCAGGCCGCGGGTCTGCGAGCCGTTGCCGTAAACGGTGAGCGGGTGCCCGAGCACGGCCTGGATCACCATCCGGTTGAGGACCGTGCCGAACACGCCGTCGTAGTCGAGGCGGGTCGCCAGCCGCGGATCAAGCTTGGTCTGCTCGGTGTCCGCGCCATATACGACACCCTGATTGAGGTCAGTTGCCCGCATTCCCCAGATCCGGCAGCCGAACTCGATGTTGTGGCTGTCGTGGACCTTCGACAGGTGGTAGAAGGAGCCGGGACGCTTGGGGTACAGCATCCGGTCCTTGCGGCCGTTGTGCTCGATCTCGAGCCATCCCTCCTCGATGTCGATGTTGGGCTGACCGTACTCGCCCATCGTTCCCAGCTTGACCAGATGAATGTCGCGGTCGATATCGGCGATCGCATACATCACGTTGAGATTGCCGACCACGTTGTTGGTCTGGGTATACACGGCGTGGGCCTGGGAGATCATCGAGTAGGGCGCGGCGCGCTGCTCGGCGAAGTGCACGATCGTGTCCGGATGAAAGTCCCGGACCATCCCGTGTACGAAGGCCGCGTCGCACAGATCGCCAACGTAGCTCCTGATCGTCCTGCCGCCGACCTCCGCCCACGCGGCGACTCGCTCATCCAGGGTGGCAATCGGAACCAGGCTCTCGACCCCCATCTCCACGTCGTAACCACGTCGAGCGAAGTTGTCGCATACGGCCACTTCGTGACCGAGGGCGGAGAGATGCAGGGCAGTCGGCCACCCGAGGTATCCGTCACCGCCTAGAACCAAGATTTGCATACGGACGCTCCAATACCTTCACTCGATTGGGATCTTCAGCGTGCTCGGCCTCTGAGGTGGCGTCAACCGGCCATGCTGAATAATCGCTGACCCGCGAGCGTCCGAGAATAACCGACCGACCTAACGGAAGTAGGCCCGGGGGCTCGGAAGGTTACGCGATCGTCGTTGTCCGACGGCCCGCTCTGAGCTAGGCGTTCGCCGCTGCGGGGCTGCTACTTTCGTCTCGTCTCGTGACCGAGCAGACACTAAAAGCACCGTCGCAGCTCCAGCGCCCGGTCACGACGCGGGACGCCCCAGCATCACGTCGCCGGTCGGCGTCCGCGTTGATCTACGCCTATCGCTGGCTCATCGGGGCGGTGGGTCTGCTGCTGCTCTCGACGCTGATCGTGCTGTGGGCACGAGCGCGCCCGGGCTACGACCCCTACGGATGGATCGTGTGGGGGCACCTGACGGTGCATCTGAAGCTCGATACGAACGGCGCTCCGTCATGGAAGCCGCTGCCGTTTCTGTTCACGGTTCCGTATGCCGTCCTGGGCCACTACGCCCTGTGGCTGTGGATGATCACCTCGGTGGCGATCTCGCTCAGCGGCGTCGTGTTCGCCTGGAGGATCGCGTTCGCGCTGGTCGATGCGCTGCCCGAGCGCCGTTACGCGGCCTACGGCGCCGGCTTGTGCGCCGGACTCACCCTGCTCGGCATCTCCGGCTACTTCCATTCGATCCTCAGCGCCGAGTCGGACTCGATGATCGTCTCGCTGAGCCTGGCTGCCGTCGACTGCCAGTTGTGCAGGCGCTTCAGATGGGCGTTGTGGCTCTGGGTGCTGGCCTCCCTCGGCCGTCCCGAGACCTGGCCCTTCCTGGGGCTGTATGCGCTGTGGGCGTGGCGCAGCCACCCGTCGATGCGACACCAGATCGTCGTCGGGATCGCGTCGATTCCGGTGCTGTGGTTCGGGATCCCGGCGCTCACCTCGAAGAGCCCGTTCTCCGCCGCCTCGCTGGCCGAACGCTCGCCGCGCGAGCTCCACGGCAACAAGATCCTCGGGACCGCCAGCCGCTTTCTCGCGTTGAACGCAGCGTCGATCAAGCTCGCTGCCCTGATCGCGACCGCACTTGCGGTACTACGCCGTGACCGAGCCGTGCTGTTGCTCGCCGGCGGCGTGGCGCTGTGGGTGCTCGTCGAGGCCGTGTTCGCGCTGCACGGCTGGCCGGCGGTTCCGCGCTACATGTACGAGGCGGCCGCCGGCACGTGCGTCTTGGCCGGGGTGTTCGTCGGACGCGTGATCCATGACGCCCCGGGGCTCGTCGCCCGGATCAACCCCCGCCTCCCGCCGGCGCTCGGCGCGTGGGCCGCCGTCCTGGTGCTGGGCGTATTCGTCGGGTCGCTGCTGCCGGCGGCCCGAAACCGGCTCAACGTCGAGCGAACCGACCTCCACCGCCAGCGTGCGCGGACGCATGAGATCGACCTGCTGGCCGGCGTCGTGGCGCGCCTGGGCCCCGCCCGGATACTCGCCTGCGGGCAGCCCAACATTCCGATCGCCTTCCAGAGCATTCTTGCCTGGTACCTGGGCAGCAACGTGGGCCGGCTGTACTTCAGCGCCAAGCATGAGCGCGAGAGCCCGCATCCAGTCGTGAACATGTACCCGCACTCCTACGGCTGGCAGGTGTTCCCGAGCCACACTCTGAACGGCACCCAGGCCGCGCACTGCACGGGTCTGACGCTGAGGACATGAGCTCTGCCCGACGCGGTGTGGCCGGCGCGCGCCGGCCCCGCAGCCGGGGCGCGCGGCAGGGGCGTCTGGCGCTCCTGCTCGTGAGCGTTGCGGGCGTGATAGCGGTGGTCGCCTCGGCGCTCGGCGGAGGCGGACTGCCACGCCTGCCCCAACCCGGCCACGCCCCCGCAGCCCGGCCGGGCGATCCGTTCGCCTATGTCGCCTCACGGCAGGCGCAATTCGTCTCGCGCGCAACGGCCGGCAGCGCTCAGGTGCTGTTCACCAAGAGTCCGGGTGGAGCGATCGCGACTGCGGCCCGGGTGTCAGCCTTGCGGGGAATGGTCAACCGGGCCACGGCAGGCACCGGCATCGACCCGAACCTGCTCGAGGGGCTGGTCTTCGTCGAGAGCGCCGGACATCCGCAGATCATCGCCGGATCCGACCCAGCGGACGCCGCCGGGCTGACGCAGATCCTCGCGCAGACGGGCCAGTCGCTGCTCGGGATGCACATCGATCTGACGCGCAGCCGGCAGCTGACCAAGGCCATCGACACGGCGGATGCCAACGGCCAGACCAGGCGGCTGGCGCGCCTGGTGGCCACGCGCGCCGCGATCGACGACCGCTTCGACCCGCGCCAGGCATTGGCGGGCGCGGTGCGCTATCTACGGCTGGCGGAGCGGCAGTTCGGACGTCAGGACCTGGCGATCGTGTCCTACCACATGGGGATCGGCAATCTGCAGCAGGTGCTCGGCGATTATGACGGAGGCCGCTCGGTTCCCTTTGCGCAGGTGTACTTCGACACCACGCCCGAGCACCAGCCGGCCGCCTACAAGCTGCTCTCAGGGTTCGGCGATGACTCATCGCTGTATTACTGGCGCGTGCTCGGAGCGGTCCAGATCATGCGCCTGTACCGCACTGACCGCCGCGCGCTGGCGAGGCTGGCCAACTTGCAGACAGCGAGCGACTCCAACGCCGAGGTCCTGCACCCGCCCGACCGAACCCCGTCGTTCTCCGCTCCGAGTGGGCTCGCGGCGGCCTATCAGGCCCGTACGATCGTGCCGCTGCCCGCCGATCCGGGCCGCCTCGGGCTTGCCTATGACGCCGCAATGGGCGCTCTGGCATCCAAGCTCGGCGCACCCAGGGAGCTGTATCGCGGGCTGCGCCCCGCGGCGCTGGCCCTGCTGATCGAGCTCGCCGCGCGAGTCCGGGTGCTGTCGGGCACCGACGCACCGCTGACCGTGGCCAGCACCGTCAGTGATGCCCGCTACCAACAGCAGCTCGGCCTGATCGACCCGCCGGCCGCGACCGGGTTCTCGTTCCAGATCGCGCGTCGCTACGCGAGCAACGCACAAGCGCGGGCGTTTCAGGCGATGCTCGACCGGCTCCAAGCGCTCGATCTGATCGCGTGGGCTCGCGAGCCGGACACGATCGAGATCACGGTGGCCTCCGACGCCGCTGGAGCGGTCGCCGGCCGGTTGTAGGCACCGGTTGGGATAGGTTCTGTGCGTGACCGACGCGATCCGCACCCCCGACGAGCGCTTCGAAGGCCTGCCCGAGTTTCCGTTCCGGGCGCAGTGGCGCCAACTCGACGAGCTGCGGTTGGCTCACCTCGACGAGGGGGAAGGCCCCCCGGTGCTGTTCTTGCACGGCAATCCGACGTGGTCGTTCCTATGGCGCAACGTGATCCCGCCCATTCGCGACGCCGGCTACCGCGCCATCGCGCCAGACCTACCCGGGTTCGGCCGCTCGGACAAGCCCAGCGGGCTGGACTGGTACAGCTACGATCGGCATACCGAGATGCTGGCGCCGCTGCTCGAGGATCTGGACCTGCGCGACGCCACCGTGGTCGTACACGATTGGGGGGGACCGCTCGGGCTACGGCTGGCGGTCGAGCACCCGGACCGGATCACGCGGATCGTCGCGCTCGACACCGGCCTGTTCACCGGTCACCAGAAGATGACCGAAGCGTGGCTGGCGTTCCGTGACTTTGTGGCACGGACCGAGGATCTCCCGGTCGGGCTGCTGGTGCGCCGGGCCTGCCTGCGCGACCCCGGCGACGAGGTGATCGCGGCCTATGACGCTCCGTTTCCGAGCGCCGCCGCCAAGGCCGGCGCGCGAGCGTTCGCACTGATGCTCCCGACGTCACCGGAGATGCCGGGAGCGCAAGCGGGGCGGCGCGTTCTGGAGGCGATGCGCGGCGACGCGCGGCCGAAGCTGATCCTGTGGGCCGACAGCGACCCGGTGCTGCCGCTGACGACGGGGCGGCGGTTCGCGGCGGCGCTGGGGGCCGAGGTCGACCACGTCGTCGCCGGCGCCAGTCACTTCCTGCAGGAGGACGCCGGGGCGCAGATCGGTCAGCGGATCGCCGACTGGCTGCAATCGGGGCCCTGAGGCCGGGGCCCTGGGGATCGCCCCCGCAAGACGCGGACGACCGTCAGCAGCGAGCGAGGCCCACCAGAACCAGTGTACTGTTGTCGAGACCACTGGCGTCTGACTAGACCGCCCCGTACTCGAGTTCCGGCGCGGGCTCGAGGTCCGGCGCCCCAGGATCCGCCGCTGGCCCGGTTGCGGCGATCGGCTCGGCGATTCTGGCGTCGTATGTGGCCGAATCGCCTCACTGAGACCCACCACGGCGTGCTTGGTGGCGCAGTACGTGGCGCCACCGGGAAACCCGACCTTGCCTGCGGACGAGGCGATGTTGACCAGATGGCCGCGTCCCCGGGGCAGGAACCGCTTCAGCGCCAGCTTGGAGCCGAAGATCACGCCGTGCAGGTTGATGTCGACCATCAGTTGCGCGATCGCGTCGGTTTCCTGCACAAACGGCCCGACAGGCATCATGCCGGCGTTGTTGACCAGGACATCGAGTGGCCCGAGGCGTGTCTCGACCTTGGCGGGACAGACGGTACTGCCCGGACGGCTATGCTGCGACGATGGCCGATTTCCGCTATGAAGGACAGCGGCTGGCCTACACCGTCTACGGAGACGGGCCGCGCACGACGATCCTGATGCCGGCCCTGCTGTTTTCGCAGAAGATGCAGGGCCCGCTCGCCCGCGAGCTGGCGCAACGAGGCAACCGGGTGATCACGTTCGATCCGCTCGGCCACGGCGCCTCGGACCGGCCGCGTGACATGCGCCACTACGGGATGCCCGAGTTCGCCAGGCAGGCGGTCGCCCTGCTCGACCATCTCGAGCTCGAGGAGGCGGTCGTGGGCGGAACGTCGATGGGGGCCAACATCACCCTCGAGGTGGCCTCGGTCGCGCCTGAGCGCCTGCGCGGGATGATCATCGAGATGCCGGTGCTCGACAACGCGATCCCCGCCTGCGCGGCGGTGTTCACGCCGCTGCTGTTCGCGCTCACGTTTGGTGAGCCGGTGATGCGAGCGATCTCGGTCGGGGCGCGGGCCGTACCGCAACGCCGGCTGCCGTTCCTGACGAAGCTGGGGCTCGACTGCCTGGCTCAGGATCCCGGCCCCAGCGGCGCGGTCCTGCACGGCATCATCTTCGCCCGCACCGCTCCGCACAGCACTGAACGGCGCACGTTCAGCGCACCGGCGCTGGTGATCGGACACCCGCGTGATCCTGTTCACCCATTTTCGGATGCGGACATGCTCGCCTCCGAGCTTCCGCACGCACGGTTGATCGACGCCGACTCGATCATCGAGCTGCGCCTCAGGCCGAAGCGCTTGACGGGCGAGATCGCCGAGTTCGTCGACAGCTGTTGGGCCCCGGCAGCCGCGACGGCTCGCCCCAGTAGGGCGAGCAGCGCTTAGGGTTCGCGCGGCGCTGGAGGTCCGGGGGGCTGGACGATGTCGCGACCGGTCGGGACCAGCTGCTCGTCGAGCTCGAGCTGCCAGAAGTAACGCGTGAAGGTGATCCCGGCCCGGAACTCCCCCACGTGGGGCTCGAGCTGCTCCCCCCGGGCCATTCGCACGATCAGCTCCGGGTAGGTGCGCCCCGGCAGGGCGGCGTACATCGGAGCGGGAAACGCGCCGCCGAAGCGGGTGTTCACGTCGGTGATCCCCAGCCCGATCTCGTGGTCGCGGAATACCTGCACGGTGCAGGGCCCGCGCACCCCGAGCGCCTCGACCACGCGCCGGCCGAGCCCGATCAACTCGGTATCGGCGATCACCGTGCCCTTGATCGACTCGCCGCCGCGCGACTCGAGCATCGTCCGTGGGATCGCGTTCAGGCACCGTCCCCGCAGGTCTGACAGGCAGTCGATCGAGAACTCTGGCCCGTCCATCAGACGCTGGACCATTGTCGGCTCCTGCACGTAGTCGACAAAGAACTCGGCCGCTCGGCGGTCAGCGGCTCGGTGAATCGAGCGCGCGCCGGAGCCCTGCCGTGGCTTGACCATCACGGGATAGCTGCCCACGGGCTCCCCCGGCAGAACCGTCGGCGGTGAGGGAAGGCCAAGGCGCGCCAGCAACCGGTGGGCCTCGTATTTGTCGAACGTGCCGCGGGCGATCTCCGGATCGGGGACGAACGCCGGCAGCTCCCCGGCCGCCCGTGCGCACGCCAGCACCTCGATGTCGAGATCGGTCAGCGGCACCACCGCGCCGACGTTGTGCTCGTCGCACAGCGCTCGCAGCGCGGGCACATAGGCGGGATCGTCGATCCGCGGCACCGCGCAGCGACGGTGGGCCGCGTACTGAGCCGGAGCCAGCGGATTGGGGTCCGCGGCGATGACCGTCGCGTGCTGAGCGAACGCCGCGACGATGTCGTAGCGCTTGCCGACGCCCGTGAGCAGGATGCCTACGTCGGGGGATGCCATCCGCCGGTTTCACCTTTGTAGAGACCCTCGCCGCTGAGCACCATGCGCGCGGTCCGCGCCAGGATCTCCAGGTCGAGGCGAAGCGAGCGGTGCTCCACGTACCACAGGTCGAGCTCGATCCGCTCTGACCAGGGCAGCGATGCGCGGCCGTTGACCTGCGCCCAGCCGGTGATCCCGGGCTTGACCGTCAGGCGGGCGCGCTGCCGCGCGGTGTACTGCTCGACCTGGCGCTGGAGCGTCGGGCGGGGCCCGACGATCGACATCTCGCCCCGCAGGACGTTCCACAGATTGGGCAGCTCGTCGAGCGAGTAGCGGCGCAGGAGCGAGCCGAGGCGAGTGATCCGGTCATCGCCCTCGCGGACTGCCAGCCGTGCGCCGGTGAACTCGGCCCCGCTGACCATCGTGCGCAGCTTGTAGATCGAGAACGGCGCGCCGTCCTGGCCCGCCCGCGTCTGGCAATAGATCGGGTGCCCGGCGGACTCGAGTCTGATCGCCATCGCCAGCAGGGCGACCAGCGGCGCCGAGAGCACCGAACCAACCAGCCCGATCGCAATGTCCATCCCGCGCTTGATCACCGCGTCCCCTCCGCCGGCTCCCAGCCCGTCGGCGTCCCGTGCCTGAGCCAATCCCATAGGCCGGCGGCGAGCGAAGCGGTGCTCATCACGTAGTAGCGAGCGACCAGCAGCGGACGGGCCGGGACGACAGCGGCGAGCGCGGCCGCGAGCAGGACCGCCAACTGAATCGCCACGGCGACCGCGTACTCCCAGCCGTGTCCGACTAGCGCGACGCTCGTGGCCAGCGCGATCACGTGCAGGAACGGAGACAGATAGCGCAGGATCCGGTGCGAGAAGATCATCAGCGCATACAACGGGTCATAGCCGCGCGGCGAGAGCATCCCGCCGTGCACCACGATCGGCCATCCGTGACTCATCATCCGGCGCTTGCGGGCGAATTCGCCCTCGATCGTCGGCACCATCTTCTCGCTCGCGCGGGCATCCGGCGCGTACACCGCCAGCCAGCCGCGCTTGACCATGTTGAACGGAAACGAGAGGTCGTGACCCATGATCGGATCGACGATCAGGTACGCCTCGCGGCGAGTGGCGTAGATCGCTCCGTTGCCGCCCGTGACCGAGCGCAGTCGCGACTCCAGGCGCCGCACCGCCATCTCGTAGCGCCAGTACAGGCCCTCCTGGTTGGTGCCGCCCTGGTTGAGGAACCTGACGTCGCCGCACACGTAGCCGACACGGGGATCGGCAAACGGGGCGACGAGCGATCTGAGGGCGTGTGGCTCCCACAGCACGTTCGCGTCCGAGAACGCGACGATCTCGCCGTGGGACCGCTGAACCGCCACGTCCTGCGCGCGGATCTTGCCGCCGCGGGGAAGCTCCAGCACCAGGTCGGCACCTGCATCACGGGCTCGCTGTGCGGTCTGATCGGGGGAACCGTCACACGACACCAGCAGTTCCAGGCGATCCGGCGGATAAGCCAGTGCCCGCAGATTCGCGACCCGGGCGGCGATCACGCCCTGCTCAGCGTACGCGGCGACGATCACCGACACGGACGGGGGTTCAGGCTCCGGCGTGCCGGCGAGCACCGGCCGGCGGCGAAACCACGCCAGCAGTGCGAGCAGCACGGCGTAGCCGACCTGAGCGTAAACGAGCAGACCGGCCGAGACCCAGAACAGAATTGCGAGCACGGCCACGGCCGGGGCATTGTGGCGCAGCGTGCGCCTCGGTGATAGTTGTGTGAGCAACTACCTGCTATGCTGAAGTGCATGGAACTTGGACTGGCGACATTCGCGGACCTCAGCTCGGGGGTCAGCCCGGCGCAGAGGATGCGCGATCTGATCGAGGAGGCCGAGCTGGCGGACCAGCTCGGCTTCGACGTGTTCGCGATCGGCGAGCACCATCGACCGGACTTTCTCGTCTCCTCACCCGCGGTGGTCCTGGCCGCGATCGCGCTGCGCACGGAGCGCATCCGCCTGTCAAGCGCCGTCACCGTCCTCAGCTCGGATGACCCCGTGCGGGTGTTTCAGGATTTTGCCCACGTCGACCTGCTGTCGAACGGCCGGGCGGAGATCATGGCCGGGCGGGGATCGTTCACCGAGTCCTTCCCCTTGTTCGGCTACGACCTCGACGACTACGACGAGCTGTTCGCGGAGAAGCTGGAGCTGCTGCTCGAGCTGCGCGACCGCACCCACGTGACCTGGTCCGGGCGCCATCGCGCCCCGCTGAACCACGCAGGCGTATGGCCACGGCCCGTGCAGACACAGCTGCCCGTGTGGGTGGCGGTCGGCGGATCCCCACCATCGGTGATCCGTGCCGGAGCTTTGGGTCTGCCGTTGACGCTCGCGATCATCGGCGGACAACCGGAGCGGTTCGTGCCGCTGGTCGAGCTCTACCGCCAGAGCGCACACGCAGCCGGCCATGACCCGGTGGACGCCAGGGTCGCGATCAACACCCATGCGTTCGTCGCCGAAACGGTGGCCCAGGCCGATGCGGCGTTTGCGCCATCCTACCTGGCGATGATGAACCGTATCGGCCGCGAGCGGGGCTGGCCGCCCTCGCGCCGGGCTGAATACGAAGCGCTGCGCTCTCCGCGCGGAGCGCTGGCTGTCGGTGCTCCCGAACAGGTGGCCGAGAAGCTCCTGTTCGAGCACCAGCTGTTCGGCCACCAGCGTTACATCGCGCAGATGAGCGTGGGAGCCGTCGCGCATCGCGACGTACTGCGTTCGATCGAGCTGTTCGGGACTCAGGTGGCTCCCGTGGTGCGCGCCGAGATTGCCCGGCGCGAATCCGCCGCGGACTCGACCGCCCCGGTCGCCTGAGCCCCCAGCCCGACCAACTACAGGCCCAATAGCGACCGGTAGATCGCGAGCGTTCGCCGGGCCGCCTCGTCCCACGAGTAGGGCCCCGCGGCCGCGGCCGCGGCCGCGGCCGCAAGCCGCCGGCGAGCGCCGGTGTCCCCGATCAAGTCAGTCAGCGCTTCGCGCAGTGCGTCAGGATCGTCGGGCGCCACCAGCCGCGCCGCACCGGTGGCGGCGAGCTCGGGAAAGCCGCCGACCTCGGTCAGCAGCACCGGCTTGGCGAACGCCAGCGCCGTGGCCAACACGCCGGACTGGTCAAATCGCTCGGTCCGCGAGTACGGGAGCACGACGATGTCGGCACGCCGAAAGTAAGCCGGGAGCTCCGCGTCGGCGACGAACCTGGGCACGAATCGCACCCCGGCGGGGGCTCGGACCCGCAGCGGCTCGAGCGCCATCCGCGGACGCCCGACGATCCACAGCTCCGCATCCTTCACCCCGCGCCAGGCCTCGAGCAGCGTCTGGAGGCCCTTGTAAGGGCGCAGGAGGCCGAAGAACAGCACCACGGGACCACGGACCCCGCTCAGTCGATCTGGGAGCCCTGGGCCGGCAGGCTGGCGAGTGAGATGCTCAAACACACCGTGGTGGACCACGTGCACCTTAGCCGGATCGATGCCGAGCCGGTGCACGAGCTGCCCGCGTCCGTAGTCGGAGTGGACGACAATCGCGTCGACCGCCCTGTATAGCCTCCGTTGCGCCCGCGTCTGGCCGGGACGGGGCTCGCGAGGCAGCAGATCGTGAGCGGTCAGGACCAGCGGACCGCCCGGCAGCAGACGAGCATCGAGCCACTGCATCGTCAGCCATTGAAAGTGCGCGACATCCGCAGCCCGGGCCGCGCGTCGGTAGCGCAGCATGTCCGGTACGTGCTCGAGCAGCTTGCCGAACCGGCGGCGGCGCGACCCGGGGGCGCCACGGACGTGCCTGTAGAACAGCTCGCGGACCGCGTATCCGTCGGCCGGCGCCACCGCCCCGTAGGCAAAGCGGCTGGTGACCAGCTCCACCTCGGCGCCGCCCCGTGCCAGCGCAGCGCAGAGCGCGTGATCGTAAGGCGGCGTAAATGCGGATGGGTCGACCAACTGGACCCGCATCACGACTCGCCGAGGTAGCGAGGCCTCCCCGCCAGTGCGGCCAGTCGCCGGGTCGTCGCTCGGGAGCTCTCGCCACCGAGCGGATGCACGCGCGCGTCGGCATCCCGCTCCAAGCGGAGTACGGCGGACGCAAGTGCGGCGAGGTTCGGCTCACCCGGGCGCCGGCGAACGACGTCAAGGGTGCAGCGAATCGGATGGCGAGTCGCCAGCCACGCCAAGGCGATCGTACGCGCCGCGGCGCCCTCGTCTTCGCGGTATTCGACCTCCAGCACGCGGGTCACCTCGAGGTCCACATGGTCCGGACGGGCGACCGCCTCGACGCGCGCTCCACCGATTGTACGCGCGAAATCGGCCAACGGATCTCCCTGCGCCGGGAAGCGATCGGCGACCAGCACGACCTGGGTCGAGCCGTCCGGTTCGCCGCGCAGGCCCAGACCGTCTCCGACGGGCCGGTTCGAGAGCATCAAGCCCGCCAGTTCCTCGGCGCCGAGCAGCACATCGATGACCCGATAGCCGCTGCGCCGCAGGCGCCCGGGCACGCTGGACGCGTTCGGGGCGTCCGGGGCGTCCGGGGCGTCCGGGGCGTCCGGGGGGCTCGGGGCGTCCGGGGGGCTGGAGGCGCTGGGAGCGCTGGAGCGCACCGGGGCGCACGGCCACGGACCAACCCTGCGGGCGACCGTGCTCCAGGCGCGGATCCGCGCGCGGCGCAGCGCGGGCTCAGGCGCGAAGCCTTCGTAGCGGCGCCCGAGCCAAGCCCGCCCGGCCGCGTAGCCACGCCATTGGCGGCGCAGCTCGGTGAGAGTCTGCCGGTACCGGTGCTCGACGCGCGCCCGCGGGCGCAGCTCGAGTCGCCAGCCCGCCTGCTGGATCCGCCAACTGAAATCGGTGTCCTCGGCGGCGCGCACCCCCTCGTAGAAGCCGCCCACCTGCTCGAATGCGGCCCGGCGAACCAGCAGGTTCGCCGCGGCAGCCCGCGGAAGGTACGGATGGGCGAGATGGGCCTCCTGGCTGAGGAAGCTCCGAGCGGCCCCGTATCGGGCCGCGAGCGTCACGCCGTCGGCGGCGGGCGCGACCTCGCCCGCCAGCGCGCCCACATCGGGCGCCACCGGCACGGCGAAGTAGCTGTCGATCAGGCCGCTGGGGGCCTCACAGTCGGCGTCGAGGAACAGGATCCAGTCACCGTGCGCAGATCCGGCGCCCACATTGCGAGCGTGGGCCGGGGAACGCTCGGCGCGGGCGCGGACCACGAGCACGCCCTCCAGGCTGGGCGCAAGACCTGAATTGTCGGCCAGGATCAGCTGATCCTGTGGCGTCGTGTCCAGCTCGATCAGCGTCTTGAGCGCCGCGCGCGCAGAGGGCAGATCGCCGGTGAACGGCATCACCACGCTGACGGCCGGCCGGCTCATCAACTCGACACCGAAAGACGGCGGACGCGACCGGCCATGGTGCGCAGTTGCCCGACTTCTGCGGCGTGCGCGAACCCGCTCAGGTAGAGCGCCGCCGGGATCGCCACCAACACTGCGGCGCGCGTCAGCAAGCCGACGAAGCCGTGCGTCGGCAGCAGCAGATCGCCGGCCACCGACAGTCCGCCGAGCACCAACACCAGCTGGGCGAGTCGGCGCCACTCGAACCCCACACGGAACGCCCGTCGCGTGAGCAGGTGCATGAACGCGAGCATGACGACATACGCGCCACACAGCGCGATCCCCGCGCCGGCGATTCCGAGCGGCGGTACCAGGAGCAAGATCAGCACCAGATTGGCGCCGAGGCCGGCGAGCGAGGCGGGAAAGTTACGCGTGGTGACCCTGGCTCGGCCGGCGATGACCAGGAACACGACCCACAGCCCGTAGAGCGCCCATCCCAGCGCGACCCATGGGAGCGCCCGATAGGCACCGTAGTACGCGGGCGCGGCGAGCAGCCGCAGTACCCAGCGCCCCAGCAACGCGAGTCCGGCGACCACCCAGCCGCTGACCAGGACGTAGTAGGTGGTCACGAGCCCGTACAGCCGCGCGGCTTGCGCGTCGTCGCTGACCGAGTAGGCGAGGGGTGGCCAGGCGTACTGGAACGCCCGCACGATGATCGCGACCGCCCCGGCCAGCTTGATCGCGATCGAATACAGACCCGCCTGCCCCGGGCCGCGGTGGTGGTAGATGTAATAGCGGTCGATGATGCTGAGCGCGTACACCGACGCCTCGGCAGGCACCGTAGGAAGACCGAACCGAAGCAACACGCCGAGCGGCTGGCCCCTCGCGCGGCGCGGCAGAAGCCGGTCTCGCATCGTCCACCACAGCGCGATCAGCACCACCGTCGAGGAGGCGTAATTGCCCAACAGGAGGCCGCGGGCACCGTCGCCCAGGCCGACCACGAGCACCACGGAGGCCACGATCGTCATTCCCACGTTGCACAGCGAGGCCACCGCGTAGGTCCGCAACCGCTCGTCGACCCGAAGCAGGGCGTAGGCGAGCTCGAGATTCGTGAACGACCACAACCCGAGGACCGCCACGCGGAACGTGGTTGGGTCGCGATAACTGAGCACGATCCGGGACAGCGGCACCGCCGCGGCGGCCAGGACCACGGCCGCGACGGTAGTCGCGACGAGCAGAAACCCGACCGCCCGACGCGCCAGAGCGTCGCGCCGCTGTCGATCCTGGTCGGTGAAATAGAACCGCAGGAACGCTTCGATCATCCCGAAGCGCACGACGATGCTGACAAAGATCACGCCGTTGGCGAGCAGCTCCACCACGCCGTAGCCGGCCGGGTTGATGTATCGCGTGTAGACCGGCAGCAGCAGCACCGCGATGAACTTGGACACGACGTCGGCCACCTGATAGGCCGCGAGCGAGAACACCAAGCGCTTCAGGTAGCTGACCACGGCCGCTAACGGTACGGGTCGACGCTGGCGGTCGGTGGCTGGCTCAGCCGGCCAGCAGGCCCCACAGCCGCCTCACGAGCGCCTGCGCGTCGAGGTTGTGAGCGAGGCTCGTGCCGAACCCACCGAGCGCGATGTAGACGACGATTCCCTGACCAAGGCGGTAGCCGACGATGCTTGGGGTTGCGCTGGTTGCGCCGGCTTGCGAGGCGACCTGCGCCGGGGCGGCCACCGAAGGGATCGGCTGATAGGACCGATAGCCGCGGAACGAGCCGGAGGTTCCGGTGAAGATGTCCAGACCATCGTTCAGGACGGAGATCGGAGCGCGGTTGCGCGTCACCGGCGAGCTCCGCCTGGCCCCCAGGGCGTCCGTTCGCCGCGGGCCGGTCGGCGCGCTCGCCCGGCCGCCGGCCACGGTCACACCGCGTCGCAACGAGTCGATCCCGACCGACAACAGATGACCGCCGCGCTGCACGTAGGAGCGCAGAGCCGAGCTGGTCGAGTCCGGAAGCCAGCGCTCGGCGCCTGCCAGCACGACACCCGCGTGGCCGGCGAGCCCGGGACCGACCCCGTCGATCAGCCCCAGATCGGTGGTCAGGTCGTAGCGAAGGTGCGACCGGGCGAGCCAGGACAGGAATGCGGCTTCGTCGGCGAACCCGGGCGGTAGACCGTTAGCGAGCGGACGCTCCAGCTCGATCGGGCCGCCGTCGGGGAGGGTGTTGGGCAGCCCGTCTCCGTCGTCGTCGACCGGGTTCTGACCCTGCCAGGTGAGTGCCGGCAGGACGACCAGGATCGATGCCGAGGGCGTCTCGGTGGCGTTGACCACGAGCGGGACCGCGGTCTGAC